>ERZ795060.4274-NODE-4274-length-12211-cov-6.936739_pt1 | contig 12211 bp, 15 predicted proteins | sample MGYA00375144_ERZ795060 | MGnify/ENA primary metagenome ERZ795060 (study PRJEB30189, sample SAMN05720157) | activated sludge metagenome | isolation source: anaerobic digester from wastewater treatment plant | place: Japan | collected 2015-05-15 ... | reverse complement strand
CCAGTGCTAGCTTTTCGTACCGTCACTTATTGCACTGAAAACGAGGAGACCCCATCAGGGCCCGCAGGCTTAACGCCAGCTCAAGGCCGGATATAAGACTGCAGCCATTCCTTGTTTTGTTGAGCACGAAAAACTGCTTGCCAACCGGGAGGCGTCCATATAAGCGCGACCCGGCAACAGCCGGGGGACGCCCATCGCATCTTCATTGCGAAGATGAAGCGTCAACACCGAGTTCGATCCTCGGACAGACACCAGGGCCTTCTTAGAATCTGACCAATGAATCTCGATTTCTTGCGCAAAGTCGCTGCTGGACCTTTTCCGCGATCGGTCCCACCTGGCCCCGCTTTCGAAGCTGTCGTCTCCTATGTGGCTGCTGGCTATCTCATCGCAGAGATCCCGCCGAGGGTGCAACGCAGGTCGGGTACGACCACCCAACCGGATCTGCGGGTAATCGCGATTACGCCAGAGGGGCAGAAAGCACTTGATCTGCTTCCATGAGCAGCACTTGGGGCTCTGTAAACCTTCGCGCCACACAACGTGCCGCCAAAGATGAAGTCGCCAAGCCGCACGACGTTCGTCATTCGCCCCAAAGTTAACATCGTTGTGTTGGTGATTTCCCGATTTGCATCGGTACCCTGACTACTCAAATCGAATGACGAGTCAGTTTTTTGACTGCCTGTAGACGCACGATGACTTGAGACGTCAAATCGCTGGCAGACGGCTGAAGAGAGACGCATCTTGCGAGTGTCGCAAGATGCGTCCCTTAATGCATTGGCCTGCTCGCAGACAGGCCTACCATCCGGCTGCTGGCTTATCCAACCAAGGATACCCTTGAGGAAATCGTACCGGGCCTATCAACAGCGGTGCGACCTGCAGGGGGCTATGGGCGCCGGGAACTGCGTTTTCACGAGCGCAGAAGGTTGCAGATGTCGAACACTATCTCACACACGGTAAACGGATTACCACTACCATAGCGGCACTGAGCTACTCCGGGCGTGGAGCGCTTACCACGTGGGTCTGTGGCCTTTCCTGAGACACGTAGATCCACCGTGGGAAGCGTGGCAGGCGCACCTAGGGAATTGATTCGGGAAATTATCTTGAAGCTTTAAGCGCGTCACGCAAGAATTCGGTTGATCACGAAACCTCCAACCATAAGCCAGACGAAGAGAACAGCGGCGAGCAAGAGGGGGCGGACACCTGCACGTTTAACAGCAGAGACATGCGTTGTGAGGCCAAGCGCCGCCATTGCCATCGCCAGTAAGAAGGTGTCCACCTCCAAGGCGACGTCAACCGCTTGCTTGGGAATCAGCCCTGTCGAATGGATTCCTGCCATTACAATGAAAAGCACGGCAAACCAAGGGATGACAACAGTCTTGATCTTCCCGCCACTAGAATCCGACGGTCTAGCGATCACAGCCGAAAGCGTTATGAGCAGCGGCGCCAGCATCATGACACGCACCATCTTTGCGATAACCGCGGTGTTCGCCGCTTCTGGACTGATGCTTCTTCCCGCAACTACCACTTGTGCTACTTCGTGCAAGGTAGACCCAACAAAGACTCCATAGCCGTGCGCGTCTAAGGTAATCCAGTTGTAGATCAAATTTAACTTGTAGATAGTTGGATAGAGGAACATGGCAATCGTGCCGAAGACGACGACGGTAGAGATGGCTACAGCTACATCTTGGCTGCGTCCCCTTACTACCGGCTCGGTCGCCATGACCGCTGCTGCCCCGCAGATAGAACTCCCCGCTCCAATCAAAAGGGCCATGGAGCGATCCAAGCCGAACACCCGTGTCCCCATCCACCAAGCCAAGACGAATGTGCTGGTAAGTACCGCTGCATCGATGGCGATCCCTGACCAGCCAACGTCCGCGACGTCCTGAAAAGTGATCTTGAGGCCGTAGAGGATGATGCCCAAGCGAAGCAAGCGTTGCTTTGTAAATCCCACACCGGGTCCCGCCCAGATGGCCATGCTTGGATAAGCGGTGTTTCCCAACACCATGCCGAGCAAAATTGAAATGGTCAGCGCACTCAGACCATGTTGCTGGGCCCATGCGTGTTGTGAGACGTTTAAAGCAATCCAGGCAATGCCCGCGCAAAGGAGCAGACCAGGCAACATTTGCCTCGTGCCTTGAGCAGGTCCAGGAGCCAGCAGCGTTGACGGGACAGCAGACATAGATTATCCAGGTAGGTTGATTTCTGGACTCTAGGGACTGAGGCTTGCGCAGTAAAACAGATAGTTTGGTTATGTCTTAATGGAAAAACAGGTATAACGCGGGCGTGCGACTCACACTCCGTCAACTCCAAATTTTCAACGCCGTTGCTCAGACGGGCACTACAACTGCAGCTGCGGAACTCGTCGCGTTGTCGCAGTCAGCAACCAGCGCGGCGCTGAAAGATTTGGAAAATGCGCTCAATGTGCGTCTTTTTGACCGCGTGGGAAAGCGCTTGGTGCTTAACGAAATCGGCCGATCCTTGCAGATGGATGCGAGAGCTCTGGTGGAGCGAGCGCAGGACCTTGAGCAGAGCTTCACGGCGGCAGGTCCGACTACTGTCAAGATGCAACTTGCGGCGAGCACCACGATAGGCAACTATTTACTGCCGAAAGTGCTGCGGAGTTTCCACGGCGCGTGGCCGCTGGCGACCATTGATCTGCGGATCGGAAACACGCTGGATGTGGCGCAAGCGGTCGAGCGGTTTGAAAGCGACTTGGGATTGATTGAAGGTCCCTGCCACGTCCCGACGTTGCGCATCATCCCGTGGCGTGATGATGATCTGGTGGTTGTGGCGGCCCCTGACCATGAATTGGCGCGTGTGGCATGTTGCGCTCCACTAGACCTGACAACGCTCAGAGATGCACCCTGGCTACTTCGGGAACACGGTTCAGGTACCCGTGAGACAGTTGAACAGGCGCTTATGCCCCACCTCAACTTTTTGAACGGCCCCATGTACCTTGGGAGCTCGGAAGCAATAAAGAACTGCGTTGCAGCCGGTCTTGGAATCAGTTGCCTGTCGCGAATACTCGTTGAAGACATGCTGGGAGACGGGCGTTTATGTTTGCTCCCCACGTGCTTGCCCCTCATGACGCGCAAGTTGTCGGTCGTGCACAGACCCGAGAGGATATTCTCACCCGCGCTACGTGCATTCCTCGCACAGTGCGGACTAGGCGCGGAAATTTATTCTTGAAAGGTCGGTAGGCCAGGAAAGATTCCCGGGCCTTCACACAATCTCGCGTGCAGCAAACGCTCGTGAGATAACTGTAGCAGCGCCGCGAAGAGAATTAAGGTACCTGTCTCTGAGCTCCTCGCTGCTGACGCGGCTCGCCTGCACGCTGATATTCAAAGCCGCAACCACTTGGCCGCGCCGGTCGTGCACAGGAACGGCAAGCGAACAGAGTCCAACTTCCAGCTCCTCCTCGACAAGCGCCCAACCCTGCAGCTTGACCTCTGCAAGTATTTCCATCAGGGCCTGATTGTCAGTGACCGTTAGAGGGGTCAGCGCCACTTTGGGAAGCTCATTCAGCAATTTTTCTTGTACCGATGTCGGCTCCGCTGCGAGAAGTACCCGGCCAAGTGACGTGCAGTAAGCGGGGATGCGGCTGCCCACTGTACGACTTACATCTACGATGCGCTCATCGCTGCGAATGCGGACAACGTAGACGGCGTACGGTCCATCTAACGTCGCGGCTGAACAGTTCTCCTTCACCTCGTTTACCAGTTTCGTCATGATGGGTCGCCGACAGTCTGGCCGAGCACAAGCTCAAGGACGTGCGCGAGAAAATGGCTGACCTGGCGCGCATGGAGGCCGTGCTGTCTGAGTTGGTGTGCGCCTGCCATGCGCGAAGGGGGAACGTTTCCTGCCCGCTGATCGCGTCACTACAGGGTGGAGCAAGCTTGGCAGGTTCGGCTATGCCTTAGCGTGCTTTATTTTCCGTTTTCTGAGACGACCCCTTAGAAAGCCTAGTCAAAGAGCTGTCACGAGAACACCGTTAGCTTAGCGTACGATTTTTTCCGAATTCTGCGGTTCCCCCTTGTGGATCGTTTGGGGACAAAACGCCGGCTGGTGACAGTTGAGGGGCGTTTCTTGACACTTGGGGGGCAGCGCACCCCGGCGCGATGCTGACAGATGAGGGGCCGGCCTCGAAATCGGCCGGCTGGAGCCGCGCCGGAGGCCGTCGAGGCGGCCTATGTGCTTGATCGGGCTGGCTTTATCCACAGAAGTTGTGGATAAGCCTGTTGGCAAGGCCCTTGCCGTACTGACACTTGAGGGGCGGGGGTGCTGACAGATGAGGGGCGCGATCCTTGACACTTGACGGGCAGACTATTGACCCTTGAGGGGCTTATCCATTGACACTTGAGGGGCGGCCCTTCGAGCCTTTTCCTTGGCGTATCAACGGCTTGCGCGCGTTTTCCGGTCAAGCTAACCGGCTTTTAACCCTTCATAACCTTTATATTAAACCTAGTTGTTATAACCGGGTGTCGAAAAAAGCGGCAAACCGGCCCAAGGTGCCCCGCAGAATGATCGGCCGCCGAAGGGGGTGCCCCCCCTTCTCGATCCCACCCGGCCGCTAAAGCGGCCTCCCATCCCCCCAGGGGCGTTGCCCCTCGGCCTACGGCCTTCACCCCAAGAATGGAGCGCCTACGGCGCTACGGCTGACCATAGCCAGGCGCAAGCGCCTGGCAGAAGTTCGTGCTCTTCCAAAGGGGGCCAAGGCCCCCTCTGGACTCCCCAACTGTCAAGGCCGCGGTGACTCCTGCGCCGTCGCCAAGTCGGAAGATGGCTCCAGCTCGAAGGCCGCAAGGTTGAACGCCAAGGGAGGGGTCGGCCTGCCAGGCCCAGGGCGTGATTGCGCCCCTCAAGTGTCAAGAAGCGGGGGAATTCAGTCGTCCGCGTCGTCGTGCAGGATCGTCTCGTAGTCCTGCCCGCCGTAGAACACGCCGATGATGGAAACCAGATCGCCGGCCACATCGAAGGCGATCACGGCGCGCTTGCGGTAGTTCGTGATGCGCAGGCCGGGCCGCACATCGTCGCGCATGGTGCCGCGCAGTGGAAACGTGCGCAGGCTTTCGCAGTAGGTGACGATTGCCTCGGTGTAGCGAGCGGCAACGTCAGGCGACGCCGCCGCCGCGATGTAGCGGTACAGCTCGGCAAGCTGCTCTTCGGCCTCGGGCGAGAAGACGACCGCGTAGCTCATTGCGCCTTCGCATGCTCGGCGGCCAGGCGGGCGCGCACCTGGTCGGCGGTGACGGCTCGGGAGGGATCGGCTTTCAGGGCGTCATACGCCGGGCCGACCTGGTTGTGAAGCCAGGACTCGACGGCGCGATCACGCGCGAGTAGCGCACGCAGGCCGTCGCGGATGACCTCGCTTTCGCTCGCGTACTCCCCGGTCTTGACCTTCGTTTTCACCACGTCGGCCATGTCGTTCGGCAGGGTGATGCTCAGTTGCTGGGTGGTTCGCATGGCGGCCTCCATTCGGTTCAATAGGATTCAATCCTATCACTCCAAGGGGGCGAAGTCCAGTTTAGCGGCTAAAGTTTAGCTAAAGTGCTTGACAGGTTAGGACATTTTGTCCTAATATACGTCTTGAAGGCCGGGCATGTCGCCCAGGTCAACTACCGGAGAGTTCCGATGAACACCCAAGACCAACCCGTCACCGCTTCCCTGGTCGCCGAGGCCCAGCGCCTCGACTTCTTGCCTACCTACTTCGGCCCGCGCCTGATGATGCGCGGCGAGGCCCTTGTGTACGCCTGGCTGCGCCGGCTCTGCGAACGCTACAACGGCGCGTATTGGCACTACTACACCCTGTCGGACGGCGGTTTCTACCTGGCCCCCGACCTGGCCGAGCGCCTGGAGATCGAGGTAGACGGCAACGGCTTCCGGGGCGAACTGTCGGCCGACGCCGCCGGCATTGTCGCAACCCTGTTCGCGCTCGGCCAGCTCGCGGCCGAGATCGCCGGCACGGACGCGGCCGACGCCCTGATCGACCGCTATCACTTCCTGCGCGGCTTCGCGGCCGGCCACCCCGAGGCCGCTGCGATCTACCGGGCTATTGACTGATGAGGGGCGGCCCCGGCTCCGGCCGGGGCTGCACCAGGAGCACGTCAAGCGATGGCGAAGCGAACAAAGCAACCGGCCCAGACGGGCCAGGACTGGAGCGCGCCGGCGGCCGAGCTGCTGGCCGAGCTGCCGGCAGACCGTGACGGCCTGCTGGCTGCGGCCGTTGCGGCCGTGGTGGAGATCGACGCGGCTGTCATGCGCGGCGACGGGGCGGCGGCCGAGCTGGCCGGCGACCGATACGAGGCGATCATCTGGAAGCTGAACGGCGGCACGAACTTCGGGTGCATGGCCGACGACGAGGCCGCCGGCCGCGTCATCGAGCGGCATTGCGCTGCGGTGCCGGGGGACGTGCCCTTGTGGGGCCAGCGCGGCCAGTTCCTGGCCGTGGCGGGCGACGTGCGCGCCCTGGTGGAGTACGAGGCCGGTTATGGCGGGCCGCTCAACGCGCATTTTCAGTTCCACGCGGTTGACCTGGACAGGCCGTTTATCTCGGCGACGGGCTATCGCTCGCACTTCGACACGGCGCGGGGCTGCATGACCGTGGACGAGGTTGCGCGCGGCATCCTGACGGCCATGCTGGCCGAGAAGAAGCGGCCGGTGTTGATCGAGGCCAACTACCGCGACCGCTTGGCCGACGCTCCCCTGCCCGATTGGCTGGCCGGCCTGGTGCCGCCGGCGCGGCGCGAGCCGGCGACCGTGACGATCCCGCCGGGCTTCGTCTTGGTCGATGTGGTGCTGCCGGCGCACAAGGCGTTCATCGCGCGGCGCTGGGCGGCCGAGGCGGCGGGCAAGGTCAAGGCGGCCAGGGCCGCCAGGTCGAACGCCAAGGGAAAGGCCGGGGGCCGCGAGCGAGATCCCGCATCGGCGGAAACGGCGATGCGCTGCAGCACCGCCAAAGCTGACGATTGCAAGGCCGAGGCTGGGCCTGTATCGCCAGAAGCGACGATGCCGGGCGCAGGCGAAGCATCCTGCAGCACCGCCAGGAATGGCGATGCAGGCCCGGCCGACCTGGTGGAGTTCACGCCCGCACCAGGCCAACGGTGCGAGATCGTGAGCGTCCACCATCCGGTGTTCGCCAAGGAGATCGGCAAGCGCGTCATCATCGTGAAGGTGCATCCAGACACCCGCCAGGTGTGGGCGCATGACGACCGGCCGGTGACATACAAGACCAACCGCGCGGGCCGCCGTGTGGTGGATTCAGACCCGAGCTGCATTCAGTCGATCTACGGATTCGACCAACTGCGGCTTATCACGTGACCAGGAGAAGAAACGAATGACGAACGACGCCAATATCCGGCTGGAGTGCTTGAAGCCGGCCGAGCGGTGGGCGCAGCCGAGCGGCGAAGAGGTGCGCGAGGTGCTGCGCCTGGCGGGCCTCACCGGCGGCAAAGCCGCGAAGGTGCTGGGCCTCGGCCCGAAGGGCGACCGGACGATCCGGCGATGGGTGGGCGAGGACACGCCGATCCCTTATGCCGCGTGGGCGCTGCTGTGCGACTACGCCGGCCTCGGGCTGATCTGGAAAGAGGTTTGACGCCAGGGAAAGAGGCTTTAGCGGCTAAAGTGCTAGGCATCGGACTACGGTAAAGCGAAAATAGTTTAGCTAAAGTGCTTGACAGGCTAGGACATTTTGTCCTAATATAGCACTTGAAGGCCGGGCATTCCGCCCAGGTCGATTACCGGAGAGGTTCCGATGAGCAAGAACAAGATCATGCCTTGGGTTGACGCCCTGCCGAATGTGGAAGCCACCGACTTCCAAGCCCGCCGCGACCAGATCGAGGCCACGATGGCCGAGGCGGCCGAGCTGGTGAAGCAGGCGGAAGAGCTGCGCGGCAAAGCCTATTTCGCCGCCTTGAGCCTGGAGGCCAGTGCCAAGGGCGAATGGTCGAGCCAAGCGGTCGAGCAGGCCAAGCGCAGCGTCGGCTGGTAAGGGAAGGCGGCCCGGCTTCGGCCGGGTCATCAACGGAACGCCAAGAGGAAACAGTCCCATGAGCAAAGGCAAGATCGAGATCATCGAGACGTGCTGCCGGCGCTGCGGCAAGAGCATCCGAACCTTGAGCCACACCATCATCGGCGCCGATGATGCCCGCGAGAAGTTCGGCAGCATCTGCGGCGGCTGCATCACGCCGGAGGAAGATAACGAGCTGACGGAAATGCTGCTGGCGGCGGCCGTGCGACGCATGAGCGGAGCGACGCTGCAATGACGGCATTCCACACGTTCGACGGCCCCAGGTGGAGGAACGCCCCGGAGTGATCCGGGGCGCTTGGCCTGGTGCTGGCACACCGTAACCATGCTTCCGAGTGGGAGCATCCAGCATTCAACACGTAACCGCGTGGAGGGTCAAGCCATGTCCAACATCGTCAAGTTCCCCAGGGCGAGCAAGCCGCCGGCTCCCGAGCCGGTGCAGCCTGCCGCGCCCGCTGCTGCGCCTGCCGCACCCAAGGCCGAAGGCCGGGGCCTGGTGGCCGGCCTGGTCAAGTTCGTATGGGTGGCGACCGTGCTGGTCTGGCCGGTGCTCAAGTGGGTGCTGGCGATCATCACCTTCTTCCAGTTCGTGCGGATGCTCTACCACTGGAACACGCCTGGCGTGTATGCCGGCTGGTCGTTCCTGGCGTACTTCGCGGCACTGACCGCGATCACCTACTTCGTTTCGATCTACAAACCGAAAGGGCTTTGACATGGCAAAGCAGACCCTCCCCTACCCGCCTGGCTTCGTGGAGCCGACCACTGGCCGCGTGGCCGTCATGGTGCGCGAGTACGCGGACAGCGACTTGAACGGCGACGCGCCGGCCTACTGGTACAGCGCGCAATCCGAAGAATGGGGCCTTGACCCCTGGCGTCTCGTGGAGGGCGTCGATCCGCACGTGGGCGGCGGTTCCTTCGACGTGTGCTTTGCCAGCGGCGGCACGCGCACCGTAGGCCCGCTGATGACGTTCTTCCTGAGTGCCGCCCATGCGGCACAGCTCATTGACGCCAAGGGGGAAGAGTTGGCCTTGCAGCGCGCCACCCTGGCCGTCATCGCGGACGGGCTGGGCCTGCCTGCCAAGGCGCTGCGCATCGAGGCGAAGGTGGAGGGCCGGCCGGCCGTGTTCTACGACCAGGACGGGGCCACGCTTTGCGCGTGCGCGGTGGATTCCGACCACTGGCGACAGGCGCGGGCGACGGCCGCAACGGCATCGGCCATCGACAAGGCGCGAACAAATTTTTAGCCGCTAAAACGCTTGACGGCTTCGCATGGTTTAGCTAAACTTCTGCACATGGTCGGCGGCTGGCACCGCCATTTGTTCAACAAACCGGGTGTGGAGTGTTATGGGTGCAATCCATGAAGAAACGGCTAACCGAAGCCCAATTCCAGACGGCCATCAAGGGGCTGGAGATCGGGCAGCAGACCATCGACATAGCGCGCGGCGTGCTGGTCGATGGCCGGCCCCAGGCGGAGTTTGTCACTTCGCTGGGGCTGACCAAGGGGGCGGTGTCGCAGGCGGTCAGTCGCGTATGGGCAGCAGCAGGGGAACAGCTCCCCGAGGGCTTCGAGCGAGTGACGGCGGTACTGCCGGAGCATCAAGCGTTCATCGTCAAGAAGTGGGAAGCAGACGCCAAGAGGAAACAGGAACCCAAGTCATGAAAACACTGGTCACGGCAATTCAGAAGGGCGGTCAAGGCAAGACGTTCGCCACCTGCCACCTGGCATTCGACTTCCTGGAGCGCGGCCTTCGCGTGGCCGTGATCGACCTGGACACCCAGGGCAACGCATCGTTCACGCTGTCGGCGTACCAATCGGGCTACCTCGCCAGCCAGTTGTTCACCGGCGACACCGATGACCTGCGGTATTGGTTCGGCAAGCGCGAGGGCGAGAGCCTGGCGCTGATCGCGGCAGACGCCAACCTGGCGAACCTGGACAAGATGGAGCTTTCCCAGGCGGCCGCCGCGCTGCGGGCCAGTGTGGCCGCGCTGGGCGAGTTCTTCGACGTGTGCCTGATCGACACGGCCCCCTCCCTTGGCGTCGCCATGACGGCGGCCGTGCTGACGGCCGACTACATGCTGTCGCCCATCGAAATGGAGGCGTACAGCTTGCAGGGCATGAAGAAGATGGTCGCGGTCATCAGCAACCTGCGCAAGCAGAACCCCAAGCTGCGCTTCCTCGGCATGGTGCCGAACAAGGTGGACGCGCGGAAGCCGCGCCACGTCAACAACCTGGCGACGTTGCAGCAGGCATACCCGCAGCTCATCTTGCCGTTCAGCATCGGCGCGCGTGACAGCATCGCCGAGGCGCTGGGCGAGCAGATGCCGGTGTGGAAGATCAAGAAGACCGCCGCGCGGAAGGCCACCCAGGAGGTGCGTGCGCTGGCGGATTACGTGTTCACGAAGATGGAGATCGCGCAATGAGCGCCAAGACCAACGCCAAGAAGAAGGAGCAGGACAAGCCGCAATCGTCCGGGCTGGGCCTGGACGGGCTGGGCGACCTGGCCGGCCTGCTGAACGAGCAGCCGGCGGCCAACGCCGGCGGCGCAGGCCCGCAGGAGCTGCCGCTTGACCTGATCGACGAAGACCCGCACCAGCCGCGCACGGCCGACAACCCCGGCTTCTCGCCGGAGAGCATCGCGGAGATCGGCGAGACCATCAAAGCGCGCGGCGTGAAGTCGCCCATCAGCGTGCGCGAGAACCCGGACGCACCGGGGCGCTACCTCATCAACCACGGCGCGCGGCGCTATCGCGGCTCGAAGTGGGCGCACAAGACCACGATCCCGGCCTTCATCGACAACGACTACAACGAGGCCGACCAGGTCATCGAGAACCTGCAACGCAACGAGCTGACGGCGCGTGAGATCGCCGACTTCATCGGCCGCGAACTGGCGAAGGGCAAGAAGAAGGGCGAGATCGCCAAGGAGATCGGCAAGTCGCCGGCCTTCGTCACGCAGCACGTCACGCTGCTGGACTTGCCCGAACCCATTGCCGAGGCGTTCAATAGCGGCCGGGGCAAGGACGTGACTGTCATCAACGAGCTGGTGACGGCCTACAAGAAGAACCCCGACGAGGTGGCCGCCTGGCTGGCCGACGACAGCCAGGAGCTGACGCGCGGCTCGGTGAAGCTGCTGCGCGAGTTCCTGGAGGACAAGCGCAGTCACGAGGACGGCGACCGTGATCCCAACACCGTCGATGCGCTGACCGGCAAGACCGACGCCGAGGCCGGCGACGGCGAGCAGGGGCCGCAGGATGATGACGCCAAGGGGAAGAAGGAGCCGAAGGAGGCCGACCCCGACAAGCTCAAGAAGGCCATCATACAGGTCAAGCACGACGACCGGCCGGCACGGCTGATCCTCAACCGCCGGCCCCCGGCCGAGGGCTGGGCCTGGCTCAAATACGAGGATGACGGCCAGGAGTTCGAGGCCGACCTTGGCACCGTGCAGCTTGTCGCGCTGCTGGAGGGCTGACACGCCCAGCGCCGGGCATCGCCGACCACCGACCCCCACCCATCGCCCCGCCATCGAGCGGGGCTTTTTTTTGGTGCGCCCGGCAGGGCGCACTTACTCGGAGGTGAGAGTCCTCTACCAGCCCGGCAAGGGGAATGGTTAGCCAATGGCAAGGGTTCCGCGGGTGACCGCGGGTCTGAAGGAAGCCGGATGGCAAAGCGCTGGCCTGACGAACAGGAAGCGGATACGAGGCGATGCACTGCGGGTGAGGTGCCCAAGATCACTGAAGCCCGGTACTTGCACGGAGCGGTGCGTCGTAGATCCGACAGGCATAAGCGTGAAGGTGGGTGCGCAATACCCGGGGAGATCTGAACGTGTGCCCGAAGGGGCTACCGGCGCCGAGAGGCGACGGGATGCGCGTTCAGAAGTCAGCAGACGCCATAGTAGGTGCCGGTACGGACCGAAGGGCTGAACAAGTAAGACCGAGAGTAGGACGATCGATCTTGATGCCCAACGATGAAGCAGAAGCCGCCGTCAGGCGGGCCGAGCGCGAAGCAACCGGACGGAATTCTGGGAGTGCGCGCGACGGTGCGGAGATGGGTGCAGCGACGAGCGGGCTAACGAAATCGGAGGGCCACCGGCTCATGGAGCAGGTGGTCGAACGCAGCAACATGCAAAAGGCGTACAGCCAGGTCATGAGGAACCGCGGAGCGCCCGGCATCGACGGGTTGCGATGCGAAGACCT
>ERZ795060.4273-NODE-4273-length-12211-cov-68.128249_pt1 | contig 12211 bp, 11 predicted proteins | sample MGYA00375144_ERZ795060 | MGnify/ENA primary metagenome ERZ795060 (study PRJEB30189, sample SAMN05720157) | activated sludge metagenome | isolation source: anaerobic digester from wastewater treatment plant | place: Japan | collected 2015-05-15 ... | reverse complement strand
GTCTTAATCCTTGTTTTAGTGGACTTTACTACCTGACAGTACTTTTTCCAAAATCCTGTTTATCAATCGATTATAATAATCATTTAACAATATTTTAAACTTTTTAGCTGAAAATGGGGTCGTTTTTTTGGGGGTGCAAAAGTACAACTTTTTTGGCTTCATGTCAACACCTTTTTTAACCTACCTGCAAGTTAGTGCATTTTTTAAAAAAATAAAAAAAATGTCAAGGTGTTTTTTTAACACATTTATCAACACTGGTTTAATTGCGCAAAACGCTATAAAACAAATAAGAGGAGCAGGTTTAAACTTATGGATTTTAACTTATAAATTCAATATAAACAACTACTACTTTTTTAGATATTCCTTAAAAACCTTTTCGAACTTTTCCAGCTTGGGTGTTATTACCATTCGGCAGTAGGGTTGGTTTTTATTGCCCTCGTAGTAGTTCTGGTGATAATTTTCGGCCTTGTAAAAGTTCTTGTAGGGCTCAATGGCAGTTACTATTGGCGAGCTCCAGATGCCAGCGGCATCGAGCTGGTTTTTTATTTCTATGGCTGTAGCCTTTTGGTCCTCAGTATGGTAAAAAATTACCGACCTGTACTGTGTTCCAATATCGGCGCCCTGTCGGTTCAAGGTAGTTGGATCGTGGGTTTTAAAGTAGATTTCAAGTATTTTGGCAAAGGGTATTATATCGGGGTTAAAGGTTACCTGAACCACCTCGGCATGGCCAGTATTGCCGGTACAAACCTCCTGATAGGTAGGGTTTACAACGTGACCACCAGAATAACCCGATTCTACCTTAACAACACCATTCACTCTACTAAAAATTGCCTCAACACACCAGAAGCATCCAGCTCCTAAGGTTACGGTTTCGGTTTTAGCACTCATAGTTTCAACTGGTTTTTGTGCCTTACAGCCCAACATTAAGGTTAGGGCTAAGGCCGAAAGGGTTAACACATACGTTAGCTTTTTCATTTCAAAGTCAATTTAATCATTGACCAAGATATTAACGAATTTGTTAGGGTGTTGTTCAAAGTCACCTAAAAATATTGCATACTAACGTAGTAGGAATGGGACGAAGTTAGTGGAAGTTTGAGCCCGTGAACCGTGAACCGTGAACCGTGAACCGTGAACCGTTAAACGTGAAACGAGAGACTTAAGGCAGGAATGAGTCGGAATATTGGGAATGGGAGGAAGTTAGAGGAAGTTAGAAGAAAAGAGAACAGTTAAACCGACGTGGGATAAAATAAAAAAAGCCGGATACAAATTCCGGCTATACATTGCGGTATCTTTGCTTTAATTAAATCGATACGAAAACTTAACCAAGAATATGTTGTGCGGGTGCGAGTCCCAAAGGTTATCAATATCGTTGCCAATGGAATTGCTGTAAACCGATTCAAAATTTTCTTTCCCATGGGTCCATACAAAGTAAACTGTGGAACCGGGGCGGTATTCCCACCGAATAATCAGGTTTGACTGTAGGTTCAAGTAATTGAAATTCCTATTGTCAAATGAGTAATCGGTTGTGCCATCGGTGTTTTCATCTACCAGATATACCTCATTGTCGGCGTCATAACTTATCTGTGAATCGGTATATGTCAAAAACCTATCGGTATACTTTTGGGCCCTGGGCTGAGTAATATACTTGAATCGGGAATACTTACCGCTTGTAAAATATGGCCTACCATAGTATTGAACTGACAGTTCAGGGTTAATGCTATACTCCACCCGTAACGACATCACCCAGGTGTTCCTATTCAGATGTCCCCTAACATACCTTGTATCACTCACAGTACTTATGTTATCCACATAGGAAAGTTCACTTTTACTGAACGAGTACGATGGGCTAACCCTTAGCAGTAAACTTTTTAGAGGTTTGTATGTCAATGACAATGAGTAATTATGGCTTACAGAGCTATTGTAATTGCCTATATAGGCACTATTGCTTACACCAACAATTAATTTCTTCCGTCCATCGGAGTTAAGGCTAAGCCAGTAGTTCCATCCCCCGGGTAATTTTAGAGCAGGGCCGCCTCTAAGTTCCGATACACTAAGGTTTTCGCCATTCCAGTTAATACCTCCCCCAACATACCAGTAGTTGGGCAGCTGAAGGTTCAGGTTTATGTTTCCGCCCTTATAGGTTGATTCGCCACCAAAATTCCAGCCTGTCCATTGGTTAATATTCACATTCAACGACCTGTAAACCTTAGTAGGTTCCCAGTATCGCAACCCAACCCAGATAACCTGGAATATATCATCAACATTTTGAACATAACCAATATCATTTATTTCCAGCTGAGGCGAACGCCAAGCAACAGCAGCCATGTAGCGTATATGTCCCTCGCCCACTTTGCCGAATTGAAGCACACCCCCAGTTCCGGTAAGTGACGTTCTGGATGAGTCTATCTTCACATGTTTAATATCGGGGCGTTGAAAATAGTGGGATGAGTTGGTTTGGGTTAGCAGAATAGCATCCTTGCTTCCATTAACGTGACTCCCGTATAGCTTGGCTTCAACCATGTACTTTTTATTTGCCCATAAATGCATTAAATCCACTCCCCCCGAGAAAGCATTACGGTGGTACTCATCGGCCATTATTCCCGATAGTGCTCTATTGGTTGAGGTAACCATTCCCGAAACTATTGTATTACCCTCATTGTATTCCTGTTTTGCGGAAACAACGGTATAGTTTGTGAGCGGTTCAACCATTTCATGGCTGCGGTTGCCAGCAGAATCGATATTTGCCCATGCATTACCTGTAACACTTTGCAGCAAACCAACCGATAAACCACTACTTGATCGGCCGGTTAGCTTGGCAGCCCCAAGAATAGTTGAGTTTGAAGGTACCCGTGCGTATTCGTTATCGCCCAAATCGGGGTAATGCTGGGGTGCTCTACCAATTCTTCGGGAGTAAAATAGATTGTTTGTAGCCAGGTCGCCATCGCCAAACATCAACGGAAAGTTAAGCAGGTTGCTCCCCTCAATGAAAAAGGGACGTTTCTCCTCAAAGTAGGTCTCAAATTCAGTAAGATTTATCACAGCGGGATCGGCCTCAACCTGACCAAAATCGGGATTTACCGTTAAATCAAGGGTAAAGTTATTGGTTAAGCCAATTTTGGCATCAACTCCGGCATTCAAACCATTGCGCCTTCCGGTCATGAAAGGGTTCCCCTCTTCGGGTTTAAAGCTTTCTGTTTTGGTTACAACATAGGGTGCAATCTCAACCTGACGCTTGGGTGTTAGGCCTTTCAGGCCATGTAGCTCGCCAAAAAGATGCACGAAACCAGGCGCATCCTTAGGAACATGCTGCCAGAAATCGGTTTCCTGGTTCCTGTAAAGGTGACGCCCCACCTGAATACCCCAGGTTTGAACATCGGCTGCTGAGAATCGGAGCTGGTTCAGGGGAATTTTCATTTCGGCAGTCCAACCGTTCGGGTTCCGTGCAGTCTTAGCCCACCAAATTGGATCCCAGTTAGGGTCTTCCCTATCACCATTCTCGGTCATGACCATATCCATCTTTGTGCCGGAAGCTGAAACGCAGAAAATAAATGCGGTGCGTTTGTCAAAGTAGGAATCAATACCTACTGCAACATAATCGCCCTCAATATCATCGCGACGGGTAACGCGTGCTACAATTTTATCGGGCTCTGTATCGTGCAACCGGAAAGCAGCATAAAGGTAATCGTTATCGTACGTAATCATAAACTCCGTTTGCTGCGATGGTTCAGCACCATTATGGGGTTCATGCTGGGTAAATCCACTACACCAATTATCTTTTTGCCAAACCTCATCGTTCAATGCCCCATCAATTATAGGGGGATGGGGATTAACATGTAACGCTGTGCATGTATTTTTTGACATTTCCTGGGCCAACAATGTATTGAATGAAAAAGTAATCATTGCTGCCATCAACATTGAGCATGCGGTAAGGTTATGCTTCATAGGTAAAATAGTTATTTTAACCAAATGACGCATATATGACGCCTAATGCTGCTCAAAGGCTACTTTAGAAGTGTTAATAATTGCTAAAAGCGTGTGGACGTTGGCTTTGCAAAAGAGTTACGTTGAGTATAGTTGATAGTTGACGGTTGGTAGTTGATGGTTGGTAGTTGATGGTTGATGGTTGATAGTTGACAGTATACTGAAATACTATTCTGGAAAGATAGTAAACACTTAATGCCAAAACGTTTAACGGTTTACGGCTAACGGTTTATGGCTAACGGTTCTCGAACCTTTACTATTTTGTCACTACTCACCTCCGTCCAAAAATGCATCTCTGCCGGGATATCCATACTTTGACTTGGCGATTTCGGTTGGAAAAACAAAGTATTTTATTTTACCGGTAGTGCAAAGGTTGCTTTCTCCATCAAAAAGTTCAACATGCACGGTTACCAAACGTTTTTCACGATTATCAATTCGGCCTCGAACTACCACTTGGCCTTTACCAATTAGCATCGGCTTACTGTAAACAATCTCCATGCTGTGGGTAACTCCCGCTGTACCTTCAAGTATGTATATGCACCAGCTTGCTACCTCGTCCATTAGGGTCGATTGAATGCCACCATGCAAAACACCGTGGTAACCCTGATAATTTAGCTCAGGTAACCAACGGGTTTCAACGGTTTGATTAGTTTCATCGTACCAAAAGCTGAGCTTTAAACCAATAGGATTCTTACTGGAGCAGCAAAAACAGCCGTGCTCTGGCAAACCCTCGTATGGATTTTTTATTGCAACCATTTCAATTCAATTATTTACCTTGACAATTTTAAAACAATTTTAAAAAACTTAAACCTAAAACATATGTTTATTTTAAACAGATTTTAATAATTTTGAGAAAAACTTAAAAGAGTATGGATACCAAACACGGAAACGCAACCCGTTTAAAGTTGATGGAAACAGCTCGGGAGTTGTTTATTGCAAAGGGAGTCGATAGAGTTGGCGTACGTGAAATTGCATCCAAAGCCGGCGTTAATCTATCGCTCATGAACTACTACTTTCAGAGTAAGGAGAACTTACTTGAGCAGATCTTTGAGCAATCCATCAAGGATAATGGACAAAAAATCAGGCAAATACTTAATGCCGACATGCCACTTGCAGAAAAGATTAAGGTTTATATCAATACTTACATCGATATATTAACTGAAGATCCCTTGCTTGTTCCCTTTGTACTTTCAATTATTCATAGGAATGCCGAACAGGCATCAAGACTAAAAGCGGTTCATACCCTTTACAACACCGAAACTTTTTCAAACCAGCTTAAACACGAGGCTGAGCTGGGCAATATTCGAAAGGTTGACCCGGAACAGTTCTTTGTTAGCATGATCTCGTTAATCCTCTTCCCGTTTGCCATTAAGTGGCTAATTGGTTATAGAATGACATTGAGCAATGAGCAAATGGCTCAATTCCTTGAGGATAGGCGCGAACATGTTTACGACTTGCTGATGAGTGCACTCCGCCCTTAGTACAACAAACCCCACAAAGGCTGTGGGGTTTTTACTTCACCCTAATCTCTTTTACCACTTCGCTCCCAAAGTACTCATTGATATGGGTAAGCAAATCCTTCCTGCGCATATGCAGTTCCTGCCTTAGAGCGGCTGAATTTAGGCTTAGGGTCAATATCCCTTCCTTAAATTGGATATCGGTTGTATGCATGGCTATATCGCGGCCTACAATTCTTTCCCAATCGGAACGGATTGATGCCTGATTAAAGTTATCGTTCCACTTCATGGCATCAATGAAAGCCTTTATGGCTTCGCCCAACGATTTTGTGTTGTGATCGCTCATGATTACCTCGACTCAACCAGTTCAAACTCAGAATTATCAACCCTAAAAAAGCGATACCCCGACGTTACCTTTGCCAAAACCTCCTCGAGCCTATTCTTGTTAGTATCAGTAATAAATATTTGGCCAAATCCATCATTTGCCACCATATCAATTAACCTATGCACCCTGCCGGTATCGAGCTTGTCAAAAATATCGTCGAGCAGCAAAAGGGGTTTAATGCCTGCAACCTTAGAAATGAAATCGAATTGTGCAAGCTTAAGTGCAATCAGGTAAGTTTTTTGTTGCCCCTGAGAGCCCTCGTTGCGAATGGGGTATCCATCAATTAAAAGCGTAAGGTCGTCGCGGTGAATTCCAACCGAGGTGTACTGCAAAACCCTGTCCTTTTCGATATTCTCCCGAAAAAGTGTCTCGGCAGGGGTATCGTTCAGGTGCGACTTGTAGCTCAACGAAACCTTTTCCTGTCCGCCCGACACCTTGTTATAGTACTCCTGGAGGATTCCAATAAGTTGCTCCACAAACGCCTTGCGTTTTGAGTGGATTACCGAAGCATACTCCGCTAACTGTATGTCAATAGCCTCAATCAAATCGTAACTAAAAGCGGTACGGGAATAGGTTTTTAACAGGCTGTTGCGTTGAGCAAGCAATCGGTTATAGCGCAAAACCTCATCGAGGTAAATATGGTCAATTTGTGAAATAACTCCATTCATATACTTGCGGCGCTCCTCGCCACTTCCCTCAACCAGCTCATTATCGGCAGGCGAAACCATAACCACCGGAAGAAAACCAATGTGGTCGGCCAGCCTTTCGTAGGCTTTACCGTTACGCTTAAATATTTTCCCTTCGCCCTGCTTTAACCCGCAATATATGCTCTCATCAACACCTTGGCGCGAGTAAAAACCCTGCAGTACAAAAAAATCCTGTCCGTGACGTATCACCTGTAAATCGGTTGACGAAAGCGAACTCTTGCACATGGAAAGGAAGTATATTGCATCGAGCAGGTTTGTCTTACCCTGACCATTGTTCCCCACAAAGCAGTTTATCTTATTATCAAACTCGATATCAAGCTGATTTATCGACTTAAAGTTTATGGCTGTTAGCCTTTTAAGATACATAGTAGCTAAAAATGAATATTTGCAAAGGTAATTAAACCGAAAATGTTTGCCTAAAATTTTCAGATATTACAAAAACAATTACTTTTGCGATTGCTTTGTTAAAAATAAATATTCATTAGTTATGGCAGATAAAAAGAAACAGCAGACAACCGATACTGTAGAATCAATTGACAACGCTTTAACCCGTACTGAGCAGTTCATTGAGCAAAACCAGAAGAGCCTTACCATTATTGTAGCAGCAATTTTAGCTATTGTGGCTATCTATTTTGGTTACAAAAAACTTTACTTACAGCCCAAGGAGAACGAGGCTAGCTCTCAAATTTTCCAGGCTCAGTATTACTTTGAGCAGGATTCGTTTCGCCTGGCACTATATGGTAACGAGAACGATTTAGGCTTTGCCACTATAGCTGATAGGTACGGAATGACCCGCACCGGGAACCTGGCAAATTACTATGCAGGCATCTGCCTTAGGGAACTTGGTGAATACCAAAAGGCCATTGATTACCTAAAAAAGTTTGATGCCGGCGACCAAATGGTTACCCCAATTGCTTATGGCGCTATTGGCGATTGCTATGTGGAACTCAACAAACTAAAGGATGCTGCCAAGTTTTATATTAAGGCCGCCAATTACGAGAAGAATGATTTTACCACGCCAATTTTCCTGAAAAAGGCTGGAATGGTTTACGAGGAACTCAAACAGTACGATAAGGCCCTTGACCTTTACAATATCATCAAGAATGATTTTACAAAGAGCATTGAGGCTCGCGATATTGAAAAAGATATTGCGCGTATAAACACACTGATGGGAAAGTAAAGACTAAACAGAGTTATATTTAAGGGGTGCTTTTAAACACCCCTTATTTTTTTACAAATTCGTATCTTTGAAAAAAAATCCTATGGCAACATATCTGAAAAACCTATCGAGCTATGACCCTAACATGGTGCCTAGCGCAAAGAACATGAAGTTTGGCATTGTGGTTTCGGATTGGAACGATTCTGTAACCCATAAGCTACTTGAGGGTGCCTATAGCGCCCTAATTGAGCATGGCGCCACCGACGAAAACATTCTTGTAAAGCACGTTCCGGGTGCCTTTGAGTTAACCCTTGGCGGACAGTTCATGGCCGAGTATGCCGATTTGGATGCTGTTATATGCCTTGGCTGTGTTATTCAGGGCGAAACCCGCCATTTCGATTTTATTTGCCAGGGTGTAACATACGGAATTACCGAACTCAACATGAACTATAATATTCCTTTCATTTTTGGAGTGCTAACTACCGATAACCTTGAACAAGCACTCGACCGCGCTGGAGGGAAACACGGCAACAAGGGAGTTGAAGCAGCAATCACTGCCATTAAAATGGCTGCGCTCCAAAAAGAAATGGAGGAACTGGAAGGATAGCGGATTCGTTGTTCGTTGATGGTTGTTCGTTGATGGTTGTTCGTTGATGGTTGTTCGTTGCTCGTGATATTTATTACCTGATATTTGACCTAAGGTTTGGCATTATACGAAATAAGTGTAAAAAATTTGTATCCCCCCTTTAACGGTTAACGGTTCACGTTTAACGGATAACGGTTAACGATTCACGGCTCACGGTTCACGGTTCACGAACCTCTTTTAACTTTTCACTTTTAACTCCACTCCCACCCTTCTCAACAAAATCAGCTTAAAAAATGGCACAATTTCCAGCTAATGCTATATTTGCATTACCGGAGCCTTAACCAATTAAAAATGAAACGTGTTTTTTGGGTATTTTTTCCTTTGATATTTGCTCAAACAATTAGCGCACAGCAAAGCAACCCATTGATAAGCAAAGCTGATTCAGCCAGCCAAATGCGCTGGATCGATTCCGTTTTCAACAGCCTAAGCTTAAGGGAACGTATTGCACAGCTTTTTATGGTGGCTGCATACTCCAACAAGGACGATTCCCATGTAATGGAGATTTCGCAACTTGTATCAAAACAAGGAATTGGTGGGTTGATATTCTTTCAGGGTGGACCTGTCCGTCAAGCACGGCAAACTAATTACTACCAATCGCTTGCAAAGGTTCCCCTTCTTATTGGCATCGACGCCGAATGGGGATTAGGAATGCGGTTGGATAGCACCATCTCGTATCCCAGGCAAATGGCGCTTGGTGCCACCAACGATACCTTGCTAACCTACCAAATGGCAGCCGATATTGCCCATCAGCTCAAACGAATGGGTATCCATATCAACTTTGCACCGGTTATCGATATTAACTCCAATCCGCTCAACCCCGTTATTGGCTCCAGAGCTTTTGGTCAGGACATGGAAATGGTAACCAGGCATGGCATGGCTTACACAAAAGGACTACAGGAAAATGGTATTCTGGCTTGTGCCAAGCATTTTCCCGGCCATGGTGACACCTACGACGATTCACACCTAACCCTACCCCTGGTGCCACATAGCGCAAACCGAATCGATTCCATAGAACTCTACCCTTTCAAAAAGCTTTTTGCTGCTGGTGTAGCCAGTGTTATGGTTGCACACCTAAAAATTCCCTCCCTTGAACCCGATACCCTCTTGCCCGCCAGCCTATCGGCCCGCATTGTTGGCCAAAAACTTTTTGGCGAACTTGGATTTAACGGCCTTGCATTTACCGATGCCATGAATATGAAAGGTGTTGCTGATTTCTACAACCCGGTTGATGCCAACATACGTTCCCTTATGGCCGGCAACGACATACTGCTCTTTCCAAGCGAGATTGAAAATACTATTAAAAAAGTTGAACAGCTTATTAAAAGCGAACAAATCCCCGAAGAACTTATTAACATTAAATGCAAAAAGGTTCTTATGGCCAAGTATCTGGTTGGTTTAAATAAATACCGCCCAATTAATGTTGATAGGCTTTATAACGATTTAAACAGTCCTTACTCGCAGGTACTCCGCCGGAAAATTATACGAAACGCAATTACTGTAATACACAATGCAAATAATATCCTTCCCCTTAGAGGGCTCGATACTCTTAGGATTGCTTATATTGAAATTGGCGAAAGTAAAGGCGATGCATTCCGGGAGCAGCTTGAGCTTTACACTGCCGTGCATACTTTCTCCATCAACCCCGAAGCCGAGCAGGCAGAGTACGATACCCTACTTACCAATCTAGAGCCATACAACCTAATTATTGTTGGTTACCACACTATTGAAAGCAAGGCTGCAAAGGGTTTTGGGGTAAGTCAACAATCATCAAATTTCCTGTTCGACCTATCGTTCCGTAAAAAGGTGATTCTTAATCTGTTTGGCAACCCCTACTCCATTAGCAGATTTGCTAATCCTTTAGCATTTGCTGCCATAATTGTATCGTACGATAACTCAACCGATAGCCAGAACCTTACAGCCCAAACCATTTTTGGTGGTATTCCGTTCTCAGGCAGGTTAAGCGTAACGGCAAGCGACCTGTTTGGCATTAACACCGGTTACGCATCAAACCAAAGAATTAGACTTGGATACAGCATCCCCGAGGAACTTGGAATAGGGTCGGAACAGCTCTCGGAGGTTGACTCCCTTGCAATGGAAATAATAAGAACAGGGGCTGCTCCAGGCATGCAAATCCTTGCAGCAAAGGATGGGGTTGTATTCTATAACAAGGCCTTTGGGAAACCCACCTACGTTTCGGAGTATGGCAACGATATCAGAATGCTTTACGATATTGCATCGGTTACCAAGGTTGCCGCAACGTTGCCACCTATTATGAACCTGTATAACCGAGGTGTGCTGTCGTTCGATTCAAAACTTGGCCAGTTTATCGATTTAAGAAACTTCCCCGATAAGTCGAAACTACTTTTAGGTGATATCTTGAGGCATCAATCGGGTTTACAGGCCTGGATTCCATTTTATATGAACACATTAACATCGTTGGAACCTAACATACCGTTGTGGACTGAAACATTCAGCCAAACTCATCCCTATAAATATAACGGGAAACGATACGCCAGCCGGTTTGCCTACCCAAGCCCTAAGTTCTACCGAACCGATTCAATCAGCAACTTCCCAAATAATGTTGCATACCGCATATACTCTTTGGCAAGTATCAACGATTCCATTTACCGGTGGATTAACCAGTCGCCAATTTCCGATGCGGGTAAATACCGATATAGCGATTTGGGTTTCCTATACCTGCAAAAGGTAATTGAAACAGTTGAACAGAAAAGATTAGACAAGGTAGTTGAACCGCTGTATAGCAAGTTAGGGATGAACTACACCTGTTTTAATCCGCTACTACGTTTCGACACCGAAAGAATAGCCCCAACAGAACATGACCCCGTTTTCCGTAAACAGCTGATATGGGGGCATGTACACGATCCGGCTGCTGCCATGCTTGGCGGAGTTGCTGGTCATGCAGGCCTTTTTGCCAACGCCAACGATTTGGCTAAGCTTATGCAGCTGTACCTGAACGACGGAGAATACGGTGGCGAACGCTTTTTTGCTCCCTCAACGGTAAAAAGTTTTGCCAACCCAGCTACAACAAATGGAAACCGAAGGGCTTACGGCTTCGATAAGCCCAATGCCAGCGGTTCGTCGCCTGCGGGAACAATGGCTTCGCCCGAAAGCTTTGGCCACACAGGTTTTACAGGAACAATGGTATGGGCTGACCCACAAAACGGATTGGTATTCATTTTCCTATCGAACCGTGTTCACCCCGATGCTGAAAATACTAAACTTTCAGCATTGAATTACCGCACACGAATTCACGATGTATTTTACCGTGCCATTCAAAGCATAAGCAAGCCTAGTGGGCAATAATTGAGAAGAGGCACAACAACTGCATTCCACAAGGTGTAGAAAATTTTCTACACCTTTTTGCTTTTTATATTGGAATTCGTTTCAAACTCAAATTATATAAACCTGATTCTCTTCTAGTTGTGATTTTTTCTTAACTATTAAAATCTATTCAATAATTCTGGCACGGTTTTGTTATTACTTATGACGTCCCAAACACCATAAATACATAAATTGCTGTTGCCACCAGCAGCCAGGTTGTCCGGATCACCGCATTTACTGTCGGCCATGCATCGAATCCACCATTAGTCCCAGATCTAAAAGACAGTATAACCCGGACAACTTTTTTTTATCCAAGATTCAATGTCGTTAAGATTACAAAAATATACATGCCTGTCATCCTGAGCGTAGCGAAGGATCACTAATCGACCCCATGAGACGTTTCGCTTAGTTCAACATGGCAATAGTTTCACGAACAACAAACAACGCTTCCAGCCCCGTAGGGGCGAAACATTTGTAACCCCATGGCTACTCCCACATGTATAGCGATGCACGAAATGCCTTTACCAAAGAGCA
>ERZ795060.4270-NODE-4270-length-12215-cov-4.608388_pt1 | contig 12215 bp, 8 predicted proteins | sample MGYA00375144_ERZ795060 | MGnify/ENA primary metagenome ERZ795060 (study PRJEB30189, sample SAMN05720157) | activated sludge metagenome | isolation source: anaerobic digester from wastewater treatment plant | place: Japan | collected 2015-05-15 ... | reverse complement strand
AAAAAAAAATTTTTTACTCTTATCGAATTACTTGTAGTTATTGCGATAATCGCAATATTGGCTGCATTATTACTACCCGCACTACAACGGGCAAGAGATATAGCAAAAATGGTTATATGCGGATCAAATCTTAAGCAAATAGGATTATCTATGCATTCATATGCTTCGGATTTTCAGAACTCTCTGCCATACTATGAACAAAGCGGTTACGACCCTTTCAAAAAAGGTTCAAGGGGAGCAGGACTTGTCGTCTTATTAGAAGATTATAGTGGACAAAAGTATAACGGTCCTCAAAATGCTGATAGGTTAAGACGAGTTACAGGGGGAATATGGCTTTGTCCTTCTGCATGGGTTTCTGTTGCCACAAACTGGTCTGGCTGGCTCGGATCATATTACGTATCTGCACATGGCGATGGGGGACAATATAATGCATATTCTGGACTTTTCGAGCATTATAGAAATGGGACAAACCCCGCAGGCCCTGTGTTTAATTTTAGAATCACTCATTTTTCCAGACCAATACAAACACCATATCATTGGGATTCTACCCATAGAAACGACAATACCAGAGGAGACTATAGATACTATGATCCATATCAGGCTGAATCATGGCATAACACTGCCAGACCTGTAGTTTTTATAGATGGACACGTAAAAAATCTCACAAGTACAAAATATCGCTTTCAAACTGGAGCAGGTTGTCTTGCTCTGGGACCATACAGCACCAGGGGACTCTGGAAAGGTGTCGGATCTCCAGCGCATAGAGAATGGGATTTTTGGGTAGACGAATATTAAACAACAACTTTTAAATATCGAGGTATTAACAACATGAAAAAATTTAAAATCTTCTTTTCTTTTTTTCTTTTCTCCCATCTTCTTTCAATTGAACTTTTTTCAACGGACGCAAAAATTCTTCTTAATCCCTTAGAAGACTCCTCTCAGGTAAAAACCGGTTCATGGCATATGTCAAAAATGAAGGCTTCCCCAATCGAGTCTGAAGAGGCAAAAATAGGAAAAAAAGTCTTGCGTTTCTCTGGAATTGCTGATTCTGGTGTAGGTAAAGCAGATTGTCCCATCTACGAAGGTAAAATCAATGCTAATTCTAAAATATCTCTGTGGATAAAAATATTCCCTGATTCAAATGTTTCCAAAATTGGACTTCAAACAACAGATAATGAAAATGAGGGCTTATTTGTTTTATTTAATGTCGACTGGACTGGCTGGAAAAAAATAGAAGTTGATTTTAATAATGCAGAACAAGCATGGCAACAGCAGGATAAAAATGGAAAAACCGATTTTCCTATAAATGGAATTAGACTTGTATGGTTTACAAAAGAACAGGGATATTCATATGTTGACGTTGATTCTCTTGAACTAATAACAGACTCAAAATTCGCTTCAGGAAAAATTGATAAAAATTTCATTGTCCCGGATTGGACAGAAGCAGAAAAGCCATCCTCAGCAATATTCATTTTTAATAATGGAAAAAATGAAGAACAGAGTATTGAATTATCCTTGATTATCCAGGAAGATTCAGCCCTTTTTAATAAAAAGGCTCCAGACCCATTATTAGGCTCTGATCACGCCATCGGCGCAAAAGGATGGCTTATCTACGATGACAAAAAGATAGTAGACAATACCCTCACTGATGATGATGATTTTTCTTCAGCGTCCACCGAATGGATTAATGACCATTTCACTGAAGCATCACAAATCATTGATTTAGGTAAAGTTATAAAAATAAAGGCAATCAAGTTTAAATCTGGAGACGCTAATTGGACATGGCTTCTTGACATGTTAAAGTCAAACGATGGAGAAAATTTTACTCCTATCCCGGAACTTCAAAATATTAACCTCCATAAACGATGGGGGGAGTTTCCCATACAAATAAATACCCCATTTGAGGCAAGATACTTAAAACTCCAATATAAAACTGAAAACAATGAGAAAAAACCTGTTATTAGAATGCCTTCAGCAATAATGGTTTATGATGGAATTGAAGATGAAAAATTCGAAATCCCAAAAGTTGGAAAAGTTGTCTTCTCAGATAAGAAAAACATAAAAATTCCTTCTTTTAATTTCTCAATAGAAGAAATAAAATTACCTCCTCTCCCATTGGGCGGATATCTCATATCAACAATGATTAATCTTGAAAATAAAACCGAAATATATAATTCTAACTTCTTCTCATTTAAACCGGCGGAAAAAAAACTTGGTGAAAAGTCTCGTTTCGGAATAAATGGAGCCGATATAACTGCTGTCCTATATCATCAACAGTTAGGACTTGGGTGGATACGTTTTGAAAATCTCAAATGGGCATTCATATCTCCAGAAAAAGATAAGTACGCTTTCGACGGATCCGTTGCTCCGTGGCATGTTAATCAGGACGAATTTATCAAAACCTATACTGACGCCGGATTAAGTTACCTGCCTTATGTGTTCCAAACGCCGAAATGGGCGACAAGCGCTCCGGAGGGACATAAAAATGCTCTTGGTTTTCCTCCAAAAAATTTTAATGATTATGGAACGTGTATCTTTCAAATCGTAGCAAGATATGGGTCTGTAAAACATCCCCCTACCGCCTTACTTACAAATGACAAAATCAGCGGAATGGGACTTTTAAAAGTTATAGAACTATGGAATGAGCCAAACCTCAACGCAGAAAGCTGGGGCCCGTGGGTAAGCACTATTGAAAGATATTTCGATATATTTCGCATCGGAGCAGAAGCAGCAAAAAAAGCAGATCCAAATATAAAAGTGACCAGTTGTGGATGGGCGGGAATAAGAACATCAATTATCTCAAGAATGCAAACATACAAATACCCAGATGGAAAAACTCCTCTCGATTTTACAGACATCTTAAATGTACACTATTACAGTGGAAAATCAGATCCAGAAACAGCATATGTTGACCCCAATGTTCAACGTGGTAAGAAAGAAGCAGGTCCAGAAGATAACGATTATGAAACAGAACTCAGATATCTTAATGAATGGTGGAAAGATTTAAAACCAAATTCCCCTATCTGGATGACAGAAACAGGATATGATGTAGGTGGCCCTATCGGCAGAGATGAACGCTATCAGGCGGCAAAATTACCAAGATGCTTGATGATAGCCCTTGCATCAGGAATACAAAAGGTATTTGTATATCGCGAAATAGGTTCAAGACCAGCTCAGCATGCCGGCGCAGGATTAATTCGCGAAGATCGCAGTTATCGCCCTTCATTTTTTACCTATGCAACTCTAATCAGAGAGATAGATGGAACAAAAGAGAACAGAGTCAATAGACTTATTATAAAGGATAACCCCGCAATCTGGCTGTATTTATGGGAAAAAGAAAATGGTGAAAAAATTCTAACAGCGTGGGCACTTGATGATAAATCTATCCTACCTCTCAATCTTGGAGATTGTACTGTAACCGATTCCTTCGGAAAAACTTCAAAAATCCACATTAAATCAGATTTACAACTCAGTATTTTCCCACTGTATATAAAAAATATAAACTCCATGGAGGAAATAGAAAAACTCTCAAGGGATGCTGAAGAAAGAGAAAAAAAATATCTAATTGAAAAAAAGAACTATATAAAAAGAAAAAAATATCTCTTTGATTTCGGTTCAACTGAATTCATCGGAAAAATGAATAAATTCGGCATCATAACAGAATATCAACCTGTCCTTTCTTCAGATATATTTAGCGAAGAAAAAGGATGGGGCTTTGAAAAAACAGCTAATGGGGATTCCGTCGCAAAATGGATTGCTTCTGATATCGAAAAAGATTCTTGCAAAGTTTCTAAAAACCAATTCATAATAAAAACTATTCCAGGAAGTTATGAAATCCAGGTATACGCAACTCCATTTGGAAATAACCCTTCTTTAATTTTAAAAACTGATTCAGATGAGATAACTCTTCAAAACACAAAGGACTCTCCAATCTCCTCAGAAAAAGTAAAATCAAATGGCAAGATATATCTCATATTTAACGATTGGTATAATTTACATTGGATAAAAGTAATTCAGGATAATTAAACAAATAAAAAAGGAGATTACTTATGAAAATGAAAAAAACTATCATTACATTTATTACAACATCTCTCCTTGTGTGTATAACAGCTCTTATCGAAGCAAAAGAAAAACAAAACCCTATTGAAAAAGGAAAGGATAACTCCCCCCTCGGATATTACGAATATCTCCCCAAAAAAAATATATAAAATAAAATACCTCTAATAATCTTTTGGCATGGTTTAGGAGAATCAGGAAATGGAACAACTGAACTAAATAAAGTCCTAAAAAATGGAATCCCCCGCTTAATTGAAAAAGGAGAAAAATTCGATGCCATTGTAATTTCCCCTCAAACAACACCATGGCCAAAAACCGAAGACTTAGTGGCATTCTTTAATTATATCCTCGAAAAATATAAAGATAAAATAGATACAAACCGCATATATATAACAGGACTCAGTATGGGCGGAAGAAATACTCTAATCCTGGCAAGAGCTATCCCTGATAAAATTGCAGCAATAGTCCCAATTTGCCCGGCTGATAACAACCCCGGCGATGTCTCTGCAATGAAAAATATGGGTATATGGTTCTTCCATAATGAAGGGGACAACGTCGTAAATGTCTCCTCATCCAAAACCTGGTGTGATGCCCTAAAAAATGCAGGAGCAACGCCAAAATTAACTATTTACAATGCAAAAGGCCATGATGCATGGTCTAAAACATATGATGATAGAGAAATGTGGAAATGGCTCTTCGATCAGAAATTAAAAATAACTGAAAAAAAATGAGATAGTCTTTTCTCTCTCTAAAAAAAATATATATAACTATTTGATTTCCTGAACTTTCATTTGTAAAGAATTTGGAATTTCTATTTGCTTCAGCTTTTTTCCATCTCGAATTTCTATCACAACATTGCCACTTCTTAAAAAAATCATTGAGATGATTTCATTTGAAATAATATTTAGTTCAATCTTAAGCTCATTTATTTCTCTTTTTTTATTGCTTTCACTATTATCTGAAGGCATTTCGATTTTTACATTGTTCTTAATAGCTCTCTCTAACGTAAACCTTGCATAAGGACTTAAAAATGGATTTGATAGAAAAATAAGATCACAACAATAAAAATAAGAAAGAAGGTAAGGAACCCCTTCTATATTTTTCATCAACGCTCTCGTACAATATAATTTATCAATCCTACCATAACCATTTGCAGATAAAAGCTCTATTATTTTTCGAGAATGCTCCCTCGAGGGAGCATTAATCACTATAACTGAATCGTATTTTGGACGTAAAGCAACTATTGCAGGAGGAAGTCCCTCTCCACTTATCAAAAATGTCCTATTACCCCTTATTGCTGGTAAAGCAAAAAATATAATTAACGAAAGGAATAACAATATATACAAAATTCTACAACATCTTTTCGACGGGCTAAAAAATATTATCAACACCAGCGGTAATGAAAAAAAAAGGATTACTAAAAAAAGAGGAGGCGTCGCTATTCTAATAGCAGAATCAGAAAAAAATACTATAAAATTTCTAAAAAAATCTAGAGTAAAATTAAAGACTATTGTTAAAACTTTTAATGGAAAAAGAATCTTTAAAAAAGAAAATACAAATATCAAATATAAATATGGAGTTATTGCCAGATTAACAATCACAGAAAACGGATTAAAAATATTTTGATTAAATAGTGATATTTGCAAGCCAGCTAACAAGGCAATTACACACATAATTGAACTTAGCAAAAATCCATTCAAAATTTTTTTTAAATAGTTAACTCTAATTACACCAACTTTAAAATGATTCTCCAGGTTATATAATGAAATAAATGAAGACGCCTTATTCCAAGCTCCAATTAAAAATGCCGTTATTGTAAATGAATATTGAAAACCCGTATCAAGTAATGAAAATGGATTCAAACAGAGAGAAATCACAGCAGCATATAACAATGACAAATAAGAACTAACTGGATATAAAAAACTCCGTCCAAAAGACCATATTGTAATCATTAAAAATGCCCTCAATGCTGAAGGTTGAAAACCAGTGCAATATACATAAAAAAATACAAAAAAAGGAAGTAAAAAATACCTCGCTCGAAAAGGAATAAAAAACATCAAAAATAAAAATATACTGGCAAAAATCGCAGTATGTATACCACTAATCGCAATTACATGTATAGTACCGCCTAAAACAAGTCTATGTTTCGATAAAGCATCAATTCCCTGACGACAACCAAATAAAAGAGCCGCAAGAACATTACGGTTTTCATCTTCAAGCCCTTCAGATATATTTGAAAAAATCTTGTTTCTTATATTCAAAACACTTCTCGTAAAAGAAAATCTCTCTTGAAGAATTTTAACCTCATCTGCGTAGATGATAAATGATATTTTGCGCGATAAAAAAAAATCCTTCTGACTAAAATCTCCCTCAAAAAGAATATCTGAAGGTCTGGCTACTCTACCTCTTATTTCAAGAATATCACCATAAGAAAATTTTAAATTTCTGTTTTTAAAGACAACAACAACCGGAATATTTGCATTTATTGGGCTTTTATCATACTGCGAAAATCGCAATTCCATCAACTCTGCATTCGTATAATATGGCATCTCAAGCCAATCAATCCCAACAGGAGAAGAAAATTCCCTCACTTCCACTTTAGCTACAACTGAAAAATTATTCGGCAGTTTAGAATTTCCATCCTGATTATACAGGAAATACCACCCATGAAAGAAGACTATTATCAGAGTTATAATGAATTTGCTGAATTCTTTAGAAAAAATCTTTTTTGCGAAAATCGCAAATACAACAAGGGACAAAAATGCGTAAAAAATATTTGACACAAAACACAAAATCCAGGCTGCGAGAAAAGCGCCAACGATACAAGCAAATACAGGCCTTAAAGAATACGAAATTATTTCCTCTTCATTAAATCTTTCAAACATAAGTCAAATAACTTAATTTTTCAGAAAAGAAAAAAATGCAAATATGAACCAATCACCCAAGTTCTCTAAAATAATCTACCATTTCTCTGGAATTCATACCGTATTTCTCTTTTGAATTAGGCATAACAGGTATAATACAACCTTGTTTTGCCCAAAAATGCATGCGTTTAACAAATTCCTTTGCTGTTTCATTAGGATAAGGAATCCAGGCCCCCACATAAATGGTCTTACTATTCAGACAACTCTCCATATCTTTTTCAAATTCATGATCATATTCCTTTCCTGGTATTATTCCAAAATTTATACCTTTAATCTCTGGCAATGCACAAATTTGTTTTGTAAGATTGTCATTTCTCCCGCAATAATGCACCCATCCACCACCAAAGTGCCTTGCCAATTTAGTTGTATACGGTATAACGAACTCTGCTATTTGCTCAGGTCCTAAAAGAGCTGAAGTATCCTCACAAATGCGTATTCCCATATTGTTCCCATAAAGCATATTACTATGAAAACACTCTCCAAGCCCTTCCCCACTAATTTCCTTCATAATTTCTATCGCTTTAACTGAAACTTCAACACATAAATTAAGTAGATGATGAACAAAATCAGGGTCATCAAAAATTTCTATAAATATTTGGTCTCCAAAAAGCAAATGAGCTAAATCAAAAGGTCCCTGATGGTCCATACAATAAACAGGAATAGCATCTCCAAGTACTTCTTTAAAGAAGCTCATATGACTTAAACCAAGTTCAAAATCACCGCGTATCTGAATATCATCCACAGAAAAATTAGAAAGCCTCTCTTTCGAAAAATGCTCCTTGGGCCATGGCATCTTATCTTCAAAAACTATTTGCGCCCCCCCAAAAAGAGACAAAACAACTCCAACTCCCATGTTTGCACGAATGCTTGGAACTACATCACTATAGGAATTCAACGCCGAAAACACATTCCTGATCTGGTTAAATAACATCATTTCGCTACTGTAAAAGGCCTCCTTCAAATTTGAAGAAGGTATCTCCTCTTGCTCAGGTGTAAGGTCAAAATACGCTATAACAGGAGGACTATCTTTTTTTTCCCAGCGCCAATATGCCAACTGTTTTTTTTTCGCTTCTAATATTCTTTCTTTCTCTGCATTCAGCAATTCTACTATTCTCTTAATTCCTATGATATTATTCATTTTTTGAAATACTATTCCTTATCATTATCATTGATTCTTAATATGAATTTTTACGATTACAATTTAGAGCGAAAACAGAAACAAAAACCATATTCTCAATTTAGCATAGTTAGAAAAAATTGCGAAATAAAATTTACCTGAAAGTTAAAATGAGAAGGAATAACCTGAAATAGTCTTGTCTCACAGAATAAAAAAACTTTTTTCAAGCAATTCATCTTATCATACTCCTATTTTTGTCTCTAAAACTATTGTACTTATAAAAATTTCATTTGACTTTTTTGCAACTTTTATTATTTTAAAATATATTAAGTGGGGTCTAATTTTATGTCAATAACGGGAAGAAAAAAAATACACCCAAAATTTCTGAAAAGAAAAAATATCCTCTCTTCTGTTCAAAAGGCATTATCCTTAATCGAATACATTTGTAGAAATGCTTCAGTTGGAGTAAGCGAAGCAGCAATAAAATTAAAAACTGCCAAAAGCACAGCATATAGAATACTTTCTACTCTCGAAGATAGCGCCTTTGTCATTCAGTGTCAAAAAACAGGAAAATATAAACCTGGTACGAAACTAATAGAATTAGAAATTCTAAAAAATTCTTTGCGAAATTCACATATAGATTTGGATACATTACACCATATCCTGAAAAAACTATCTAAAGAAAGCGGAGAAAATGCGATTTTTGCATATCAAATACCATCAGAAGACAATTTTATCGTTGTATCCGAAGTTCTTTCCTCCAACTCTCTGATTGCCCGTCCGATGCTATATGAAAAATTTTCAATCCTCTCTTCACCTGTTGGCATCGCATACCTATCAACATTCAAGAAGCATGAAGCAAACAGAAAAATCGAAGAACTTATCAAGAAAGAAAAAGAACTAAAAATCTCAGAAAAAAATATTCTTAAACAAATTAATAATGCATCAAAATTAAAATACTATTGTGCTGAACCTGCCAAGCACCCAGAACTCACAATGATGGCTACTCCAACATTCTCCTCCTCTGGAATATTTAAGGGCTGCCTTGCGATATTCGGACCAAAATTTCGACACAATTCTAAACAAAGTAAAAAATGGGGAAAAATACTTCTGGCGTCTTCAAAAACACTATCCTCTGTAATCCAATAAAATAATAATTAAAATTTTTTTTTAAATATCTTATTTGTCTCTCGATTTGAATGAATCTATTGGTAACTATAATTTTGAATAATAGTACAAAGTGATATTAGAATTGAGAAAAAAAAAACGGGGAAATTTTCCCCGTTTTAATTCTTCAGGAAGGCTAAAAGCAATCAGGAAAGATGCTTATTAACCAGTTTTGTCATTTCAAACATTGTGACCTGGTCTTTCTTGAAAATAGGTTTTAATTTTCCGTCAGCATTAATGCAACGTTTATTCTTCTTGTCCTGTAAACCATTTTTCTTGATGTAAGCCCAGATTTTTTTGGTCACTTCTGTTCTTGGAAGTGGTTTGGAACCAACGATTTCTGCCAATGCAGCACTTGGAGTCATTGGTGCCATGAATTTTGCGTTTGGTTTTCTTTTTGCCATTTTTGCCTCCCTTTTAAAAATTTGGGGTTTTTATTAAAAACTAATAAAATTTATATCCTACTCTATGAAAATCAAAGAAAAAATGTAAAAAAATTTCATTTTTTTTTACATATTACTGAAAAACCATAAACACTTCTTGTCTTAAAAATTACATAACACATTGATTATAAAAATTTTATAAATAATAAATTTATTTTTTTTACTTCATTTTCCTAAAAAAAAATTTTTTTTATTTGATTTTTCTTTTTTTTCGATTATCTTTTGGCCTCTCGGCTGAGTCGAGACTAACTTAAATTGAACTAAAGGAGTAAAAATGATTGGTTGTAGTTTTGGTAGAAACTTTCAGGTTACTGTAGCTGGAGGTTCATATCAGGAAGGGTTAGTGAGCGTAATCCAGGGAGTACCCACAGGCATGCTCATAACAGAAGAGGAAATTTATGGGGACTTACTTTTGAGAAAGCCAGGAGCCGATGAATTATCATCTCCAAGGAAAGAACCCGACTTACCAATAATATATACAGGAGTAAATGCTGCCGATACTATAGAAGGCGCAAATAATGCATTCTTAACAAATGGAACTCCTTTTACAATTTTAATTCCAAATCTTGATAGGCATTTTATTCATATAAAACAGTATCAGGATACAAACCGTACGCCACGTCCAGGTCATGCTTCTTACGCGTCATTCATCAAATATGGTCCATGTGATGATGCAATAGGTGCTGGAATATTTTCTGGTCGTTATACATCTACAATAGTCGCAGCGGGATATATTGCAAAAAGAGTATTATCAAAATTCGGAATTAAAGTTTTTTCATATGTGAAAGAATTAGCAGGAGTAGAGTGCCCAGTAATTGACAGCAAAAAAATCTACAATTACACAGAAAATTATAAAAAAATGCGCAGAGACTATGATCCCTTCTATCAGGAAGTTTATACCAGAGGCAGAGTTAAAAATGATATGAGATTTCTGGAAAAAGTTGCGATTTTCGCAGAAATTGAAAAAGAAATTGACACGATAAGGGCAAAACAAAAAAAGATGGATAAAGATGAAATAAAAGAAAAATATGCTGTGCATTATATAGTGAATTGTCCAGATATTACAGTTGCTGATGAAATGGTAAAAGCTTGTATGAAAATTTGTTCACAGGGTGATTCAGCCGGAGGCATAGTAGAAGTAATTGCAACCGGATTACCTGCAGGTTTAGGTGAACCTGTATTCTATAAACTCGATGCCGAATTAGGTAGACTCCTCGGAATCGGTGCAGTAAAAGGAGTTGAAGTCGGAGCCGGATTTAAGGTAAAAGATATGACAGGATACGAAAGTAATGATCGTATGCATTCGGAAAATGGAAAAGTAATCTTTGATTCTAATAATGCTGGTGGCATAACCGGTGGGCTTAGCACTGGACAAGACGTTATTATTCGCCTCGCAGTAAAGGGCACTCCAACTATAGCAAAACCACAAAATACTATAGATAAATATACCCTCGAAAACAAAGAGCTTGCTGCAATAACACGTCGTGATCCTACAATTGTAGCAAGAGTTTGGCCCGTTGCAGAAAATTTCACAGCAATAATACTTCTCGATCATCTCTTTGCACACCTTGGATATCAAAAAATTAGAGAAGTAGTAGAAAATGGAGAAAAGATATGACTGAAGTTAACAGAGAACTCACAGAAAACCTGAATAATGACATAAGATCTGCTCCTAATTCTGCCTTCTCTTTCTTTTCGGAAAGAGGAAAGAGAATTTACTTTCCATTCAAAGGCATCCTCGGCCAATCCGCAGAAGCTAAAAATTCAAAAATTAATGCAACAATAGGAACAGCTTCTGAAGAAGATGGTTCTCCTCTTACCCTTGAATGCATAGAAAAATTGATAAACGTAAGTCCCGACTTCTTTCTCTATACTCCAAGTTTTGGGCTTCCCAGGTTGAGAGAATTATGGAAAGAACAAATATTGAAAAAAAATCCATTGCTGGAAGGAAAAAATTTCAGTATCCCGGTCGTAACAAGCGCATTAACTCATGGGTTAAATATCTGCGCATATTTGTTTGTAAATGAAAATGACGAAATAATTATATCAGATCTGAACTGGGATAATTATGAACTTATCTTTCGGACAGCTTTTGGGGCAAAATTTACTTACTATGAAACATTTAAAAATAATGCCTATAACACTGACGGCTTAATCCAGGCAATAAGGAACTCCAGTTCCGCAAAGAAAATAGTTCTGCTCAATTTCCCAAATAATCCTGCTGGATATTCCCTTTCCAAAGCAGAGGCTTTGAAGATAAAGGAAGAATTTTTGAAATTAGCTGAAGAAGGTCATAACATCCTCGTTATAATTGATGATGCTTATTTTGGTTTGTTTTACGAAGACGATATTTTTAAAGAGTCTTTATTTTCGCTTTTTGCAGACCTTCACAAAAATATACTGGCTGTAAAAATTGACGGGCCTACAAAAGAAGATTATGTTTGGAGTTTCAGAATTGGATTTATAACTTTCGCCATAAAAGACAGCAATGAAAAACAATTAAAGGCA
>ERZ795060.4267-NODE-4267-length-12222-cov-5.800444_pt1 | contig 12222 bp, 7 predicted proteins | sample MGYA00375144_ERZ795060 | MGnify/ENA primary metagenome ERZ795060 (study PRJEB30189, sample SAMN05720157) | activated sludge metagenome | isolation source: anaerobic digester from wastewater treatment plant | place: Japan | collected 2015-05-15 ... | reverse complement strand
CTTCAGGCGCTCCAGGGTGTTGAAGACGAGCGGGCAGTAGGCGGCGTTCTCGATCACCCCGATGCAGCGGAATCGGAAGCCCTCCTTGTCCAGATGCGGGAACTCCAGGCAGTCGCGCGGCCGGTCCTCGTACACGCTACAGCGGTTCCCATCCAGGAAGGGACACGGCACGCGGGCGAGTTGGCGCTCCCGCTGCTCTCCCAGCTCGGTATAGCGCTCCTCGAACTCCTCCGGGCTGATTTCGAGCCTCCGCGCCAGCCGCTCGATATCCTCCGGGTCCAGCTCGATGCGCATCACGCGGCAGCAGTGGGCGCAACTGAGGCAATCGATCTCCCGGGCGACGCCCTCATACACCTCGCGCACGAAGGCATCGAGGCGCGCGTCTGGCCAGTCCAGCCACCCCTTGAGGTAGCTCCGGAAACGCCAGTTCTCGTCATGGCGCTCCTTCGCGAGCACCCCAATCTGCTGAATGTCGGTGATCAGGTCATGACGCATGCCCTCTCCTCCCGTCCCCTGGAGGATACCAGGATGCCGCTGTGGAGTCAACCAGCGCGCGTCTCCCGCCTTTGGGCGGGGCAGGGGCTGTGCATAGCCCGCGCGCGGCGGTAAATCGCCGCGCTGCAGGCGTGGGGTTGCGCGCGTCTCGCAGCGCTCGTGCTAAGACCACCAGCAGGAGGGGAGAGCCGGTTCCAGAATAGTATCGCAAGCTGCCATGACGACTGGCGGCGGGAGGTAGCCCCATGCGAGTAACCTGGCTCGTGCTTGTAGCACTTCTCTTTGCTCTTCCGGCTTTGGCCGCGCCTTCGGCGGTAGAGACGCCGGAGGGAGTGACCCTCGAAAACGGCATCGTGCGCGCGGTTTTCCCCGCGAAAGCCAACTACGTCCTCGCCGATTTCCGGCGCGTGCCTGACGGCGAGAACCTGATCAACATCTGCATTCTCAGCTACTCCGTGGAGGGGGCGCAGTACTGGTATCAGGATAACAAGACGGAGCCCGAGTACGGGCTGAGACCTGTGACGGCGCGCGTGGAGCGGGGGGATGATTTCGTCCGTCTGGTGGTGAGCTACCCCGCTGAGGGCGAGGCGAAGCACTTCCGCTTCGTGAAGACGCACACGCTGCGCGCCGGCTCGCCCGTTCTCGAAAACGACTACCGCCTAGAGGCCGTGGGGGAGATCTCGTTGCGCGGCGGCATGAGCCTGCCCCTGATCTGGTTCGCTCCGCGGCTGTCGCGAGGGGCGGTGCCCAGCTCCGGCGGGAGCCTGCTCCTGGGGCCGGGCGATGCCGTGCGCCGGGATCCCGGCACCCCGCCCTGGGTGGCCGCGTACGACCCAGAGAAAGGCGAGGGGATCGCCTTCTGCCTCCCCGACGGGCAGCCGCAACTGGGCCGGAACCGCGAGTACCCGGCCGTCTCCTACTCGGCGCCCCTGGGAGGAAAGGTGGCTCCTCAGACGGAGGTGAAGGTCACCTTTCACCTGGCCGCGTTTGCCGGCCAGCAGATGGCGCCGGCCCTCGCCGCCGCGCTCTCGAAAGCGCCGGGCATCACAGTGCCCGCGCGCTTCAGGCAAGTCTATGACCTGGGGGGCGAGCACTTTGACCCCGCCGACCTGTCGCTGTGGCAGAAGTACCGCGCGAGCGTGCGCCGGCCCATCGCCTTCATCAAGCCGGCCGACCTGGAGCGCGCGAGAGAGAACGTCCGCCGGCACCCCTGGGCGAAGCGGCTTCTCGCAGGCTACCGCGGGCGCGCGGATTACGTCCTCAATCAGCCCCCGGAGTTCGTCGAGCAGATGATCCCGGCGCTAACGCCGCTCTGCACGCTCTTCACGATGTGCCCCCACTGCGAGTACGCGCCGGTCCACGGCCAATATATCTGGGATGTCAAACGGCCCGACGAGCTCAAATGCCGCAACTGCGGCACCGTCTATCCCAACGAGAAGTATCCCGAGGACCTGGTCCTCGTCGCCCGCCACGGCGGCGAGCAACGCTTCACCTTCTACGGCGGCAAGTCCTGGAATTTCAACAACATTCATCTCCGCTCGTCGTGGACCGGGGCGATCCGGGCGCACAAGACGGGCTACATGGCGCGCGCCGCGCGCGACCTCGCCATGGTCTACGCGCTCACGGGCGAGCGCGCCTATGGTGAAAAGGCCGCGGCGATCCTCTCGCGCTTTGCCACCGTCTATCCCGGCTATCTCATTCACTCCGGGTACGGCGAGATCGCCGATATGGACCCGCGCGTCGCCGCCGCGAAGATCAACAATCTGCCCGCCGACGAGCTGACCTGCCCACCCAACAAGCCAGACCGCCGGCTGCATGCGGGCTATTGGATGGCCGGGCGCGGCTTCTCCGCCGTGGGCATGGAGGGCATCCAGCTCTCGCAGCTGGTGGAGGCCTACGACCTCGTGGCAGACCTCATCCCGGATGCCGAGCGCCAGCGGATCGAGAAGGACCTCTTCCTGGAGGGAACCTACCTGCTCTTGTGCGACACAGCGCTCAACAACAAGACCGCGACGAATCGCTCGGCCGTGGGCCAGATCGGAATGGCGATTGGAGACCCGCGCCGGGTGCGCTTCGGCCTGGCCGGATTGCGCTGGTTTATCAACGAGTGGTTCCTGCCGGACGGCGCCGCCTGCGAGTCGCCCTCCTACGGCAATATGACCCTCTCCGGCATCTGGCAGTTCGCCGACACCCTGCACGGGTACAGCGACCCGCCTGGCTACCAGGATGCCGCCGGACGCATCGACAACCTCGATATCTATGGCGAGGCCCGCTACCGGAGCGTCTTCCAAGTGCTCGCTGAATCGCTGCTCCCCTCCCGCGCCTACCCACCCATCGCTGACACGCACATCACGACGGGGATCTCGCTCGAAATCGCCGAGGTGATGGCCACGCGCTATCCCGATCCCCGCTTCCGGGCGCTCCTGAACGAGCTGGCCGGTGGCGATCTCTCCGCTCAGGGCGCCGAGTGGGCGCTCTTCCACCGCGACCCCGAGCCCCCAGCATCCATTCCATCGATGGCACTGCCAGACCGCTTCTTCCCCGCCTGGAAGATCGGCTACCTGCGCAGCGGCAAGGACGGCCGGCGCGGCGCCGCCGTCATCAGCGCCAGCGACTGGGGAGGCCATCACCACCTCGACAGCCTCAACCTCTTCTACTGGCAGGATGGCGCGGAGCTCCTCTCCGACCTCGGCTACCTGTGGGACAACCCGGACATGCGCAACCTCAGCCGCACGGTGGCGCACAACCTGGTGGTGGTGGACGAGGCGAACCAGCGCACCACCGGCCGGGGCGGCTGGCTCCACGCCTTCGATATTTCGCCGCGCGTGAAGGTGATCGAGGTCTCCTCCGACGCCTACCCGCAGGCGAGCGACTACCGGCGCACCGTCTTCCTGGTAGAGCATCCCGAGGGCGTCTATCTCGCCGATATCTTCCGCACCAGCGGCGGGAAGACGCACGATTACGTCTTCCACGGCCCCAACCCCGAGATGGAGCTGCAGGAGTTGGCCGCAGACCCGGCGCCCGACCTGACGGCGTATCAGTTCACCCAGGTGCACGCAACGCAGGCAACCCGGCCCTGGCGGGCGCTGTGGACCGTTGACAAGGAGGTTCGTTTCCAGGCGATCTCGCTCCCACAGCCGGGCGAGACCTCGATGGTCGCTCAGGGATGGGGCCAGCGCGTGCCCCAACAGAAGGGGTGGACGCTCCCCTACATCGTCCGGCGAATCGCGTCCGATACGGACGCCACGACGAGCGCCTTCACCTCGGTCTTCGAGGGCTACCGCGGCCAGGCGTTCGTGCGCGCCGCGCGCCGCCTCGAGGTCAAGGCACCCGGAGCCGTCGCGCTTGCCGTGGAGACGGCAACCGGTGGCACCGACTACATCGTCTCGGCCCCCGAGGGAACGGCGGTTACCGTCCAGACGCACCGTGGGCCCCTGGTGGTAGAGGGTGGCCTCGCCGTGGTGGCGACCGCCGGCGAAAAGGTGCGCTTCGCCTCGCTGGTCGGTGGCAAACGCCTGGAATGGAACGAGCATCGGCTGCTGCTGCAGGAACCGGTGCTGCGCGGCAAAGTGGCGCGCTACGAGAACGAAGGCCCCGACTGCTGGCTGGAGCTCGACCGGGCGCTGCCCAACCCGAACGCCCTCGTTGGCCGCACCATCCTCGCGGGCAAAGGCGAGAAGTGCACCGGTTACGAGATCCGGGCGATTGAAGGGAAGAGAATCTACGTGCGCAAGGATGGCGCAGGCGTCGACCTCCTGCCGTCCGAGGAGTGGCGCCTGCTTCTCTCCGCGTCGCTGAACGCGGAGTGAGCGCTGAAAGCTCCCCGCGGGCATGGCGCATCGCCCCCCGCGGGGAGGATTGGGGCGAACGTGAGCAACTGCACCGCGATTCTCAACGCGACACTGATTGACGGCACCGGCCGGCCGCCGCTCCCCGAGAGCGTAGTCGTGATCCGATCCGGGTGGTTTGAAGCGGTCGGGCAGGCGGGCGAGGTGGCGGTTCCGGGCGACGTGGAAACAATCGACGCCGCCGGGCGCTACCTCATTCCGGGGCTGTTCGATTGCCACATGCACATCGGCGGGGGGCCCTACCGGGCGATCAAGACGCTGCGCGACACCTTGGCGATGGGCGTGACCACCGTAGCCCACGTGGGTGGGTTCCGCGCGGGCGCTGAGGTGGCCGCGTTGCGTGACGCCATCGAGCAGGGCCTGGTGGGCCCCTGCTCGCGCCTGGTCGCGGGCGCCGTCGTGGCCGCCACGGCGGGGCACGTGATGGGGCGCACGGCGGACGGTCCTTGGGAGGTCCGCAAGGCGGTGCGTGAGCAACGCGTGGCAAACATCGACTTCATCAAGACGGCCGCCTCGGGCGGGTTCTGGGCCGAGCACGAGGAGTGCTGGTGGCGAGACTACACCTATGAGGAGCTGGAAGCCCTGGTCGACGAGGCGCACGCCGTAGGCAAGCCGGTGGCCGTTCACGCGCACACGCAGCCCGGGCTGAACAACGCGATTCGCGCCGGCGCGGATATGATCCACCACGGTGCGTTCATCGATGACGAGGCACTGCGGGGGATCGCCGAGCGCAACATCTTTTTCATCCCCACCCTGCGCGTCACCTCCGAGCGGAACATCGCCATCAAGGAGCAGGCCGGGCGCCCGTGGGAGGCGCGCAAGATGCGCGAGGCGCACCCGATCCACCGCGAGGGCGTGCGCAAGGCACGCGCCCTGGGAATCCGCATCGGCGTGGGCACCGACCTCCCCAGCACGCCCCCCTGGCGCGCCGGGCAGACCGCCGTCGAGCTGCTGGAGCTCGCCGCGTGCGGCTTCTCGCCGATGGAGACGATCATCGCCGCCACCCGCACCAGCGCCGAATGCCTGGGCAAGGCTCACGAACTGGGCACCATCGAGCCGGGCAAACGTGCTGATCTCATTCTGCTTGATGCCGACCCCCTCGTGGCTCTCAGCATCCTCACGGAGGAGCGGCACATCCGGATGGTCATAAAGGATGGCGAGGTGGCGATCCGCCGGTAGCGCGCCGCGCGGGTATCCGGGCGGTTGCCTGAAAGCCAGAAGAGCACGCGTGGGGGCAGGGAGAGCGGCACCAGGAGCGAAGTGATTGGGCAGGCGCTCCCAGCGGGGCACCGCGAGTGAAGAAACAGGGGAGGACCAGAGACGATGGGCAAACTGCGCGTTGGGTTTATCGGCACCGGGAAGCGCAAGGAGAAGCGAGATGCCCTGGGCTACGCGATGGCGTATGACCACGGCGCCGCGTATCAGGCGCTGGACTACGTGGAGATGGTCGCGTGCGCCGATATCGTGGAAGAGAACGCCCGGGCGTTTGCCGACCATTTCGGGATACCGAAGGTCTACACCGACTACCACGAGATGCTGGAGAAGGAGAAGCTGGACGTCGTCAGCATCTGCACCTGGATGCACCTGCACGAGCCGATGGTCATCGATTGCTGCAAGGCGGGCGTGCGCGCCGTCTACTGCGAGAAGCCGATGGCCAACACCTGGGGAGGCGCACGGCGTATGGCAGAGGCCGCCAAGAAGGCGGGGGTGCAACTCACCTTCAACCACCAGCGGCGCTATGGCGTGGCCTGGACCACGGCAAAAAAGCTCCTGGATGAGGGCGCCATCGGCCAGCTGACGCGCCTGGAGAGCGAAGCCCCGAACATCTACGAGTTCGGCACGCACTCCATCGACATGCTGAGCTTCTTCAACAACGAGACGCCCGCGAAGTGGGTGATCGCCCAGATCGACTACCGCGAGGAGAAGCTAGTCTTTGGCGGGCACACGGAGAACCAGAACCTGGTCCTGGTGGAGTATGAGAACGGCGTCTTCGGCTTCCTGGCCAACGGGGCGGGCGGGGCGCGCCCGGTAGGATGCTTCACGCGCCTCATCGGCACGGATGGCGTCATCGAGGTCTATCCCGTCGGGGGGCCCGCGCTTCGCTACCGGCCGGCGGGGTCGAAGGAGTGGATCGTGCCCGAGCTTCCCCCGGAGGTCAACATGATCACGGAGGCGATCTCGGACGCGCTGACTTGCCTTCGCGAGGGCCGCAAGTGCCAGCTCGACGTAAGCAACGCGCTCATTGGCACCGAGATCATCTTCGGCGCCTATGAGTCGAGCCGGCGCCGCGGACGCGTCGACTTCCCGCTCGATATCGACGATAACCCCCTCGAAGCGATGGTCGCCAGCGGCGACCTCAAGCCGGCCAAGCCGGCCTGAGGCAGCCTGCCACGGCATCAGCGCCTGGCGGGGAGCGCAGGGGTTCCCCGCCAGGCGCGTTTCGTTTACTCCACGCCCACGCGAATGAGGTACGGCTGCCGGGCGGTGTAGCCGATGTTGTGCCGGGCCCCGGCCACCATGATATCGCCCGTCTCGCGGTCCTCAACGGCCCACCAATGCGAAAGGTTGATGCCCTCCTCATCGTCGCGCTTCGTATCGAGGACCAGAACGCTCTCCTTCTTCAGGAGCAGGCTCTTTGGATCCACCTCGCCGATGACGAGCGGCCAGCGAGGGCTGTTCCCACGGCAGTTGGTGGGGCTGATATTCCCCAGCCAGAAGACGCGTCCGCTGGAGTGCTTCAGGAGTTGCGACATGCTACTCGGCGAGTAAAAGGGGGTGCCATCCTCATACGTCCACGGGCGTGGCGCGCTCCACCGCCGGCCCCCGTCGGTAGAGACCGAATACCACTTGTAGCTCGGCAGGGCAAACTCGGGGTCCTTGCGCCCCCCGTTGCTCCCCCGCATCACGCAGAGGATGCGCCCGTCCGGCATCTCAGCGAGCGTCGGCTCGATCACGCCGCGCGTCGTGCGCGCCGGGTCGGCCTGAATCCGCTCGGAGATCTCCCACTCCAGCCGGCCCCCCTCCATCCACCGGCCAATCAGGATCAGCACGTCGGTGTAGGTGAAGCCTCCGCCCGGCGAGGCGAGCTTCCCGTCGGGGCCGAGGACGCACACCTGCGCCGGCACCAGGATCAGGCCCTCGCGCGTGCGGATCGGCTGCGAGCCGACATCGCCAAGGAAGATGCCGTTCTTGCCGACCCAAACGCCATCGAAGGGGTTCTCCGCCGTCTTTCCCTTCTGGATGATCCGCTCGTCGAAGAGGTAGCTCCTCCCGCCATCCGTGGAGACGCGATAGCGCAGGTAGTAGGTCTCCAGCGCCACCGGCGGCTCGACGATCTTCGGGTCGAGCCCGGGGGTGTCCATCGAGAGGACAACCCGCAGGACGTTGCCGTTGACGGGATCGACGAACGGCGGCGCGACCTCCCGGCGATAGCCGTGGGGAAGGCCCTTATCGAACGCTGGAGTGGGCTCGATCCGGCTCCATGTGCGCCCATTATCCGTCGAGACCCCTCTGGGGTTGATCATCTCCGTGCCCGCCGGCTTCAGGTAAGCGGCGTGCATCCAGGGGGAAGCCGCCTGGAGCATCTCCTTCTGCTTCAGAACCAGCCGACCGCGAGGAGCCGGCTTTTCCCCCTCGCGCGCAGCCACGTGCTTTGCCGCTCCCTCCGATCCTTCTTTCCGCATGGCAGCATCCTCCGCTCCGGCACCGCCGGGAAGCGCCAACACCGCACAGACAACCAGCCACATCGCCCGGTCATTCATCGCGCCCTCCATTCTTCGCCCCGGTCATGCCCGGGGCACCTGCCTACCCAGGACCGGCGGCGCGGTCTCGGGGCCACGCGACCCACGGTGACACCGATTGCCGCCGGCGAATGCCTCTCGAACCGGCCGCGAGGTGCGGGGGATCCAGACCTTCACCAGCTGTTATGCGTTCATCACCAGCGGACGACGTGGCACCCGTGTGCCGGCAGCTTCAGGGAGAGCCGGCCGTCCTGTACGGGCACGCGCTCGTCACTCCAGAAATCGATGACCTCTTCGGGCGCGGCCAGGCCATGCTCCGCGAACGCGAACGAGAGCTCGCGCGGCTCATCCAGCCAATTGACCACGGTCAGCCTCCGCTCCTCGGGGAGTGTCTGAAGCCAGAGCGAGGCGCGCTGTTCGTCGCACAGGTCCAAGGGCACAGCGGGGATCCCGGTGGGAAAGACCGCCTTCCGCAGGAGGGCACGGCCCTCGTCATTCAGCATCGAGATCCGGTCGGAGAGAAAGATGCTCCCACCGGAGAGGAGGACCACGCTTGCCCAGGTCCGTGCTTCATCAAGCGTGAAGACTGGGCCGCCCCGCCATCGCCCGGGATTGGGATGATGCGCTTGCGGGTTGAGGACATTCGTCTCGGCCTCCAGCGAGGTGTCGCGCCCGCGTACGATGAGGAAGTCGGGGTCGTTCACCCAGACGCGGTTGTGGAACGGGTAAACGAGCGTGAGGTAATCGAACGCCCAGGTGACATGCCCCCAGTGATTGTGAATATCGATGCCGGTGCGCCCGGAGTCCGCCAGCCCGGGGCCGCACTCTACCGGCAGCGAGCAGCCGAGAATGTGACTCTCCGGAGTAACACACTCCCGGATGAGCCGGAAAAGGTCCGCCAGCGCCTCGTACGGCCCCTTGGTCGGGTCATGCAGGCGCCCGGCATCCACGAGGTTGGAGACGTAGTCTACCTTGAAGAAGCGGAACCCGGCCTGATAGAGGCGCGTGTACAGCTCTCGCAGGTACTCCTTGGTTTTCGGGTGCGTGGGATCAAGGACGTAGTGCCCCCAACGCCCTTCAGGATCGCCGTACTGGTTCTTTACGAACATCTCGTAATGCCGCAGAGCGGTCACGGTCATGGGCTGCGCCATCAGCGGGGCGGTCCAGATGCCCGGCGTGAACCCGCGCGATCGGATCGCATCCACCGTAGCTTCTAGGCCGCCGGGGAAGCGGTAGTTCGGATACCAATCGCCCTCGGTGTGCGACCACCCCATGTCAATGACAATCGGCCCGACCTGCCGGGAGAGGACGGGATCCGCCCGGATGGCGTCCATGTTCTCGATGATGTCGTCCAGCCAGACGGCGGCGAAGTAGTAGTCCCACGAGTTCCAGCCGACGGGCGGAGCGGGAGGCGCGTCCATCACGGGCACAAAGGAGGCCAGCGTCTCAATGGCGTCACGCGCCGTGCGCGTGGCGCAGACCCAGGAGGTCTCCGAGACGCACTCTTTCGCCTGGGCCGGACCCTCGATGAAGTGAGTAGCACAGGTGAGGCGCGCGGTATCCTCGCCATCGCGGGTGAGGTGATACTGATGCGAGTGCCTCTGTGGCAGGAGCGTGCCGGCGAAGAGGCCCGGCGTCCGGCTATCGCGGAACAGCCCGCGCATCAGCGTTCCAGTGGCAGTCTCGTCGTCCAGCTCATCGAGCCGGAGCATCCCGACGTTGGCGAGCGGCCTCCGTTTCGTGGGCACGCGCCACGCCCCAAGGTCCGCGCCCTCGCTCCGGTAGCGAATAATGAGCGACTCTAAACTCCGGCAACGCAGCGGGTGTTCGCCGGCCGCGCGGAGGCTGACCGCCATCCCAACGGCTTTCGGGGTGAACATCCACTCGATCCGCACATCACGCCACTGCCCGGTGAAGACGCAGGCGCCATCCCCCCGGAAAAGCGGCATCGCACCTGACTTCCAACTCCAGGTTCTCCGGGGTCAGCCGAATCGCTCCGCCTTCCAGCTCCACGGCGAAGGAGAGCGCCTCCACCCCGGGGCCGATCTGCCGCGCGATCTCTCGCAGCGCTTTCCCGACACATTCAGACATCAACCACTCCTCTGTGTTCCCAACCGCGCCCTGGTTCCCCACCGGCGCGGGGCCTGCTCGGCCCGCGCGCGGTGCTCGAAGCTCCGCGCTGCTTCCCGGCAAAGCCCCTCGCGGGGCTTCCCTTCCCAGCCCCGCCATCCTTGGATTGCCCGCGGGAGCAACCCAACCCAGCTCGAAGGGCTTCGCTCGCAAGCAGCGCGGATCGCGTGCCCGCCAGGCGCGGGTTAGCAGTTCAGGGCGACCGGCTTGCCGCCGTTCGCCATCGATTCATTGGCCGCCGCCATGAACGCGACCACCTCCACCGATTGCTCCGGATCCACCGGCGACTGGCCCGTCTCGATGAACGCCTTCACCTCGCGCAGGAGGGCGGGGTAGATGTGGGCGGGATCGACCAAGGCCATCTGGTCTGCCTTCTGGCGCCAGAGGGTGAAGCCGTAGCTCCAGTGGCCACGCGCCGTCGCCTTGGCGATCCCGGTGCGCCCGCCCGACCACTCGCCAATCGCCACGGGGCCGTACTCGCCGGGCAGGCAGCAGACGCGCTGGCAGCCCCGGCCCAGGATCTGGAAGAGCGGCTCGACGCTATGCACGGCGTAGTAGATCCAGCCGGGCATCGTGGGCTTCGGCGAGAAGGGCGAGTAGGTCATCGCCGAGACGATCTCGCCGCCCGCGTTGTCGGCGAGCGCCGCCGTCAGCTCCTTGGAGAAGCGGAGCGAAGAGGCCGAGAAGACCGGCGTGGAGTGGCGCCGGCACGCCTCGACGAGAGCGCGCGCCTTCTCTGGCGTCGTCTCGAACGGCTTGTCGACAAAGATCGGCTTGCCGAACGGCGCGAAGAGGCTCGCCAGCTCCTGGTGCTTCGAGCCATCGTCGTGCAACACGAGCACGCCATCCACACGCGAGGCGAGCTCCTTCGGGTCCTCCAGGATATCGATCCCGAGGGCCCGCGTCTTCTCGATATTCTCCTGCAGCTTCTCTTCGGGAATCATCACGGAAGGCACCGGCATCGCAGCAACGACGCGCGCCCCCTCCACCTTCGGCTCCGGCCCATTTACCACGTTGGCGAAAACCGGCCCATGTCCATCCAGACCGACTATTCCGAGCTTTAACATATGATTTCTCCTCATAATGACGTGAGCGCCGCCGGAAGCACACGAACGGCCGCGGGAGCCGGCGTGCCCTGAGCACACCCTCGCTCCCCGCGCCATGCCTCTGCGCACGCGCCCTCTCGTGCTTTCGTGCCAGCGGGGCCAGATCCCTGTCGCTCTCACGCGAACGGGGTTGCCGTTCTCTACCTGCCTGATGCGGAATCCGCGGCGCTGGCAGGTGCCCGCGCTATGAGCGCGAATAGTGCGGTGGAAATGGCTATACGTGCCGCTGCCGCCGCATGCCAAGCGAAAGGGAAACCCCGATGCGCCTGCCATGGATATTTCTCCTCCTGCTCGCCGCGCTGCCCCCGACGTATGGGCAGACGCCGGCCAGCCTCATCGCCAACGGCAACTTTGCCCAGCGAAGCCCCAACCGGACAACGCCGGATGGCTGGAACCCCTTCGCTCACGAAGGGAAATACCAGGTGTCGGTCGATCCGACGGGAGGCCGTGATGGCAGCCCGTGCGTGAAGGTGGAGGGTGCGGCGGAAAGCGCCAACGGGCGTGCGGGAGTCCTGTCGCGCACCGAGACCTTCCCCGCGCCTCGGGGGCTCCGGGCGAGCGTCCTGACGCGGGGCACCAGTGGGCGCCGGGCGATCGTGGTCCAGTTCTTCGACGCGGCCAACCCGAAGGAGATCGTCACCGTGCAGAGCGCCACGGTGCCGGGCGAAGACGCGGAGTGGCGCGAGTTCACCGCCGAGTTTGAGATTCCCCGGGCGCTCCGGCGGAAGCCGATTCAGGTGATCGTCCTCCTCTACCTCTATGGAACCGGCTCCTGCGCCTGGGATGACCTCTCGCTCGCGCCGGTCACCCAGGTTGAGCTCAAAGTGAGGGACGAGGAGACGTCGCCCTACCTGATCCGGCCCAACCCGCCCGATGGCGCGGTCGTCGCCCAAAACCCGCCCG
>ERZ795060.4263-NODE-4263-length-12239-cov-4.140184_pt1 | contig 12239 bp, 10 predicted proteins | sample MGYA00375144_ERZ795060 | MGnify/ENA primary metagenome ERZ795060 (study PRJEB30189, sample SAMN05720157) | activated sludge metagenome | isolation source: anaerobic digester from wastewater treatment plant | place: Japan | collected 2015-05-15 ... | reverse complement strand
CGAAGGCTATGAATGCCCAACCTGCTACACGTGTGATATCGAATGCACGTGCGATGTCTGCCTCACGTGCGAAGGCTATGAATGCCCAACCTGCTACACGTGTGATATCGAATGCACGTGCGATACGTGCGATGTCTGCCTCACGTGTTATATTTGTGAGACTGATTGTTCCACATGTTATATTTGTGATACTTGTATTGCTTGTGAGGCCGATTGTGCTGTGTGTTATACGTGCGATGTAGATTGTCCTACTTGTGAATGCGAAGCTTGCTACAGTTGCGATACAGATTGTCCTACATGCTATTTGTCGGAAACTTGTACTGCTTGTGAGGCCGATTGTCCTGTGTGTTATACGTGCGATAGTTGCGATACAGATTGTCCTACATGCTATTTGTCGGAAACTTGTACTGCTTGTGAGGCCGATTGTCCTGTGTGTTATACGTGCGATGTAGATTGTCCTACTTGTGAATGCGAAGCTTGCTATACGTGCGACTGCCAAGTTTGTTATATGTGTGATTGCGATCTGTGCGACACCGACACTTGTTGTGATATTTGCGACATAGAACCATGAACAAGAGATGAATGTTGCTATCGTTGTCGTTGTAATGTTGGACAGAGGGAAATATGAAAATTCAATCATTAGACCTTCACCTAACTGATAGGTGTAATCTCAACTGCAAATATTGTTACCTTCATCAAGAAGGTTATGTAATACGCCCAGACATTGATGACGAGTTGATTGAATTACTACCGGAAATAGTAAAGCGGTTAGGTGTAACAAAAATCAACTTCTTTGGGGGAGAACCTTTATTAGCACTAGACAAAATCAAGAAGGTAATCGAAAAGCTTAAGGATACTGGAGTTAAGTTTGGGATCTCAACCAACGGAATCATAGGCAAGGAAGAAATACGGGATTTAATCAGAACCTACAAAATTAGTGTTCAACGTTCCATTGATGGTTGTCCAGAAGCATGTTCATTAAACCGACCAGATGTTTCTGACAAGTATTTAAAGCTTACAGAGCTATTCCAAGACCATGGAAAAGCCAGACGTTCTACCATTACAGAAGATGCAGCGAAATATGTCTATAAATCCTGGTTGTGGTTGAAGAATAATGGGTTTAATCGGGGATGGACACCAATTCCAGACAACTACAAAGAATGGTCCGATGAATCAATACAAACTTTCATCGAACAACACAAGCTTATAGCTAGGGATTTAGTGAATGACGTTTTGTCTGGGAAACCCCCATTCTACAATTACTGGTTTAGCCGGTTAATTTCGTGTATTCTAACCCCGAACAATATAGGTCCTAAAGGTTGTGGTGCTGGAACGTCTTTACTAGCATTAAGGCAAGATGGAAACTTCTTTGCTTGTCATAGATTCGTATCCGATGACGTTTTATCCGATTGGTGTTTTGGAAATGTTGAAGATTTATTATCCGAAAGGGGATTAAGGCCAGGACCTACTGCGAAAGAAGCAATTGAAACTTGCAAGGTCAAATATAGGGAATCAACAATATTTGAGAAGTGTAGGAATTGCCCAGCTAAATCTGGTTGTCCTGGGGGGTGTTATCATACAAATAGAGCTATTAACAATAATGCAGCAATTCCTACTGAAACGTTCTGTAAAATGAGAATAGGTATGCTCCCTGTTGTACAATGGATACATGAAAAGCTTAAAGACGTTAATCCTACTTGGTATAAGGGGAAAACGGGAAATGCGAAACAAGTTTCGGCTACAACAAGTTTCTGTGCCCATGATCAGGAAGTCGCCGATGGCGCGTATCGACGTGCCGGATTTCAAGGCCGATAAGCAAAACATTCTTCATATCACGATTCGTAAGGGATGGCACGACCTTATTCGACGGGCGCAATTTGCTCTTGGTGATGGATTCCAGGTACATGAGGTTACGACTGACCAGAAGGAAAATATCGGGCGGATTATCGCACATGCGCCAGCCGGAACGATTGTATGCAATCACGCATTTGCGGTTGACACAGAACGTTTTCTTGACGTTGCGCGGACGCATGGCGACAAGGCATTTATTGCCATCAATCATTGTTCACTCAACCATACGATTCGATGGCCGCATTATTTCACAGCCGAGCGTCAATCTCTGGAGGCAACGCGCGAGTTGTCGAACTTGTGGTACGCTTGCCCTGATCCCAACTCGGACTGGAAGCGATTCGGCTATGAAAAGACATTCTGGTGGCCGAATCCGGTGTACGTACCCGATGACACGGAACCGAGACCTGTTAATCCGCCGTGTGTTGCCATCGTTGGTCGTGATGACTGGATGAAGGGGTTCGCATCGCAGATCATGGCCATGGCGATGATGAAGCAGCAGAGGCCGGAGTTGCGTTTGGTGGCTGTTATTAACCGTGCGCCACCGAACTGGTACGGTTTGGAGTTAGCGAAGGCGTGTGGTATTGAGCTTGAGATGGTTCCGTGGAAATCTCCGGATGAGTGGTATCGCTTTCTACGGGACGAAGTCTCGCTTGTCTTGCAGTGTTCAATGGCGGAGAGTTTCAATTATGTATCGGTCGATGCATTGATCCACGGCAGGCCGTTTGTTGGGTCGTGTTCAATTCGTCATACGCCGCCGGAGTGGTTTGCAGACCACGCGGTTCCTTTGGAAATTGCGCGCGTTGCTCTCCAGATATTAGACGATTATGAGGAACAGTCAATTAAAGCCAGGAAAATTGCCGACGAGATTGTTCATCGACAAAATAATTCGTTTGTTGGTGTCATTAATATGATAGGAGCACTAGTATAAAAAAGAGGACGGCGGCATGGTCAATGAAAGCGATCTTATTCTACAATTAGTCCAGAAGGTTGAGTCGATAGGAGCGTCACAGAAGGTGATTGATGCGAACTTTAGAGACATCCAAAAGACGCAAGTTGATATTATGAGCAGAATTGGGCGGATGGAAGACAAGTATGATTTAATGTTTAGTCAGTTGCAATCTTTGTGTAATGAGATTCATGGCAACGGCAAGGTTGGGTTGCTTTCTAAAGTGAACGCAATGATTTGGGTGGGGTGTGGCGTAGCGACCGTTATGGCTATGGTACTTACAAAGATTGTCATGACACATTTTGGGTTTCCGTCATGAAGAAGAGAATCGAGTTAGTCAATCGTTTGGGCGAGAAGGCTTGTGTGATTTTACGTGACGGGAAGGTTCATGGTAAGCCATTGACAGAGAAACAGAGGCGGTACTTTGGGTTACTTTGTGGATTACATCGTCGAAGTGCGAAAGTTTCTGGCAAGGGTCGTTCGGTTCGCTAAGGCGTTGTGGACTTTTGTTCGTGAACGCAACAATTACGCTGACGTACCGGACGTTGGGTTGCGGTTATCGCATTGCCTGACGTGCCATTACAGGAAAGAGAATGTGTGCTCAAAGTGTGGTTGTTTGATTGTAGTTAAGGCGACATTCAAGGACGAGCGGTGTCCGATTGGGTTGTGGGATGAAACGAATATCTTTTATATGTGAGGTTAGCCATGCCGTTGTCTGATGCTTATGTCCGTGCAGCGCATAAGAGGGCGATGCAAAGATTAGAGGAGGAGCGATTTCGCGCCAATATGTATCGGTTGCTGAACCGATTTGGTCCTGCCGGCGCTGCGCAGGTTGCACAGCTTATGGGTGCGTATGGATTGCATGGATTCACACCCATGCATCCTGCGATTTATGCCCAGGTTGTTGCGCCGCAGCAGGCGGCCAATGTTTACAGCACGTATGTTGACAGGCAACTTGGGTTGGACGCATTGCGTACCAACAGGTATGCGACAGCGCTTGGTGCAAAGCGTGATGTGGATGTTGCGCGGATGCAGTCGTGGGCGCAGGCAATGGCTGGTATTCCGCAAGCGATGGCGACATTTTACGGTACAAGGCCTGCTGTTCAGATGCCCGCGTCGCCGTATGAAGCGGCGGCCAATCTTGGCATGCAGGGGTATGCTTATCAGGCCAACATGGCGAAGATAGCTGAGGACATGGCACGACAGAGGCAGTTGGAGGCAACTCGAAATGCGATCATACAGAGGTTGCAGACAGAAACCGATCCAGAAGTGAGACAACAGCTTGTTAGTATTTTGATGGCCACAATGCAAGGCATGGGTGTGAGGTGATGATATGCCACTACCGGCACTGGTAATTGCATGGCTTACTAAGGAGGCTGTTGGTGGAGGTGCCGGTCTCCTGGATGCCATCTTGTATCACATGGGTTACGATGAGAATAATTGGTTGCGTAAATTGACAGACAACCTGGATGAGCTCAGCACATTTAATAGGCTGTTTGAAGACTGGGGACTTGCGCCGCGCAAGGCGGACACTGAGTGGGGTGAGATGGTCGGGAACACGCTTGGGTTGCTCGATTGGTTTGTTCCGACTGGAGCTGCTGCAAAGGCAGGTGCGGCTGCAAAGATGTTATCGCCAGCGTCTCAAGCGTTGAAGGCTGGTGTATATGCTGCCCGCAGTGCTCAGATTGCTTCCCCAGCGGGAAGGGTTTTGTTTCCTCAGCAATATCAAAGGAAGCCGATCAATCTCGAAGTAGGAGGAGCACAACCCCAGCAGGGTGGATTTCCAGCGGTTGGACAGTTCGCTGGTGTAGGAAACATGGGCGACATTATGGCCCAGAACATCAACACAGCAGCGGCCATGTATCCGCATTTATGGGCGGCGGCTAATGCCGAGCAAGCGAGACGCGATCGAGAATACAGGGATGCGTTGGAGCGTTCTTTGAGACAATACGCTACGCAAGCCAATCAGGTGATGTCGATGCCGTTAGGGTATGAAGTTCCGGCGTTCTGGTGACTAGAGCAGACGATGGAGTCTGGTTTATGAATCCGAATCAGTGGCAATTCTTTGGCATGGGAAATATGGGTGACGTTATAGGTCAGAACTTTAACATAGCGGCGGCAATGTACCCGCATTTATGGGCGGCGGCTAACGCAGAACAGGCAAGGCGTGATCGGGAATATCGGACAGCGTTGGAGCTGGCATTGCGGGCGTATGCTGCCCAATCAGCCTGGATGTGGTCGCCACAATTTCAGTATCAGGTTCCTGCTTTCTGGTGATAGGCGTGACACAGGATGACGCGGCTAACGCTTGAGCTGATACAAAAGGTTACCGATGTGTTATCGAAGTCGCCTGGGCTTGTCGATTTGATAGGCCTAGCGACTTATCTTGTGAATGCAATGAAAGACAAGTCCGCGTTCACAGAGGAGGAGCGGGCGCGTGTTCTGAAGATACTTCGACGCGAGATAGACAATAGCATACCACAGAACAGCGGTGTAACGGCAGACGAAGTTATCGACGTTGCCATTCGAGCAGGTTCGAAAAAGGGTCTGCAGAGATTGCTCGCGGAGGATGTCGAGGAAACAACAAAGGCAATGAAGCGTAAGGGGCGTGTGTCTGCCGCCGATACTGGTGGTCTTTCGCCTGTCCTTGGTGGCCACCATGACGTTGTTGCTATCGAACACTTCAACGATGCATTGGATACGATCAAGGCTTCTATCAAGTCAGCGCCGAAGGACAGTCCAGAGATAATCAAGTTTTATGTAAAAGATGTATTGGGTGATAGCAAGTTTTCCGGTGCGGTTGCGAAGCATTGGGTTTCAGAGCTAAAGAAGATTAGGGAAAAGCTTTCGTCGAAGCCTGGTCATCCAGCCTTACAGGCTATCGACGAAGCTATCAAGTACGTTGAGGGGCATGCTAGGGCTGCTGTATCTGTCGCGGCTAGTAAGGCGGCTGATGTAACACAAAGCATGAAGTCTTACGAGCAGGCGCTGGGGAATGTCAGAGGCAAGGTGCAGGATGCGTATGCGAAGTATGCATCGATAATCAGGCGACATCACACGACGAAGACGGTTCAGAACATAAAGCGTGTTATTGAGGCGCTGGAATCGTTGGATGATCCGAAGAAGTTGCAGGAGATTGTTGCGCAGAATATCGGAAAACCAAGCGAACAGCTACCGAAGAAGAAAGGCAAAGAGATTGTCACGGTGACCGGAGGCGACGAAATGGCAAAACGCAAGGGATATGTCAATGTGCCCCAGAGGATACGCGGTGCGGTTAACACTCTGCTTACGACTGGCAGGGACACTGTTGTTGTCAACTTCAAGGGCGGCCACGCCATTATTTTGCGGCGTACTGGCGACAACGTTGAAGTCAATTACAACTTCGGCGGAAAACGGCACAGCGGAACAAGCTTCAGTTTGGCCGCTAGCACGGCGTCTGGCGAGGACATTGTGGATGACATTGCACGCAAGATTAACGAAGATTACGCGACTGCTCTAAAGAGCGCACAAGAGAAGGGTGTCTTTAAGGCGGCGCCACAGACTCAGAAGTCCAGCACAGTGAAGGTTAGTAAGAAACAGCAGAAGATGGCGCAGGTCGCCTCTGCGCAAACGGCCACTGGGCCGAAGACGGCATTGTTGCTTCCGAGTGGCGACGTATCGAAGATTGAAGCCAGCATCAGTGAGATTTACAAGAGTGCCTCTTCGGACCCGAAGGAGATTGTTGGCAGCAGTGGCAATTACCGGCTTGTTCTGAAACCAGAGGTTGAAGGCAATACGGTTAAAAGGATCACTGTTGAATATTACGGCAAGAGTGGAAACAAGGAAGTTAACCTTGGCAGGTTCCAGTTTAGTGCTGGCGACAAGTCTAAGGCCAGCGATCTTGCCGGGAGGATCAAATCAATCGCCGCGCATGCGGAGTATGCATCGATAATCAGGCGACATCACACGACGGGCGATGCGGCTAATGTTGTAACAACCAGTGGGAAGGCGGAGAAAGGTGGTGCTGCTCCTACTGCCGGACAAACACCCGCCAAGACAGAAAAGGGGACTGGTGGCGGTTCAGCAGCAAGGGCACAGAAGCCCGCAACAACCGGCGGTCAGCAGCAGAGTAGTGCATTGCGGGAGATCAGTAAAGGCATCGATTTCTTAAAGAACAACCCCACGGCTGGTGGCTACAACGTCAAGCTTACACAAGATTTTGGCCTCAGGTTGATTCCTGTTCGCGATCAGCAAGGCGCCTTAAAGGGTGTTAAAACGGTTGCCTACATACGGCGCGGTGACGAGTATGTTGCAGTTTCCGGCGACAAAGCACATCCCGTCAGGTGGGTCAAAAAGACACCCGCGAACATCTATGAAGAGGCGCTGTCTATGTACAGGGAACGGGATGCGTTGTTTGAGAAACAGAAAGAGGCTGGTCTCGTTGCTAAGGTACCGGCGCGTGCAGGTTCCGCAGAGACGTCCGGTGCTGCTAGTGGAGCAAAAGCTGCTGGTACTGCAACACCGTCTGCCACCACCCAGACGGCTGTTGAAAAGAGAGGTGCAACGACTGTTGCCCAACCGGCAACACCCGAAAGTTTGAGGGCACAAATTGAAAACGAATTAAGAAGCGCTCTCGTTGTCGGACCACAAGCGGCGCCACAAGGTGCGATAACAAGCATCGATGTTCTTCCACCGCGTGACAGAGTAACCCAGCAAATTGCAATGGAGCAGGTGCCGAGAGGTGCTGTTAAGCGAACTGTCGCAAATGTCAGTCAGCAGACCAAAGTGCCGTCTCAAACTACTGCCGGTCGGGTTGTTGCTAGAATGCCCGACGGAACATTGATTTACGGGACACGTGATGACATAAAAGCTGTCCTTGGAACCAAATTGAGACAGTTTGCTGGTGGCGCAGGCGCGGTGACATCTTCGACAGCAACCGCAACAACACAACCGTTAATCACCGAGACGCCGCCTATGACCGGCCAGCGTACTATTCCTACACAAGCTGCCGGTGAGGCGGCGGCTATTAAAGCCGCGGCTAGCCGACTACCCGCAGGCGGCGCTGCTGCGGGCGAGCTAGCTGCGGGGGAAACTTTGGTGTCGAGGATGCCGAAGTGGTTACAGACAATGAAAGGTAAGCCTGGATCGTGGGTTCCCTGGGCGCTCGTGGCCGCTCTGGCTGCTCCGTATGTCATAAACTGGATCAGGGGTCGTGGTCAACAGGAGCAGGTACCGGTTGTGCCACAGACGCCACAGGCGCCTATCATGCCACCGCAGATGGTTATGCCGCCGAATGTCGCACCGTCACCGGCAGATTTCTACAACGCCCTGATGTTGCGACAGATTATGGAAGACGATCTGCGACGATCGCTGAGTGGCTACGACCCTGCTGGTCTGATGCAGATGCCAATGGGCGGTGGCTTGCAAGCGATGCCCATGGCGACGCCTGCTCCCATGGTTCCAGCAGCGCCGATTATGACACAGTGACGAGTTCCACAAGGAGCAGCAGCATGGGAATGGAGATAGACGGATGAGACTACAACCACTTGGAATGCCGTTTGGTATGGACGCCCTCGTGCCACAGAGGCAAGAGGTCGAGATCGACATTCCGCAGTTGAGAATAGACGAAAACGATCCCTATCGTGACCAGTATGCTGCACCGGCAGTTAAAGAAGTTGATGCACGTCACCTGTTAATCGACGAGTACGACCCCAAAAGTGTTCTCACCCCAAAGCAGATTAGCAAGCTTGTCGGGATGTTGCGATCAGCGGCTGGCACGGGTCTTTCGTTGCTTGCAACAGCCGCATCTGTCATCGACAAGGTCCCAGCGGGTATTCGTGGAACACTAGCTGGCGATCTATCCCAATGGTCGCTTATTCTTCCGTTTTCGGAATCCTACCTCAAAAACTTCTACGAAAAGAACCTTGGTATCAAAATACCGGACCATCACATTACAGGCCGTGAAGTCTTAGAGCGATGGGGGTTTCCGAAGAACCAGAAGGGATTTGATCCGATCAACAATACGGCGGATGCTTTGCTCGATGCCGCCGGGATTGCGCTTGAAATCGTTGCTGTTCCGCCGTTGTTTCCACGTATCGGCGCGTTGACAAAAGCCGGGCATGAGGCGTACCGTCTTGGTGAGGCTGGTGTGAAGATTTCGCGGCTTGAGAACGTCTTGCGCGAAGCAGGTGAGATGGTCGGTCGTGAGACACTGACGACCAAGATGCTTGCAAGTGTGACCGGTCCGTTAGAGGCGAAGGTTAGCTCGATCCTTCTGAATGCCGACGTTCCGCAAGACGTCATCGATTACGCCGTGAAGACGATTTCTAGTATGCCGCGAACTGCAAAGGTGAACATTCACCGCAAGATTATGGAGGCAGTCTCTGACGGTGACGCCAAATCGATTGGAAGGATTATTGCCAACATACCGGAGTACGCAAGGCTTCTTTCGCCGACGGAAAAGCTTGGCCACATGCCAGCCGTATCGATGGCTGGTCGTGCACAGGAGCTCAAGCAGGGATTGCGTGGTATTGTATTGGAGCCCGTGTGGCCATTCGGTGGCTTGTTTGATCGAATTGAGATCAAAGCTCCGGCTCTTGGCAAGGCGATGCAGGCTGCCTCTGAAACCCAGCCTGTTGCATGGTTACGTGGCTTGTTCGACTGGTCTGTAAAAGACGCAGGGAACAAGATACAGCAGATCGGGACGCAGCGGGCCGTTGAAAGTGTCCGCAACATGCTGGGTTCCGCGCGTGACATCATGTTCTCTACGAAGACGTACCTTGGCGCCGTTGCTGACAGGTTTGCTAGAGAGTATCGGCTAGCACAACTTGCGGGCAACAATGCCGCTACGATGACGTATGAGCAGGCGCTGGCTTTCATTGCTGAGCACAGTCGCAAGTTGATGGGTTCGATTGACGATAGGGCGCATGAGTTGGCCAAAGTGTTACTGAATGGCCAGACGCCACCACAATCACTTGTCGAGACGATCTCAGAGATCAGTAGTGTTATTGAACGCAATCTAGTCGATACGATCGATTTCATGCATGGTACGGTACGTCAGCTTGGTCTTGACATCCCCAAGACGTCGCCGATTTTCCATGAATATTTCCCGCGGTACACGCGCCAAACACCGCTTGGCGACACCGCGTTTAAGCGTGTCGGTGAACCGCTTGTTACGGCAAGCGAGACGCGGAAGCTGAAACGCAGAACGTTTGCGTTGAAGCATGTCCCAGGCGGGCAGGTCATGACAAACGCGGTCATGCAAGATTTGATATTGACAAGGCCTGCGGGCCGTAGTCTCTTGGCTGCACGACCAGGCGAATCGTATGTGTACAAGCTACCGAATGGAAAGGTGTTCACATACGGAGATTTCGTCGCCCGTGTTGACGATACTGGAAACGCGATTGTTGGTCGTGTAACAGGCGTCGATCCCGCAACTGGCGATATCACGGTCATGCTGACAAGCGGAAAGAAGGCTGTATTCAAGGAGTCCGAGATTCTCCGCAGCTATGGCGCGACACCAACAGAGTCTGGCATGTTTGGTCTCGTCATGACACGACTGACCAAGGAACAGCAGTTGAGTGCTGCACGTCAGTGGCTTGAATTGAACGGAATTGCTCCAGTACCGGTCAAAAAGAGCCGTGATAGCGTCAAGCTACTACAGCAATACATGTATCACCGATATTTCGAACCGGTCATTGATAGTCTGACTAAGGCCGATGCCATTGAAAACCCCGATTTAGCTCGGTTCATTTTCTACAACGACGGGAAGAATATCCCGTACAAGCGACAGGAGATTGTTCGGATGGTTCAGCAGTACTTTGGCGTGAACCAATCTGAAGCTAGACGAATTGCAAACGTGGCGTTAACGCAGGGTGGCCTGTCGAGCGAGCTTGTGAAATATGCACGGGGACACAAGCCGAGACCGTTGTTTTCGAACGACATTCTGGCTGATCATTATCGATATATTTCGACCTATGCCGACGTTGCGTCAGCGTTGTCCGGTCTTCATGAAGTGTTCATGCGGACCATTCTTCCTGCTCGATCGGCAGTTCCGAACGCATTTCGGTTACCTGACGCGAGCAGGACTGAAATCATTCGCAGTGGCTACACGACACTAGCAGACGCGTGGTCAAGGATCGTTGTTCCGTTCAAGCCTGCTGGAGGCAAGCTGTACTCTGGAACGCTATCCCAAGAGGGGTTGCAGACATTGTTGACGCGACTTGAGAAGGAGGGGCCTCAACAGATCAGAGATGCGATCGCTGCTGCAAAGCAGGCTGGAAAAGACCCTGCCGAGATGCTGGTTATCCCGCGTAGTGTGACCAAGACGGCACAGAGCATGCTCAAGCTGCTGATGCCGCAGAGTGAGGAGCGTTTGTTCCTGGAGGACGCTGTTCGTAGCTACCTTGGGACGGTGGCGACCTGGATGACACTTCCGCGGATTGCGTTCCACACGCGAAACTTTATTTCGAACGTAGCTATGTCGCTGATGGGAGAGAAGCCGTTTACGAACGCCGAATACATGGAGGCGTTGAAGCGGTATTTGCCGAAGATTCTCAAGGGCAAGATTGAGGACATACCTTACATCGATGAGGTATTGGCTTCTGGCATCGCAAGCCCAAGCGGCAAGATGCAGGATATCGCGCTCAACACGGCGGCAACGAACACGCTCCTGTTTGGCAAACAGATATCACGCGAAGCAGAGAAGATCGGCCTTGGATCGGTTGCCGAGGCATTGGCGGCGCCAGCAAAAGAGTATCTTAGCCCAAAGAACATCTTCACATATCGTGGCACGACGCATCCACTTGTTAAGGCGGGTCAACGTGCATTCAATACCGTTGAGGCTGCAACACGTATTCCGCTGTATGTGCTAGCCCGCGAGAAGGGTTTAACGCATTCGCAAGCCAAGGACATTGTTGAAAAGATTCTCTACGATTACACGCGGCTATCTGGATTCGAAAAGCGGTACATGCAACCGACCATCATGTTCTACAGTTGGTTGCGACAAAACCTGGGATAAATGATTCCGCGTGTGACACTTGACTGGGCGTCGGGACCTGCACAGGCAACTCGCATCATTGGTCGTTTCTGGCAAAGCTCCGGTGAGGCGTTGCCGACGTGGCTGCAGGACAGTCTGGGCATACCCGTATATCGGGACAAGGACGGACAGGTTGTTGTCATCAAATCACTTGGGCTGCCGATGCAGGATTTGGCAATCATCTCGCCGAACCTTGCGAAAGTGCAATCGCAGATGTACGCGAGGGCCAACCCGATAATAAAGGCGGCATACATTCTGGCGACCGGCAAGGACCCGTTTGCTGGCATTCCCGTTACAACCTACAAGTCTGTTGCTGAGAGGATTGCGAAGGAATTTGGCATTGACAAGCCGACGCCGGAAGTGATACAGAAGCTAAAGATTCCCTATCGCGTGATGGAGCAGCTTATTCCCGCCGTACCGTTTGTG
>ERZ795060.4256-NODE-4256-length-12271-cov-4.292076_pt1 | contig 12271 bp, 10 predicted proteins | sample MGYA00375144_ERZ795060 | MGnify/ENA primary metagenome ERZ795060 (study PRJEB30189, sample SAMN05720157) | activated sludge metagenome | isolation source: anaerobic digester from wastewater treatment plant | place: Japan | collected 2015-05-15 ... | reverse complement strand
GTAAATCAGGCAAGAGATAAAAGTAAAGGTTATTACCATCCTGAGATGGGATTTAACTATAGAATGACAAATATTGAAGCAGCATTAGGATTAGCTCAGATGTCAAGGCTTGAAGAATTTTTGGAAAAGAAGAAGACTTTTAGAAGAATCTATCAAGAAATTCTTGGGGACTTACCGTGGATAGAATTTCAGAGAGAGTATGATGAAGCAGAATCAAGTTATTGGTTTACTTGTATAAAAATACTAAATGATATTGATATAAATGAATTAGCCAATAGTTTAATACAAAGAGGTATCCCAACAAGAAGAATTTTTATGCCGACAGGTGAAATGCCATATCTAAGGGAATATTCAAAATCTTGTCCTAATGCTATTGGGATATATAATAAAGGAATTTGTTTACCAAGTTCTACTTTAAATAGTTTTGAAACCATTGAAAAAGTAGCTTTGATTTTAAGGAGAATGTTAGGTGGCTAAGAAGAGACTCATTTTAATAGGCGGTGGAGGACATTGCAAGGTAGTAATTTGGATGTAGTTACTAAATGTTTAATTTGAGGAGGATTTGTTGAAAACTATATATACCTCTAAGAATTATTTAGATATCTGGGCTAAATATGATAAAGTTACACCTTTGGAATTGAGCTTTGAAGTTAATAATGCCATTTTTGAGATTAAGCTATTATATAAAAAAATTCCAGGTTCTATGGAATTTTATGAGGCTTATTCTCCTTATGGTTATGGAGGGCCAATTTTAGTGGATGGTGATAAAAGTATAAAGTTTCCATGCAAAAAATTTTTTGAAGAGTTAAAAAAAATAGGTATTATAGATGTTTTTATAAGATTTTCCCCATTCTTAAACAATCATAAATATTTTCCAGAAAGGCTCTTAGAGTTAAATAGAAAGACGGTTTCAAGGGAATTATCTAATACATCTCAACAAGAACTTCTGAAAAGTTTTAATAAAGGAACAAAATGGGCAATTAAAAAAAGTATTAAAGAATACGTTTTGGTAAATAAGATTAAAGGTGGAGAAGTTAAAGATGAAGAAATTGATAAATTTTATAATCTATATATCAGAAATATGGAATATATAGGTGCAGATCAATATTATTTATTTACAAAAGAATGTATTAAAGATCATTTTAGCTTTTTAGGGAATAATATTGATTTATTATATTCCGTTTATAATGATAAGTGGATAGCAGCTGCGATTTTTCTGAGGGATCAAGAAATATGTCACTATCATTTGAGTTGTTCAGATAATAATTATAGCAAACTTTATCCTGTAGACCGATTGCTTTTTGAAGCAATATATTCTTATGGAGTAGAAGGTAAAAAATTTCTACATTTAGGTGGGGGACTATCTTTGAGCGAAGAAGATTCTTTGTTTAAATTTAAACTTAAATATGGAAAATCTATTAACCAGTTTTTTATTTCTAAAGTCATTTTAAACAAAAAAATATATGATAAATTAAGAGAAAAAAATAAAGTAGAAAATTCAAAATATTTTCTAATAAACGATGCTATAAAGAGAGAGGGGTTAGATTGAAAAAGAAAATTGGTGGAGATTTTGAATATACTGATTATGGTGATAGCGAAAATGGAAATCTATTAGACTACTTGAATACTAAGTTTCTATTTATTGAATATTTTCTTTCTGGTAGAAGTGCAATCTATTCTTTAATTAAATATTTGGTAGAAAAGGAAAATATTGGACATATCTATCTGCCTGCTTATTTATGTGAATCTATTTATATAGGGATAATAAGTGCAATAGCTAATTCTGATATCAAAGTAATCTTTTACTTTCAAGATAAAAACTTAAGGTCTGAGTTAAATGAATTTCTTGATAATTCTATTATATTTATCATTGATTATTTTGGAACTACAGATGATGCACTTTTGAATCAAATTCTAAATTTAAAGGCTAAGTTTTTGAATATAGTTATAATAAAAGACATTACTCATAGTTTATTTAACTGTAAACTATATTCTATAGTAGATTATTATTTAGGTAGCCTTAGAAAATGGTTTTTTTTACCAGATGGAGCCTTTTTAGCCTCAAATAATAAAGAACTTCCTAAGTCCTTCAATTCTCCCGATGAAAATTTACCACTTGTAAAAGTTTCCTCTTCTATTATTAAGAAATTGAATTCAATCTATGATCCTAAAATTTTTAAAGAAGAATACTACCTATCTATTCAGGAGTTTTATGAGCAAAAATTAAATGAATTTTTAGATAGTTATAAACCTAGTAAAATTAGCTTGAATTTACTTAATAAAGTTGATGTTAATTATATTATAGAAAGGAGAAAATACAATAGAGATTGTTTAATTAATTTGATAGGAAACTTTAAGAAGATTACAATATTAAATTTTACTTCAGTTTTTACATTACCAATTTTATTAAAGAGAAAAAAAGACAGAGATTTTCTAAGAGAAGAACTAAAGAAAAGGGATATTTTTTTGCCAGTACATTGGCCTACAGATTGGCAGAAATCTATCGATAAAAATCTCTATAATTATAATAAAAAAATTGCTGATCATATTATATCATTAGTTATTGACCAGAGGTATAATGAAAATGATATGATTTATATGGCTGAAAATATTAAAGAAATATTAGGTGAAATATGAAAATTGGTGTTGTTACAACTAGTAGAAGTGAATACAGCTTAAATAGATGGGTAATTAAAGGTATAATTGAAGATAAAGATTTGGAGTTACAATTACTGGTTGGGGGTAGCCATTTTTCTAAGACTTTTGGTAATACTTTTACTGAGATTGAAGAGGACAATATTAAAAATTATTATAAAATTGAATTTCTTTTAGACTCTGATACTCCTCAAGCTTTATCAAAATCTATTGGTGTGGCAACCATAAGCATTGCACAAATATTTGAAAGAGATAGACCTGATTTTTTATTAATTAATGGTGACCGTTATGAACTCTTTGCTTTTGTTATTCCTGCAATATTATTTAAAATTCCTATAGGACATATTGGGGGAGGTGAGGTAACGGAAGGTGCTATTGACGACAGAATTAGGCATTCGCTTACTAAATTATCTCATTTACATTTTGTTTCTTGCAAAGAATATGCTCAAAATATTCGTCTCTTAGGGGAAGAGAAGTGGAGAATACATATAGTTGGTGCCGAGGGTATAGAAAATATTATTAGACTTGGTTTGTTTGACAAAAATGAAATTCTGAATAAAATAGGTTTAGATTTAGATAATCCAACTATTTTAATAAGTTTTCATCCAGCGACCGAAGAAAATAGTGTTAGTGTAGAAGAACAGATAGATTCGGTTCTGAAAGCTTTAGATAGATTTAAGGGTTTACAGTATATTTTTACAGCTCCAGGGGCAGAAGTAGGATCTAATATAGTAATTGAAAAAATAAAAAGTTTTGTTCATAAGCATAAGGATAAGTCAATTTATGTGGAAAATCTCGGGGGGAAAATGTATTTAAGTGTTTTAAAAAATTGCAAATGTATCGTTGGGAATTCCTCAAGTGGTATAATAGAAGCTCCTTTTTTAAAGGTTCCTACACTTAATATTGGCAATAGACAAAAAGGGCGAGTAAGAGCTAAGAGCGTAATTGATGTGGCGTATAATAGTGAAGAGATTTACCAAAAATTGAAAACCATACTTACAAATAGAGATTATGTACTTCAAATTACTTCCGGAGAATATCCTTTTGGTGATGGAAAAGTTAGTGATAAAGTTATTCGTATAATTAAAAAAGAATTAAAAAATCCGAATCTTTTATCTAAAAAATTGGATTTTGATACTAGACAATGTTTTTGGTAAAATTTTAAGAAGGTATTATTGATCTTTTTTAAGGTGGTGAAGATTGTGAGTTTTGGAGACTATATTAGTATAGAAGGAATAAGAGTCCGAAAGGCTAATATTAGTGATTTTGATTTTTATTATTCTGTAAAGTGTGAAAAAAATGATATCTCTTGGGGAGGGTTTGAGAGTCAGCCCGACTATAATATGTTGTTTGAAAGATTTAAAGATATTTTAAATAAAGTACCTGGAGTTGAAAATGAAGAAATTAATTCTACAGAAAATAACCTTCCTTTATTAAAAGGTGGAAATAGAGATATATATATCATAGAGTATCAAGATAATAAATGTGGTTATATTTATGTAGATAAGGTTGAAAAGAACCGTTTTGAATTATCCATTGGAGTTTCTGAAAAATATAGCGGAAAACATGTTGCTAGAGAAGCCATTAAAAAAATTGTGAGTTCTATAAGGGAAAAGAACAAGCTATCAGTTTTCCAAGCATGGATAAGAGAAGATAGTATCAGCTCTCAAAAAGCGTTTATAAATGCCAATTTTAAGCCAACTAAAGATTATAAATTAGTCTTTTTAAATTCTATAAATGCTGAAATAAAAATGTTTAAATACATTAATAAACCTTCTTTTACAGATAGAGTTTTTATAGTAGCAGAGGCAGGCGTAAATCATAATGGGAAGCTTGAGATGGCTTTTGATTTAATTGATGCTGCTAAAGATGCTGGTGCTGATGCTATAAAATTTCAAACTTTTAAAACTGAAAAAATTGTTTCTAAAAATGTTGAAATGGCAAGTTATCAAAAAGAAAATCTTAAAAATACTCAGTCTCAATATGATATGATTAAGAATTTAGAACTGCCTTATCAAGATTTTATAGAAATAAAGAAATATTGTGATGAAGTTGGAATACTATTTTTTTCAACGCCAGATGAGGAAGAAAGTTTAGATTTTTTAGTGAATGAATTATGTATACCTCTAATTAAAATCGGCTCTGGAGAAATAACAAATATACCATTTTTACAAAAAATTGCATCAAAAAATTTACCTATAATTCTGTCTACAGGTATGGCTAATTTAGGAGAAATTTATGATGCTATTCAGGTTATCTTATCTCTACAAAAATGTCTTGACGACATTCAGTTTGATCCCTTAGTTCTATTACATTGTACTACAAATTATCCGACTCCTTTTGAAGAAGTGAATCTAAAAGCGATGTTAACTTTAAAAGAAGCCTTCAGATTACCTGTAGGTTATTCTGACCATACTTTAGGCGTAGAAGTTCCGATAGCAGCAGTAGCTTTGGGTGCAAGAGTTATAGAAAAACACTTTACTATTGATAAAAATTTACCAGGTCCTGATCATAAAGCTTCTCTAGAACCTCACGAGTTCAAAACTATGGTCAATGCTATTAGAAATATAGAGAAGGCACTAGGAGATGGTATAAAAAGACCTACAAATTCGGAAGAAGAAATGAAAGATTTTGTCAGAAAAAGTCTGGTAGCCTCGAGGGATATTAAGAAAGGAGAGATTATTAAGGAAGATGATATTGAAATAAAAAGACCTGGATCAGGTATACTTCCTAAATTCAAAGAAATTATAATTGGTATGAGAATCACTAAAGATATAGAAAGAGATACTCCTTTTGATTGGTCCTATTTTAAGGAGGAATAATTATGAATGATAGGGTTAATAAAGTAATTGTAAAATTAGGAACTCCAATTAAAGAATGTTTAAGGATTATGAATGAGGCTGCAATGCAAGTTGTAATTGTAGTAAATAATGAAGATAAGCTTGCTGGAGTTGTTACTGATGGTGATGTAAGAAGAGGAATAATAAGGAATATTTCATTTGAGGAACCGATTGAAAATATTATGAATAAGAATCCAATTAGTCTGAGATTTCCTGTGGAAAAAGCTGATGCCCTGGAGTTGATGAGAAAATATTCTATAAGACATATTCCAATAGTTAATTATAGAAACGAAGTAGTAGATCTTATTTTGTGGAATGATTTTCTCGAGTCTACTAAAATGGTATATTCCCACAAAGATACTCCTGTAGTCATTATGGCGGGTGGCAAAGGAACCAGACTTGATCCATTCACTAAGATATTACCTAAACCTTTGATTCCTCTTGGTGAGAGACCTATTATTGAAATTATAATGGAAAGTTTTAGTCATTACGGATTTAATAGGTTTATAATTTCTCTCAACTACAAAGGAGAAATGATTAAGATGTATTTTTCAGAGAATCCTAATAATTATTGTATTGAATATATCGAAGAGAAAGACTTCTTAGGTACAGTAGGAGCCCTGGCTTTAATGGAAGATAAGTTACAGGATACTTTTATCGTCTCAAACTGTGATGTGATTACTGATACAAATTTTGATGGTCTATTAAGATTCCACAAGGAAAATAAAAGTGATGCAACGATTCTTGGGGTAATTCGTCATATAAAGATCCCCTACGGAGTTTTAAGCATGCAAAATGGAAATTTGGCAGAGATTCTTGAAAAGCCAGAATACTCTTTTATTATTAATTCCGGTATCTATGTTTTGGAGCCTGATATAGTAAAGTTAATTGAGAAGGGAAAGCCAATGGATATGACAGATTTATTAGTATCAGCAAGAGAGAAGGGTCTAAAGGTTCAAGTTTATACAGTAACTTCTTCATGGTTTGATGTTGGAGAATGGGAGGAATATAATAAAGCTGTTGAATTTCTTAAAAAATATGGTGAGTATAAGAGAGGAGACGATTTTTGATGTATAAAGGGAAAAGTATATTAAGCTTAATACCGGCTCGAGGAGGATCAAAGGGATTACCACGGAAAAATATAAAACCACTTTTAGGTAAACCCTTAATTACATGGACTATTGAAGAGGCATTAGCAAGTAAATATCTCGATAGAGTTATAGTTAGCACAGATGATGCGGAGATTGCAGAAATATCCCAAAAATACGGAGCTGAAGTTCCATTTATAAGACCTGAAGAGCTATCTACAGATGAGGCTAAGACTATGGATGTAGTTATACACGCATTGAGATTTTTTCGGGAAAATGAGTATTCCCCTGATGTGGTTGTATTGCTTCAACCTACTTCTCCTCTAAGGACTCATCTTGATATAGATAACTCTTTGGAATTATTTTTCAAAGGAGAGTGTAGAACGTTAGTTAGTGTTTATGAAGCTTCAAACTCTCTTTTTCGGTCATTTGAGATTAAAGATGGCTATCTTAAGCCATTTTTAGGTGAAACTTTTCTGAATAAAAGCCGCCAGGAACTTCCCAAGCTGTTTATTCCAAATGGAGCTATATATATAGCATATAGAGATTCTCTAGAAAGGGATATGTCTTTTTATACAAAAGATACATATCCATACATTATGCCTGTTGAGAGAAGTATAGATATAGATACTGAGTTGGACTTTATAATAGCAGAAACAATTCTAAAAACTAAAGGGCAGGATAAACTAATTTTATGAAATTAGTATTTATTTTGGGGAAGAAATTTTTAAAATTCCTTTCTAAAAGGAACTTTGACCTTTTAAGCTTGAACAAAGAACAGCAAGAAAAATTCCTATCTACTATAGAAAAGAAAAAAGAACTAGATTATTATGATAGATCGTATTTACAATATAAATGCCAAATGTTTTTTTACAGTAAAGCGGACCAAGTCATCTTAAATGTTGTTTCATGCTTCCTATTAATACCTTTTACTATTTTAGCATTATTGAATTTCCTCCTTATGCAAATATCAGATTCTAAATTCTCCAAAGAACATTTTTTAGTAAGAAATGAGAATATAGCTGTCTTTTATGGTAATGATATGAATATAATTCCAGAAAGTTTATCTGAAAGATACTATATTACTAAAAGTAAGAATTTAATTGTATTAGATTTAAGAAGTTTTTTGTTTCTACTCAAAAATGTCTATCTTAGATTTTTTTATCACCCATATTTTTGTTTGAAAACAGCTATTAAAGTTGCTTTATATAATGCTAATATACTAATAAATAAGCCCAAAGTACTTATAGTAACTTCAGAATATTCTTTTACCTCTTCTATCCTTACCCGTTATTGTGAAATTTGTGGTTGTGAACATATTAATATTATGCATGGGGATAAGTTATTTTATATAAGGGATTCTTTTTTTAAATTTCATAAATGTTATGTATGGCATGAGCACTATATTGATCTCTTTAAAAAATTAAGAGCCGATGAGGATCAATTTGTTGTTGAATTGCCTGTCTCCTTCAATTTTAAAAATATATACCCAAAAGATGAACATAATTCTGATAAAAGAATCTTAAAATACTTCCTTGGTGGAGAAACAAAAAAACAGTTGTATCAACTCTCCAATTTTCTAAAATTACTTCAAGATAATTTTCATATTATAATCAGACCCCACCCTCTTAATCTAAATATGAAAGAAATCACTGAAATTTTTAATGGAATTCAAATTGAAAATCCCAGTGAGATACCAATTACTAAGTCATTACTCCAAGCAGATTATGTTAGTGCTCTTTACTCTACTGTTCTATTTCAGGGTTATTGTCTGGACAGAGAAATTGTAATAAATGACTTAGATAAAGGTATATATAATAAGCTTAAAGAATTGGATTTTATTGGATTTAAATTACCTCATTTATTGTTGACAAGCTTCTATGATAAAAGTTGCTCAATGTTTTCCGAGAGTTAGATTAGTTGGGAATTTGTATGATATGTTATAATTTTAGTGAGGCGTATAGAAAATGATAAATGTAACTAAAGATAATAGAAAATTAAATTTTATAAATTATAAACATTCTCTAACTTATTTGGTAGTATTTGTTTTATTAGTATTATTATTTTTGGGAATTTACTATGAAGATAATAGGTTTCTGATTTTAATGGTAGTTATAAGCCTTCCCTTTATAATTTGGGATACATGGTTAGGAGTTGTATTTCTCTTTGTAACTGCCATTGTCTATTATGTGACTTTATTTCCTGGAATAAGTTTATACAGGACTTTTGCTTTAATAACATTTTTTTCTTTTTTATTCGGTACTTTCATCAAGAGAAAGATATATTTAAATTATCAGCTTTCACTCTGGGCTATGTTAATCACCATAATAAGTCTTCTTTCTATTCTTGTCTCAGTTTACCCAGAAGATTCTATCGTTGAATTTTTATCTTTATTTGTTAACATTTTAGTTCTTCTGTCCATTATGTCTATGCCTTATAAGCTAGATTATTTTAAGCTCGAGTTGATCGCATTTGCAGCTTCAAGTTTAATGTTGTTTCTTGGAATTACGATATATGCCAAAGGTCTATATATAGATATAAGAAGATTATCGCTTACAGAGGAAGTTAATCCTAATAGTTTTGCAATGGGAATTGCTCAAATTTTACCATTTTTGCTATCCTCTTACTTTCTACTTCAGAATAAAAGTCTTATTAAAAAGTTAATTATCGTATTAGGCATATTAGTTGGAATGGTTACATTGATTTTTACGGGGTCAAGAAGTAGTATTTTAGGAATGGTTGTAGGAATAAATCTTGTTTTATACTTATGTAATAAAGATAATAAACTAAAAAAATGGTTTGCCATTATAAGCTTTGATTCTCTTTTAGTTTTGCTAATATTAGGAACTCAATTTTATAATCCATACCTTTTTCAAAGATTTACTATAAAAGACCTTTTTGAAAGTCATTTTGCACGCAGAGGTGATATACAAAAATATATTTTTAATGAAGTTATACCTAAACATATCTGGTTAGGTACAGGTATTGGTGGAGGAAGTGTTGTGCAAGCGTTAGCTTTTAGTGGAGTTCCTCAAATATATCAAAAGCCTGCTCATAATATATTAATAGATATATTAGCTCAATTAGGAATAATAGGATTAGTAATTTTCTCCATTTTTTATGCTATTAGCTTATGGAAAGGGTGGGGGAATTTATCTAAATCTCCCTTCCTTATCCCATTTTATGCAATTTTTATCACCTCTCTAATTATTGGAATAGGTGAAACTGTTTATCTCAATAAGATGTTCTGGATATCAATAGCCATGATTTGGAAACAGAGTTTAAGATATAAAAAATATTCTACTGTACAGCAACTTGAACAGACAGTAGAATATTAGAAAGGAGTGGTAATTGATGTTTACACAACATAAACAAGCTACTTCAGTAAGAGTTTTGCAATTAGCTCCTTATATAACTAATTCATATTTTACTCGTAATAAAACTGGATTTGGTAGAACTGTTTGGGAAATATCGGAAAACCTTGCTAAAAATGAGGTTGAAGTTTATTTATTCACCTACCAATTTACAAATAATATTCAGATTGAAGGGGTGAATATTTTACCTTATAAACCTATAGATTTGATTAAGAATTTTGATCCCCCAAAATTATTTCATAGCCTAGGTATTCTAAAAAATTCAGAGATATCAGTATCTTTAAAAATTAGATCTTTAAGATATTTTTTGACTGAGGATTATATTGAAAGGTTGATCTATCGGGTAAATCCAGATTTGATTCACATCCATGGAATTGGTATGGCAACATTACCATTTATTAATGCAGCAATTGCCTCTAATTCCCCCTTTCTTTTAACCTTGCATGGTCTTAATTTTTTTGATCCAAATATACCTATTACTAATTATGAGCGTAAATTTGAGAAGAAGTATATTGAATTATTGAATTCTAAAGGAATAACTATTACAGTAGTAAGTAGTGGAATTAAAGACAGAATTTTAAATTATTTTGATATATTAAATCCGGAGAAGATAATAGTCATACCAAATGGTATAAACTATGAAAAATTTCAATTATCAATTTCAAAAGAAGATCTAAGGGAAAAGTACGGAATTCCTAATGGGAAAAAAGTATTAATTAATATTGGTTCGTTAATTCCTCGTAAAAATCAGAGTTTGTTAGTAAACGCTATAATTCAGCTGCCAGAAAATATAAGAAATGAGATCGTATGTTTTATTATTGGAGAGGGACGTGAAAGAGAAAAGTTAGAAGGTTTAATAAGATCAAATAATTTAGAAAAGACAGTAATATTAACAGGTTATATGGATATTAAAAAAATAATTGAATATTATACAATGTCAGATCTTACTGTAATAGCTAGTACTAGTGAGGGTTTTGGGAGACCCTTTATCGAATCTTTTGCTTGTGGGGTACCTGTCCTTACTTTTGAAGATTTAGAGGCCGTAAAAGACCTTTATAATGGAAAGTGTATGAAACTTGTTAAGGAAAGAAGTGCTGATACATTAGCTAAAGGAATTATAGAAGCATTAAATTTTTCTTGGGATTCATTTTTTATAAAAGAGTGGGCAAAGCAATTCTCGTGGAGTAAGATAATAAAACAATATCTTGACGTATATAATAATTTGGTTCGGGAATTTACTGATGATGAAAGGGATGGGGCTTGAATATGAAAGCGTGGTATTTGCTAAGGTTTGATGACGTATGTCCAACAATGAATTGGGTCATATGGGATAGAATAGAAGAGATTTTAGACAAGTATAATATTAGACCTATTTTAGCAGTTATACCAGATAACAGATATGATAGACATTACTTTTCACTACCAAGAGAAGATTTTTGGGAATGGTTATTTCAAAAACAAAGAGAGGATTACGCTATAGGTATGCATGGTTATCAACATCTGTGCCTGACTAACGAGCCTGGTTTAGGTTCAAGTCTGAAAAGTGAATTTGCTGGGTTACCTTTTGAAAAGCAAAAAGAAAGATTAGAAAAGTCCTTCGAAATTTTCAATAGACATCAAATAATACCACAGATTTTTGTTGCTCCATGGAATACCCTTGATGAAAACACTTTAAGAGCTCTTATAGACCTAGATCTTAAAGTAGTTAGCAATGGGCTTTATTTAACGCCATGTATTAAATCTGGCATAATTTGGATCCCTCAGCAGTTAGTTAGGTTTAGACCAATGCCTTTTGGTATTTATACTATATGTTTTCATCCTTCAAGTTTTAGAGAAGATGAGCTGAAAAAGTTTGAGGAAGACTGCTATCGTTTTCACTCTAACATAATTTCTCTAAAGGAAGTTCTAGACCAGTCATATATAAGAATTAGAGATATAAATCTGATAAATAAGATTTTCCCAAAGATGTGGAGAAGTATAATTAATTTTAGAGAAAGCATCAAAAAATAAGAGGTGTTATGAAATAAATTTATAAGACTTTTAATATCGGGAAGAAGCATATACGGTAGGTATGATAATTCATAAAGTTTTAAAAATTTTTTGTAAAATAAAATAAAAGTTAATAACATAATCTCTATGAGATAGAGAAATTTTTGATATAATCGTTAGTGTTTTAAAAGAGAAGTTTAGGTGAAGCTAAATTTTTACTTATTAAACATAGAGTTTGTAGTTCCTGACGAGCGAAAAGAAATTTCTGTTGTGGTATAATGGTGGAGGAGAAGAATGCTGAGGCTATAACAGACGCATTAGAGAG
>ERZ795060.4243-NODE-4243-length-12293-cov-125.471237_pt1 | contig 12293 bp, 15 predicted proteins | sample MGYA00375144_ERZ795060 | MGnify/ENA primary metagenome ERZ795060 (study PRJEB30189, sample SAMN05720157) | activated sludge metagenome | isolation source: anaerobic digester from wastewater treatment plant | place: Japan | collected 2015-05-15 ... | reverse complement strand
TAGCATTCTTGGTTGTAGTTTTGGTTCATGAGGGTGCACATGCTTTGGTAGCTGCCGCTTACGGAGAACTGGCTGCCTTCCAGGTGCATCCATATGGTTTTGAGGTTATCTTCAAAACACCAATAGCTCAAAGGCAGGGCATTGAGTGGGGTTTTATTTCTGGAGTAAGCAATGTAATAACTGTGCTTTTGGGTTATTTACTGCTCTTTTTTGTTAAGCCCATAGCGAATATGAAAAACTCGTTCATGAGTGCTGTTGGTTATTGGCTTATTGTGATGTTTCTACTGCTCGACCCTCTTAATCTGTCTGTAGGTCCTTTCCTGTATGGTGGAGACATAGGCGGTATTGTAGCTGGCTTTGGAGTAAATCAGTACCTCGTTCAAATTGTATCCTTTGCTATTTTTCTCATAAACCGTGAGCTTGTGGCTCAGGTTTTGCTGCCAGCCTATGGCATAAAGACTGACCATCCACTTTTCAAACCATGGATAAAATTTGGTAGTGTTAGTTAGCAAGGAGGTGGCAAAAGTAAGAAAACAAAAGTTCACAAGAGGCATTTTTGCGCTTCTATTGCTGGGGATGATTCTCCTTTTTGTTTTTGGCTGCAAGGGAAGCGATAGTTCTTCGGTGCGGATAGGATTTGTCGGATCAAACTACAGCAACCACATGGACTATGAGTTTTCAACATTTACGGGCACTGAAAGTAACAAATTCAAAGCGCAGAAAGGTGATCTCATTAAGCCAACATATGACGTCACACTGACAAAAGGCAAAATTACTATTGAGCTCATTAGCCCGACAAAAGAGCTGGTGTGGAAGAAGGACATACAGCAAAACGAACAGGGCATGACCGAGTTTGTCTTAGAGGAAAGCGGTTGGTACACCTTTTTGGTAACAGGAAAAGCAGCAGGAGGATCGTTTTACCTTTCTTGGGATGTCATGAGTAAGGCAGAAAAATAAACAAGCTGAAGCTTCTTACGTAGCTCTGCGGGTGAACGATTAGGTTAGGGTCTGTTATCATTCTTAATAATGAGTTAACAGTATTGCTCTTTTTATGGTATTGGAGGTGCGGTTATGAAAGGTATTGTTTTGGCTGCTGGCTTAAATACGCGTCTTTATCCAGTTACAGTGGCTGTCAATAAGCAGCTTTTACCTGTTTACGATAAACCCATGATTTACTACCCCTTGTCCATGCTCCTCATGGCAGGCATAAAGGATATTTTGGTCATTGCAGATCCTTACAATGTGAGTGCTTTCCAGCGTCTACTTGGCAGTGGCGAGCATTTAGGGGTGAAGTTCAGTTATGCTGTGCAGTGGATACCCAGAGGCATAGCTGACGCTTTTATTGTGGGTGAGTGGTTTGTAAATGGTAGTAAGTGTGCATTGGTTTTAGGCGACAACGTGTTTTTTGGACCTTCACTCGAGAAGTCAGTGGCTGAAGCATCGCAGCTCAAGGAAGGTGCTGTGGTCTTTGGCTATCCGGTGGATGATCCGCGATCTTTCGGTGTGGTGGAATTCGATGAGCAGGGTAATGTAATTTCACTGGAGGAGAAACCACAGCAGCCAAAATCCAAATACGCAGTGCCTGGACTTTATTTCTATGACAACCACGTGGTAGAAATGGCAAAAGCACTTAAACCTTCGGCTCGAGGGGAGCTGGAGATAACCGATCTGAACAAAGCTTATTTGGAGCAAGGAAAACTCAGGGTAAAAGTGTTATCTGACGATCTGCAGTGGTTTGATACGGGAACGCATGATAGTCTTTTGCATGCCAGCAATGAGGTGGCGCGATATCAAAAAGAAACTGGCCATTACGTAGGATGTCTGGAGGAAGTTGCCTACAGGCAGGGATTCATTGATAGAGACCAATTAAGAGCGCTGGGCATGAGGTACAAGAACACCGCCTACGGTAGATATTTGCAGGCAGTGGCTGACGGGTTAGTCTGAGAAAGTGTTAAAGGGTTAGCGCCGGGAAGGGCCTGCACACACGCATATGACAATACTTGGCGATGACGAAAAGTACATGGTAGAAGCCTTAAAGGAAGCTGTAAAGGCATACAACGAGGGGGAAGTTCCCGTGGGTGCCGTGGTTGTGTTTGATGGTGTGGTGGTAGGCAGAGGGCATAATCTTAGGGAACAGAGCCATGACCCCACTGCCCACGCAGAAGTGGTGGCTTTGCGTGATGCTGCTGCACACATGGGACGGTGGAACCTTAGCGGCGCTACGGTGTACGTGACGTTGGAGCCCTGTTTGATGTGCTGCTATGCCTTGGTTCTTGCAAGAGTCGATCGAGTAGTGTTCGGCGCCACAGATCAGAAAGCCGGAGCACTAGTTACTCACATGGATTTCCTTTCTCTGCCTTTCTTAAACCACCGCTTTGAAGTCCGCGGTGGGGTTTTGGAAAAAAGCTGTTCAAAACTGCTAAGCTCCTTTTTTAGGAAGCTGCGTCAGGGTTAGAAAGGGCCAAGTAGAAGGGCTTTTGGCGTAAAGAAGGCAGGTTGTCAAATACTGTATAATGAAAAATAGTCGGAGAGGTGTCCGAGCGGCCGAAGGAACCCGACTGGAAATCGGGTAGGCGGCTAAACCCCGCCTCGAGGGTTCAAATCCCTCCCTCTCCGCCAACCCGGTACGTGGAGTGAGGTACGGCTGTGAACCCCGCCAGGCCCGAGAGGGAGCAACGGTAAGCAGTTTAGTGCCTGTGCTCCACACCGGGCTTTTATGCATCTGCGCAGGGGGTAGAGCAGTACGTACACACAGAACGAGGCTGCTTGTACTTGCTTGGCAGAAAAATGATGGAAAGATCTACAATAAAGATATGGCGCTTTATAGAAAATACAGACCACAAACATTTGAAGAGGTTGTGGGGCAATCCCACGTAACAGAGATTTTGACCAAAGCCCTTGATAACCAAAAAATCTCGCATGCTTACTTGTTTGCGGGCCCCAAGGGCTCTGGCAAAACGTCTTGTGCACGGATTTTTGCCAAGGGATTGAACTGCGAAACGGGTATAACATCCAAGCCCTGTAATGAATGTGAATCCTGCAAGCTCATTAACGAAGGTCACAGCCTGGATGTTATTGAGATTGACGCAGCTTCAAACCGGGGTGTGGACGAAATAAGAGAACTCAGAGAACGCGTAAAATACAGGCCTGCGCAAAGCAGGTATAAAGTTTATATCATTGACGAAGCACACATGCTCACCAGAGAAGCTTTCAATGCGCTGCTGAAGACATTGGAAGAGCCCCCTGAATACGTGGTGTTCATACTGGCAACTACCGATCCACAAAAAATACCACCCACAGTGCTGAGCCGTTGCCAGCGCTTCAGGTTCAAGAAACTTACCAGTGATGAGGTTTTTCAAATACTGGAAAATGTTTGTAAGAGTGAAGGTTTTTCTTACCAGCGAGAAGCACTGGAGCTCATCGCCGAAGTGTCTGACGGGGCAGTGCGTGATGCTCTAAATTTGCTTGAACAGATCTCGGTAGTGGATGAGGGAAAGGTGTCGATAAAGACGGCACGCTTTCTACTAAACGTGGTTGAGGATGAGGTCATCTTGGATCTGCTAAAAACAGCTTTTGAAGACATGGATGAGGCTGTAGAGCGTTTGGCAGCATTAATGGAATCTGGCGTTGAACCGATGGAACTTTTCCGCACAATGAAATCTTTAGTACGCCGAAGTGTATTTAAGAATAAACCTTGGCCACGTGATGTGGCACTTGAAATGTTTAAAGTGCTGGAATCCTATAACTTCATCATGGAACGAACAGAGTTTCCTGCTGTGGCCTTGGTAGCTTTGCTTAATGAGCTAAGGAGCAAGGCCAATTTGGGTACACCTAAGGGTGGCGAGAGTGCTCCTTTGCCTCAAAAGAATGCAGGCAAGCAGAAAACTGCGGTAGCTGAAAAGCCTCAAGAACCAGCAGCTGAAACGAAGAAAGAAAGAAAAGATAGTAATCAGAAGCGGGAAGAACTAGTCGATAATGTGGAAGCAGAAGCCGTGAAAGAGGCAACTGAAAGCGAATCTAAAACAGAGGTTAGCGATGCCGCAGCTACCACTGTAACTGCAGTGGGAGAAAAGGAATCCTCACAGGATGCAACCGATTTGCAAAGCTGGATAGAGAATGTGCGCAGTGAATACTTCCCTTTGTATGTGGTGCTAAGGGAGGGGAAAGCCCGGATCGAGGGTGACAGGCTAATACTTTCGTTTCCAGGACTCCTGCACATGTACGGAAGGTTCATGGAACTGCCTCAGGTTCAAAAGGTGCTGCACAATTACGGGCATTTCAAAGTAGAGCTTCAGACCGAAGCGGAAGAGAAAGATGAAAGCGTTTTAGAGATTTTTAAGCAGGTATTTCCTGAGGCACAAATTGAGGAGGTCAAGAGTAATTGAACTTAGAGGAATTGAGTAAGCAGTTTAGGCGCCTTCCTGGGGTCGGGCCTAGGACGGCTGAAAAGATGGCTTACTACTGGCTGACGCTGGAAGATGACGAGGCAGAGCGTTTTCTTCGTACATTGGAAAATTTCAGGCGCCAGATAACGTTGTGCAAGAGGTGTCATAACTTGGCTGTGGGAAGCGATCTTTGCAACATTTGTCAGGATAACAGAAGGGACAAAGCCATTGTAGTGGTGGAGACACCTCAGGATGTGGAAAACATTGAGCAAGCGGGCATTTATCATGGGTACTACCATGTACTCCATGGGCTAATCTCGCCACGGAAGGGCGTCACACCCGAGCAATTGTTCATATCGGATCTGTTTGATCGCATAGTGGATGAAGGCATAACTCAGGTAATCATTGCCACTTCTTTTACCATGGAGGGTGACATTACTGCTGATTATCTTGCAAAACAGCTAAAAACTTTGCAGCCAAACATACCCATTTACAGGTTAGGAACGGGTTTACCCGTGGGTGGCGAACTGAACTACGCAGACAAAGCCACCCTAAGGGCGGCGTTTATAACCAAACAAAAAGTGGGGGAGGAAAATGACTAAAAGAGTAATCACGGACAATTTGGATGAAGTACTGGGCATACTTCCTCCGTGGATAGCTGAAAAGCTTAGAATGAATCCCATGCTTAGTGATCTGGTGGACATAGTGCTAGACCTTAAACGACCAGTGGTTATCAGGTTTAGCAGCAGTCAAGAAGTGTGGGAATCGGATTTAGTTAGTGAGGACGACATCCAATACGTGGTGCAGCATATTGGTACCTTTGGCAAGGACAACAGAGCTGGTCTAGAGGGCACATTACATAGGATTTCTTGCATTAGAAACAGGCAGGGGCGGATTATTGGTTTGTCCATACGAATAGGCAGAGCCATTTATGGTGTGGTAGACCCCTTGACGCCTTACTTTACCCAGGAGAAGAGTGTTCTTCTGATGGGTAAACCCGGAGTAGGTAAAACAACACTGCTTAGAGAGGTTGCCAGACTTCTTTCTGTGGACTATCAAAAACGCGTTATTGTAGTGGACACATCGAATGAAATAGCAGGTGATGGTGATGTGCCACATCCGGCCATCGGGTTGGCTAGGCGCATGCAGGTACCAGTTCCTGAGCAGCAGCACGATGTGATGATAGAAGCTGTGGAAAACCACATGCCAGAAGTGATCATCGTTGACGAAATAGGGCGTAAAGAAGAAGTGGACGCTGCACGTACCATTGCTGAACGTGGTGTGCAGCTCATAGCCACAGCTCACGGTAACACGTTGGAAAACATATTGGTGAATCCCACGCTGTCCGACTTAGTTGGTGGAGTGCAGGTGGTAACACTGTCTGACGAAGAAGCTCATAGGCGTGGAACGCAAAAAACCATTTTGGAGAGAAAAGCCAGTCCCACCTTTGACATTCTTATTGAAATACGAGCTCGCGGTGTGTACGCCATACACGAAGATGTTGAAAGAGCTGTTGACAGCTTGCTTAGAGGCATTCCACCTAACCCACTGGTACTGCGGGTGAAAGATGATGGCACCGTGGAAAGCGGTTACGAACAAACATTGCCTCCTGCAGTAGAAGTGGCAAGTGAGGAAATTGGCGCGGGTAGGAAGCGTGGGGGGCGTGGAGGAGAGATTCGCATTCTGCCGCTGGGGCTTTCCCGGAGCAAGTTGGAAAAAGCCATTGCGAACTTAGGAGTTCCAGCAGTCATAGTGGAAGAGGTGGATGACGCTGACATGGTGCTCACGCTCAGATCTCACATGAATAAGGGCTATCAACGTCTTAGGGAAGCGAAAGCGAAAAACGTTCCCATAAAAACCATAAAGAGCAACACGATGAGCCAAATGGAGGACTTTCTCACTACGCTGTTTTCACTAACGCCTGAGCAGATGGAAGCTGAGGTAGAAGAAGCGCTTCGTGAAGCTGAGGAAGCTGCCATGCACACCGTGGAAGATCAGAAAAGGCGAGAACTCAGGCCTGCTCCTCATCGTATTAGGCGTTTGCAGCACGAACTCATAGCAAAATACGGTTTGCTCAGTTTTAGCGTGGGTGAAGAACCTTATCGCCGAGTAGTGGTCATTTACCCGGGGGCGGAGGAGTAACATGTTCATCGTTGTAGAAGGTATCGATGGATGTGGGAAAAGTACAGTAGCCAGCTTGCTCGCTGCCGAAATAGGGAAGAAACGGCCCGTATTTCACACATTCGAACCGGGGCACGTCCGCGATGGTTTATACCGTCAACTTATCATGGAGAATGTGGACAATCCTTTTGTGGTGGCAGCCTTGTTCACCATTGACAGGGCGGAGCACGTGAAAAAGATGATTAAACCCGCTTTGGCTAAGGGTGAGTGGGTGGTTTGCGAGCGCTATGCTGATTCCACTTTGGCTTACCAAGGCTACGGCATGGGACTAGATAAGGAGCTCATCAACCGGATGAATGAGGAAGCTATTGATGGTCTGTGGCCAGATAAAATCTTCTATTTGGACATTGAACCTCATTTGGCGTTGGCTCGCCTGCAAAACAAGGAAAAGGATGCTTTGGAAGGTCAGGGGTTAGAATTCTTACAAAGGGTGCGGGAGGGATACGAAGAAATCGCACGCACAAGAGGATACATTTATATGGATGCAACCCTTCCCCCAGAGATTATTGTGAAACGCATTTTGGAGGAGGTGAAGCTGCAGTGAAACTGTTTATAACCATATTGCAGGAAGAAGATTACCGTGTGCTGGCTGAAAGATTAACCGAGAAAGGCATATACCATACACGTATAGCTGGTGAAGGTGGTTTCTTGGGTGGAAGAAAAGTTGTACTTCTGAGCGCCGTAGAAGACGATGCCGTGGATACGATGCTGGCCATAATAAAGGAATCCTGCAGTGAGAGGGAAGAGACCATTTTGGCAGAGGCGCCGTCAGGTTTCATTGGTATGAGCATACCCATTCCAATGAAGGTGCACACGGGTGGCGCCGTGGTCATGATTCTGCCTTTGGATCAAATAATTAAAGTATGAGTGATTTGCCTTCAGCTCTGGTGTATTCACTGGTCACCAGAATGTCTGCCCCAGTGGCTTTAGTAGGCCCTGATTGGCAGGAAGCCTACGAGGTCATTCGGGAGAAAATAGGGCGTGTTTCGCCGCAGGATTTGCTGGAAATACAGGGCGAAACGCTGGGCATTGATGCGGTAAGAACAATTGAGGAGTTCTTGGCGTTTGTTCCCGGATCAGGCGTCAAATACGTGTTGGTGCTAGGTGGTGACAACTTAACACCTGAGGCACAAAATGCCTTCTTGAAGACTTTAGAAGAACCTCCTCGCTACGCTCGGGTTTTGTTGTTTTGCCAGAGATGGAGTAACCTTCTGCCCACGGTTAGATCACGTGTGGTGAATATTCCATTGCCAGCTAAAACTAGAACGGAGTTGCGCACAAAAAGCGCATGGGAATACCTGATGAGCTCAGGAAGTAAGAATGCGCTCGAGCAGCTCAGGAACAACTATGACTGGGCATTAAAAGTTGCAGATAAAGAATTACTTTTTTCAAAAGATATTGACAGCTACAAACTGGCTGCTTTTTACTTACTTCTCATGGAGCAGAAAGCTCCCGTGATGCTTCTGAAAGACATGTTGGAGCTGGAAGCTGCGCTGCACTACAACGTGAATACGGAGATGATTTTTGACAGGATGCTAATGACTGGAGTGAAGGTGAAATGAAGTATTTGGTAAGAACCATGTTTAGTCAAAAACCAGGATTCATAGAAACGGATGTGCCCTTGGAGAAAGGGCTTCGCATAAAGGTAGTTAAGGAATACGGAGAAGTACCAGCTGTGGTAGTTGGTGCCTGGCGCTACGAGTGTGATACGTTGTGGGGTTATGGTGGTTCTTTGGAAGGTGTCGACTTAGCCGCGCTGGAGTCTGACGTTAGAGAGAGTTTAGAATTCTTAAGGCATGAAGGGAAAAACAGTTTGAACATTGCCATTTTCGCAGCAGAAGAAACAGTTGATCGCCAAACATTGCAGGCATATTTTGTGGCTGAAGGTAGAGTGGACTTTAGAGACCTGGTAAGAAACTTCCAAAAACAATTTAACAAAAGGCTACGTTTGTGGCAGGTGGGAGTAAGAGACCGATCGCAAATGGTGGGTGGCATTGGTGTTTGTGGCGAGATGCTCTGCTGCCATGCGTTCCTAAAGGATTTCGAATCCATAAGTGTGAACATGGCAAAAGAACAAGGGCTTTTACTTAATCCTGATAAGATTACGGGCACTTGCGGTCGCCTACTGTGCTGTTTGCGCTATGAGCACCACTGGTACTGCGAGGCGTTTGCCAACTTGCCAGAACAGGGTAGCCGCGTCAAAGTGAAGAAGGATGGTCAGGTCAAAGAAGTAAGGATTGTTACAAGAAATGCTGTTTTGCGCACTGCCTATGTTTCTGACGACGAAGGCAACATGTTTTGGGTGGATTTTGAAGAAATTGACACTACTTGTGGCATGACCCCAAAAGGAGAATGAAATAGGTCTTGGTGCGGAAGGGGGGATTTGAACCCCCAAGGGCTATGAACCCACTGGATCCTGAGTCCAGCGCGTCTGCCAGTTCCGCCACTTCCGCAACTCGGTACTGAGTACCATTAATTATTATATACTACCTGTGAAACGCATAGGACCGATGAAAAACAAGGCTTATGTTATAAAGTTGTATAATAATTTCAGGGCTTGTGGCTAAAAGATGCCTGGGAAGGGGCGTGAACTGAAGTGGCCGAGGGCGGTTTCTGGAAGAAGTTGACGAATTTTTTCACCGCATCAGAAGAAGATGAAGACATAATAGAAGAGGACTACATGGATGAAGGATACGAAGCAGAAGAGGGTACTGGCTTTGTACCTGTGCAGACCCGAGCCGTGCCAGTGGGCTCGACCATATGGGTTTATCAACCAAGTTCTTTCTCCTTTGATGTGGATTCGAGCTTCATAGGAGCACGTATAAAGGATGGCTACATAATCATACTTAATTTGCAGGATTTGGATGACCTATCTGCTCAGCGACTCATCGATTTTGTCAGCGGAGCTCTTTATTCGGTGGAAGGGAAACTAAAAGCCATATCCAGCAGTGTGTTCCTGTTGGTTCCGAAGAATGTGAGGGTGGAAAGCTTTAATGAAGGTTTTGGCACAGAATAGAAGAGCACGGCATGATTATCAAATACTTGAAACCTACGAGGCTGGCATTGTACTCAGCGGAGATGAGGTAAAATCGGCGAAGGAAGGCAATGTACAGCTTCGAGACGCTTTTGTGCGTGTAGAAAATGGTGAAGCTTGGCTTTACAACATGCACATAGCGCCCTATGAAAAAACTGGAGAACCTTTTCGTGGTGACTCCAAGAGAAAAAGAAAGTTGCTGCTTCACAAACGCGAAATAAACAAAATACTTGGTTACTTAACTCAGAAAGGCCTAACAGCTATTCCTCTCTCCATGTACGTAAATGATCGGGGTTTTATTAAGGTGTCCATTGGTGTAGCTAAAGGCAAAAAAATGGTGGATAAGCGCCAAACCATAAAAGAGCGCGATATTGAACGCGAGCTTCGCCGCGAGGGCAAGATTAGGTACTAAGGTTTTCGGGTAAAATATAAATGGGGGCGAAAAGGTCTCGACGGCGAGTCGGAGCCTTGAGCTGCAGGCAGGGTTGGCTGCCACACCTTAAAAAGGGTAGCAAGGCAAAAATAAATGCCGAACCAGAATTTGCACTAGCTGCTTAATGTAAGCAGCCGCTCTCCAAACTGAGGCTGCATAAGTTTGGAAGAGCGTCAACCCATGCAGCGGCTCTTAAGCAGTGGCACCAGCTGTTTAAGGGTGAAAAGAGTGGTGCTGGGCAGTGCGGTTGGGCTTCCTGGGCTGCACTGTCGAGACTTCACAGGAGGGCTAAGCCTGTAGACGCGAAAGGTGGCGGCTCGTCGGACGCGGGTTCGATTCCCGCCGCCTCCACCAAAATACTGCTTCAAAGTAATCTTTGATTGTGAACCCCATTGTTTTTTTGGTGACAAAGCAGTATGCGAGGGAGTTAGTCAGATTATCCAAGAATGAAGTAAGACCGCTTGGTTGTAGAAGCGTTCAATTCGGCATTATGTGGCGAGCTTTTGTCAACAGAATGGAAGCCCATGCATTGCGTTTGGTCGTTAGGTAGGAGTGTTTTGTGCTGTAGGAAGCAGGTACTGAGAAGAGATTAATTGTGGAGGGATGTCATGGCGCAATTTGACATAGTAGAGAAAAGTGGTGTGAAGATTGCTGTGGTGAAGGACAAGGCAACGTTGATAACCGATGAGCAATCAGCATTAGATTTCATGTCTGAAGTTTTGGAGAAGACAGGATGTGACCGTGTAATTGTTGATAAATGCATTGTTCCTGAAGAATTCTATGATCTAAGCAGCGGGCTGGCGGGTAGTATTTTGCAAAAATTCGTAAACTACCGAGTGAAAATTGCCTTTGTGGGAGATTTTTCTGTTTATGAAAGTAAGAGTCTAAGGGACTTTATCTATGAAAGCAATAAAGGCAGTAACGTATTCTTTCTACCCACACAGCAAGAAGCTATAGACAAGCTTAGTTTGGTATAAACTTGCTAAAAGAAGAGCTGTGCATAAACGTAGTACTCTTTGTTCATAGATCGAAAAATTGATGTTCTTTTGTGGGGTGCTCATATGAGACGTAGTGACAGAGAAGTTAAAGATTCGGCAAGAATTGATGAAATAATCAGAATGTGTGATTGCTGCAGGCTGGGGTTAGTAGATGGGGATGGAGTTTACATTGTTCCTCTAAACTTTGGTTTCAAAAGCGAAAACGGAAGAAGGACTCTCTATTTCCACGGAGCAAAGGAAGGAAAGAAAATAGAACTGATAAAGGCACATCCTTTTGTGGGCTTTGAACTTGATACGAATCACGCCGTAACTGCTGGTGAAAAGGCTTGTGATTACTCATTCCTTTACAGCAGTGTGATCGGTAAAGGTGTTGCAGCAGTGGTGGAAGACATTGAGGAAAAGAGAGCTGCCTTGCAGCTTATCATGGAACACTACTCAGGTAAAGGCGGTTGGTCGTTGCCTGATGAGGCAGTGGAAGGCGTTGCAGTCATAAGATTGGAGGTAGTTGAGCTCTCTTGTAAAGAACATGCGTAATCTAGGGCGCTGTAGTGGGGAATCATGATAAATGATAATTGAGACCGAACGGCTCGAAGTTAGGAATTTTGGTTTGGATGACGCTGCTTCACTGTTTAGCATTTTCTCTGACCCAGAGGTGATGAAACACATTGAACGGCCGTACACGTATGAGCAGACAGAAGAACTTATGAAGTAAGCAGGGCTCTCTCCGCAGCCAGTTATATACGCTTTACACATTAAAGACACGGGAGAGCTGATTGGACATGTTATTTACCATCCATTTAGCGGTGAAGATTGCTACGAAATAGGTTGGGTCATAGCAAAAGAATGGTGGGGTAAAGGCTTTGCAGAAGAGATTACACGGGCACTCATTCATAAAGCCATGCGGGACGGATTAAAGTACCTCGTAATCGAATGCGATCCAAACCAAGAAGCAAGCAAGAAAATAGCACTTAAAAACGGCTTTAGTTATAGCGGAAGACTTGACAATTTGGATGTTTATAGGCTAAAGCTCTAGCTTGCAGATATGTGTCATGAGTCAAACCTCTTTTTTAAAGAGGGCTGTTAATGTTAGCTATTTGTTGTGAACAATATGAGCTGGCAGTGGTTTGGGGTAGGCAGTATTTGGTTGGCATGGAGATGTATTGAGAAGATATACCGATGTCTGCTGCCAGTTTAGGCTTAAGTGCATACGGCAATGGTATTTAACCGTGGTTTGTGAAAAGCTTGAGATGACTTATCGGGAC
>ERZ795060.4240-NODE-4240-length-12304-cov-4.090946_pt1 | contig 12304 bp, 6 predicted proteins | sample MGYA00375144_ERZ795060 | MGnify/ENA primary metagenome ERZ795060 (study PRJEB30189, sample SAMN05720157) | activated sludge metagenome | isolation source: anaerobic digester from wastewater treatment plant | place: Japan | collected 2015-05-15 ... | reverse complement strand
TTAGAAAATATAAATTAGAGCCCAAACAAATTCGCTTTGTTCACCCAAGAGCCAAAGCAAAACCCAACATGTTTTTAATCCGGGCTTCCAAGAACGGAAATCCCGAATTAAAATTCGACCCTCCCCTGTATATTTATGATGATGAAGGGAATTACACAAAGGATGTATATGAAATATACGGGATGGAATAACCATAGGGATGACAAAGTAAGTTTCTGTCATTCAGAGAGCTTTAGCCCGAAGGATCCCATGAGATCCTTCGCTTTGCTCAGGATGACGACAATGTCACTCCATAATCATGATTCTATCTATCGGGCGGACAGCGGGGCCTTCCAAAATATGACCCTTTATGTCAAATCTTGACCCGTGGCATGGGCAATCCCATGTTTTTTCAGCTTCATTGAATGAAAGAGCACATTTCAAGTGGGAGCAGACCGGATTGATGCAATAATATTCGCCTGCTTCATTTTTATATACTCCAACCTTTTTACCCTGGTAGTCTATTATTTTTCCTTCTCCCGGATTTACGTCAGACAATCCTTCCAAGTCTTCAGCCAGCCTGTTAAGAAAGCCCATGGCAATGCTTTTAACCGAGGATACGAATTCTTTTGATGACTGAATGGGAGTAAATCTTGAAGGATTGAATACAGCCGAATAATCATCTTCAAGGCAGAGTATTTTGTTTTTTAAAATAAGGGCGGCCGCTCCGGAATGAGACATTCCCCATTTTTTAAATCCTGTTGCCACGTATAAATTATCTATGCTGTCAGTATACCTTCCTATGTAGGGAATTTTATCGTAGGTCATGCAGTCCTGGGTTGACCATTTGGACACAATTTCAGGATTCTTGAAAGTGCTGAAAAGAAACCTTTCCAATTCTTCGTAGGCTTCATTTTCATCATCCTTTTCCCCTGCCCTGTGGTTGCCTCCCGCAAGAATCAAAAGATTTTCCTTGTCCGAGAACTGATACCTCATGGAATGAATAGGGTCCTTAACATTTATGTACATTCCTTCAAAGGGTTCTTCCTTTGTTCTTGCGGCAATGACATAGGCTTTTTCCTGGTAAAGCCTCAAGAAATAGAGACCAAAGCTGTTGTCGAAAGGATAATGAGAAGCCACTATCACCTTATCGGCGTGAATCGTACCCTTTTGTGTTTCAACATCCACATGTTCATCGTGAGGTATAATATCCAAAGCCCTTACATTCTCATATATCTTCACATTGGAGTTAATCAAAATGTTGTAAAGGCTGTACAGGTATTTTAAGGGATTGAACTGGCCCTGGTTTCTTACCCCTATTGCTCCATATGCTTTGTTGGGCAAGGGAACCGTTTCCGTGTAGAATCCGTCTATGCCCAATTGTTGGTAGGCCTTCAACTCTTTCTGCAAATCATCGACTTCATCCATGGTGGCTGCGTAGACATAAGCTGTTTGCTCCTTGTAGTCACATTGGATCTTGTTTTCGCATATGATGTTTTTAATCAGCTTGATGCCTTCTTCATTTGCTTTTAAGTATTGCTTTGCTTCTCCTATGCTGAAGTTGTTGATTAAATTGTCATAAAACAAGTCATGCTGGATTGTAATTTTTGCCGTTGTATAACCGGTCACCCCGTATCCGGAATTTGTGGCTTCAATTATTCCGATATTGAAGCCGCAGTCCTTTAATAAGTAGGCGGTTGTAAGGCCGGTGATTCCTGCACCTATAATCAGGATGTCGAATTTTTGGTCTTTTTCTTCAAGATTTTTACAAGGGGTTTTTTTTATGCTTTCAGCTGTATCATGCCAGTATGAACGTCTTGGATATTCCATAGTTACCTCTTTTCTTAAAAAACGTTAAGTTAAGCAGCTTCCTTGTTTGAGCGAAGGGATTTCGCAAGAATAATTCGTGCCGAAACAGGGAGCGTTATGTTTATTATTTTAAAATGCAATGGTTACAGTGGTTATTGTGTCATAAATATTTCAATTTATTCCTTGACTTTATGGAAAAATTCGTATATCATAATACAGAATAAAAACCGTAAGATGTAAAGACTGTGAATGGAAGAGTACTTGCAGTAGGATTCAAGAGATATAATCACTTTGGTGCGAGATTATAAATCTGAATGCAGGGAAAATCATCCGGGAGTTTAATTTCTGAAGTAACAGTAAGAAATTACGTACAAATGCGTTAAATTTTCGAGTGACATATAATTTTTTTATTTATATTATATGTAATTTGGGTGGTACCGCGAATTTCGTCCCATGTCTTTTGACATGGGACTTATTAGTTTAGTAACCTTTACCAATTAAATATATATCAAAACATATAGGAGGGGAAAATGAAATTATTCAAAGATATATCCAAGGATGATTACAGGAATAATGAGCATGAAATTTCAAAATATTGGAAGGAAATTGATCTTCTGAAGAAAAGCATTGAAACAAGAGAAGATAAACCATCCTTTATTTTTTACGAAGGTCCGCCTACCGCAAACGGAAGACCCGGAATACACCACGTTATTTCGAGGACATTGAAAGATTCCGTTTGCAGGTACAAAACCATGCAGGGCTACAAGGTTAAGAGAAAGGCAGGATGGGATACCCACGGACTACCCGTTGAAATCGAAGTTGAAAAACAATTAGGCATATCCACCAAGCAAGAAATAGAAAAATACGGGATTGCCGAATTTAATAAAAAATGCCGCGAGTCGGTATTCACCTATGAAGCCTTATGGCGTGAAATGACAGAGCGCATGGCCTTTTTGATTGACATGGATGACCCTTATATAACCCTTGAAAATGACTTTATCGAAACCGAATGGTGGATACTGGATAAGGTCTTTAAGGAAGGCTTGATTTATGAAGGCCACAAAATTCTTCCCTACTGTCCCAGGTGCGGAACAGGATTGGCTTCCCACGAGGTAGCTCAAGGTTATGAAGAAATAAAAACCATGACTGCCTATGCGAAATTCAAGAAGAAGGATGAAGATGCATACTTCCTTGCATGGACCACAACTCCATGGACCTTGTTATCCAATGTTTCCCTGACGGTTCATCCGGATGTGGACTATGTAAAAATCAGAACTAAGGATAAAGAAAATGCAAATGGTGAAACCTATATCATTGCAAAACCTTTGTTAGACAAGGTAATAAAGGAAGAATACGAAGTATTGGAAGAATATAAGGGCAAGGAATTGGAGTATGTTGAATATGAACAGCTCATGCCCTATGTTGAAGTTCCTGCTGGTAAAAAAGCATTCTTTGTAACCTTGGCTGATTATGTTACTGTTGAAGACGGTACGGGTATTGTTCACACTGCTCCGGCCTTCGGTGAAGATGACTATAACACGGGAGTAAAATATGACCTGCCTGTTTTGAATCCAGTTGATGATACGGGAAGATTCAGAGGCACTCCCTGGTCAGATATGTTTGTAATGGATGCGGACCCGGCCATATTAAACTGGTTGAAGGAAAACGGAAAGTTATACAGAAAGGAACCGGTTCTCCACAACTATCCCCACTGCTGGAGATGCCATACCCCGCTCCTGTACTATGCAAGACCAAGCTGGTACATTCAGATGACCAAATTAAAGGATCAGCTTGTTGCTAACAATAACACGGTTAACTGGTATCCTGACTATGTAGGTGAAAAGCGCTTCGGCAACTGGCTGGAGAATGTTAATGACTGGGCTATTTCAAGAAGCCGTTACTGGGGAACTCCTCTTAACATATGGAGATGCGAATGCGGTCATCTTGAAAGCATCGGTTCAAGGAAAGAATTAGTCGAAAAAGCCGTTGAAGATATAGATGAAACTATCGAGCTTCACAGACCATACGTAGATGAAATCCACATTGTCTGCCCTGAATGCGGAAAGCATATGACAAGGGTTAAGGATGTTATTGACTGCTGGTTTGACTCAGGCTCCATGCCTTTCGCCCAGTGGCACTATCCGTTTGAAAACAAAGACAGATTCGATGAATTGTTCCCGGCCGACTTCATCAATGAAGGTATAGACCAGACCAGGGGATGGTTCTATTCTCTGATAGCCGTATCAACCCTTGTTACCGGCAAGTCCCCCTACAAGAATGTCTTGGTAAATGACCTGGTACTGGACAAATACGGAAAGAAAATGTCGAAATCACGAGGAAATACTGTAGAGCCCATGGATCTTTTTGACAGGTACGGGGTTGACGCCTTGAGATGGTATCTCATGTATGTATCACCAGTATGGACACCTACCCGTTTTGACGAAGACGGCCTGAAGGAAGTGCTGAGCAAATTCATAGGAACGATTAAAAACGTGTATACCTTCTTTGCCTTGTATGCAAATACCGATATGATTAAACCCCAGGACTTCTTCGTTGAATACAAGGACAGACCGGAGCTTGACAGGTGGATTTTGTCCAAATTCAATAATTTGGTTAAATATGTTACCGAAAGCATGGATGTTTATGACCATAACAAATCCGTAAGAGCAATTCAGAATTTCGTAAACGAAGACTTGTCCAACTGGTACATCAGGCGTTCAAGAAGGAGATTCTGGGAAACAGAGCTCACTGAAGACAAGAAGGCAGTTTACAACACCACCTATGAAGTACTGGTGGGACTATCCAAGCTGATTGCTCCCTTTGCTCCTTATTTGTCTGAAGAAATATTCAGGAACTTAACAGGGGAAGAATCCGTTCACCTGAGCTATTATCCGAAGGTAAATGAGGCCTTGATAGATAAAGATCTTGAAGAGAGAATGGATTTGGTAAAAGACATAGTAAGCTTGGGCAGGGCATCCAGGGAAAATGCAAGAATCAAGGTTAGACAGCCGATTCAGAAAATTCATATTGACGGTAAATACCAGGCGCTGATCGATTACCTGGTACCCTTGATCAAGGAAGAATTAAACGTTAAAGAAGTCGTATTTGAGCATGATCTGAACGAATTTATGGATTTCACCCTGAAACCTAACTTTAAGGTGGCAGGCCCCATGCTTGGAAGCAAGGTAAAGGAATTCGCCAACATTTTGGCAAAAGCGGATGCCCTTGAGATAATCAAAAAAGTTCAGTCGGGCGAAAAATATGAACTGGATGTCAATGGTGAAATAATCGAACTGGATGACCAGTTGCTTGACATCAGGATTACGGCCAAGGAAGGCTATGATGTTGCAACGGGATACAATTTATTTACCATTATCGACACCAATCTGACCGAAGAATTGCTGAATGAAGGTTATGCCCGCGAATTCATATCCAAGGTTCAGCAGATGAGGAAGAGCAACGGATATGAAATGATGGACAGAATAAAAATATTCTATACATCTTCGCCTGAAATAGATAAAGCCGTAAAAGATTTTGAAGACTATATCAAAGAAGAAACACTGGCAGACGAAATCATCGTATCAAATGAAGAAGGAATGGAAATCCAAAACCTGAACGGCATTGATACGGGAATGAAGCTGGAAAAAATAAGCCGATAAAAATATGAAGGGGAACACACTTTTGTGTTCCCTGTTTTTTTTATATTTTTATAAGGAATAAAATCATTGTTAAATATTTCATTTTAAAGTATAATGTATATATCTAATAAAACCGGAGGGCAGCCTATGAAAAAAACTAGAGTAATGATGGGAATGTTAGTTCTGATATTCCTTCTTGCAACAGCCTGCCTCAAGCCTAGGGAAGTACCTATGATTAGTATTGATGAAAGTATTAATATGTATGTAGTTGCTGACCCCCATTATATGTCGGAAAAATTGACGGAAGATTGCGAAACCTTCACAAACTATCTGGACACCGTAGACAGGATGATGAAGTATACCGGTGTTTTCCTTGATATAATGGAAGTTGAGATTAAAAAGAATCAGCCTGATATAATTGTCTTTCCCGGAGATTTGACAAATAACGGCTCAAAGGTCAACCACCTTGAATTTGAAAAACGCTTGAAAAGAATGAAATCAACGGGAGCAAAAGTGTACGTGGTTCCGGGAAACCATGACATCAATAATACAAAAGCCTTATATTTCAAAGACAATGAATTACACCTGACCGAAAGCATAAACGAAGATGAGTTCGTTGAAATATACAAGAACTACGGGTATGGGGAAGCGATATCCAGGGATAAAAACACACTCAGCTATTTGGCCAAACCCTATAAAAATTTGTGGCTATTAATGCTTGATACCACAAAAGACTATCCGGAACCGGGCGGCTATTTAAACAGGGATACCCTCAATTGGATCGTATCATGCTCGGACATGGCCAAGGAAGAAAATGCTGAAATCATAGTTGTGATGCATCACAATCTACTGGACCACAGCGATATTATATGGGAAGACTACACGGTGGACAACAACACCAGCGTCCTCAATACCTTCCATGAAATCGGCATAAAGGTTGTCTTGTCGGGACATATACATATTCAGGATATTAAATCACATACATCAATAGAAACAGGGAATACGATTTACGATATTGCAACAAGCAGCCTGCCTGTATACAATCACCAGTACGGACAGCTGTCCTATTCACCTTCCAAGGGCTATGACTACGAAACAAGAAAGCTTGATGTGGAAAAATATGCTTTGGAAAATAACTTGGAGGATGAAAATTTACTTTCATTCAATGATTATTCCGAGAAGTTTTTCATTAAAAATTTGTGCAGAAAGCACAAAGAAAGCATAGAGCTGTTGGATTTATCGGATGAGGAAAAGCAGGAAGTATTCAAAACTGTTGTTGAAATGAACAAAAAATATTTCTCGGGCTACAGGAATGAAGCATTGCAGGAACAAATCGAAAGTGAAGGGTTCAAAATTGTGGAAAGTTTAGAAGAATGCTTTATACAAGAATACGTAATGGGAATGATTGATGACCAGAATGCAGACAATAATAAGCTGCATATCCCCATAAATTAAGGAGACATGTCATTTGATTGGTCTTGACTGTTTTTGCAATAAAAACAGAAATTCACATGATGAATACAAAAAGGTCCCAGGGCAAAAGCTTTGAAGGGACCCTTTTTTCATGAAAACCTTATCCCGTAATGTTGAAATTGCAATATTTTTTCGATTGACAATGACATGAAAAGTATAATATAATTATATGACTTTGAATAGTTGTATCGAGATGAGTAAGCTGAAAGGTCGTGAAGTTATGAAAGGTTTGGGAGTCTCACCGGGTATTGGAATAGGTAAAGCCTTTATTATTGACAAAGGAGCAATTAACGTAAAGAAAAAACTTGTTAATGACGTTGACAAAGAATTAGACAGGCTTATGACGGCTCTTGAAACCGCTAAAGCACAGCTTAATGACTTGTACAATTCAACAATTGACGAATTGGGCGAGAAAGAAGCCCAAATCTTCAAATCACATGAAATGATGTTGGAAGATGATACATTCATTTCAGAAGTGAAAAACAGGATAATTGCCGAAGGCGTCAATGCCGAATATGCATTGAGTGAAACATCCAATGCTTATATTAAAATGTTTCAAAATATTGAAAATGAATACTTAAGGGAAAGATCGGAAGATATAAAAGATGCAATGAACAGGGTAATAAGGCTTCTGATGGGGATTTACCCCCTTGATTTATCCCATCTGGAAGACAACTCCATCATTGTTGCCAAGGACTTGACTCCTTCCGATACGGCACAGTTGGACAGGACAAAAGTTGCAGCCATGATCACCGAAGCGGGAGGCAAAACATCTCATGCTGCTATTATAGCAAGTATAATGGGCATTCCTACCGTGGTAGGTTTAAATAATATAACCGATAAAATCAAAGCCGGCGATACCGTTATATGTGACGGGAGGACCGGCAAAGTTATTGTAAATCCCAATGCAAAACAATTATTCTTCTATAACCAGAAAAAGATAAGAGAAGAAGAAATTAAAAAGGAATTAAGAAAACAAATCGGACTGTCTTCTGTAACCTTGGACGGATTTAAGGTTACTTTGTCGGCAAACATAGGAATTCCCAATGATGTGGATATGGCATTGGAAAATGATGCGGAAGGCATAGGCCTTTTCAGAAGCGAATTTATTTTCATGAACAGGGAACACCAGCCTACCGAAGACGAACAGTTTGAGCAGTATAGGGAAGTCCTTGTTAAAATGGGAGACAGGCCGGTCATAATAAGGACCTTGGACATAGGAGGAGATAAGTGCGTCCCTTATCTTGACATTCCACAAGAAATGAACCCATTTTTGGGCTACAGGGCTATAAGGCTGTGTCTGGGAAACGTAGAGGTATTCAGGACACAGTTAAGGGCTATATTAAGAGCCAGTGTTTATGGTAATGTTAAAATAATGTTTCCCATGATTTCAACCATGAAGGAACTGAAGGACTCGAAGAAAATTCTCCAGCAGGCCAAGGATGAGTTGACAAAACAAGGAATAAAATTCAAGGACGATCTAGAAATCGGCGTCATGATTGAAACCCCTTCAGCTGCAATAATATCAGACCTATTGGCAAAAGAAGTTGACTTTTTCAGCATCGGCACCAATGATTTGATTCAATACACCATGGCTGTTGACAGGTTAAACTCCAAATTATCATATCTCTATAGCCAATACCATCCTGCCCTCTTAAGATTAATAAAAGGAATAATAGACAATGCCCATAAGGCAGGTATCTGGGTGGGCATGTGCGGCGAAGCGGCCAGCGACCCCAAGCTCATACCGGTATTCGTGGGAATGGGCCTTGATGAATTCAGCATGAATTCCCCTACAATACTAAGGGCAAGATATATAGTCCGAAATATAAATAAAAAAGACATGGAGTTAATAGCAAAAAGCACCCTTGACATGGAAAATGCTCTCGAGGTGGAGGAGTATTTGAGCTGCATAATTGCGGACGAAAATGTAAACTGCCTGAAAACATGCAAGGTAAGAAAAAGAAGAATGAGTTAAGAAAATTAAAAGTTTTTGTGGCTATAATGGGGACATTCCTTTAATATGTAATTGTTAAGGTGTGTCCCCATGTCATTCTGGAAAGGTGTCATTCTGAGCGCAGCGAAGAATCTCATAAAAAGGAGTAACTCATGAAAAAAAACGACATTATTGAAGTAAGAATAAATGATTTAGAATTCCCTAACGTTGGAATAACCAATTTTGATGATAAAATTATAAAAATAAAAAACACCCTCCCGGGACAAAAAGTAAGAGCAAGAGTGGTAAGGTCACGAAAGGACAATGCAGAAGCAAAAGTACTGGAAGTGCTGGAAAAAGCACCTTTTGAGCAAGAACCGGCATGTGAGCATTTTGGTTCATGCGGAGGATGCACTTATCAAACGGTTCCCTATGAAAAGCAGCTTGAAATAAAAACTCATCTGGTTAAAAAGATTTTAGATGGAATATTGACAGAAAACTATGAATTTCTGCCTATAGTTCCAAGTCCCAAAAAGACCGGATACAGGAACAAGATGGAATTTTCATTCGGCGATGAAATAAAGGGCGGTCCCTTATCCTTGGGCTTGCATAAAAGAAATAACTTTTACAGCATTGTAAACACCCACGGCTGTCAAATCGTCGATGAAGATTTTCGACAAATATTATGTCGTATATTAGATTATTTCCGTGGAAATAGTCAAACGCACTACAGCAAAACCACTAAAATTGGTTTTTTACGATATTTATTGGTGAGAAAAGCAGAAAAAACAGGAGAAATTCTAATTAATTTAATCACTACAAGCCAAGGCAATTTAAATGAAAAAGAATTTGTAGACTTGATTTTATCCATGAACCTCCGGGGCAAAGTAAAATGCATAGCCCACTCAATATTTGACGGGGTTGCAGACGCGGCAAAGGCCGACACAATGAAGGTCCTCTATGGGGAAGACAAAATAACGGAAGAACTTTTGGGACTTAAATTTAACATATCATCATTTTCCTTCTTTCAGACAAATTCCTTGGCAGCGGAAAAACTCTATTCAATAGTAAGAGACTTCATCGGGACCACAAAAGACAAGGTTATATTTGACCTGTATTCGGGAACCGGTACCATCGGGCAAATACTTGCTCCTGCTGCAAAAAAGGTAATCGGTATTGAAATAGTGGAAGAAGCAGTTGAAAAAGCAAACGAAAATGCAATACTCAACAATTTAGCCAACTGCACCTTTATTGCGGGAGATGTTTTAAAGAAAATAGATGAGCTGAGTGATAAGCCGGACATAATAGTCCTGGACCCACCCCGTGAAGGCATACATCCAAAAGCTATCCAAAAAATAATTGACTATAAACCGGATACCTTCATCTACATTTCATGCAAACCAACATCCTTAAAAAACGACCTGCCGGTCTTCTTAGATAACGGCTACAAGGTCACCAAGGTTCAATGCGTTGACTTGTTCCCGCAAACTTATCATGTTGAGTCAATAGTATTGATGTCAAGGGTTGAAAAATAGAAGGACTGAAAATGGCTATAAATAAAGGGTTACCAGACATAAAGCTGTTTTCTTAGCTGCTCCGCCTAAGGTAACAATGTCAGGAAGCCCTTATTTTTATTGTTTGTGGGAACATATCAACTTCCATGAAAGTGATAGGGTTGAGTTGACAGGTTAGATAACGCTTATTTTTATAGGGGTTGAGTTGACAGGATAGATGTAAGAGTAGATATGTATCCCTTGATTCCAACAAATCATCACTCAAAGAGTGATACAATGGAAAACCTTTGAAATCAAGCGGTTTCGTTATTTTTAGGGCAAAAAGTAAATTGCATAAGCTGTTTGCAAATTATTGAAGGATATTATAGTTTATTATAAAATTTATAGATGGAAGAGCAAAATCCTTTTAATAGGAATATGACCAATCTTTTTGTTAGGGGCAAATATTATGGTAAACTACCTTGGAAAAATTGGAAATACCTTGAAGGGGGCTATCTGCTTTTATCTGGCAATTGGTAAGGAGGGCATCTGTAGTGCATATTGAAAATGGCGAAATATATATAAGGCCAACTGTTGGGGTCTATGCTACATACCAAAGATTAAGTTATAAACCTTGGTTTGCAATAGCAGAGTTTGTAGACAATTCTACACAGAGCTATTTTAAAAATAGGGAGGAGCTTATTGAACAGTATAAAAAAGAAGGCGGCAAAAAGCTACAGATCTATATAAATTATAATTCAGTAGAGAGGACTCTGGAAATACTGGATAATGCGTTTGGAATGGAAATTGAAGATTTTACCCGTGCTTTGGTATTAGATAGCCCACCTTCTGATAGGAGCGGTAGAAGTGAATTTGGTATGGGGCTAAAAACAGCAGCATGCTGGTTTGGAAAGAAATGGACAATTGAGACAACAAGATTAGGTTCTCTCAGGTGTTTAACTGCAACAGTTGATGTCGACGAACTAGCAAAAACTCATCAGGATAATTTACATTATAAAATTCTAAAGGCGAATGCTGATGAGCATTATACAATAATTAGAATTGAAGATATTCAACAACCTATTCGTGGACGAGCGTCTACCAGAATAAAAGAGCAACTAAGCAGTATTTATAGAGCAGATATCAGATCTGGTGAAATAGAAATTTATTGGAACGGGGAACCATTGGAATTTGAAGACCCTCCATTTTTAGAGGAACAAAAAGAGGATGGAACAGTAGTTGTTTGGAAAAAAGAAGTATCATTTGTAGTACTGTGGGAACGTAAAGGTTTTGAACTACCTGTTAAAGGTTGGGTAGGGATACGTAACCCTGGTAAAGCACGTGATGCCGGATTTGTGCTTTTCCGTAGGGGTAGAGTAATCATCGGCGGACCTGAGCGGTGTATTGCCCTCCTTGTACCAACAGATAGGGTCGCCTCCCCTGGCCTTAAATCTAATATGGTCTCTCTCAAACTATGCGTTAAGTGTACAATTACAATTGAGGGAACTACTATTAAAAGTAAATACTTTGATATTTTGCAGTGTGAATCTTCGGATTTAGTTCACATTGATACATTTGTTTTACTATGTCAAGCTTTCGTTTCAACCCTTTTTGAACAGAGTAATACACGGGATGCAATATGGCAGCTATTTAATTCCTTGCTTGCGTTGTTTACGTTACAACCTGCCTCAGACCTTTCAAAAGAAAGGCAAGGGCTTTGGGGTGAATTGTTTGTTATGCGTGCTTTAGGTGCAACAAAGCATCTTGTACAGTATTGGCACAAAGAAGTTAGTAGAAAATTTGATTTTTCTTATGGCAGTAAAAGGATAGAAGTAAAGACCACGACGGGATCTAATAGAATTCATGCATTTTCTCACCAACAATTGCACGTCTAACTAAATCCTTCGCCTTTTCCTTATCCCTCTCTTTTTCCTTCTCCTTTTTCCTGTAATACGGTGTCAGGACATGCCGCCAGC
>ERZ795060.4237-NODE-4237-length-12309-cov-3.352130_pt1 | contig 12309 bp, 24 predicted proteins | sample MGYA00375144_ERZ795060 | MGnify/ENA primary metagenome ERZ795060 (study PRJEB30189, sample SAMN05720157) | activated sludge metagenome | isolation source: anaerobic digester from wastewater treatment plant | place: Japan | collected 2015-05-15 ... | reverse complement strand
TTCTAAGAGAGAAAAAATTGCTTGTATGTTACACGAAAAAATGTGTAACTCTGTTTCTGGCAAAGGAAAATCTAATGTTTCTTGTGGTTGCAATTGGAGCCAAAAAAACTGTTCCCAAACACAGAATTTTTATTTAGACAAAGCTAGTAGTTTACTTACCGCGGTAAACGATGATTTTGAAACTGCTGCAAACATTGTTAAAACGGTGCTGTAATCATGAGTGATCCTTACAGACAACATAACTCTGATGGAATGATTAATAGTCTGTCAGCGGAGCTTGAAAAAGTTAAAGCTGAACTTGTTGCTGAAAAAGCAAAAACAAAAGAACTTGAACAAACCCTTGATGATGAACGATCTGCCATTAATGATGGCTGGGAATATAAATTGATTTGTGTTCCACATTCATATGAAAATGAAGAACAATCTCAGAATTCTTCTAATAGATCAATAAGTTTATCAGGAATGATAAAGTTTCCTGAATTAAAATGGAACAAAGGAAGAACACTACCGAAATATGTTGCAAGATATCAAAATCTTGTGTCCGACATTTTAGGGCAACTTGGAAAACAAGGTTGGGAAATGTTTCATCAGGATGACTTGGACAAAGAAATTTATTGGTTTAGAAGAAAAATTAAAGTAAAAGGACAAACAGAATAACGTATATGGATACATTAGAAATTATATCAAAGAAAAAAGAGTTCAAAGAGTCATTGCCAAAAGCAGATTTCATCTATACTATGGGTGTAGGTGATGGTGGCCTCACGAATGGTACTTCTCGTGGAGAAGGATTCATTCTTTACTTCAACAAACAATCTGACATGAAATCATTCCAAAAACTTTGGAATGAAGATTCATGGAATGGCATTCCAGTTTATATGATCGTTACACTTGCAGTTGCAGGAGGGTTCTAGTCATGAACAAAGCAAAAAACATTCTTTCGTCTGTTGGTGTTCAGACAGCCATGAACCCTGACGCTGTTCTGTTGTTTGCCTTCTCAATGTTTGCAATGCTTACTGGCAGCTTCCTAATGGCCTTTGTTTTGCTCTGTGTTGCCATCGTAAGTGTTGCCATGACACAAGTTTATGTTAAAGAAATGGTTGCCACAGAACTGAATTGGGATAAGAAACAGCTTCGATCTCGTAAAGGTGTCAGTTACATTAAATCATAGAAAAAGCATAACCGCTGGTCGGTTTTGTACTTAGTTTGGTGGAAGCATCAGATAAAAATACAGAACTATTGTTCTTTCTTTGGAAAGTCGGCGGCTTTATTCTTTTGTTGATGTTTGATTTCCTAATAGGGTTTTATATAACTTTTTGTCTTATGACAAACTCTAAACTGGAAGTTATTCCCGTAGTTGGAATAATAGTTTCCAATTTAGTTTATAGTATGTTTCTTGCTAAAAGAAATAAAGAACAAACCATAGAATGAAACAGTTGGCTACAAAACATATTGTAGAAGAACTTATAAAAAAACTGAACGAAGAACACAAGGATACAATCAAGTTTACTTACAAGCTTGACAACAATCAATATGTGGTTAGTTTGGACATTATAAAACCAGTTGTTTTTCATGAGTTTTATCCAAAACTCTTAGATGAAACGAAATTGTTGTATTCAAACATCACACTCTGGATTGAGGATTGAATGGAAATTTATAAACCAATTAACATGTATTTTGTTCTTGTAACATCAAATATTTTATCAGCGGTTTTTAGATATGAAGTGCTTCACTATGATGCTGTAAGAGTTATTGGAATTTTGGAAGTGAGTTTTTGTGTTACTCTTATGATTGTGTTAGGTTTGTTTATAGGCAAGTTAATCAACGAGTGGCTTAAGAATAGAATGAAATTTTTTTAATGCTTGTAAAGACTGTTGGTTCTTTAATAATGACTTCGGTGAACATCTATTGCAGTACCACTGATCGTAGTTATTATTTGTTTTGTGTTAATTGGCGAATATTTGACGTGGGCTGTATGAAGGTGGATGGACAGTTTGGTTTTCGTGGTTAGGTTTTCTTTCGAGGCAAACTACAGTGTCAAAGAAAGCTGCCCGTTTTATTGATTCCACCGAATCTCGTTTAGATTTTTTTAGTTTTATTAGCAGCAAGTCATTTGGCGCAGAACAACTTTATATCAACAAACAAAATATTTTCAATCAGTTGTTTACTTGTTATGAAAGTATCATAACCATTTATAAAAACGCTGATGTTAGATGTGACAACACAAGGAAAAAGTCATGGAAGCTATTATTGTTTTGTTTCTCAACTTTCCTTCACCATCTGGTGTGCTGCCGCTGTCATTCGTCTAGCAGCAATGTTCGTTCCGCATTCTTTGCCACACATGAACTTCGTAAACATTTTGTTTGTTGTTTACTCTCTGTGGGTAATCAATATGGCTGTTACTGGCAACTATCGTAAGTCGGCATAATAAAACCCATGCCACTTAAGCCATTTCTAATTCTTTATGCTTGCTTTGTAACTCAGTAGCGACTGAATACAAATTGGATTTTATCCAATTTAAAACTGATTTCAAATCAACCATTTGTGGTTTTACATTGGGAAAATAAAATTCGTACCATTGACCTCCTGTGTATCTCCAATTCTTTTGTTTTGCTTTTTCGCTATTACTAGAAGCATGAATTTTAACGATGGAAAGTATATACTTTTTGTTTCCTATTGGTTTCAACAACAAAGTAAACATGCTATCACCATTACCTGCCATAAATATAAAAGCATGTGATTTTTTTGCAGTAACATAGTAGTTGTTTAGTTCCACTTCACCAGGCAGTTTAGAGGCTAGGTTTTCCAAAAAACGATTTAGTCCTTTAAATGGACTTTGTGTTGATGGGTCTTCAAAAATTAAACGATATATTACATCTCTCATAAAGTTATTTATAATCATGAATTCGTTTTATATTGAACATACGCAATTTGGTCCAATCCATATCTTTTTGGGATTGATCTAAATGATGAAAATCATAAACTTGATAAGGATAAGAAGTATTACAATCAAAACATTTATCACCTTTTAGTTGGATGGCATCAAGTTTACTTACACAGTTGACAACAATCAACATGTGATTAATTTGGATATTATGAAACCTGTTGTGTTTCATGAGTTCTATCCAAAACTCTTGGATCAAACAAAATTTATATACTCAAATATTACATTGTGGATTGAGGATTAAATGGAAATTTATAAACCAATTAACATATACTCCTAACAACAAACATTTTATCAGCGATTTTTAGATACGAAGTGCTTCATTATGACACTGTAAGGGTAATCAGAGTTCTAGAAATAAGTTTTTGTTTTACTATTATGATTGTGTTAGGTTTGTTTATAGGCAGGTTAATTAATCAATGGCTTGAAAACCGACGTGTAAACAAAGTATGAACTATGAATTGGTTTATAGCATTTACTAAATCTGTTTGTTCTTTACTCTCTGTGGGTAATCAACATGGCTGTCACTGGCAACTATCGTAAGTCGTCGTAGGGAAAACCATGGCAAACAGTGGCGGCATTGGTTGGGTTGTAATGTTTTTTCTTTTGTTATTTTTTGTTGGATTTTTTCTCAGTGGACTAGCAATTGCACTTGGAATCATTAATCAACAATATATTGTAGTTGTTTGTGGAGCTGTTACTTTTGCTTGTATAGCAGCTTTGCTATACACTATTTTCAAGAAGTAAGTTTTAATAAAGTTACTTTATAGTTAAGCCAGTTATGGCGACCATAAAAATTACTGTAAAACAATTAAAAAAACTTATTGCTGAACAAGTTGAATATGAAAACTTTGTTGAAACAAACATCAAAGAACTGAATGAACAAGTAAAGTTTCTATCTTCAATTAAAGAAGACCTTGTTCGTCAAAGTCCAGAAGATTTGCTTGGCCGTAGCTCTACATTTGGTGATGGAAATTTTGATCGTGGTCAAGGTGATCCTTCAGGATCGTATGGAAAAAAACTAGCACTCGTTATTGCTAAATCTCCTTTGCTAAGAAAACAAGTAGAGTCTATTCCAGGGTTTTCTTTCAAGGAATTTGTTTCTTGGGCAAACAATACAGGCACAATTGAATTGTTTGGTGGAAATGACAGAACAGAAAAAGATATCACAGACTTGAATTCTGCCGACTATAAAGATCATGTGGTTGGTGTTTCTGCTGCATTAAAAAATTATAAACAAGCAAAAGAACAACACGCAGCGAAACAAGCTTGACAACTGAACGATAGTAGTTATACTGAGCTCACAACACGCCGCTGTATTCCCTCTGCCTTCTAAGCAGATGAAAGGATAATTGGATACATGTGGGTTCGATCCCCTCCAGCGGTGCCAAAAATCACACCATGATTAATTTCTTGGTGTGATTTGATTTAAAAATAGTTTTTCTGAGTTAAATTCATAGCAAAGAGAGATTGTCATGCGTGATATTTTTATTTTCAAAGTTGCTTTGACTCCTGATGAACTTGAATTGCCACAAGGCAATGCATGTGTTGTTGACATGAGCAAAAACAGATTTTATGTTGCGTCTGTTCATCACTATCATGCAACGGCGATTGAATCATCTTCGTTTATGAATAGTCAAGGATATCACACTGTTCCCATGTTGAAACTTGAAGATGGAAGATATAAAAATCTTTCATATCTCAAAACTTTTGACACGCTCTCAGAAGCGTTGAATTATGATCCGAGAATCCCTGAATTAAAAGACCCATATTCTATCGGGTGCCCGCTTCCTTCATTTGATGAAATGGTGGGCATAAATTCTGGCCACCCACACAAAGGTTTGATTGAGTAAATAAAATGGGAACAAAAGCAGTTTTAAGAATCAAAGAACTTGGAGAAGAAACAATTGTTGGCATGACGAGTGATGGCAGTGAAACTCACTTAGAATATATTGCAGATCGGCTTTGTGATAAAGCAAAAAAACTAAGAGTCCTAACACAGTTTCGTAAATGTGACAAACAAACAATCCAAAAAGTTCTTGAAGAAGTTGTAAAAGATCATCATGATTGGTTGTTTATAGACAACCAAAAGAATGCCGTTTGGGTACGATACTCAGGAGAGTTTTCTGTAAAAGATAAAACCTTTGTTCATTATGAAGGTTTGTTTGAACATCAAACTGTGACACACATCATAAATTTTTAAGAAATGAAAACGATTACAAGTATTAGGTCAAAAAGATTAGGTGACGTTGGCTTTGATGGTATGTCACCATCAAATATAAACACAAAGCTAACAACCATGTTCATGTTTTCACACGATCTTTATTATGACGCACAAGAATGTTTGTGGACTGAAGAAGAAGATCAAATGATTTTTGACTATATTTCTCGCCTTGAGAAACGAACACAATTTATTATTTTGAATTGTTTAGTTTCTGCTCCTTGGATTGATGAATTGATGGTGACAAATTGGCCAAATCAAAAAGATATATTCAAACCTTTCGAGAACACATCTTTTTTCATCAATTTAAAAAAATTGTTTGAACTTCACAGGAAAAATATATTAGCTATCCAAAGCAATGCTTGTACAAATGAAGAATTTATGTCATGGCATGACATTTGTAATTTATATGTTTGTTGGGAAAAATGCAACTTTCCAGAAGGAAAACAAAGAGAAGTTGCTCCTAGTGTTTAGGTCATGACAAACAAAAACAATATATCTGGTGCCATTGTTGGGCAACCCGCTCCAGAACTGCCTGAATATGATAGTTCTGAAAGAGATATGTTGTTTGAAGCCATTCAACGGTTGAAACAAGAAAACGGTTCAACCGAAGAAATTCAAAAACTTGAACAACAGTTAGATGAACTTTTAGAAAGAGAAACAAACAATGACATGTAGACACGGCCCGAACGATCCAAGTTGTTCATCACACAAAGACTATGTTGATTATTCAACACCTGATCCACCTTTAAGATCATCATATTCATATTCTTCAACGCCAACAACTCCTGACGCTGAAAACTATAATGTTCAAGATGTTGAACAAGTTGGCAACCATCTTGTCCTAAAAGTTCAGTATCCAAACTGTTCACGTTGTTCTTATGAAGGCAACAAAGTAATGGTGTTCTTAAACACCAGCACCAAAGATGCTTTAAAATGGCGCAAAATTGATCCACATTTCCGTGATCCAAAGAAAATTGGTAAATTTACAGAAGCACCTTCACCGGCAGCAAGATTTCCAGCATCGGATGAAGGATGGAAAGATGCTCTAAACTATGCTCGTTCTAAGACAAGTAAATAAATGCACACTGTAACACTCACAGTAGGCGATTCGAGCCACGATGGTCATGGTCGAACAGAAGTTCGCACCATTTTATCCAATCTCACTACAAACGAAATACAAGAGGCATACAAAAAGGGCGCCCAACAACTTGACTTTGACTTAATCAAAGTTATAGAAGAACGTTGCCATCGTCATGATGACTCAAAACTATTTTCTGAACATGTTGTAAAACTTGAACGAGCAGGCTTTGTTGTTAAGTTTGAAAACGAACTTGAAGCAACAGAAGAATGTGAAACATACTATCCTATTTGTAGTTGGGATTACTTCAAGATTTACTTGTTTATGGTTTCAGTAGGTAATCCAGCATTCAAACATGAAACCATTGATTCGTACAAAAACAACATCAATATTGGTGGATACGATCTAGCTTAGACTATATAAAAAGGTTCCTTCGACTAGTGGTTTATGTCACTCGCCTGGAAAGCGGGAGCACCCTAAAAAGTGCCGAGAGTTCAAATCTCTCAGGAACCGCCAATTTGGAATTATAATTCCAAATTATACATCTCAGATAATTAAAGTAATATCTGAGGAGTGAAAATATCAAAAGAAGAATTAGAAAATATTATAGTGGATTCGGCCTCAATAAATGAGGTTCATAAAAGATTGCCATCATTCTTTGCTTATAGCGGAACTGGAAGAAATAAATTAATAAATCTGATTAAAGAATATCAAATTTCCACCAGCCATTTTTCTATTGAAAAATCTCTTGCAAAACGCAGAAAATATCCATTAGTAACAAAAAACTGTCCAGTTTGCAACAAAGAATTTCAAGCTAGGATTGGTGAACCAAAAGAAAAACGAACTTGTTCATATTCTTGTTCCAACATTCATTTTGCTGAGAAAAGAGCAAAAACAGAGGAATTAAAATCGTATAGAACAATTTGTTTTAGATTTTATGAAGAAAAATGTTCTGTTTGTCCTTTCGATAAAGTCATAGAAGTTCATCATTTAGATGAAAACAGAGAAAATAATGAAATAAAAAACTTAATACCATTGTGTCCAAATCATCACAGAATGATTCATGTACCAGAATACAAACAAGAAATTTTACTTAAAGTGTTGGAAGTACAAGCCTTGACACTCACAAAAGAGTTGTTAGATTGAACAACAACTAGGAATGGACTAACTGGATAAGTCTCCCCATTTGGAGTGGGGACATCATGGGAGTTCAAATCTCCCTTCCTAGACCAATTTTCAAATATTTTCGCATACTTAGCCAAGTTGGTGGAACGGAATACACAATAGTTTTAGAAACTATCGCCGAAAGGCATAAGGGTTCAAGTCCCTTACTTGGCATTGTTCATAACATTATTAATCTTGATGAAGAACTTAACTGTCATGTTGACAATGGATTTTTGGCCAAGTTTACATAATAATGTTTTTGAATAGAGGTTGAAGAAACCTCTTGACGTTTAACACACGATGGTTATAGTTTAGTTCAAGGTTGGTTCAACACAGGAGCGTTGCCATGAATAATGATTACAAGCGTTGTGACTATGTTATTGAAGCCACGCATGAAGAGGCGTTTGGTTGTTGGAAGCAGTTTATTAAGCACAACAATGTTTCTTGGAGTAATGGCCAGGGTTTTGCCAGAACGCTTTCGGCAGAAGACGTGCCTGAACTAAAAGTCAAACATAATCTTCCCGTTACTGTATCTGTTATTTATCATGAAGTTGGACCACAAAAGACACTCATGGCATTTTATGAATCCACTGGCATATATACTGATTGGAACATGATTGAAGCGTGGGTCAAGAAGAATATTTGTTCTGAGGCAAAACCTCAACTTCTTAAGTCAAACGAATTCTTTTCTGCTTTCCGTGAAGTTGCAGAAAAAGCAGGAATTAAGGTTCGTTATGAGCCTGCTGAAAAGCATTGTTTTTCTATGTCTGTTGGTGATACTGCCAACAAAGGGCATGGAAAGGTGAAAAAGTTTTTTGTTGAGGCCAACTATTCAATGAAGAACATTCATTCGTTCTATCTTGATGGTGCTGCCACGGAACCTATGATTGATGTTGTTAAAATGATTGACTCTTCTGAAGGTCATTCGGTTATTTCGGGGCCAGGGATTCAACGGTTTATTGATGGCGGGTTTAAGTTTTCAAACTCTGTCATTACTGACAAAAACATTGAATATGTTCTTATCACTCCCAAAGAGTTTATTCAACTTTATATGTTTGTTGCAGAAGCAGGCAGGGAAACAAAGTATCATCATGAGCCCCTTGAGTATAAGTTTGTTGATGATGAAATTCAGTTGGGTGGATATCACATGGTTCGATGAAAGAAAATAAAAACATGAGAATTTTATTTTATGCCTTGTTCCTTGTTGGCATTGATATTCTCAATGTACTCTATTCATATAACATTCAGCATAAGAATGCTGATGTTGTAATGAATAGTTTTGGTAAAAACTTAATCATCAGTCTCATTTTCTTCTTGTTATATTGCCTATGGCGGGCTTATAGATCGTCCAGAGACTAAAACAAAATGAAATCATATCAAACCATGAATGAAAACCTTGTTGTTTCTGTTGGTTCAACTTGGGTAAAACCAGCAAAACTTAGTTCTGTTGCTCTCAAAAGAATCAACGAAACAGAGTTTGGAAGTATTCAAATCCCTGCGGTTGAATATCCTGTAACTATTGTTGGTGAGCCTGCAAAAGAGCCAGGAGATAAAACAACTGTTTGGTATCCTTCTATTGATAGTGCAGGCAAACATATCTGGATCACTGAAGCTGGTTTGGCCAAAATTCTTCAAATCAAAATAATTGCAGAAGAAACAATTCCGCCAACATCATCAGTTGATAACTCTGAATCAATGACAAATGTTCTTCCTAATGAAGAAAATAATGTTGTTGGCAAGCCACCTTGGTGGTGGCTTAGTCATCCAGAATTTGTTGTTGTGGCAGCGGTTGGTATTGCTACTCTTATTTTAATTTTTGCTAGATCATAAAACAAGAAAAAGATAAAAAACATGTATATTTTAGTTTTTCGTTGGGATCGAAATTACGTTTCACATCACAGCACGAGAATGTTTAGTTCTCTAGAAGAACTTAAGGAGTGCGAAGATAAAATGAAACCGCACTATCATAGTATTCATGGATTTGAATTGGTTGAAGAAGAATCTGGAAGTCTTTCAATGAAGCCTCTTTATAAAAAGAGAAATCCTCCACCAGAAGTTCCTGATTCCGACTTACCAGAAGGATATGGTGAAAGACATTATGATGTTGTGCCACTAGCAGCGTTGGCGACCATTTTCATTCTTACTCTTGTTGGTATTGCCGTTCATTTGATTCTTCACTAACCTATAAAGGTATCCAATGAACACAGCAGAAATTTTGATCATCCTTATTCCCATGATTGTGACGGGATTCATTATTGCCTGTGTAAAAACTGCTTTGTCTGTGAGAGAAAAACATGTAGAAGCGGTTCGCAAAATGAATGATGTTATGGAAGATTTTGAAATGGCGCAAGCACAGAAAAAGGCAATGGATAAAATGTTGTCGCCTCCTGCTCCCGTTTCACCTTTCAGAACATTAGCTGAAGTTAGAAAACAACAAGAAGATGAACTACGTTCGTTTCCTTTTCATCCAACTATTCCGAAGCCACAAACAACTTATAACAGACCACAATCAGTCGTTCCAAAGAACAAACATACTGTGGTATATAATACGAATGTTATTCAAAACAACATTATTGTTCCTGCTGCACATCGCTATGAAACAGACAGTCTTGTAGACAATGTAATTGATGCTCATGCTGCGGCTAATGTTGTAGAAGACTTGCTTAATGATAGTTCTGAAAAATCATATGATGACATGAACAAAGCTGTGACAGTGGAACCAAGTGTTTTTGAGTCTGCTGTTGAATCAACATATGATACACTCTCATCTGCTTATGATTCTGTAGCTGATACTGTATCAAGTACATATGAATCTATTAGTGATTCATTTTCTAGTAGCTCTGATGATAGTGGCGGCAGTTTCTTTGGAGACGATTGACAATAGGTTGTGTGATGGTTAGATTTATGGTCTTCACAATCCTTCTGTTGAAAGGTAATTGTTATGACGATTGAACAAGTAAATGAATTGATTGCCTCTGGCCAACTTAATGAGTTTATTAAACTTTATGAAGACTATGGCGCAAGGTATGAGTTTCATATTCGTTCTTTTGATGTTCCTCAACCAAGATTCCCTGTTTCATATGTAAATGGTGTAGTTTCTCTACCTTTTTATGACTTGAAATATTCCATGTTGAATGTTACGGTTGGGTTCGGTGTCCATGAACTTGGTCATTATATTGTTTCTTCTCCAGAACAACGAGAACTTGACAATTATGGATTAGAATATATGTTTCCTCAAGAATCTTTTGTGGAAGAAGTATTAACAGGAACAATCACAAAAATGATGTTGCAAATATACATTCCCACGACTCAAAAACTTAAAAATTTAAATCCAACATTTAATAACATTGTTGATAAATACGATGATTTGAATTTAAATGTAGGTAACAATTGGCCATCTTCTAAGAAACTTACTGTTGAAGAAAAACAACTTGTTACTCAAACGTTTGTTGAACTACAAAATAAATGGTATCATAAAGTTGGCCTAAAAGAAAACAATGAGTTTGTTTATGGAAAACGTAACATGACTACGCAAGAAACAAAGAAAGAACTCGTTTCTTTGGTGAAGTCTTTTATCGTATCATGATGATACAAAAAACTAAATGGGCAATCCAATCTAAACTTGGAAACTCAACTGACATTGAGAAAATTGTTGCTTATTTAGAACAACAACATATTCCATATGAAATGATTGAAGTTATTCCATTCTCTGATGATCTTCCTGTTCTTGTTGAAGATCAAGAGAATGTTATTTTCTATGGCTCTACAACACTCATAAAGAATGTTTATGCGGCGCAAAAATGGAAGCCAGGAGTTTGGTTCAACCCAAGTTCTTATGAGTTTAAAAACGTTTTAAAGGGCTATGGAAAAGAGAACCTTCTGAATGGTGATAGTGAAGTCATTACCGTTAAAGAGCTATTGTCAAGAGACTATCCTTCTGATGAAATATTGTTTGTAAGACCAGCGGCAGACATGAAAGAGTTTACTGGCGCAGCCATGGAATTCCAAGAAATAAAAAAATGGGATGGTTTTAAATCTTCCAAAGGCCCTTTTAGCTTTAAAACAAAAGTTCAAGTGGCCACTCCAAAAAACATTGAAGCAGAATATAGAACAGTTGTTGTTGATAAACAAGTAATCACTTCTAGTCAGTATAGAAGAAACAACAGATTCAATTGTAGAGACGAAGTGCCTCAATCAATTATTGACTATGCTTCAGAAATGGCACAACTATATCAACCTTCTGAAGTTTTTACATTAGATGTGTGTGAACTAACGAATGGAACACTAAAAATAGTTGAAACAAACACGTTCAACGCAAGCGGTTTCTATTGGGCTGATTACTACAAAATTATTGAATCTGTGACAAATTTTTCCTACGATAATTTTTAAAATCGCTTTCCCATATACTTACAACAGTATAGCCGGAATTATGTAATTCTTCTTCTTTTTGAAGAGTCCTTTTGTAGAGTTCTCCAAAAGTTTGTTTATTTTTACAGTTAACATCATTAGCGTTGAATATTTTTGGATTTCCGTGCCAAAAATCACCATTAAATTCATATACAGTATTTGTTGTGGGATTAAATCCATCAACTTTATATAATTTACCATTTTTCGTTGTTATAATAACACACCTATGGTTTGAATCGTTCGGTAATCCCAATGTATCAAGCCATTTGATTTCAGCTATTGAAATATTAAATCCGCAATAAGAACATCCGTGCAAAGATAAATGTGAATTTGGAGTTTGATTAAAAAAAGAATTACATTTGTTACATTTTATTTTTATTTTACTGTGAGCACTTTTATATTGAACTTCTGAATAATCATATTTGCCTTTATGAATTTCTAATGCTCTTGTTATAAATAACTTCGTGTCCAAATATTTTTTTATAGTTCTAGTGT
>ERZ795060.4235-NODE-4235-length-12316-cov-7.573852_pt1 | contig 12316 bp, 10 predicted proteins | sample MGYA00375144_ERZ795060 | MGnify/ENA primary metagenome ERZ795060 (study PRJEB30189, sample SAMN05720157) | activated sludge metagenome | isolation source: anaerobic digester from wastewater treatment plant | place: Japan | collected 2015-05-15 ... | reverse complement strand
ATTTTGAAAAAAATCCTAACCAGCCCTACTGCCAATTTGTTGTCAAACCGAAAGTAGAAAAAGCAAGAAAATTTAAATGGATAATTAGATAATTTTTATTATATTAGAGTTTTAAAGTTTTTAGAGTTTTTAAATTCCTTAACATTTTAATTTGGTTTAATTTATGTTTAGTATAGCAATTCCTGCAATAAAACCTATTTTTTTGGAAAAAGCAATTAAAAGCGTAATAGAACAAGATTTCCAGGATTATGAGCTAATTTTAATTAATTATTCTCAAGATAAACAAATTGATGATATTGTCAATAGGTTTCCAGATAAAAGGATAAAATACATTAATAATCTTCCATCAACAGGAATTATTAATGATTGGAATAATTGTTTAAATTATGCTAAGAGAGAATATTTCATTTTGTTTTCAGATGATGATATTTATGAAAAAAATTTCCTTACCGAAGTAGCAGAAGCTATAAAAAGATATCCTGACATTCCCATCTTTCGAGTTAGAACAAAAATTATTGATGAAAATGATAAATTAAAGTATTTAAGTTCATCGGCACCCGAGTGGGAATCTTGTGCAGACTTCATATGGCATCGTCTAAGAAATTATCGCTTCCATTATATTTCTGATTTTATTTTCAAAACATCAGAACTTAAAACTATTGGTGGGTTTATAGATTTCCCTGATGCATGGTATTCGGATGATGCCACAAATATAAAATTAAGTAATATTAATGGTATAGTTTGTATTAATAAGTTCCTTTTTAATTACAGAGAAAGTCAGCATACGATAAGTAAGAGTGGTAAAATAGAAAAAAAGCTAGCCGGATTAGAAAGTTATAATAATTGGCTAACTAACTTTGTAGAAAATGAATTAAAAGAACAATCATCTAACGATAAGTATATTATTCAAGAATTACATAAAGCAAAACAGCAAAGATTTATTTTACTTACCGGAAATATAATTTCAATTGGTGTAAAAAAAGGATTAATAGGTTTTTGGGATATTTTTCATAGATGGTTTAAATTCAGAAAAAAATATAAGTTTTTAAATTTTGTATCTTTAATTTGGGCATTTGGATTACATTATAGAAAATATAAAGGAAGTAGATAAGCTGTAGAACAATTAAAGGGGAAAAATGAAAATTTTACATATTGGTCCTAAAATTCCATTTCCTTTAGGAGATGGTGGTAATATAGGAATATACTCACATATAAAATGTTTAAAGCTTGCAGGTTTTGATATTGATTTTGTTGGCTATACAAGAGATACAAACAAAAATCAAGCAATTGAGTTTTACAAAGATTATTGTAAATTGTATTTTATAGACTTATACCCAAAAATTAATGTTAAAGTGGCTATAAAGAGTTTCTTTACAAAATATCCTGTCAATGTTTACATCTATATCAATAAACAAATGGAAGATTTTGTAACTGATTATTTAAAGAATAATAAGCCCGATTATGTTTTCATTAATAATATACATATGACATGGTTGGTTGATACAATAAGAAAATACTCTGATGCACCAATTATTCTAAAAGAAGAAAATTTTGAAGCGATGATAATGAAAAGATTCTATAAAAGAACTAATAATATAATATTAAAATTATATTCTTTTATACAATATAAAAAAATATTAAAATTTGAAATAGAATATGCCAATAAAGTAGATAATTGTTTTTGTGTTAGTGAATTTGATGCTGAAGAAATAAAAAAATATAACAACAATATTAATGCAACCAGTCAAGCTGTTGCTATTGAAATTCCTGACAGTTTAGAAATATTTGAACAAGAAAAATATTCATTGTGCCATATCGGAAGTTTAGCTTGGGAACCAAATTACAATAGTTTATTATGGTTTATTGATAATGTAATGCCTTTACTTATAAAAAAATTCACGGATGTTAAGCTCTATATATATGGAAATTTAGCCAATAGAAATATAAAAATTCCAAATGATTTTAAAAACAATATTGAAATAGTTGGTTTTGTAGATGATATAAAAAAACATGCATTATCAAAAGAAGTTTTAGTTGTTCCCTTACAAATAGGAAGTGGTATCAGGATAAAAATTCTAGAATTTTTAGCATGGGGCGCTTTTATAGTTTAAACTTATATTAGTAAAGAAGTTATCTATGTTGAAGATAGTAAACATCTTTTAATAGCTAATACACCACAAGAATTTGTTGATAAAATCTCATTAGTATTTGAAAACAAAATAAATAAACAAGAAATTACAGAAAACGCAAAAATTTTTATAAAAAAAATTACTCTTTTGAGGCAGTTGCTAAATTATTAAATTATGTAATAAAATCGGTAAAATAAAATGTCAAAAGGATTTTCAAACTTCATCAATATTATATTACTTTGGAAAAGATTTATTATAACATTAACTATCTTAATAACAATATTGGCAACAATTGTGGCATATTTAATACCTGTAGAATATAAAGCACAAACAGTTGTTACCACTCCACCAGAAAATTTTTCAGCTTTATCTAATTTAACTGGTTTAATGTCAACAAAAAGCGGTGGTAATATTCTTGGTGCAAAAATGTTTGGCATTGGAGGAGCAAATAATGATTTTCTTTATGGATTACTAAATAGCAAAACTGTTTTATTAAAAGTTGCAAAAAAATACAACTTATTCAAGTATTATAAAGTTGATGACTGGGATCATGATAAATTATTAAAAAAGTTTACAAAAGACCTTTCTTTTGAACCTAATGAATTTGATTTTATGGAAATTTCTGTGATAAATAAAGATCCAAAATTAGCAGCTGATATTGCCAATTATTTTGTTTATTTACTCGATAGCTTAAATATTAAAATTAACAACGAAAGTGCAAGAAATAACAGAATATTTATTGAAACAAGATACATTAAAAATGTCCAAGATATGAAAGCTATTGAAGAAAAAATGTATGAATTCCAAAAAAAATATAAAGTTATTGTAGTTCCTGAACAATTAGAAGTATCTTTTAAAATGGCTGCAGAATTAGAAGCCCAATATTTACAATATGAAATTCAAGCAAATTTATTGAAAGAAACAGTAGGAGAAAATTCACCACAATATAAGAATATTTTAACTCAATTAACGATGCTTAAAAATAAAATTAATGAGCTAAAAAATTCAGATAAAATTTCTGAATCAAATGTACTTTTACCATTCAAAGGATTACCTGATATAAGTATAGAATATTTTAGACTTTATAGAGAAATGCAAATTCAAAGTAAAATTATGGAAATTCTTTTACCAATGTATGAACAAGCAAAAGTTGAAGAAAATAAATCTATCCCAACCGTTGTTGTAATTGATAAAGCAATTCCACCTTCTCAAAAGTATTATCCTAAAAGGGCATTTATAATTTTGGCAGCTTTTTTCTTAACATTATTTTTGGCTATTTATATGTCTATTAGCGGTTATAATTATCTAAGAATTGAGCAACCTGGCAACAATTTTGAGCAAAAAATGCTAAGTTTTTATAAAAAGTTAGCCATAATCTTTAAAGTTTAATATGTCACTTATCTTAATTCCAACAATAGCATTAATGTTAATTTTTATTTCTAAAAAGTTATTTGATACATATTTCAACCATTTAGCAATTTATACAATTGGTTGGGCTGTAATTTGTTTTTTCTATGAACTCAAATTAATTAGATTTATCAATATAACTACAGAAGCTTGGGGAGTAATTTTTTCTGGTACTTTTTCATATTTTTTAGGTGTAATAACATATTATAAGTTCAAAAATGAGCCAAAATCTTTTAAGTTAATCACTAAACGATTAAGTTTTAATCAAAAAGAAATTAAAATAATATACTATATTATCCTTATAACAGGTATCATTAATCTGATAATCTCACTTTTAAACTGGAAATATTTAATAAACAAATTTGGAAGTATTACTAATGTTTTTTTACAAGCTAATCAAATTTACAGAATGCGCATAGCAGGTGAAATACCTGAAGCAGTACCTTATTTGTTTGCAATAGGTTATTCAGGAGTGTTTTTTTCAGGAATTTATTTTTCATATACAAATAAATTTAATATTGCTATTCTTTTAGTATTTATTTCAATTATTCTTAAAGAAATTTCTGTATTTGGTAGAGAAGCTATTCTTACTGCAGTTTTAATATTTTCTTTTAGTTATTTTTTTACAAACATGGCAATTAATGGCAAGGTTATATTTAATTTCAAAGAAAATAAAAAAAAAATAATTACTATTATTCTTATTTTATTGATAGCCATTACTGGTGCAAACTTAGTGAGAAGTACAAGAGGAGCTTTTGAACATTTTAAAGGGACAAATAGAGCTTTTGCTAATTCTACTTTATCATTTATTATAACTCCATCGATGTATTTTTATTTTAGTTCACACATAGGTGTTTTATCAAAATATTTACAGTCTCCAACACCTAATACTTCATTTGCAGCCAATACATTATTACCAGTTTATAATATATTATCTAAATTTGAATTTGTAGAAAAAAAAAGTACATATCAAAAAGGTTATTTTATCCCTCAATGGTCTAATACAGGAACTTATCTAAGAGAGGTCCATGAAGATTTTGGTGATATTGGAATTTTTATAGTCCCATATCTACTTGGTATTTTTTTAACATATCTATGGTATAAATATTATTCTATGCCAAATATAAATAATTTAATATTATTAGTATTTTTCAATGTGTTAAACTCCCTTACTTGGTTGGTAATGATATCACGTTCTTCAAAATGGTTTATTGGTATGATATTAACTTATATTTTATTAGTAATTTATAATAAAATTAGAACAATTATTAAATAAAATAATAATATAATTTATCAAAAGATGAATTTAATCTAAAAGCTTATTAAATTCTTTACAAGCTTTTATATAATCTTCAGGTATTCCTATATCGATAAAATAATTATCAAATGGTAAACCATAAAAATCGTAATTATCAAAATATTTTTCTATAAAATCTTTTTCAAAGGAAAAAGTTTTAGGTGTTTCTAATGAATGTATAAAAAATTTATTAACTAAATATATACCCCCATTTATTAAAACATTAGATTTAGGAGCTTTTTCTAAGAATGATATAATTTTATTATCCTGATTTATTTCAACAGATCCATATCTTTCTGTATAACTAATATTTTTTAAGGCTATGCTAAGTTTTGAAGATTTTGATTTATGAAAATTAAATAAATTTATATAATTTATATTAAAAAACGTATCACCATTTACTATAAAAACATCATCATTATTAACAAAATTTAATGCATTTTTTATTGCACCGCCTGTACCTAAAGGTTCTTCTTCGATAGCATAAATAAAACTGATATTATTGTAAATATTACCAAAATAATTTTGAATAATTTCATATTTATAACCAACAGAAAAAATAATTTTACTAATACCTTGTTTTGATAATTTAGTAATTAAGTATTCTAAAAAAGGTTTGTTGTTTATATTAGCCATAGGTTTAGGTATATCATTTATTACGCTTCTTAATCTTTTCCCAAAACCACCTGCAAGAATTATGGCCTCATTTACCATTGAAAATCTCCTTTTCTACAATTTCACATATAATATGACCTATCATAATGTGACTTTCTTGAATTCTCGCAGTATTATTTGATGGAACATTTATGAGATAGTTTGAAAATTCTTTCATCTTACCACCACTTTTACCAGTCATGCCAATAGTTACCATGCCAATTTTATTAGCTATCTCAAATGCTTTTATCACATTTTTTGAATTTCCAGAAGTTGACAATCCTATAAGAATATCACCTTTTCTTCCTTTAGCTTTTACCAATCTAGCATAAACTTCATCATATGAATAATCATTTGCAACTGCAGTAAGGTATGAAGAATTTACATGTAATGCTTCTGCATATAAAGGTTCTCTATCAAAATAAAATCTTCCTGATAACTCCGCAGCAATATGTTGTGCATCAGCTGCTGAACCCCCGTTACCACAAATTAAAATTTTTTTATCATTCATTAAAGCATTTGTAATTTCATAAGCCGTTTTAGCAATTACGTCTAAGAGTGTAGTATCTTCTAATATTTTATTTTTTACTTCTATAGATATTGATATTGATTGTTTAATGATATTTTCAAATTGCATAATGACCTTTAATATTTATTATTTAATGATGAAAATATAAATTTATAAGATTAAATTTTCCAAGCTTTTAAGCCATATTTTGCAAACTGGTAATTCCATACTTCTCCACCAAACTTATTCAAAGCTTCAATAACTTTATACTTTGTATTTTTAGGACAGTAAAACATCATAAAACCACCACCACCGGCACCAGAAATTTTCCCTCCTGTTGATCCAGCTTTTAAAGCATATTCATAAATTTCATCTATAATTGGATTTGAAATATTATTTGCCATTTTCTTTTTATTTTGCCATCCATAATTTAATATTTCACCAACTTTATCTAAATTACCTGTTAATATGGCTTCTTTCATAAGAACCGATTGTTCTTTTAAATTATGCATTGCTTCAATAGATTGACTTTTTCCTTCTTCAACACTTTGAATTTGGGATTCAATAATTTTTGATGATAATCTACTAGTTCCTGTGTAATAAAGTATAAGATTATATTGTAATTCGTCAATTATTTCTTTTTTAATTCTTAAAGGATTAACAATAGTTTTATTACTATAAAATTCCATATAATTAAAGCCACCAAAAGTAGCTGAATATTGGTCTTGTTTTCCGCCAGCTTGTTTTAATTCTAATCTTTCAATTTCAAATGCAAGCTGTGCAATGTCATATTCGCCTAATGGGAGCTGTAACCATTCAGTAAATGCACCAATTATTGAAACAACCATTGTGGAAGACGTACCTAAGCCAGAACCAGCTGGGGCATCAGCGTATGTATATATAGTAAATGACAATGGTTTCTTTACAAATTCTTTGATAATTCTATTATATACACCTTTAACCAAATCAAAATTACCGTCAATTTCGAGAGATGTTTCGGCCTTATATTGTATAGATTTCTTTTGATCTATGGATATAATTTCAATTATATTATCATTACTAGGCTCAATAGATGTATAAGCATATGAAGAAATAGTAGCATTAAGGATAGCACCACCATAAATATCCGAATAAGGACTAACATCAGTTCCACCACCAGCTAATCCTAATCTTAAAGGGGCACGAGATCTTATTAACATTAAGCTACCTCCGAATTATTATTTGATAATGTAGTTTCAATAACTGAAATTATCTTCTTTTCATATTTATCCCATGTGAAATTATCTTTTATGTACTGTTGTGAATTTATTTTTAAATAGTTATATATACCAGGATTCTCAAAAAGTGTATGTATTGTATTAATAAATTCTTCAGGTGTATTATTTATAATAAAGTGTTGATTATGTAAAGCACCTATTGGCTTAGCGGCTAAAGAAGATACTATGTTAATTGTACCAAGAGCCATACATTCTAATATTTTATTTTGTATTCCACCACCAGTTTGCATTGGTGCTACGATACATAAAGAAGATTTTAAAATTAAATATGGATCTTCAATAAAACCTGTTATTTCTACATTTTTATATTTCTTTGGTAGATCCTTTATAACTTTTGTAGGATATGCACCTACAACAATAAATTTTATCTCTTTTCTTAAACGATGTAAGACGTTATTCACAAACCATAAAACTGAATCAATATTCGGTTGATAGTCCATTTTACCAAAAAAAACTACATAGTTTTTATACTTATTATCTATTTTATTATATATAAAAAGATTTTCATTAACACCATGTGGTACCCATTCTGTTTTGGCAGGCATATTAAAATAATTTTTTTCATCTTGATTAAAAAATAAAGATTTATTGAAATTTTTAACGCAATATTTTTCAAATTCTAAAAGTCTTCTCCCCTCATATTTATAAATTAATTTCCAAATTATTGACTGTGTTTTATGAAAAGATTTTATATAATTTAATCCAATTGAATCAGCCATATCTAAGATTTTAGGTTTATCAATATCTTGAAAATATAAAGCAGTTCTTATTAAATTAGAATATAATAAATCGTATTCATTAGATATATTATCTATGTATTTTTTTACATCTTTGAAATAATAATAATTAACTTGAAGTGGCAAGTTATTTTTAAAGAAGGATTTAATTGTGTTCAAATAATAACTAATTTTTCTTTTTTTTATTAATTTATATGTTAAATTAATTTCATTAGCAAATTTTAAAAATTCTAAAGGTATTTCTTTATCACATAACGATACTAAATGAACATTATAATATTTACTGAGTATTCTTAAAAGATTATAAGCTTTTATTCTGTCACCTCCTATTGGAGGGAAGGGTAATCTTGAAGTAATAAAAATAATTTTTTTCATTTTTGACCTTAATTATTTAAAAACTGGTTATAAATAATTTTAGCATATATTTCCCAGTTAAAATTCTTTGTTACTGTATTCAAAGCATTATTCTCTATCTTTTGATATAAATCCAAATTATTCTCAATTATTTTCAACTTTTCTATAAAACTATTATAGTCATTAAATTCAATTATATTTTCCATATCTTTTAAAACATTTACAGAATTTATATCATAACTAGTTGCAAAAATTACTTTACTAAGGCTCATACTATGTAATATTTTAATTCTTAATCCGCTACCCATGATTGTAGGTGATATAACGTATTTATGTTTTCTTATAACTTCATCAATATTATTAACAAAACCTAATATATTAATATTATATTGTTCTAAATTGCCTAAATTTAATAAGTTTTCAAATTCGTTTATAGTACAACCAGTAATAGAAAGTCCAAAATTATTTTTCTTCAGATATTCTAATGATGGAAGCCAAATATTTTCGATAAACCATTTTATACATATTTTATTTTGAGGTGATTTGAGATTGGCTGTAATTATAAATTTATTTTCTGGGTTATAAACACCTAATGTATTTGGAGAAATTTCAAAACCATCATATAAAATATGGAATTTTTGTTTTAAATTTGGTCTATATTTTATTGCAATATTATAGTCTGAATCAGAAATAAAAAAAATTTTATCAAATAATTCCCAATATTTTAATTCCATTTTTTTTGATTTTTTCAATTGCCATTTAGCAATAATTTTATGAATAGGATTTCTGCTGAAAATTAGAAATTGTTCTACTAGTGAAAATTCAATATTGTGTTCTCTTAAAAATATTTTAAGATTCGGAAAATGATTTTTTAAAAGTAAACTGTAATACGACATATGAGGTGTACTTGTATAGACAAAATTAATATTTTCAGTAGATATAAGATTTTTACAAAAATTATATAGATCATCTGAATGGTATTTATACCATTTAAAAGGAATTTTGTTAAATGGGTTTAATAATAAATCAAATAATTTATCATCGGTATTAAGCATGAAGGGGAAATATTTAATATTTAATTTATTGAAGTGTTCTATAGATATATCTACATTACAATTAGTTATATTATAAGGAGTAACGAAATATAAATCAAAATACTTTGCTAAGTATTTGGCAGGATAATAAATACCTATTTTACCACCATTTTCTGGTGGATATGGGTTTTGCGGTGCTATATATAATAATTTTGGTTTATCCATATTTTGTCTAGTATAATTAAAATATAATTTTATATATACAATATAGTTATTTCTTAGATAAATTATATAATTTATTTAAAATTAAAAATAATAATAATGTCTCACTTATTAATAAAGATAATGAAGCTCCTATATCTTTATATATGTATGAAAGAATGATGCAAAGAATAATATTAATAAGACCCGTAATTGTAACAAATGATGAAAATAAATTTTCTAATTTTAAAGGTATTAGTCCTAATATTCCATGATAATAATTTAATCCACCAATTATTAGAACAAAAGATAATATTTTAAGATTTATAATTGCCTCGTTGATTGTTAGGCCTGTAATAATTTTAATTATATAATTTGAAAAAAGAAAAGTTACAATAGCAATAACTAAATAGAACAAATATATAATTTTTTGATATTTAAAATGATATTGAGTAAAATTATTACTATCTGATGCATACTTGTTACAAACATGTGGATATAAAGCTTGTCCTAATGGTGTTTGAATAGATTGTATTATCTTTATTGTTTTTTCTGCTATTGCATAGTAGCTTGTTATGGTATTATTAGTAATTAAGCCTAATATGAATATATTTGATTCTCTATATGCTGATAAAAAAACAGTAGTTTTAAAAAAAATCCACCCATCCTTAAAATAATATTTAAGTGTAGAATAATTTGGTAAATAAAATTTAATATGGAAATTTTTGATAGCTATTATTAAACTTATAATCCCTGCAAGAATAAAACCCAAGGAATTAAAGAAAGGTACAAGTATATAATCAGCACTATTTTTTACAAAAATAAATATAGCTATTGTGAATATAACTTTAGCTAATACATTTATTAGTGTAATATATTTCATCTTTTCCATCCCTTGGAATAACCATATTGGGAATAATGATTGTCCTATTACAAGCCCATAAGTTAATAGATAAAGTAACCAATTCTCATAAAATTTTTTAAATGAAAATACAATAATAGTCATTAAAATAAACGTTATTATAAGGAATATTAATTTAAGAAACATTACTCCGTTAAAAATTTCACTGATTTTTTGTTGGTTATTCCTATTAACAGAAATAGAACGAGTTGCAGATAGGTTAAAACCATAATCTGTTAAAATAACGAAATAATAAATAAAAGCTTGAGAAAAAGATATTAGGCCAAATTTTTCAGTTCCCAATACTTTTATTAGATAAGGAAAGGTAATAAGGGGGATGATATAATAAACCATTTGTAATAATGATAAAAAAATGAAATTCTCTAATAATCTCTTTCTATTATATGTTGAAAAAAAATTTATTATTGAAATAATCTTTCTCAATAAGTCCTCTTTTTGAAATCAGTAGTATGTAGTATGAAAAATATATTAACGTAAAAAAAATGATAAATACTATAACAAAAGTAGTTATTTTTTTTATTTAATTAAAAATAAAATTAACAATATCCCATATTACTTTGTACTAACTAATATAGCAGTAATGAATGGGATATTGAAAGTTTTAAAGGGGCAAAATGTTAGTTATTGGCAATCGACAAAAAGAACTAAATAATTATTTTTTAAATATTGCAACAACTGCTATTATTGTGGTTGCTAAAGCAGATATAATTTGAGCTATAGATGAGATTCTTTGAGTATAATAGTTAAATTCTCTTCTTGGTTCTTTTGGAATCCAAATATAATCACCTGGTTCTAATATTTCAGAATTTAGCTTATCTTTAATATTAATCCATTTTTTAGTTTTATATCTTATTAAATAAATCTCATCTTTTCTAGCATAATCTCCAATACCATCAGCTAAATATAGATAATATGAAGCTGTTTTAAAAGGAGAAAATTTAATATTTCCAACAAAACCTGTTTGTCCAAAGAGATATACATAATCAGGTTTTGAATTAACAATAATAACATCACCGTCTTCAATAGTGTTTATTATAGTGTCTCCAGTTATTTCACTAGTATTAAAGATAAAAGAGTTTTTTTCCTTTTTTAATAATAAATCTTTTGTAAAACTTGTTGTGTCTTCTGGATAAAGATAAGCCATTCTTTGTAATTCTAAAAATTCAATGTTTTTTTTCATTTCCTGAATTCTGTATTCATTTAGGTATAATTGGGTAAAATTTAAATCTGTTTGTGTTTGATATGAATAAAATAATGAGGATTTTTTTATTAGTTCGATATTAGTCGAATCTACATTCTTCCGAAATCCACCAGCAGATTGTATTACATATTTTAAATTATTATTACTGTAAACAATTGGAATATATCCTGGATTATTTACCTCACCAATGACAAGAACTCTTCTATCTTTTTTTGAATTAAAATCTGCTTGAACAATAATTCTATCTGCTGGTTTTAAAACAAAATTTAACTCATTATTTTGTAAAATTATTGGGTTAGGTAGGTTGCTACGGTAGATATAGATATTATCAATTTTATCAAAAGCTTCACTAAAACCGAGTGCCAGTTCAATAGCATCTTTAAGCTTATCTCCTTTTACATAAAGAAATTTCCCAGGATTATTAATTGCACCTTCGATAGAAATATAGTTATGTTCTATATCATTTTTAGGAAAAATTATAACATCATTATTTTTTAAGAAAGGATTATAAGATAAATTGCCTGTCATTCTATATTTATGGAGATCGATAATTGTAGTGGAATTTTCTCTTATTAATCTTATATTTCTTAGTGCA
>ERZ795060.4232-NODE-4232-length-12324-cov-6.995354_pt1 | contig 12324 bp, 20 predicted proteins | sample MGYA00375144_ERZ795060 | MGnify/ENA primary metagenome ERZ795060 (study PRJEB30189, sample SAMN05720157) | activated sludge metagenome | isolation source: anaerobic digester from wastewater treatment plant | place: Japan | collected 2015-05-15 ... | reverse complement strand
AATACGTAAGAAAGTATGGGATATTTTCAATAGTATATGACACATATAAAAAGGGTGGGATTCAGTAACACTTGTCTTGTCAATTGAGTTACTTTAATTGAACAAAAAACAAAATTTTTGGAGGTGTTATTATGGCAATAAATTTTGAGATATTTATCGAAAACACAGAAACGGGTGAAGGAAAATGGGTGGAACTACCACTTATTGATTTTGATGAAGATTTGGAAAAAATCCTTGATGAAATCGGTGCTACCCCAGATACATGGAGAATAACTGATGTTAGTGGATTTCCGACTGAAATAGTAAATGAACTAAAGAAATTGGACTTAAGCACCATCAATGATCTTGTGGAATATGTAAATGAATATGATCCAGAAACAGTTTACGCTATTTTACAAGCTGCAAATGATATAGATGAAGCTGAAAGTTTATTGAGGAATGGTAATTTTGTATTTCATTATAAGGTTTTTGATATGAAAGATCTCGCTTATGATTACTTGAAAGAAATGATACCTATTGATGTGTGGAAATATATAGAATATTATATTGATTATGAGCTATTTGCAAAAGATATGGAAATTGAAGGAGATTTTAGACATACCAAGTTGGGTATTGTAGAAATTGAGTGGTAAATTAGGTATTAACAATTATAAAATTTTTAAACTAATAAATTCATTAAAAGGGGTTGTTTAAGATGAAAATAACATTTAACTATTTAATTTTTTATCCTAAACCTTTAAAACAGTTAGATAGATCTTTACTACCTATGGAGTTTAAGTACTCTGAAAGAGGCGATTATAATGTGAAAGTTTATATTGTTGATGAGGATGGGGAAAATTTTGTTGAGCTTAGAGTTGAAGTTTCATTTGATGAAAGTGGTAACAGTCTTAAATATTTCTCAATAACGGAACTCAATAAATAGATAGCAAAACGACTAAAAGAAAATCCTAATAATTTAAAATTAGATTATATAGATTTAGGTTCAGTAATAGTATTTTTAGAATTATACTAATAAATTCATTGACAGGAGCGATATATTATGGTTCAAATTGAATTATTAACAAAGGGAAATAAGTTTTATGGATTTCATGTAAAATATTTTTACAATACTGATAAGTTAGATATGTTTTCAATTGAGAAACAATTAAAAAATATTTTAGTAAATGTTCCAATTGTAAAAGATAAACATGGTGATAGAAATTACAGCTTTGCAATACCCGACATAGATAATATAAAAGTTAAAAAATATATTTTAATACCAGTTTTATATGAACTTTTAAATGGTGAAGTAGATGAATATGTTATTAATAGGAAGTGGGATATTTACAGGGATGGAGAATTTGACTGTTTAATTCCTGTTGATGAAATTTCCAAACTATCAAAACAAATTTATGAACTTCTTGTTCAAATGACTAAATCAGAAGAAGATTTTAATGGTGAGGAAATTTATTTTAATAATTCATTTATTATGTATACTTTTTATGGTGAAATTGGACTAAAAGATTTTGACTTGATATTTGTTGTTGATAACTATAATAAAACGGATGAATATATTGAATTTGATTTGATTGAATTTTATACAAAAAAAATGAAAACACCTTATCTTGTTATATAATAAATAATATATAAAAAGACAACCACCCCGATATAAGGGGTGGTTTTATTTTATTATAAGTTCTTAAGATAACTATTGATTAAATTCTCTGGGTAAATATAATCATTTTTCTCACAAAATTCCTTAAACTCATTTAAAATTTTATTTATTGTTTTACTATCAAGATTAAGTTTATTAATCATAAAATCAAATAACTTTTCGAATGTTGAAATATCAGAGAACTTTACCTTAATTCCAAAAATTTCAGATAACGTATTCTATAAATCTGTATCATCAATTAATTCCTGACTAATTACTTTAAACGTTTTATTCCCAACTTTTCTCTATTTAATTTTTTTCCATATTCCATGAGGAGTAACAACAAATTGATACAAATATTCATAATCTCCATCTCGTATTATTTCGCTAAACTAATTTGTAAGAATATTTTGTAATAACACATTTCTATATACCTACTTATATTCAGAAATTTCAAATTCTTCTATATCCTTTATATCTAGTTTATCTTTCATTTCAGGACTATACTAAGAATAGAAATATTGTTTAAGATAATTTAAATTACCGATGAAGAAATCTACTTGAATAGTCTTTGGAATTAAATTTCCCTCTTCATTTACAGTATTAAATGTAAACTTAATGGATATTACTGAACCGAATCTTCGGACATCATCAAAATATTTAAGACATAACTATTCAAAAATATTCATCTATTCATCAATAGTATTGAAATCATATAATTTTTTAAGCTAATCGATTGAAATACCGATATCTAAATCACCACTAAATTCTTTTTTCTTTACACTACCCAAGATAGCGAAATCTGATTTTTCTAATTTTATACGTTTAAGAAATCTGGTGTATAACTCATTTATCTAAAGATCTACTTCGGTATAATGAAGTTTTTCTACATCATTAAACTAATTTCCACCTTCAGTTATCACATTTTCCTAATCTGGACTATCTACATTAATCTTAAAAAGATAATTTAATAGTTTAGAGATGAATAAATTATTATCCTATTTTAAAACCTGTTGGACCAAATATAACTCATACATGATAGATTTAATAATTTTTTCCTTCAAATGTGATACATTAATTTCTTTTCCATTTACAGTTATTATATCTGGTGATTCATTTACTTTATCTATTTGTTGAGTACACAAAGTTACAATTTTATTTAACTAATTATGTAATTTATTAATATCCCTAGTAGACAAATTAAGATTATTTAAAATATCCGGAATATTTATTTGTTTAGTATCTTTGATATTAAGAATATTTGTAATAATATCATATTTAACCTCATTAATTTCATCTAATAATTCTTCATAGAAAGAGTGGACGTATTTATTAATTTGTGAGAATGTTTCCTTATCAACAATTTTGACTAATTCTTCCTCATCAACACCTAGTTTTCTTAAAACCACTCCTTCTATTTCACCTTGTTTTTCCTCAGAAATTTTATTATTAATAAAATTTACTAAAAGTGATTTAATATTATAAACATATTCATTCTATACCTTGGATAAAATATTTTTAAGATTTCTAATTACCTCTCTATCTTCTTTTTTAACTTTATTTAGTTTAATTGTTAATACCTCAAATACTGTAAGTATAGAATATTTCTCTTCCAAACCATCTATATATTCACCCACTTTTGAATTTAAAAAGTCTTCTAATTCTTTTAATTTCATTTCTATATTATCTCTGATATTATCAAGATATTTATCTATATTAATATACTTGACTGTATCGAACTCCCATTTTTCAGTTATGGGGGTTTCATGTAATTCCACATCACCATTTTCATTAAATTCGGGGATATAATTAATAGTAGTAACGGTAAATAATTTATTTTTAAAACGTTTAAATAATTTAAATAAAACATTATCCAACTCTTTTAAATCAATTGATGGTGAAGTATAATCTGGTAATGGTCTCAAATAAACCAATTTACTATTTTTTAAATCGTATTTAATTAAATTGCTATATAATGTAGATAAAATTTCAAATTCGAATTCGAAGTATTCATTTTTAAATTTATCTATCTAGGTCATAAATATTTCTTTATTCATATCGAACCAAGTTTTAAAGAAATTGAACTAACTTCTAATCTAATTATACTATGGAATTTTTGGAATTTCATCGATATCATACCAAGTCTATTTTTTTCCTTTTCTTCTCTAACAATATATTTGTCCATCTTTATAACCAAACGTTATATTCTATATACCATCAAGTTTAACGGACTATAAAATAGGTTCAGTTTTATAAAGTAAATTTTTAATATAGTTAATAAATAATTCAATTGGTATTTCATCAATATGTTTTATTTCGGATAAAAACTTTTGAATAGTTTTTTCTGGAATATTTTTAACCACTTCCATAAAATAATCATACAAATTATTAAGTATACTATGTAACACAGGTGGTATTAATTGTTTCTACGTTTCCAAATCGCCTTTGAGTAACTATTTTCTTACCTTTGTCTATGAAATATTTTCATCAGATTCAAGATTTCTATTAAAAACAACAATTTCTATATCAGATAAATTTTCTTTTTCTAACATTCTTTGATATGACTATTTTCTATCCTCACCACAGAAAAATTTAGTAATCTTAATATTTTGATTTTCTAAATCTTTAACAATATCTGGTATATATCCATTTTTAACAATTATTATTTGGTAGTCCTTTTTATATTTATATTGAAATTGTTGACAAATTTTATCGATCATAACTTTTCTAAGTGTCTATGGAAAAGGATTTTCTAATACCTTCAAAGATGATTTTTCACCTTGTACAATACCAATTACAATTAAATCGGTAGTCTATTCTTTAAACATCTACTCTATTAACTCCTAATGTTTTATTGTTGGTGGTTGAAATCTACCTATCATCAGTGACTACGTCTTCATTATTTTCACCTCTCAATTTATAATTGTTTATCTATATTATCATCTAAAAATAGACCTCTATTATTTTTTGTATTAATATGAATATTATCATAATCATATGATTTTTTTGGTTTTTCTACTTTAACTCTAACCGTTGATTTTGGTAATTTATCTGGTGTAATTTTTGTTTTTTGAGTAATGAAGTCTAACGTGGTATATTTAAGTTTTGTAAATATCATTTCTTCTAAATTAGTATACACCTTAATAAGATTTCTATTTACATACTCCTCAAATTCTTCTATAGTCCAAATATCCTACTAAGTACATAGATATAAATCATGTCTGATATCGTGTTCTACCTTGGTAATCATGAACTAATATCCATGGATGTGGACTATATCTCCTTCAGTTGGCTATAATATTTTTCCCAACACCTAAAATTTTATAGTTCTATTCTACATTGGTAGATTTTCAAACTGATACTGAATATAATTATATGTAAAATTATCAACATGAACAATGGGAAACTAATTTAATTTGAGATACTACTATCCATCCAATCTAGTAATTAACTAGTCGTGTGATAAACTTAAAATATCAAAATTGAAATCTGATTTACTAAGAACCAATTTATAATATGGATAATAATACTATTTATAATAGAAAAAATCTTCTATAAATAAATCAAGATAATCATATGTTTCTTTAAGTAATATAGGATTATACTTAATTTTCCACTTGTATCCCTACTATTCCATTTCAGTATATAATTCGGGATTCTACTGGAAAGATTGGATTTGTTGATTAATATTAACAAGTTGAATTTTCAGATTTTCGAGGATTTGTTTAATTTCATCAAGTGATATCACAATAATTCACCTACCACTTTTAATCATCGAATAATACTTTAGAAAATGGTATATCTTTTTTGATAGTTTCAAATATTTGTTCTGAAGTGGTATTATTTTGTTTATTCTAATTAACATTTGTTTTCTCCTATGAAAACATCTAAAGAACTTCCTGATCTTCAGGTGACAAATTTGGACTAGTTTGTTCAGGTTGTGTTTGTGACTTTTGTTTAGATTTTTGTTTTAGTTGGTTAATAGGTTCATTTTCAGGTGATGTTGTTACATATGGTTTTTGAGTAGATTGTTTAGCGAATTTAATAAGTTTAGTTAACTATTTCTAAGATGTTGTAAAAATACCCTATAAATTCTATAACTCATTATATGCATCAATAACCTAGTTAGTTAACTAGCTAATCACACCACCCTAACTTTTCAATTTATCAAGAATTTCCTCCCCTAATTCCTTTAAATTAATATTAAATTCTAAATTACCAATATAATATTTATTAATTAAATTATATAAATTTTCCTATAAACTGTCTATACTAATACCAGAAATTTCAAAGTTTAGTATATAACCACCTGATAATCCATCACTAAAGGATGATTTATTACCAATAATTCTAATTGGTATTGATACTTTTCCATTTTGGTTCATACTATCCTTTAATATATTCAACTATAATTGTTTATATTTACTATCTTTAAAAATTTCAACCATTGTATCAGGAATTTCTTCATCAGAATTTTTTTCAATTAATTCCTCAAAATACTTAAATATCTGAGTGAAGTTCATAATTACAAACTAAAAATTAACATTTTCATAATCTTGTATCTATATAGATTGTTGTAATATCTATTCAAGGTTTTGAGTTTCATCAAATTTTTGAATTAAAAATTTTCCTTTACCTTTTGTAAATAATATAGTTTCAGATTTTCCACCATATTTACTATAATATTTATAAAATGTTTCTGATGTAACAATAATCTAACTAATATTATTTAAACTTTTTGATACTGGTAATTCTTTTTCATCAATAAACTATCTTCTATTTGGAATAGATTGGAGTTCTAAATTTACTGATAAACCTTTAAAAATATTTAATAACTCTTTCCACTATTCCCCTTTTAAAACTGGAAGATTTGGTTTTTGATTAGTAAATTTTTCAATTTCCTTTAGTTCTGATGATTTATTTTTTAAATAATTATCTAGTATTGAAATTAATTGTTTAATAAACTAATCTATTGTATTTACATTAGAAACATTAATATCTACTTTTTTACCTATCTATTTGAGAATAGTATTATAATCATTTATAAATATATCTTCTTTAATATTATCTACAACTAAGATTTTTGGATTAAGTTGAGGTTTATCGTTAAATGTTTTAATATATGCAGTATTACTTGTGGGATTTATAAAAACCACATAATTATCGTTTGATAAGGATTTAAAGATAGGAATTTTATTAACATCAAGATTTTTAATTTCCAAATCTGTATTGAATTCATTAGTATACAAAAAAATAAGATTTATATCAACATTATTTTGTTGTTGATTATTTTCTTCACTTTTATTTTGTTTAGTTAAAAATTCTTTTATTTCCACTTTAATTCTATCAATATTATCAGCAACAAACATTAATTTTGATTTTATTTTATTAAATAACATTAATGTATTATTCTCTGATTTGTTAGCCATTAATAATCACCTCTTAGATATTAATATCGGTATTTTAATTGTTTAAACAATTTTAAATTAATCATATATTTAACTTCAGTTGGAATATATTGTTCTATAATAGATTCATCTACTCCAATAATTACTTGTTTATACATTAATTGGATAGAATTATAAATTGTAATAAATAAAGGAATAATATAAATAATACCAATATCATTATTTAACATCATCTAATCGAAATTAGTTTTATAACCTATAAAGAAAAAGTGTTTATCGATATTATTAAATAATATAGTATCATCTTGAAAATCATAGTACTAATATTCAATTTTATATATATTTTGTAGATAATCTGTATTAAACGATTGTGATATATGGTTTAATATATATTTTTCATTATCTTGAATATATTGATTTGTAAAATACTCCAAAATAGGATATTGAAAATTCTCCAAAAGATTATTAATATAGTTAACAAAATAATCTATATTAATAGATATCCATTTAAACAATTTAAAAACCTGTTCATTATATGAATCTGTATTTGATATTCCCTACTGATTTTTAAATGTATTCAATAATTTTTGTGTATTAAATAATACATCTGATAGAGAAACATTAGTCTCTGGATACGATATGGTTATATCAATAGGAATAGAAATAATAGTAGAAACATATTGATTGTTTTGTTTAGTAAACTATAATAATAATAGGTGATTAGTTTCTTGATTGGATAGTGAAAATGAATCATTTATAAGTATATGACCATCCTAATGAATAATCATTTTTTCGTTTTTAACAAAATTCAAATCATTTGATGATTTAACAAATTCCAAAGAATAATTATAATCATTCCAACTTTCTAGATATATACCCGCATTTAATAACTTTCTATTTATATTTTTAAAATAATTTTGTATCTAATCCATCATATAATTATATTTATTCTATGAATGTACCAGGTCATTATTATTAATCATAATAGCTTCAACATCATTTTCCAAATATTGGAAATATACATTCTCAACCCATTTAGTTGTAAAATCGAATGACTATATTTGTTTATTTTCCATTGATTACACCCACCTTATTAGAATTGTTCCTCACCTTCAGTTTTATGTTGTAGTTGTTGTTCCTCTATCATTTCCTTGATTTTATCAATTTCCGAATTAGAGAAATCTAATATTTCGGAAAGTATATAATCGGTTGGTAAATTTGGAATAATATCTTTGAGTTTTTGCTAGTATTCAATTTTTGAATTTTGAATTTCATAATATAACAACTTATTAAAGAATACTGGTCTCTATAATTTTACTATAGGTTCATAATATGTTTCCTTATGGGTTTTATACAAGAAATTAAGTAACATATCATTTAATGTAACTTCAATTTGTTGTTGGAATTCATCAACAGTTCTCTAAAAGTGTTCATCTTCTTGAAGTAATTTAGTATTTACCTATCTATTTTCATCAACTGTAACATATTGATATGGTATTGAAAGGGACATAATGATTTTTTTATTGAAATAATCTAATTCATTTTGGAACTATTCTTGTTGAGAAGTATCACCTTGTAGTAAATCAATTGTAAATACAGGTGTTCCATTTTCTACAGGGATATAATAATCATCAAGGATGGAAAGTATTTGTGGAACACTTCTCAAATCACCATTAAAATCAATAGTAATTTCATTTTTCAATTTCTATCTAATAGTTTCTATATATTCTGTAATTTGTTCAGGTGGAACACCATCAATTGGTATTTGAATTATTCTCCTACTTGTCTATCTATTAATTTTATAAATTAATAGCTACATTTCAAGTAAAAATATATAGAACTAAATTTCCCTCTATTCTTTTAGTATTGATGTTCCGTATGGGAAAAATGAATTATCCTCTAAATTAACAAAATTAAATATAATACCACTTTGTGATGGATAAAATTTTAACTAATTATCATCTTCGATAACTAATTCCATGATATTATCCTCTGGTACATTATGATTTTTCAAATAATCTACAAATTTAAATGTAATTTTTGAAATATCATCATATGTCCCCATTAATGCTTTATAAGAATCATCTAAATTGGATAACATAAAATATTGTTCTACCATGTTTTTCGGTATAACCAAATATCCATCAATATTAAATTCTTGTAATTTAATTATTTCAAAGGGAGATAATACTGTAAGTTTATATGGTAAGTAATATTCATTCTATTTTTGTTTAATGGAATTATTTGTATTAATAGATAAATCTATAATTTGGTTTTCTTTAATAACCATTTTATTATTATAAGTGTCTTTATCAGTGTATCTCATTTCTAAAATTTTATTTTTCTTTTTTTTAAGTAATATAGTTTCCAATGTTTTTTCTTTATAAATAGATTTATACTTTACCTATTCAGTATATATATCAACAATTTCCTGATCTGTTAAATTATCAGTTTTAATTATTATATAATCTATTTTAACATACTAATCACCGTAAACAAGAAAGTCATAAATAATGGATTTGAGGTATTTTTTAATTTCAATATACTCAAAAAATTCTTTCTATAAATCGTTAAGAATAGAATTTTCCGAATTATTGAATACAATACTTTCATTTTCTAAAATATCTGGTTTAAGAATATATGAAATAACAAGTTTCACCTATTTTGACGTTTCAGGAATTTTAGATAAAATATATTTATAATCATAATAAAGATTAATTCTTTGCTATGACTGTGAATACTATAAACTAACTAAATTTCTATTGAAAAAACTGACAAATAAATTTTGTAATTTTAAATAATCTGATAAATTAGAATCATATTTTTGTTGTTGTAATTTCGATTGTTTCGTTCTCATCGTTAATCCATGTATAAACTTTTGAATAAAATTTTCTGCCATTTATTTCACCCCATTTAATCATAGTTTCACTATTAAGTTTTTTAAAAAATTCTTAAAAACTTAATATTGAAATCATCATTATTGTTTATTTATAAGTATTAAAAGGGGGATTGACAAACAATGTACGATTCAGTAGAAAACATAAAAAAATCGATACTATTTGAATTGGGTTATCCATTTCTAAGAGTGGAACTAAATGATGAGATGTTAGAATATGTTATAAATAAATAGTTATTATATTATACAAATTACGTTCCATATGTAAAAACGACTGTTATGGACATTGGTTAGCCTAAAACTACTATAGAATTACAAGATAATGAAAATAGAAAAATTCTTGGAATAGGAATGATAATTACATCAGTTATGTTAAATAACCAATTATTTATTCCCACAATTACTGTTCGTTCTGGAATGGATTTAAGAAGAATGTAGGAAGATTTGAAAATTAGAATTTTATCGTAGTAGTTAACTGAACTCATTATTAAAGATTTCTTTGGAGTGGTTCATACTTATAGATATGACCCATCAAATCAAACTATATATTGTTCTCCTGAAGTAAGTGGGAGAATTTATATTTCATATTATACAAATTATAAAGATATATCAGAAGTAAAATTATATGGACAAAAATGGATTTTCAAATATTAGTTATAGTTATAGAAATATCAATTAGGTAGATTAAGAAGTAAATATTCTGGAATACCAACTTTAATTGGTGAACTAAATACAGATGGTGAAACATTATTAAATGAATAGAAGGAAGAAATCCAATAGTTAGAAGAAGAATTGAAAAATATGAAGTTTACTTTTATTCAAAATGTTAAATTTATTGGATGAGGGATGTGATAAGAATGACAAAAGAAGATTTATTATAGATTTTAAAATCTAATACTGAGTTAGATATTTCTAAATCAGAATTGAGAAATAAAACAGGTAAAAAATTTATAAGAATTAATAGATATTTATACGATATAAATAAAAGAGAAGTATAGAGACAAAGAATTGTTAACTAGGAAAATGAATATAGAATTGATTATGTATAGTATCAATTGAATGATATAAATTATTATTGGGTAATACTACGATTAAATGACAATATTGACTTCTTAGATGTTTCACCATATTTAGAATACAAATTAGATATTAACTATAAAAATATTATTGATAGTATTACTTTATTAATCTGAAGGTAGGTGATAAATGTGGATAACTGGAAGGTTAATAGGGATATATTACGATATAAATATTATAGTATTGAGGATGTAATCGACGTGTTAAATGATGAAATATATTTGACTAAATATCAATAGATTAAAATGGTTAAATATGAAATACGACCTGGTCAATTTTTAGAATTAATTAAACCATCATAGTTTGAACATAGATTACTTTTAAAATATCCAAAAATTAGAGAAGGATAGTTATTAAAAGTTTATTTACCACAATCTAAATATGTTTTTAATCTTATAAACACTGATATACTTTACGATAAAAATCAAATATTTATATTTGGTTTTTCTAAGTTTACGTTTAATCCCAATTTATATCCATCTATATTAATTGTAAAAAACAAATAGGGAGATATTGTATTTTAGTTATAGACTGTTTTAAAGAGAAATAATTGTATTGATGTATAGTATTATTAGGGATAAAGGAGGAATAAGATATGCCATTTTACAGATGTCAACTACCCACCGCTTATAGAAGCGGGGGCTTGTAAAAAGCCTTAGTTGACTACTCTCAGCCACCAGCAATACGCTGACGGGGCTACGTTAGACAGGTTATGACACCCTGGGATGCTGCTCAAGTTCCAGGCTCTGTCGTGTGGGTCTAAACAGTCCTGAGGGGTAGGGACAGTGGCCTACACATAACAAGCCTGTCTAACATTGAGGATGAGCACCTAACTCCTTCAAAGGAGGCTTACCGCATATGGTATATGTTATTTCAAAGGATGGTAAAACATTAATGCCAACAAAAAGGCATGGCAAAGTTAGAAGACTTTTAAAACAAGGTCTTGCTAAAGTTGTTAGAAGAGAACCATTTACAATTCAGTTGTTGTATGATACAACGACATATACACAACCTGTTACAGTTGGTGTAGATATTGGTTCAAAGATGGTTGGTATTTCAGCAATAACAGAAAAACAGGAGAGGAATCAGCACATTCCTCCCCATCTAAAGAAGATGGAGTCTCCTGCGCTGGATCATGATGAAGTTTGATAAAAGATTTCATGAATTATATTTCAAAGAAGACCCATATGAAGGATTTTTTAGAGGTGGTGGATTGAGATTAAGTGATTTTGTTGATATTCTATTAAATAATATTGATAGTTATTGATATGAAAAAATAAAAAAAAGGTATTGACAAGATTCAAAAATTA
>ERZ795060.4230-NODE-4230-length-12330-cov-4.462322_pt1 | contig 12330 bp, 15 predicted proteins | sample MGYA00375144_ERZ795060 | MGnify/ENA primary metagenome ERZ795060 (study PRJEB30189, sample SAMN05720157) | activated sludge metagenome | isolation source: anaerobic digester from wastewater treatment plant | place: Japan | collected 2015-05-15 ... | reverse complement strand
TCGGATTCCTCCTGAGCCTGCTCGGAACCAGGTTCCTCGCTGCCCTCCTCGGGCTCTTCCTCGGTCCCCTCATCGTCCTCGACGGACTCTTCGGGGTCGGCCTCGCCCTCGGCCTCGTCTTCCTCCTCGTCGGGGTCGCAGACCTCGAGCCGTGCACCGTGCACCGTGCCGTCCGCTGCGATCTCGAGGTACCCTTCGAGCGAGGTCTCTTCGTCCTCTTGCAGCCTGGTCCACTCCCGGTCGACGACGAAGGCGGCTAGCATTTCGAGCTCTTCGTCCGTCATCTCGCCGTCGATCACGGCGCCGTGCTCCGGGGCCTCCTCGGCCTCCGATTCCTCGGGCTCTTGGTTGGCCTCGCCCTCCACCGGTTCGATGGCCTCGGGCATGTTCGGATCGGCCTCGTCCGGCTCGCCGGTGGCCCCCTGCGGCTCTTCCGTCTCCTCGTCGCTACCATCCCCCTCCGGGGTCTCCGCCGGCTCGTCCTCGGGCTTAGGCTTCTTCCCAAACGGGGGCTTGCCCGCTGGCGAATCGGCGAGCAGCACGGGCGCCCACGGGATGCGGAACATGCGCGCCGCAAAACCGGGGTCGGGGAGGTCGTCCCAGACGGGATCGCTTCCGTCGACGATCTCGTACTTGTCGGGGAGCCCCTCCACGTTCGCGTTCGTGTCCTGGCCGTCGCGTCGCTTCGCGTCCTCGAGCCGGAGCGAGCGGAGCTCGCATCGGCAGTTGAACCCGGCGGGGGGTCGCACGCGATCCCACGTCGCGTCGTCGGCCCGCATGATCTTCCCGTGCGCCGCCGCGTGGCTGTCGCGGGTGCGATCGTCCTTCGTCGCGACCCACATCAGATAGGGTCGCTTCTCGACCGCGAGCGGCGTGGTCATCGCCTGGAAGCGCGCCTCGCCATAGGCGCCCATCGTGTTGGTCCGGAAGACCGTCTCGAGGTGCGCCGGGGCCGGCGTCGTCCAGCCCTGCTCTTCGAACGCGGCGGCGATCTTCGATTTGAATCGCGCGAGCGACGCTCCGGTAGCGATCGCGTCGGCGAGCTCTTGGTGGACGAGCTCGAGCATGTCGCTCGACACCGCCCCGGCCATCGTGAACGCGGTACGCCGCGCGTTCTGGCTGAGCGTGTCGAAGAGCGGGCGGGGGATTGGCTCCTTCCGCATGAAGGCCTCGAGCGCCTTCGAGAAGGGCGCGCGCACGAAGTCCATGGCGTGCGTCGGGTCGCCCATCGTGAGCCGCGTGTGTCCGGTGGCGTGGGCTACGTCCATCGCTGCGACCATCGCGGAGCGAATCGCCGACTCCTCGAGCAGATCGGAGAGCGGCTTGGTGTCGAGCTCGAGAGCGTCGAGCGCCGCCTGGATGCCCCAGCTCGTCGCGCCCCCGCTGCCGATCGCTTCGAGGATGAGGCGAGCCCAGCTCGACACGATCGGACGCGCGCGACGCTGGTAGATCGATGCGATCTGGTCGCGAGGGTCGGCGTGGTGCGGCTCGAACGACAGCGTGCGCGACATCGCGCGCGGCATCTCCGAGCGATCCTCCTCGGCGGGGGGCGCGCTCTGATCGGCCGGCGCAGTCGGCGCCTGCTCGGGGGTCGTGCCGGTCGGATCGGGAGGCGCGCCCGGATCGGGCGGCCCGGCGCCGAACGGCATCGCGCCCGGAGCTCCGGGCATGCCCGGGGGCATCGGAGGCGCCGCCGCCTGCTGGGCCTTCGCCTCTTCGAGGTTCGCGAAGATTTTCGCCGTCGCGCTCGTGGCGACGACGACCTCTTCGCCCTCCTCGGGGGTCCGGAATCCGGCGATCTCGTAGACCTCCTCGACCGCGATCGGGATCCCCCGATCGAGCACGAGGCCCAAGCGCTCCACCTCGGCGTTCCGATCGGGCTGCGATTCGGCGTGGATCTCGAGGGTCGGGCAGTAGGCGTCGATCGCGTCGTCGCTCTCGAGACCGAACGGAGCCGCGTTCAACGCGACGAGCGGGTGGACGAGATCCGAGTCGAGGCACGCCGACATCCGAGCGGCGTCCTTCTTCGGGTAGATGTTCTGCTGCCGCTCGTGAACCTCGGCCTGCGCGCGCGACGATCCATCGCTGGTCGTCATCGTCTGTCCGAGCAGAAGGATCTGAATCTGTCGATCGGCGCGGTCGACGATGTTGTCGTGGATGCCCCCGCTCTCCGGGTGCGGCCACGGGAGCTCGAGCTTCACGCCCTTGGGGAGCCGGATCTGCTCGCTCGCGCCGAGGTTCTCCACGTCGTCGTCGAGCTGTTCGAGCTCGGTGGCCGTCGCCTTCGCATCGTTCTCGACCTCGACGATCTTGTACGGGTGACCGAAGAGCTCGGAGAGCACCAATTGCTCGCGGGTTCCGACGCGCTTGAAGAAGCTCCAATAGCAGGCCCGCCGCTGGTAGCCCTCGCGCTCCGGGTATTCGCGGAAGAGCTGCGGGAGATAGTTGATGTACTTGTTCGGGATCTCGCTGAGGTCGATCCCGACCTCGGCGAAGTTGCCCACGCGCTGGAACGCCTCGACGATCCGAAGCTCGCGGCGCGGCCCGAACGAGAGACGCCGCGGGTGGATCCATACCAGCTCGCCGATCGTCCACCGGACCTTCCGCGTGCTGCTCGGAGCGACCGGTGCCCAGACCTTCTCGACGCTCGCGCGTCCGTCCCAGATCGCCCAGTTCAGCGCGCTGATCAGCGGTCCGAGCCCCGATCGCTTCTTCGGCAAAAACTCGCCCCAGTTGGTGGGGCTCGGGAGTAGCCGCAGCTCACGCGAGAGCTCGTCGGCGATCGCCTTCGCCTTCGCCCGATCGATGCCGTAGCCCTTCGCGGGCCGCACCGTGTAGGGGGCGGAGTCGAGCATCCCGAGGCGCCGATCGAGACACGATGCGAGGTTCGGGTCCGCGTCGATCGTGACGCCACCGAGATCCGTCCAGTCCGGCATCACGCCGTTGTTCGCGGCCATGAGCGCGCCCGCGATCGTGTCCATCGAGATCCCGCGACCGGGGTCGTAACGCCACTGCTCGGAGCGCGGCACCTTCCGGTCGATCATGCGCCGGGCGAGCATGCCCGCCGTCATCTGCTCTGGCGCGATCTCGAAGGATCGTCGTCGGTCGTCCAGGAGAACGACCCGGGTGCTCTTTGCGGGGGGGATGGGCGGCCCAAAAGGAGAAGCCCCGACCGATTGTCATTCGGCCGGGGCTTCGAGCGGGAGGGGTATCGAGACGTCGTGGCGTGGCCTTCAGGCACCACGCGGAGGATGACGAGACAGTAACCGGTTTCTCGGTCCGGACAAGCGGTCACGTGCGGACAGGTTCGGCACTAGGCGAACGTGGACAATTGGGGACATGTTCGGTCATCATGCCCGGATGGGGGCTACCAAGAAGTGTCCGTTTTGCGCCGAGGAGATCCAACCCGAGGCGATCAAATGCCGGTTCTGCGGCGAGATGGTGGGGCCGGTGCCTGCGCACCTCGCCCCGCCTCGTCGCGTGAACTTCCTGGGGTTCCTCGCGGGGGTGTTCGCGCTCGCCGCAGCCGTCTCCGCGTGGTTCTACAACGTGATCGTCGCCATCCCCTTGGTGCTCTTGGCGATCGTCTTCTACGTGAAGGCGCCGCCGGCGGCGAAGTAGCCTTTCAGCTTCCCTCCATGCTCGCCCGCACGAAGCAGTCCTTTGCCTCGAGCAGCTTGCGGAGTCCGGCGGTCCGCTCGGGGCCTGGGGGTAGCTTCGCGCACAGAGCATCGGCGAGCTCCGAGAAGGGCCGCGAGACCTCCTGCAACGCGGCAGGGAGGTGGGCGTAGCGAAACCACTTCAGCATGCGTTCTTCGTTCATCGGTCTTCTCCTGTCAGATCCTGATTTCCTTGGGCGTGGGGAGGGCATGGAACAAGCCCCCGCACTCCCCACCGACGCGCTTCTCGTCTCCGAACCGAGGAGCGTGGACAACGCTCGCCTGTTTGTGCAGTCCGGAATGCTGGTCATGGCCCGGCCGAACGAGCCAATGGCGACGATCCACGCGATCGAGCTCGACTCCGACCGCGCGCTCGAGATCGCGTCCTTCCTCACCCGATGGGCGCGGGCCCAATTCAGAGCGGAGGGGGGCGATTGGAAGGTCGTCATCCCTTGACATGCTCTCGCTCCTTCGTTGGCCGCCCCTCGTACGCGCAAGGAATCGGATCCGGCCTGTCGACGATCTCGGGGTCGACCTCGACAGCGGGTTTCCCCTGTCGCCACCGATTGACCGACTCGGCGACGTCGTCCTTGCCCGAATCACAGGACACGAACCACTCGACCTCCCGCCACACCCCCTCGAGCTCGGTGCGGAGCCGCTCGGCCTCCGCAATCGCCGCGAGGACAGTTCGGGTCCGCTCGGCCGCGTCGTGATGCCCGAGCCGTTCGAGCTCTGCGGCCATGCGCTCGATGTCGCCGGTGCGCTCTGAGCCGAGGGTCTCCGCGCAGTAGAGATAGTCGAAGCTTCCGCCACTCATCTCCCGCCCTCGTCACCTCACCGCGGCGTGGACCTTCTGCCGCGAGAGCCATTCACCGATCGCCGTCTTGTGGGCGAGCACGCGCCCGAGCCTTCGATAGACTGGCATCGAGTCGCGCCGCCGGACGTACCTTCGGGCGGTGCGCTCGGTGACCTCGTGGCCCAGCGCAGCCAGATAGTCGGTGATCTCTTTCCATCCCTCGAGCGTGTCGGTCTGTTCGGTCGCCATGTGCTCACCAATCCGCGAACGCGGGCGGGGGCGGTTGAGCCGGGCGGGCGCGGCGCGCTCGCGTCGGCGGTTGGAGGAGCTCGGCCATCACGAGCTCTTCAATGATCCTCCCCCGTAGCCTGCGCGTCGCCGACTGGACGACTCGCACCGTGACGCCGTCTCGCGACGCCAGACCTTGGACACGATGCCCGTCTACGATCGCGTCCTCGGCGCGCATGCGGACGTGCTCGAGCTGGCGGTGGGGCGAGCGCACCCCGAGGCGACGCTTCTTCGGGACGCGCCGGGGCTCTCCGATGGTCATGGCGAGGAGCCATCCGATCGCCCGCGGGTCGCCGACGCTCGCGATCGCGCGCGCGATCGCTGCCTCCGTCGAGATCAGGAGATCGAGTCGCCGAAGGCCCTTCGGGTCCGCGCTCGTCGAGCTCTTCGACGGGTGGACCGGGACGAACTCCACCCCGATGCTCCTGAGGATGTTGCGGCGCTGGAGATCCTCCGTGCGATCTTGGACGCTCGGGATCGTGACGGTGCCCAGGCCGATCTCGACGCGGCCCCCCGACCAGAACGCCATGGCGCCCCCGAGGCTGGCGAACGGGTACGAGCTCGCCGGTCGCTGGTTGGCGATGCACAGGCCGGGCTCTCCGTAGAGCCGGCGCGCCCCGTCCCACGCCTCGGTCGCAGCGGCCACCATGAGGATGCGCTCGAAGTCCCACCGCGACGTCGGCGCCGCCGCCACCGCGCGCGCGATGTTGTCGAGCCGATCCGCGCGATCCCTCGTCTCGCGCACCGCTCGGTCGAGCCGTTCGTCCGCGCGCTCGATGAAGCGGGCGAGCCCGTCCGCGCGCGCGTACCTGGTTTCGTCCGTGACCACGTCAGTACCCTCCCGGCAGGGCCAGCCCGCCGCGTAGCTTCTTTCGACCTCGGTCGCCGAATTGGCGACCCCCCGCTTCCATCGTCCGCTCTCCGCGCGCCGTCGACTCCACCGGGATCGGCTCGCGCGTCTCGACTTGGAGCACCGCGAGAGCGAGCGCCATCACGACGTCGCCGTGCGAGGTTCCCAGACGCGGGAGGACGATCTTCACGCTGCCCCCCGGGGTCGGAACCGCGGTCACGCGCCGGAGCTGGGCCAGCATCTTCTCGTCGTGGGGGAGCTCGAGGCACTTCGCGGCCATGAGCGCGCGGAGCTTCGTGAACGCACCCGACACGGCCTCGGTGGACGGGTTGAAATCGACATAGGCGACGGAGCGCGACTTGCCCGTCGCGTCGTTGTGGATGCGGACCCGGTCGAAGGCGTCGATGGCGAAGGGGGCGTAGATGATGTCCCCGAGCAGCGAATAGCAGTCGTACGAGGCGCACTTGCGGGCGAACGCCTCGCACACCTCATCGGTCTTCAGCGCCTCGTTGCGAGCAGGCTTCAGCTCGAGGTGGAACGCGAGCTTGACCACGACCGCGTGCCGTTCGCTATCAATTTCGGAGCACGCGATCGCGAGCGCCGAGCTGTTCTTGCGGAACCCGAGATCGCCGCCGGCGCAGTAGCGGAGCCCCTTCACGTGCTCGAGGTGCATGTCCGCCCCGACGCGCGCGCGGTTGATCGCGGCCTCGATTAGCGCGGGCGGGAAGAACAACTTCGAGCCGGCGGCGAGCGGGATGGCATCGATCTCCCGAGCGGCGTTCTCGGGGTCGGTCTTCCTCATGTGGCGCTCGATCTTGCCGTCCGGATCCCACGTGGGGTTCATCGCGCGCGTCGGCGCCTGGACGATGAGCGCGTCATCGTGTCGCCCCCAATCGGTGGCGATGAGCTCCTCCATCACGCCATATCCTTCGATCCATGGCGTGCTGACCATCCAAAGCTGGCCCTCGGGCACGATGCGCTGGATCGCTGCCTGGTAGAGCTCGCGGTCGTTGAACTTCTTGTCCTCGTCGCTCCCGAAGAACTCGGACTCGTCGAAGCCGACGAAGACGAACGTCTTCCCTCGGCCCCACGTACCGCCCGCGCTCGCGACGCCGGTGCGAATGTCCACGAGCTTGCCGTCGGGTCGCCGCAGCGTGATGACGGTCTTCGTGCCGACGGTGATCAGCTCGCCCGTTCGCGCGCGCCGTCGCCCATTGACCACCATGGCGCGCAGCTCGTCGTTTGCCTCGATGAACCCTCGAATGTAATTGAGGGTCTGCATGGCGAGGTCCGAGCGCGGCGCGACGATGAGCGCCCACGCGTGCTCGCCCTTTCCGAGCGTCGGGAGGGGGATGTTGACCGCGGCTTCGATCGCCTTGCCTGCCAGAAGGCGCGCGCTCTTCCCCGCGCGTCCCCCGGCTCGCACCACCACGACCTTCGGAGCATCGGACGGGAGCTCTTCGGGCTTGCACCCGAAGGTCGCCATGCACGTCGTCTCATCGAGCTCGACCGGGACGCCGTCGCTCGCGTCGCAGATCGCAGCGAACACCGGAGAAAGCGTCAGCCCGAGCAGCGCCGTCAGGAACGCGCGCAACGTCTTGGGGAACCGCGACGTGGCCACTTTGGCGGTGCGCCGAAGTCGTCCCTCGAGCGCTTCCGAGACGCGGCAGGCCTGATCGACGTTCATTGAGGGGGCCTCCACGTCCAACCCATGACCGGGGGCCACCCCACCGAGAAGATTAGATATGTAATCCAAGCCTTGACGGGGGCTCGATGCGAGCCCGCTGGCTCACACTCGAGCGCTTCGTCGATCGCGACCGCGAACTCGTCCAAGCATGACGCCTCGTCCGTGACCTCACGCTCAATCCAGTGGGAGCGCGACACGATTACGATCGTCAGGCGTGCCGGACGCCCGACGCTCAACGCGACCCTCTCGTAGGTGCCGAGGACACGCCCCGACATCACGTTCACGCGCTCCGCCGCCGATCGAGCTCGCCCCAAGCTCGTCATACGCGCGCCACCTTCCCCCCGCACTCGACGCAGACGTTGTGCTTCTTCAAGCGCACCATCTCTGGCCACGCCCCGCCGACCCCCTCGATGGCGTGAGAGCACACGTTGCAGCTCAGCGTTGGCCCAGGGGGCCGACCTTCGGCGGCGAGCCGCAAACGGCGCTCTCGGAGCTCCTCCTGCTCGGCAACGTCTTCTTCGAGCCCCTTCTCACTGCACGTGCACCGCCGCCGTCCGTCCGCGCGACGTGGACAGTCGGCCCAGTGCTCGAAGACGCCCGTATCACCCACACGCACGCGGGCCGGCTCCTCACGCGCGAGCACGAGCTTCGCGAGCGCTTGAATGTCGGCCTCCCTGGCCGATCCGTCCAATATGGCCTTGGCCAGCACGACTTCGCTCCTGCGGCTCATGGCTCCTCCGTAGTAATGACGACCTTCCGGTCTCCGGACAAGCGCGCTCGCCATTCGGCGAGACGGTCCGCCACCGCCACCGCGGCCTCGGGGTACGGCTCGAGGGCGCTCGCGACGACCTCCAGCATGTCGGCGAGCTCGGGCCGGAGCTCCCCACGTGCGTCGATGAGCACCGAGAACGCTGCCCCCTTGTCCCGCGGGAAGATGTCGGCCACCCGCGCGACCTTCTCCAGCGTCTTGTCCACCGACTCGATGAGTCGCGCGAGCCCCGAGCTCGCAAAGTTGAAGTTGGCCGCGCTGAGCTTCGGGGCCTCGAATTGGCGGTGATAGAACTCCTCGCCCTTGGCCAATGCGCGCTCGGCGGTTTGGAGCATCGACACGAGCGACGTCCACACCCGCATCACGACTTCCTTCTTGTCCGCGTAGACCTTCATCACGAGCGAGGCGTCGCTCGCGTCTCCCTCCACCAGCGAGAGCGACGTGCCCCACGCCTCCGCCAGCACGGCCGCCGTCTCCCCGGTGACCCAGGCGTCCGCCTCCATGATGTCCACGATCGCCCGGACACGTTCGGATCTCCGATCGGGATTCACTCCCATGATCCGCGCGCGCGCGTAACTGGTCGGTGAATTGTCTTGACAGGCCCCCAGACTGCCAAGAACGATCTCGCGCGCGGTCTCCGGTGAGGTCTTCTCGCTCATGACCCCTTCTGCTCCTTCGAGGCCAGGTAAGACTCTATCGCGGCTTCGATTGTCGGATAGAGCGTCGACTTCCCATCGTCGGGTCCGATCATGTATCCGATAGCCTGAGGGAAGCCGTCATCGGGGACGAACGGCACGGCGGTCACCTTCGCGCGGATCTGATCTCTCATTCGCTCCTCGGCCATCGCGATGATGCGGAGAGCGCACGCTGCGATGTCGACCGCCTCGAGACGGATGCGGGAGATCGATTGCTCCCGGAGCTTCACCTCGTCCCAGAGCTCGTCCACCTCTTCGCGGAGAACGGCCCACGCCTCATGCCAGCTCGCGTAGCCCTTGCCGTGCTTCCGCTCGGCCGCCTTCGCTGCATCGGTGGCCATGCGAGCGGCCTCGTCGAGATCGCCTGGCTTCATCGCGGGCCCCATTCGGTGCAGCACGGGCACCCGATCGGATGGCCGGGGATGCGGACCTTTGGGACCGGAGTCCGCTCCAACGTCGCCCCGCACCGCTCGCACCGATCGACGCTGCGGATGTGGCCCCAGCGCTTGCACGCCTCCACCACCATCGCATCAACCACCGCGGCAGCCGAGCCAGCGAATTGCTCCGCAGTCCCGTTCACTTTCGGATCCGCCAACAGCCCCGTCAGAGCCGCCATCGCGTACTGGTCTCGGATGGTGGCGGTCATCGCAGCGCCCTCCGTTCCTCTTCTTCACGTTGCTCCGCCCAGGCGATGAGGCCTCCAGCGATTTCCCGCGCCTGATGGATGGTGAGCCGTGCGAAGACCCGATAGCTGCGGGTGAATGTCACGTTCCCGCCGCTGACCTGGCTGATGGCAAGGCCGGTCCCCTCGTCGGTATCCAAAAGCTCGAGGGTCTGTCCGTAACTGTCCTCTGATAGGATGCGGTTCATCGCGCACCGCCCTTCTCGTGGCTTTTCGACCAATCTCTCTCCTCGAGCTCTGCGATCGTGGCGACATCGAGCTCCGGTGGGAACTCATTGATCAGCTCGTTCCGTGGCGCCGACTCGAGCCACGCCACGAACTCCGGAGGGGCGTCCGACAAGTCGGTCATGTCGATCACAAGAAGCTCCACCCATGCGTGGCGTCGGTCGTCGAGAAGCTTTTGTACCGCTTCGACCGCCACGTCATCGGAAGATGCATTGACGATCACGGCTCCAAGCGCACTGCCTCCGGTTGGTCCGACCACCGAGATCCAGAACGTCTTGATGTCATCGCGCTCCCGTTCGGCCACGTACGTGAGCTCTTCCTCATGGGTCCGTGGCCCCGACACGAACGGCCACCGCGCGATGTCTCGCAGATCCAGAGCGCGCACTTCTTGGCCCAACCTGGATACGACCAGGCACTTCCCTTCCGGTCCGAGCCAATCCTCTATCGACTCGACCACCACTTCAGTTCCATCCGGGGCTCGTCGAATCTGGCCGATATACACCATCGCTCCTCCTCACTCGGCCGCGGCCGAATCGTCCTCGTCGAGCTCGCTCTCGTCGATCACCTCCGCCGGACCGACATCGGCGACGCCGACCTTTCGGAGCGCGTCCTCGATGGAGATCACCTTGGGCGTGATGTCCGCGATCGAGCCCCCGTGCTCGTGGCACGTCATCCGCTCGTAATAGGTCGGCCACACCTCGAGCCCCGCCGTCGCCCGCCCGACGATGTAGAGGTCTTCGAGGAACGCGTCGGTGGCTTTGCGCCGGCTCGTGTCGTCGCACCAGCCCTTCGTGCGCTTGAACTCCGTCTCCGGCCCGCGCGTGGTCAGGAGCCCGTGCTTCGCGTTCTCCCAAATGGACATGTACTTGCTTGACCCGTGGCGCTTGTTCTGTCGGATGCCGATGGCGAACATCTGATAGAGACGGGTCTTGAGCTCGCTCACGTAGTGGAGCTTCTCGCCCTTGCTCCGACGCTCCGACTTGCCATCGACCACCGCGAAGCCGCAGAACCTCTTGAGCTGTGACGGCTTGGTGCAGATCGCCCAGTCGATGTAGGCCACGAGGTACGCCGCGGTCACGGGCCCGCAGCCTCGGACCTTCGAGAGGAAGAGGATCCAAATCGGCAGCTTCGCGAGCTGCTTCTCCATGTGCCGTTGAAGCCGGTTCGCGGCCCTCTTGAGCGCCTCGCTCGTCTCGAGGAGGGCGTCCTTGGCGTCCTTCGGGAGCCGGCAGGGCATGACCTCGCCCGTCTTCCGGTCCGTGCGGTCGCTCGCCATGAGCCCGAGAGAGACGCTGTTGCGGGTCGTGTTCCGGTGCTCTTGGACGAGCCTCCGGAGCTCCGCCTTCGGGTCGTCGTGGACCGGGACGTATGGCTTGTGTGTCTTCAGCTTCTTTTCGATCTTCGCCAGTTCACTCATGTTCAATCCTCCGCTCAACATCAGTCACTTTTGCTTATCGACTATCGCCCGCTCAACACGTCCCGCCTTCGCTTCATCGGAATCGCACGCTAGCCCGCGTTCGCCTTCGCTCATGGTGTCTCGCTCGAAGAGATTCACCTTCGCTCGCCTTCGCTTCAGCCACCTCGCTAGTTCATTATCGCTGTCGCTTCGCCAACGTCGCACGCTCATGAACAATCGCTTTCGATCGCGAGGTTTCGCACGCTCACCTTTCCTCGCCTTCGCTCTACGTGAATCGCTCACTCACGAACGAATCACCTTAGCTCTACCTTGCTTCCGTGCGCTCCGAACAATTCGCCTTCGCTCAGTGTCCGCGCGCTCGCTCCGAATCGAATCACCTTCGTTCTGCTCAACGTCGCACCGCTCGGGATGGTCCGCCTTCGCTTTGGCCATCTCCGACCACTTAGACCATGTCGCTTTCGCTCCCACAGCTTTCGTTCAATCGCCGTGAACCGCCTTTGCTCATCGTTGTTCTGTCGATCGCGAATCATCGCTTTCGCTCTGCCGGAATCGCGCGCTTTCGCTCCGTCGCCTTCGCTCTTCCGAGGTCACACGCTCAACCCGAGTCGCCTTCGCTCATTCTCTTTTGCTCGCTTCATCCGTTTCGCATTCGCATACAACACTTCGCCCGCTCACGTTCTCTTCGCTTTCGCTCTAGCTTCGTCGTTCGCTCCCCATTCTTCGCTTTCGCTTCAGCAAGTTTGCTCGTTCCTTCATTATCGCTTTCGCTTCAGCAGATTCTCACGCTCAGACAGCTTTTCCCTGTCGCTCGCTCTGCGCATTTCGCTGTCGCTCTGATCGACTCGCACGCTCTGCCTGTTTCGCGTTCGCTCCCTGGTCTTCACTCATTCAATGACGGGCCCCCTTTCATCTTCTCGAGCGCTGCCTCGAGCTCTGCGATCCGCTGGGCCTTCGCCTCGCACTCCCCGCAGACCCGCTCGCGTACGCGCACCTTCACGAGCGCGAGGTCACGAGCGACGCGGGCGACCTGCGCCGGGGAGAATACGACCTCACCGGCGGCGCGCTGCTCGGCCCGGACCTGCCGATCGAGGCGTTCCAGCGATGCGTCGTCGAACGCGTTGGACGCCCAAACCGCCGCGTCGTGGTCCCAGTGTCGCCGCGCGTGCTCGCCGATGCGTTCGACCGCTCGGAGCCGGTCGCGGAAGAACCGCTCGCGTTGGCCGCAGAGTCGCATGAGCCATTGCGAGCACGTCATCCCGCCC
>ERZ795060.4217-NODE-4217-length-12356-cov-3.994716_pt1 | contig 12356 bp, 9 predicted proteins | sample MGYA00375144_ERZ795060 | MGnify/ENA primary metagenome ERZ795060 (study PRJEB30189, sample SAMN05720157) | activated sludge metagenome | isolation source: anaerobic digester from wastewater treatment plant | place: Japan | collected 2015-05-15 ... | reverse complement strand
CATGCGCACCGAGGTGGGTTATTTTTTATTAAATCAAAACATCAACATGTGATGTCCTTTAAATTGCATAGCATTATGTGTGATCAGACGGTTAGTGTAAAATTCAAATGGGTACTAAAATTCTATTATGTAAATAACCAAAAAAGATGCCCACCTTCACAGTTATCACTCAAATAATATAAAGGATTACTTACGATGATGAAGCTTCATAATATACTGATGACCGTTTTGATGTCAATAATCTTTACAGCCTGTAGCACGCCCGCTGTGACAACGATCTCATCAAACCCGGTTGCGGAGGTCACGACGACCTCGTCTCCAGTTGAGACATCGGCGCCCGTCGTCGTAACATTTACTGATCCAGTTCTGGAAGCGATGATCCGCGGCGCAATGGGCAAACCTGAAGGTGAAATCACCCTCGCGGAAGCCCAGGGCGTCACCCGCATGGATCTCGCCGACTCCTTGCAGCAACAGCTCTCCGAATTCACCCCAATCACCAACCTCAGCGGCCTTGAAGCCTTTACCAACCTCGAAAGCCTCGACCTGTCTCAAAATGCCGTGTCCGACATCTCCCCTCTGGCCGGGCTCACCAAACTGACCGCCTTATCCCTGGCTGGCAATCCCGTCACGGATGTCGCACCTCTGGCTAAATTAACCAACCTTAAGCTCTTGATCCTTTCCAACTGCCAGGCGCAAGACTACAACGCCCTCTCCAACCTGACCAATTTACAGGTGCTCTACCTCGACAATTCAACCATTTCGAATGTTTCCCCGCTGGCTTCGTTAACGAACCTCCAGACCCTTTACCTCGACAAAAGCAGCGTCGAAGACTTTTCATCCCTCGAAAACATCTACACCACCCTCACCAACAAAGATTTCATCATTCCTACCACACTTAAAGACCTCGGGTTCAACCTGGATCCCAACAATCACGAAGCCTACTTCGATATCGAGCTTGCCTCTTTCACCGTCACCCATGACCAGTGGGGGCCGCCATCCAGGGAAGACAACCAGAACATCATCCGCATGACCCTCTATCTGAATGATGAATACAAAACCTCCATTGGTTATTATGACGTCCACAAGGTTTACGTCTGCCAAATGGATAAGGATGGGCAGCCGCCCGTGAACTACCTCTACGACATCGCCACTGGCGAATATTCCATCGCTGGGCAGGATCGGGCGAACGCAGAACAGATGATCCGTGGCGCCATGGATGTGCCTGAAGGCGAGGACCCGCTGTTCGCGCCAATCCGCTTTTTTGATGAAACCATTAAAAACACCTTCCACATGACCCCCGCAAAACTCTTCACCTTGCCCTATGAGCCGCCGTCTCTCCAGAATCTGGGCTTTTTCCCGGTGCAGGAGGAAGCGGTCTATCGGTATGAGTATAAAAGCGGAAATGATGTGAACATCCAGGTGCACCGCCCCGAATGGGGAGAGCAGAATTTCGATGTTCAATTTTTCACTGAGCTCAGTGATAAATATCGCATTGTAGTCAATTATCACCTGTCAGATAGAAGTATTACTTTTAGTGCTGACGATCTCGCACAGGGTGGTGCGAGCTTCACCTATTATCAAGAGACCGGTGAGTTCGTCGACGAATGGTGTAGTTACCCTGATCTGACCGTGGAGCAATACTTCAACAAAGCCTTCAACGATCCCGCCATCCCAAACGTTCATGAGCATTCCCTGGAACTGGCGGAGCAATACTTCGTCGATACCTTTGGCATGACCGCCGGGGAATTGTATGCGCTCCCGACTGGCGAATAAGGATTAAAGGGTGTCATCGAGACATGTCAGGCGAGATGACATTAGGTCAAGTACAAATGGGTAATCTTGAAAATTGATGACTCTTGTTCGGCTCAGTTTCTGTCTTTCGAGTTCAAACAAACCTAGATTTTGGGATTATTGTTAAATTCCTAAATCGTCAATTTTTCCACAATTTGACGATTTAGGAATTGGTTTATTGAATGATGATTGACACACATCCATTTTTTGCAATGATTGACCTTTTGTGGCAACAAAAATCTTGAATAATCTTAACAAATCGCATATGAACGATAGAACGAAAAGGTCGTGGTTTTTTTATCGTTCATTCACAAAAATTCAACTATCGTCCTCCGGGTCGCGAAAAAACTACTACTTGACCCTGTCGTAAAAAGTCGCTATCATACGTCTAATAACTCGTAACCAAAGATCCTCCGGCCTCTTCAGAAGAGCGTCCCTCAGGCCAGGCTAAAATGCGGAGCCTGAGTGAAAAACGTTCCGAAACCAGGAAAATCTCTCATAACCCGGAGGTCAGTGGTTCGAATCCACTCCCCGCTACTAAAGTCAAACCAGAGTCCGTCGGGCTCTGGTTTTTCGTTAGCCTGGCGCACAGCGGTAGACATTTTTCCAAAAATGGAGGAATTTCTTATGAACCGCAGTTCGCCGGGTACGTCAAAATCAAAAGTTTCACTTTCCTTAGCCAAAGCCATCGATGGCTTCCTTAAATTCAAAACAGCAGAGGGATTAAGCCAACGCACAATTACCTCCTATGAGTTCACTCTTGGTCATTGGTTGAAATACATCGGAGATCGAGAGGTATCGGAAATTCAATCTTCCGACTTGACCGGATACATGGCCTGGTTGAGAACCGAGTATAAACCGAGGCGTTGGAACGGAAGCTCCGAGCCGCTGTCCGCCAAATCCATCCGAAATGTGTGGGTAACGTTTCGATCCTTCTTCGGATGGCTGCAGGTGGAGTTCAAGTTCCCCAACCCCGCTAAAGAAATCACTGCCCCGAAGTTTCAAAAACATCCTGTTGAAACATTTTCCAAAGAAGACGTTGAAAAAATCCTCAAGGCGTGTGTCTATTCCCGCGAATCGCAGACTGAGGAAAGGAAGAAGTTTGTGATGCGCCGGCCAAGTTCCAACCGCGACCAGGCGATTGTATTGATGTTGCTGGACACTGGATTGCGAGCAACGGAGTTGTGTTCTCTGATCATCAACGATGTGGATCTCAAGACCGGAAAGGTCACCATTCGTCACGGAGTGGCAGGTGGAGCAAAAGGCGGTAAAGGACGCACGGTGTACCTGGGTAAGGTTGCGCGAAAAGCGGTTTGGCGTTATCTTGCCAGCCGAGAAGATGGGGACGATCCCGACGCCCCCCTCTTCATCAGCCATGCGGATCGAGCTTTCAACAAGGACAGTTTGCGTGTCTTGATCAATCGGTTGGGAGACCGGGCAGAAATCAAGAAAGCTTATCCGCATAAATTCAGGCATACCTTCGCCATCACCTACCTGCGCTCTGGAGGAGATGTTTTTACCCTCCAATCGCTTCTGGGCCATGGTTCGCTTGATATGGTACGCCACTATGCCCAGATAGCCGAAGTGGATGTGGAGCAAGCGCATCGCAAAGCCAGTCCAGCTGATAATATGCGTCTGTAACCAGGAAATCTTCATTGAGCCAACTTTCCTGCGATAAACATCAATGCCTTTTTCTGGCTTTCTCGGTCAAGTTTATTAAGGAAGATCTCAAGCTCATCACCCGGCGTGGACGTCGCCTTCCCAGACAGCCCGGCAATACGCTCTTGAACATCAGAAGAAAGCATGGGAGCGTAAGTGCTGTCAGTGATCTCGATACTCTCGTGCATCAGGTTCATGGAAACCGCTTTGTAATCTGCCATAGTCTGAGCATGAAGTAATCCGTAGACGGCGTGTCCATGCCGGAATTTATGAGGCGATTTGAATTCAAGGTTTGCTATGGAAAACAACAACTCCAGGCGTTTTTGAAGCGCCTGAGAACGCGTCTTTCCAGGTTCATCCTGGGAAAGAAACTGATCCCCCCAGGAATGAGCGATCGGTGCATACCAGGGACTTGAGCCTGGAAGTGACTTTCGAACGATAGCATCCCACTGGCGGACTGGCGCGAGAATTTCAGGAATGTTCAATAGAAAAGTAGTCGCCTTCTTTCCATTCTTGGTATGAACGCCAAGTTCTGGCCATTGGCGAAGTCTGAGATTATCAAGATCAACAGCTTCTATAGGTAATGTGGTAAAAGCGCTGGCACGCATGCCAGATAGGAAGAGCATGGCAGCAGCTGCTTTGTCACGCAATAAGGCCAGGCTCTCTTCGGGAACAGGGGTAGCGAGTAATTTTTGGACTTCATCCAAAGAAACAAAAACATTCTCTGAAGAAATTTGCGGTTGGCGCGGTCGCCGCAGAGTATCAATCCACGAAATGGGAAGGCTGTTCATTTCACGAGGATATGTAATCTTCGCCCAACGAAAAAAGCGTTTACTTGAATCAATAATTTTCTTTTGGGATGCGCTGGCCAGAGTTCCTTTTCCTTCCTTACCTGGTAATGAAGATAGATAGGACGGAAGGGTCGGGCGAATCGTCTGCACCTGGCGGAAATTCTGATCATCCGCCCAAAGCAGCAGATGACGCAAATAGAAGCGATAACGTTCAACGGAGGCTTGGTTCAACTGCAGAACTTCCTCGAGGTACTTGAGATGTTCTTTGACTTTAAGATAGTTCTGGCGTTCGATCACGACGGGCTCCACGATTAATTACGGCTCCACAATTTGCACAAGTCCCTTTGATTAAGACCAGGTTTCCCTTGATCGGTTGAATCTGGGGAGAAAGTAATTTGGATACCTGGTTACAACGCAAACAATAGGCTTCATCTTCATTTAGCTTATTGGTTACTTTAGGTTTACGTTGGTTGTTGACCCATCTGGCAAACTCTTCCCCGTTGATCCAGATCCTGTTACGGTTGTCTCTTTGGTGGGGAACATCTATCTGTAACCAATCCCGCAATGTGCTTTCAGCAATATCCAGTTCTTCACAAATTTCACGCGGGGTATACAACATTGGCAATAACCCTGGTGCTTTGATGATGACGTTATGCGGTAATTTTGTCCGGTGAATTCTTACTTCCATCCAACGATACTCCTAAGAAAAATTTGGCACTAGCGAATCCTATGATCTAGTTCCATAGTTGCTTTTTGCATACTGTGGTCAATAAGATGTCTTAACATGATAATTTTGGAAATTAGGTCCGGGTTTTTCTGATGGTTGCCCTTGCCTGTAAGAATTTTTAGGATTGAGTCCGTTAATTCTGAGGTAAGCATTTGCTCTTTAGCGTCATTCTTGTTGTTCGAAAAATCATCAATCAGATTTAAGATGTCTTCATCAATTACACCCATTTCTGAATCAATATCGCTGTCAATATCAAGCATTGATCGCAGTTCATAAAATTGATTTTCAATAAAAATCAAAAACTGTTGAATATCCTTGATCTTTTTTACTGCCTTTGGTTGGCACAATAGTGATGACTCAATATCAGATAATTGAGATGCATAACCGGAAAGACGAACAAAATCTTCCTGAATACTGTCAATTTGGGAGAATGTTTTTGAAAATGAGCATTTAGATTTACAAGTCATAGGGCGCCTTTCGTTACGAATTTACGAGTAGGATAACACCCAGGCCGGGCTACCTCAATCTATTAATTTCGATAGGGTCAAGCGCCCTGATACCTATCGAAATTGATATATAGATTTTTCCTTCTTCTACTTGCACAATAAGATAATCTCGCCTATAATTTTACTGAACAGATGTTCTAAAATAAACCCTCAAATTTTCTACTGTTACCTCACTTGCGCATACGACTCTAGAATGACCAACTCCCACCTATACAATCAACCACAAGGTCCTCTCTGGATAGATGCATGCTTGTTCAGGGGGGATTTATGCGTTATGAGCCATTATTTCAGGTCAACTTAGGGGAGGATTTCTTCGATGCCATCCATTGTGGTTATCAATGATGAAGGATCAGTTCTTTACCAAAATGTGGTCGAAGATGTTCAGGATTTGGTAAAGATCATCCGGGATGGCAGAAATGTGCCTGGTTACGCTTTGGATGATTGCCCAGAAGTGCAGGTTAATGGCTTGATTGTTCTCGCGGGTCAGCCACCTAAACCGAAAAGAAAAGCGCCCGCCTTATCAGAGCGGCAAATCAGTGTTTTGCAATTACTGGCAAGGGCATATACGCCAGAACAAATTGCGCTAAAACTAGGGTTAACAGAAGCGACCATTCGATTACACATCAGTGCTTTGAAAAAGAAATTTGGCACAGACAGCCGTGACCAGATGATGGCGATGGCGGGCCAATTAGGATTGTGCGATCCTTTTGAAACAAGCCCGGTCCATGATCAACAGGAGGATCAGGCACGGTCAAGATGATCTGATGAAATGAAGGGGGATTCGTTGTCAGATTGAAGAAAATATTATATGATTAGAGGCGAACATATTTTTCATATTCCACATCGCAATCCTTGAAAAGTAAAGCCACATGTCCAACTTTCCGGCCTGGTTTAACAGAGCGTACAAACGATGGAGCCGATCCCAGGCGGGAGAGGAAGATTTCATAGCCTTTTGCGATTTATTAGGCTATCCACCTTCCAAGGTATTAGGCTGGTTACATGGCGAGTTTTTACCTGAAGGTTCAGAAATTCTGAGTATTGCGGGGACACTCGGAACAGAGGTTTATTCAACCCTTGGTCTTCCTGCAGTGGATGCTGAATTACTGAAGATTTATCATGCCTTCTCTCATTTGCATGGTGAGTTTCGAAGTCGTCTGGCTCAGGCACTTTGGGAAGCAGAAAAAGAAATGAAAGAGAAGGGTATCTCAGCTAGTTCGCCGGATGCAGGGGGAATACTTAGTGCTACTTTTGCCAAATGGGGTATTGCGCCAAACCCAGAGCAATAATCCCGATTTTCTTAGCTTATTTGATTAGCAACTATCAATAATGAGTATATAATTTCTTTATACTCATTCTTTTGAATTAAAAGAAGGTACTATGGACGAATTTCCACAAGTACTAACGATTGAAGAAGCATCAAAATACCTTCGCATACCTCTCTCCACGCTTTATAAACTTGCGCAGGATGGAAAAATACCATGCCAAAAAGTTGGAAGGCATTGGCGATTTAGAAAGGAAACAATCGATAACTGGTTGGATGAAAGATCGGTTTTACCAAACAAGCCTGCTTCAAATCAGTCGTAGAAAAAAGGTATTGATGTTATGAATAGATGTTTTCAACACACATTGCATTTTGATAAATAACCCAACAGGGGGACTAAATGAATGTATTTGACCTTCGCAGCTCACTAATTCAAGATTATTCATCTTACATTTCCAGTTTTATTCGAATACGTGATCCAAAAATAAAGGCCTACGTAGATCAGAGCATTGATCAGGGTTTATTATGGCCGGATCCTCTAATTCAACTAAACCCCACCTTTGAACCTGGAAAATGGATTGATGACCTAAGCGATGAAGGTGTTTTGCAAAAAGAGTGCAAACGGATATTTCGCCGCAAACAAGCACCTGATGATTTCGGTCAACCGTTACGTTTGCACAAGCATCAGGAAGATGCCATCAGAACGGCCCGAGAAGGTCAAAACTATATTCTTACAACAGGAACTGGATCTGGAAAAAGCCTCGCATATATCATCCCAATAGTCGATTACGTACTGCGTAATGGTAGTGGCAAGGGAATTCAGGCAATCATCGTTTACCCAATGAATGCACTGGCGAACAGTCAGAAAGGCGAATTGGAGAAATTCCTTAAATACGGTTTTCCAGATGGAAAAGGTCCAGTCACCTTTGAAAGGTACACCGGTCAGGAAAATGACCAGGAAAAAAACCGCATCATGTCGAATCCTCCGGACATCTTGTTGACTAACTATGTCATGTTGGAATTGATCTTGACTCGCCCTGAAGAGCGAAAGACTCTGGTTAATGCTGCGCAAGGATTGAGATTCCTGGTACTTGATGAGCTGCATACCTACAGAGGACGCCAAGGAGCAGATGTATCAATGCTCGTTCGACGAGTGCGTGAAGCTTTACATGCCAACCGCTTACAATGTATAGGCACATCGGCTACTCTTGCAGGTGCAGGTAGCCTGGAACAGCAACGTGTTGAGGTTGCCAATGTTGCATCAATATTATTTGGGGATGCAGTTCATGCTGAAAGTGTTATTGGAGAAACTCTTCGTCGGGCAACAAAAGAGAATCTACTTACTGATGAGTTATTTATTTCTGAACTTAAATCGAGTATCCAAAATCTCGATTTGCCAAACACGTATGACGAGTTTACTCACCACCCCCTGGCAAGCTGGGTCGAGAGCAGACTTGGATTAAGGACTGATAAAGAAAGCGGTCGCCTGGTACGCGCCCTTCCAAAAAGCCTAACAGGTAACGACGGGGCTGGGAATGAATTAAGTCTCCTTACCGGATTGCCAGAAGAAATTTGCGTTCATGCGCTTCAGGCTATTCTGTTGAATGGGTATTCGATTGCTAATCCGGAGACAAATTTTCCAGCTTTTGCATTCCGCTTACATCAGTTCATAAGCCGTGGAGATACGGTCTATGCATCAGTAGAAGCAGAAGCGGATCGTCACATCACCGTATATGGACAAAAATTCGTTCCTGGGGAACGAGAAAAGGTATTACTACCCCTGGCTTTTTGCCGTGAGTGCGGCCAAGAGTATTACGTTGTTCGGCGGACTAGAGATCATGAAAGTGGATCTGAGCTATTTCTACCGCGCGAGCTTAACGAAAACAGAGATTCCGATGGTGGTGAACCAGGATTTCTCTACCTAAACCAGGATAATCCCTGGCCAGAAGATAATTATGATGCTATTGACCGCCTTCCAGATGATTGGCTTGAAGAAAGTAATGGTGAGTTGGCAATCAAGAAAAGCCAACGTAAAAACCTACCCGAAGTAGTCAGGATCAGTCCGGATGGGAAAAAAGGTGAAACGGGTCAACGGGTAGCTTATTTGAAAGCACCATTCCGCTTCTGCCTCCATTGCGGAGTGTCTTATGGAGCTCGCCAATCCTCTGATTTTGCAAAACTTACCGAACTTAGTTCGGGTGGTCGCTCTACGGATACAACTATTCTCAGTATGTCATTAATACGACGGCTGAGAAATGATCAGGATTTATTACCAAAAGCTAGAAAACTCCTCAGTTTTACCGATAACCGTCAGGACGCATCGCTGCAAGCTGGTCATTTTAATGATTTTGTGGAAATTGCGTTATTACGCTCAGCCTTGTATCGAGCGGTGAAATCTAACGAACGAACAGGAATTTCTCATGATGTCTTGACGATGAAGGTTTTTCAATCCCTGGACCTTCCAGTCGAGTACTATGCCAGCGACCCTGAAGTTCGCTTTGCTCAGAAGGCCGAAACTGACCGCGCATTACGTGAGGTTTTAGGATACAGAATCTACCGTGATCTCAAACGTGGATGGCGTATTACTTCTCCTAATCTTGAGCAATCGGGTTTGCTAAGAATTGAATATGCATCCTTAGAAGAATTATGCGCTGCGGAAGATGTTTGGCAGAATACACATGCGGTGCTTACTTCCGCAACCCCAGAAACCAGAATGCGGATTGCCCGGGTTTTGTTGGACTATATGCGTCGTGAACTGGCAATTAAGGTAACCTATCTCGATCAGGGATCACAAGAAAGTTTACGGCAGCTTAGCAGTCAACGATTGATTGCTCCCTGGGCGATGGATGAAAATGAGATACTGGAGCATTCTTCTATCTTGTTCCCCAGACGAAAACTGGGCGACCAGGATGAATATGGCGGTAATCTTTACCTCTCACCCAGGGGTGGATACGGACAATTCTTACGTAGGAACACGACTTTCCCAGAATATCACGATCACATCTCTTTAGATGACACCGAAGAAATCATCGATCAAATCCTCAACAGCCTACGTATCGCAGGCTTAGTGGAGAAGGTTGTCGATGAAAAGAATGATGTCGGTCATAAACCAGGATACCAGTTACTCGCTTCAGGGATGATCTGGAAAGTTGGAGATGGAAAACTTGCTTTTCACGACCCGATCCGTGTTCCACGTATGCCTGAGGGCGGCGGTAAGACGAACGAGTTTTTTGTGAATTTCTATCAAACAGTAGAAAAACAAGTCCTTGGTATCGAAGCTCGAGAACATACAGCTCAAGTACCCTCGGCTCAACGTGAAGACCGTGAAGCAAGATTCCGTACTGGGGAGTTGCCAATTCTTTACTGTTCGCCCACTATGGAATTGGGGGTGGATATCTCCGAGCTTAACGCAGTCAATATGCGTAATGTACCACCCACTCCTGCTAATTATGCACAACGCAGTGGACGCGCTGGTAGAAGCGGACAACCAGCAATGGTATTTACTTATTGCACCATCGGCAGTCCCCACGACCAATTTTATTTCAAACGCCCTGGGTTGATGGTCTCTGGAGCAGTTACCCCACCCAGGATCGACATGACGAATGAAGATCTGGTACGCAGCCATGTCCAAGCAATTTGGCTGGCTGAATCCGGGTTAAGCCTGGGGGCTTCTTTGAAAGATTTGCTTGACCTGTCCGACTCCTCCAAGTTATCCTGCCTTGCTTTTGTTCAGGATTCGTTAAATTCACAAGGCAACCGTACCAAAGCGAAACAGAAAGCTCAAGCAGCCCTTAGTGACATCGAACCAGAATTAACTCAAACCGATTGGTGGAATGAGAGTTGGTTGGACAGCGTTCTTTCACAAATTGACCTTCAATTCAACCAGGCTTGCGAACGATGGCGAAATCTATATCGAGCTGCAATGAACCAACTGGAAGTGCAGCACAAGATTATCAAGGATGCCAGCCGATCTATTCAAGATAAACGTCAGGCTGAACGGTTATATCAAGAGGCGAAAAGTCAATTGGAATTATTGACTGAGGCGGAAAATATTGTTCAATCTGACTTTTATTCGTATCGCTATTTTGCCAGCGAAGGTTTCTTGCCGGGTTACAGTTTCCCCCGCCTGCCACTTTCAGCATATATTCCTGCCAGGCGTATCCGAAGTCAGGACGATGAATTCCTGTCGCGGCCACGTTTCCTGGCTATCTCGGAGTTCGGCCCACGTTCAATTATTTACCATGAGGGATCCCGCTACATAATCAACAAGGTGAACCTACCCGTTTCAGACACAGGTGAAGGGTTTGCTGTATTACGCGCCAAGCAATGTCCAATCTGCGGATACTTGCATCCAATTGCAAACGGTGACGGACTAGATCGCTGCGAGCGCTGTGGATCCTTGTTAGAAGCTCCAATGAATAATCTTTTCCGCCTGCAGAATGTATCCACCAAACGAAGAGATCGTATCTCCTCGGATGAAGAAGAACGCTTACGTCAAGGGTACGAACTACGAACAGCCATTCGCTTTGCCGATCATGGCGGTGTCATCTCAGCCCGTAATGCAGAAATTCATTTCCAAGGCAAATTAATTGGAAAATTGACTTATGGTAATTCAGCTACGCTGTGGCGTATCAATTTAGGTTGGCGAAGGCGTGCAAATCCGCAGCAATATGGATTTATTCTCGACACCGAGTGAGGTTACTGGGCGCGCAAAGAAGATGATCAGACAGCACTCGAAGCTGATGATCCCATGTCTCCCCGCACAATGCGGGTTGTTCCTTTCGTCGAGGATCACAAGAATTGCTTACTCTTCGAGCCGAATGCAGGATTGGAGCTTGCACAGATGGCATCCTTGCAAGCCGCGTTGAAGAATGCAATTCAAGTGGAATACCAGCTTGAAGACAGTGAGGTCGCTGCAGAACCATTACCAAGCGGTGATGAAAGACATTCGATTCTATTCTATGAATCTGCCGAAGGAGGCGCTGGGGTTTTGCGACGTCTGGTCGATGATCCAGTCGCATTTGCCAGAGTAGCAGCCCAGGCATTGCAAGTCTGCCATTTTGATCCGCAAACCGGCGAAGATTTGCGACATGCGCCAAATGCGAAAGAAGATTGTGAAGCAGCCTGTTATGACTGCCTGATGAGTTATTACAATCAAATGGATCATCGGCATTTAGACCGGCAAACGATCAAAGAATATCTACTGCAGTGCAGTCAAAGTACATCAACCTCCTCTCCACAGTCCATCTCCAGAGCCGAACATTGTCAACACTTGTTGAATCTCTGCCAATCGGATCTTGAGAGAGAATGGTTAACTTTCATTGAGAAAAACAATTTGAGATTGCCGAGCCATGCACAACTTCTGTTGGAGACCTGTCATACACGTCCTGATTTCTTTTATGAACAGGAACACGCCGCAATCTATGTTGATGGTCCCCATCACCAATACCCCGAAAGGCAACAGCGTGACCAGACTCAGAAGGATTGTATGGAAGATACCGGATACACAGTCATTCGGTTTGATTTATTGGAATCCTGGGACGAGGTTATAGAGAAGTATCCCTCAGTTTTTGGATTATTGGGGAGTTAATAATTAGGAGAAGACAATGGGCGATCTATAT
>ERZ795060.4204-NODE-4204-length-12383-cov-3.905581_pt1 | contig 12383 bp, 9 predicted proteins | sample MGYA00375144_ERZ795060 | MGnify/ENA primary metagenome ERZ795060 (study PRJEB30189, sample SAMN05720157) | activated sludge metagenome | isolation source: anaerobic digester from wastewater treatment plant | place: Japan | collected 2015-05-15 ... | reverse complement strand
GAGCCGTATTACAAATATCATTACAATACGATTTTAAGTTTGGAACTTAATCCTATTACTTGCGAATTAAATTATAATGACAAAAAAAATCAATGGCTTATAAATTTTGAAAAATTATCAGAGTTAATAGAAAAAAATAAAACTGTCAAAGCAATAGTAATAAACACTCCTGCAAATCCGAACGGCAAAATATTTTCAAAAGAAGAAATAAAAAAAATATTTGAAATATTAGAAAAAAACGATATTTTTTTAATAACTGACGAGATTTATGAATACATTATTTTTGATAATAACGAGCATATCAGCCCAGCGGCTGTATCAGCAAACAAAGAAAAAGTTTTGACTATTGGTGGTTTTTCAAAAACTTTTAGCATTACTGGGTGGCGTTTAGGTTATCTTTGCGCGTGTGAAGAAATAATTACAAAACTCGGAATATTAAATGATTTGATTTATATATGCGCTCCTGCGCCTTTGCAAAAAGCGGTTGCTGATATTTTAATTCAAAGCGATTGTACGTTTAAAGAATTAAAAGATTTTTATCAAAACAATCGAGATATTTTAGTCAATACTTTAAATGAAATTGGATTAACGCCGTGCGTCCCAGAAGGCGCTTATTATTTACTCGCTGATATTTCTAAATTGAATTGCAAAAATAGCAGACAGGCAGCTGATATGATATTGCAAAATACCGGCGTTGCTACTGTGCCGGGCTCTGCGTTTTTTAACACTAAATCAGGCGAACGATTTGTTCGCTTTTGCTTTGCTAAAAAAAAAGACATTCTTTTACGCGCTTGCGAGCAATTAAAAAAACTATCATTTTTTTAAAATGCAAAAACTAAATTCTTTTTGTAAAAAATATTTTTTTATTTATTGGTTAGAATAGAAAAAATAAAGCATCAGAAAAATTCTAAATAATTATTTTCAAATCTAAAAAAAAGAAAATCCATATTTCTGCTAGTAAAAAAATGGTTAAATCACATTCATCAGAGCTAATAGAGTTAATTTTAATGGCGTTTATTGAATTGTCATATAAAAATCAATTTTTAAAAAAAAATCATATTCAAGTGCAATTTAATAATATGATAAAAAAAAACTAACGCAAAAAAAATTGACAATTTCCAAAAAATGGTCTATATTCAAAATAAGAAAAATAGGAAAAAAGAGAAAAATAGGAAGGTAAGAATATGAACGGAAAAAATAATAAAATTCTTGATGATAATAAATTAAATAAAATTTCATATTATTATGCCTTATTCGATATTGACGAAAATGCGCCAGAAGAATTATTAAAAAAAAATTATAGAAAACTTGTTCTAAAATATCATCCCGATAAAAATACTTCGCCAGAAGCAGTTGATATTTTAAAAGAAATTAATGAAGCGTATCACTACATAATCGAATACAGAAAATCTCAAACTGAATTTGATAATCATCATAATGGCGTTTCTTCTTCGATTTTTAAAAAGAACAAATCTAAAAAAAGAAAAGGCACAATATCCCCAAAAACGCAAGTATATGCAGCGCCGTGGGGCGAAATTTATTATGATTTGCAAACTTATGAATATTCAATCGTCAGATTTTTAATAAATTTAACCAATATTCCAGACTATAAATTGCGCATACAAATAAGAGAAATTTTAACTACAAATCTTAAAACTAAAAATTTTTTTACATTGAACAAGATTATAGATTGTATCATAAAATCTTCGATTGCAGTCAAAGAATGGGCTGTTAACGCTCTATTTAAAAATATCGGTTCAAATTATTTGCTTCAATATATATCTTAAAATTAACTTATAAATTAAAAACAAAATTAGTTATGTGAATTAATGATTGAGTGAAAAAACAAAAAAATTCCGCGTTTATAAATATAAATTTTCAAATTCTAATAATTTTTTTTTGATATTTATTCCTGCTTGAAAATTGCCGAGCATGCCATTTGATTTAATTACGCGATGGCAGGGAAAAATAATAGGAAACGGATTTTTTGCCATAGCATTGCCTACTGCTCGACTATAATTTTTGTTATATCCCGCTAATTCCGCTAATTTTGAATAGCTAATAGTATCGCCGTATTTTGTATTATTGTATAAACAAAATAATATTTTCCGTTCAAAATTTGAACATTTGCTAAAATCAAAATCACTGAAATCTATTTCAATTTTTTTCAATTTGAAAATATCGTCTAAATAATCAAAAATTTTTTTTATAATTTTTTTATGACGGTGTATTAACAAAACATTTTGTATTATTTTAATTTTTGTTTTAGCGAATACATTTTTAAAATATATCCGTGATAATTTTATTATTTGATCATTTTGGTTTTTATCAATTTTAAACGCCAAAATTAAATCGCAAATTTTTTCTACCTTATATTCGCAAAAATACAACATAAAAAAATATTTATTTATTTTGACCGCAGCATTTTTTGTATTTTTTACCGCTGCCGCAAGGACAAGGTGTATTTCTTCCAATTTTTTCAATATCCATATTCGCCATTTTTGAAGAAGCAGCGCTTATATTTTTAGCTGCAACTGTTTTTTTACGTTCTTCAAATGCTCCACTGTTGTCCGAATGTTTGGTTTCTGTAATACGATATGAAGACGAAATCATTTCGCGTTCTTTTCGTTCATCTTCATCAGAAGATATTGTTATTTTCAATTTAAAAAGATATTCGATTATGGTTTCTTTAATATTTCTAATCATTCCCCCGAACATTTGCATACTCTGATTTTTATAAGCCACTACCGGATCTTTCGATGCCCACCCCTGTAAATGTATGCCTTCTTTTAAATAATCCAAATTATGCAGATGGTCTTTCCAATTTTCATCTAATATTCTTAACATAATGACTCTTAAAAAGTAATTCACATCTTTTTCAGGGATTAATTGTATGCGTTCGTTAAATAATTTTTTCCCTTCATCAGCAAGAAAATTAAATAATTCCTGTTGCATTGATATTTCGGACAGTTCGTTTTTCTTTCTATATAAATCAAATGAAAATGTTTTATAAAAAATATCTATTAATCCGTCAATATCCCATTCTGTATAATGTTTTTTTTCCGGGCAATATTCCAACACAAGATTTTCTATTACTTCTTCCATTACTTCAATAAAGTAATTTTTCAAATTTTCTTCAACTAATATTTTTTTGCGTTCTTTATAAATAATATCGCGCTGCGTGTTCATTACATTATCAAAGTCAATAAGATGTTTTCTAATTTCAAAATTATGCGCTTCGACTTTTTTTTGAGCGCGTTCTATTGCTTTTGAAATAAACGGATGTTGTATCTCTTGCGTATCGTCCATTCCCAAACGTTCCATTATTCCTGCTACTCTATCAGACCCAAACAATCTCATTAAATCATCGTCTAATGCCACAAAAAACACAGTTTCTCCCGGGTCTCCTTGTCTGCCTGCACGACCGCGCAACTGATTATCTATTCTTCGTGCTTCGTGCCGTTCAGTGCCGATAACTAACAATCCACCGAGTTCCGCTACGCCTTCGCCTAATACTATATCAGTTCCTCGACCAGCCATATTAGTTGCTATTGTTATAGAATTTTTCAATCCGGCATTTGCAATAATTTCCGCTTCGCGCTCGTGATATTTAGCGTTTAATACGCTGTGCGTCAATCCACAGCGCGTAAGCATCTTGCTTAATAATTCAGATACTTCAATTGAAATTGTGCCGACCAAAATCGGTCTGCCTACTTTATGGTTTTCTTTGATTAATTCTACTACTGCTTGATATTTGCCGTTTTTCGTGCGATAAATTTTGTCGTCATAATCTTTTCGACAGACCGGCATATTTGTTGGAATAACTACTACATCGAGTTTGTATATTTCCCAAAATTCTTGCGCTTCTGTATCCGCTGTGCCTGTCATACCGGCGAGTTTTGAATACATTCTAAAATAATTTTGCAATGTGATAGTCGCTAATGTTTGCGATTCCATTTCTACTTTCAAGCCCTCTTTTGCTTCAATTGCCTGATGCAGTCCGTCAGACCATCTACGGCCCGGCATCAAGCGTCCGGTAAATTCATCAACTATCACTATTTTTCCATCTTTAACAATATAATCAACTTCTTTTTTAAAAAGATTATGGGCTCTCAACATCTGATGAATGTGGTGGACAATACGCATATTTTCAACTGAAAATAAATCCGGCATATTCAAAAATTTTTCGCATTTGCGCGCACCGGTCTCTGTTAGTGCCACAGAATTAGATTTTTCATCAATCCAATAATCGCCGGTTTCTATAATTTGTTCGTTTTCTTCTTTGCGTTCGCCTTTGACAAGATAAGGAAATAATTTATTAATTTTATAATATTTTTCCGTAGTGTCTTCCGCTGCGCCTGATATAATCAAAGGCGTGCGCGCTTCGTCAATCAATATAGAGTCAACTTCGTCGATAATAGCAAAATTATGCCCACGTTGCACGCAGTGATCAATAGATACTACCATATTATCACGCAAATAATCAAAGCCAAATTCACTATTAGTTCCAAAGGTAATACTGCATTTATACGCTTTGATTTTTTCGTTATGGGGCATTTCATTCAAAATCAAGCCAACGCTGCGTCCTAAAAAATTATATAATTCGCCCATCCAGATACTGTCGCGTTTTGCTAAATATTCATTAACAGTCACCATATGTACGCCTAAATCAGTAAGCGAATTTAGATATACCGCTAATGTCGCAACAAGCGTTTTACCTTCGCCTGTTTTCATTTCAGCGATTTTCCCTTGATGTAAAACCATTCCGCCCATTAATTGCACATCAAAATGCCGCAAGCCCAATCTACGCATTGACGCTTCCCGAACAATTGCAAATGCTTCTGGCAAAATAATGTTCAAAGGATTTTCATTATCTACATTTTTCAAATAATCATTCCAATTTTTTGTTAAATCATTTTCTAATTGCCGCAAATTTATTTTTAAATAATTTTCTATTCTTTTTTTTAAATCATTTATGAGTTTATCAAGCCGTGCATCAATTAAAGAATTCATTATAACATTACGCATTTTGTCTTTTTGATATTTTTTGTCTAATTCTTCGCGATTATCTAAAAATAATTTTTTATAGCGTTTAGCATATTCGTCAACAGCACTCTCGCCTTTTTTTTGAAGCGCGCTATAAGCATTTATAATTTGACGATTCAGCCCGTCTATATAATTTTCCGGTATCTCGGTTTTTATATAATCAATAAATCGCGATGTGCAATTTTTTAAATCGTCGTTTGAATAATCTAAAAATAAAATTTCCATAGCATTGATTAAATTAACAGCAGGTAGTAATTTTTTTATATCGCGTTCATGCTTGCTACCAAATATTTTTTTTAATGTATTTTGAATTGTAGTCAACATATTATTAAGCCATCCTTAATATTTGATTTAAAATATCTGCAAATTGTTTTTTCTCGATAATCGCAATTTTTTTGAATTCATCGTTTTGCAATAAATGATAGGTCTGCTGATTCAGACCATTTGCCAAAAATATCAAACCTTTATTGAATTTTTTAAGAGTCAACGCATCATTAAAGTCTAATAAAACAATATCATTTGCCGGTTTCTCCCATAATTTTATAGATATTAGAATTTTCTCAAAATTTGTTTTATCTGACGCTTCAATTAATAATTCTGATTTAGGTAAAAATTCGGATTTTAAAATTTTGTAATTGTAATACTTTCCGAAATTTTCAAGAAATTTGGCATATACGGATTTATCCATATCATTAAGATAAGTTATTATTTGCGGTATTGTTTTTTTTGGAACAAGTTGATTAAGCAGCACAGAAATATTTTCATAATGCGGTTTGTGTTTGGAAATTTCTAAAAATAATTTATACGCTTCATCTTTTCTATCTGTATAATAATAAGAAAGCGCCAAAAAATATTGAAGTTCTATTTTTTTTTCTAAATCGCCGCTAAATTCATTCAATCCTAATATCAGATATTCTATCGCCGCTTCATATTCTGATGATTTAAAAAATGTTCGGACTAATGCTGACAATATATCAAATTTTAAGTTGCCTGTTGATATTTCTAATGCGCGAGTATATGTTTCTATCGCCTTCAACGAATTTTGAAGAATATTATAGCTATTTCCTAATTTATAATATATCTCGCTATTATTCGGCTGTAGTCTAATGATTTTTTCATAAATATTAATTGCATTTTTTATATCGCTAAGTTTTTGATATGTTTCGGCAAGTAATGTCAGCGCGAAAATATCAGAACTATCAACTGTGATAATTTTTTTTAATAATTGTTGAGCGTCTTGCAGCTGATTATTTTTTATTTTTAATTCTGCGAATTGCAAAAAAATCTTTTTATTTTCAATATTAAACTCAAAATGTTCGATAATTTTATTAGCATTGATAATATCGTTTAAATTGACATAACAATAAAAAAGGCGATTATATACCATATCTTCTGTAACATTTGACGATTTATCTATATTATTCAAAACATTGCGGAATGTCATAATTGCAGTTGAATAATTTTTTAATCTTTCCTGACATTCGCCAATTTTATATAAATAATCATTATTGTGGGTGTTTGAATATAGCAACTGAAAAATCTCGAGCGCTTCGCTGTATTTTCCTTTATTAAAAAGCGCAATCGCTTTTTGAGAATTATTGCGCATTGTTTTTTTGATTAAATTATATAAAAAAATCAAAATAATTAAAATTAGTATCGCTATTAATGAAAAAAGAAAAAGATTCATAACAAAAACTTAAATATTAAAATTTTCCAATGTTTCGAGATTATTAACATTTATTAAAGTTATATCTTTATTTATGCGTTTTATTAATCCTGTCAAAACCTTGCCCGGACCTGATTCGATAATAGTAGAAATCAAAAAATTATTAATCATTAACTCAACAGATTCTATCCATCTCACTGGCTCACATAATTGTTTTATTAATGCGCTTTTGATTTTTTCAGGGTCTGTTTCAGCAGTCGCTGTGTAATTACTGATAATTGGAAAAATAGGATGATTGAAATTTATTTTGCTAAGTTCATTAGCAAGATTATCCTGCGCCTTTTTCATTAATTTGCTGTGCCAGGCGCCGCTTACTTTTAATTCTATGCATTTGCCGGCGCCAGCTGATTTCGCTGTTTCTATAAATTTATTTACAGCGGCAAGTTCGCCTGATATTACTACTTGTCCCGGCGAATTTAATCCGGCAATGCCTACAATACCGTCAATAGCATTGCATAATTCTTTAATTCTTTCTTCTGTTAAGCCCATAACAGCATACATTGCGCCATTTGTCTGCCGCGCGCATTCGTCCATAAATACTGCGCGCTTTTCTAATAATCGCAAGCCGTCTTCAAATGAAATTACATTTGCAGCGTATAATGCGCCGTATTCTCCTAAACTATGACCTGCGGCAATCGTAGGTTTTACGCCTTTTTGCTTCAATAACTCATAAATCGCTACGCTTACAAGATATATTGCCGGCTGGGTGTTTATTGTCAATTGCAATTCCTCTTCGCTTGCATCAAAACACAAACCAGCATAATCTTTATTCGGATAGATACTATTTTTTTTTGACTTTTCAAATAAATCCCTTACTATTTCAAATTTATCATATAAATCTTTGCCCATACCTTTTGATTGAGCGCCCTGCCCAGGAAATACAACAGCAATATTATTCATAAATATTTATCTCTCCCGCTTAAAAAAATATTTTTTTATAAAATTTTGTATTATATATCTTTTTTTAGTTAAAGGCAAGAAAAAAAGAATCATATTATTAATTTTAATGAAATAAAAACTAATTTTATAATTGTAAATTTTAAAATGTATAACTATAATTTGTGTTTCGAATGTTTGGATTTAAGAATATATTTTAAAAAGAGATAAAGGGTTATGAATATTTTATTAACAGGCGCAAACGGAATGTTGGGAAAATCAATAGAATATTGGATATTCAAAAATTTTCCTAATGTAAAATTATATTCGACGGATATTAAAAATTTGGATATTACAAATTATGAGCAATTATCAATTTTTTTTGATAATCATCCGATTGATATTGTTATAAATTGCGCGGCATACGCAAATGTCGACGGTTGCGAGCAGAATCCGGAAATTGCATATTCTGTAAACGCTGCGGCAGTTGGATATTTAGCGAAATTAACTGAAAAATACTCAAAAAAAATCTGTCATATCAGCACTGATTATGTCTACGCTCAAATTGGAGAAAATATGCCGTTCACTGAAGAATCAAAACTTGAACCGCTCAGTATTTACGGCAAATCAAAATTATTAGGCGAAAAAAAATTAATGGAAAACACAGATAAATATTTTATTTTACGCACTTCATGGATGTTCGGATTTTTCGGCGAAAATTTTTTGAAATGGATATATTATTCATCTTCTGACAAACCGCTGAGATTGATAGTCGATAGTTTTGGCAATCCGACATATTCTATAACATTATCTGAAATAATAATGAAAATTATATTTACTGAAAATTACGGGATTTACAATGCTTCAAATTTCGGATATACAAACTGGTATGATTTCGGAAAATATATTCTTAGCAGCGCCGGCTTGACAAACCACAAAATTGAAAAAGTCCAAAGCGCTGAATTAAAAAGACCTGCGCAGCGCCCTAATTACAGCGTGATGAATATTAACAAAATTATAAAAACTTTAAATTACACTCCGCCGAGTTGGCAGGAAGCGGTTGACTCTTGCGTAAAAATATTAAAACAAAAAAATGAATTTTAAAATTTCGATAGCAAAAGATAAAAATAATATCAATGATATTTTGTATATAGATAATCAGCCGATATATAGTATTTACTCGCTCGAAAAACAAATTAAGCGTCAGATAGATTCGCAATTAAAATCTAATACTAAAAATATAATATTATTCGGCATTGGTCTCGGCTGGCATTTAGAATATATTACTAATAATTTTTCTAATATAAATGTATTTGCATTTGAACCAATAGCGGAAGTTTATAATTTATTTAATTCTAAATATTACGAGCAATTAAAAATTGCAAATATTAATTTTAAAATATTTTTTTATAAATCAGCAGATGAATTGCTTTTTCAATTTGATAAATATTTATCATACAGAAATTTTAATAATCTTGCTATTATAAATATCTATCAATCTATAAAAAATTGCGAGCCATTATATTCTGAATTTATTGCCGTATTGCGGACCGCTATTGATACAAAACATAAAAATTTTTGGACAAGTTTGATGTTTTCGGAATTATGGCAAAATAATATTACTGAAAATTTCAAATATTTATCTGAAAGTTATCCGATAGAATTGTTATTTAATAAATTTGACAAAATCCCAGCGCTTATTATCGCGGCTGGTCCGTCACTTGATAAAAGCATAGACGAGATAAAAAAATATCAAGAAAAATTCATAATTATAGCAGTAGATACTGCGCTTCGAACATTAATAAAAAATAATATTAAACCGGATTTTGTAATTACATTAGATGCGCAAAAATATAATTTTAAAGATTTTGAAGGAATTGATTATTCAGATATTATATTAGTTTATGAAATGACTGTATATCCGGAAATTTTAAGGAATTATAATGGTAAAAAAAAGATTTGTTATATTATAGGCAGACATTTCAAAGATTTTCAGGGACAGGAATATCTCAAATTTGAGCCGTTGATTGATTTTTTAGCCGATTGTTTTGAATTTCCCGGATATTTGCAGACCGGCGGGTCAGTATCTACCGTAGCGTTTGATTTAGCGCGAAGAATGAACTGCGACCCAATAGTATTTATTGGACAGGATTTAGCATACAGCGATTTCAAATTGCATACATCAAACGCATTTGATATGCTCGAAATTTATAAAACGCAAAGTAAATTTCAAACAATTGAAACATTCATTTTTTCGCATTTTGCCGAAAGGTCGCTAATGCCTGTAAAAGGAAATTATAGCGATATTGTATTTACTGATTTGACATTAAAACATTATTTAAATTGGCTGGCTGACGGCATCCAAAAAATGCGGCAGAAAGTATTAAACGCAACGCTCGGCGGCGCTTATATACCGCACACAGAAATCAAGAGATTATCCGAATTTTCTGATAAATATAAAACGCTTAACAAAAAAGAAATGTTTAGATTAACTGATAAAATAAAAATAAACGATGCGGCACTTAAATTAAAATTAAATAATATGCTACAAAAATTTTCTGTTTTATTAGATGATATTAATGAATGTATCGAGATTACGAAAGATTCAAATATTCCGATGAACTCAAATGAAAAATCCGAATTGTTATTTCAAAAAAAGAAGGAACTACTAACTTTGAATTTAGCGATTTTTGATGTTTATATTGACAAATATTATTGGACATTGAAAGATTTGCAGGCATTAAATTTAAACGAAGATAATTATTTAAGATACGACTATCAATTATTTTTTATGATACTGCAAGACGGATTGATTAAAATAATAAATATATTAAAAAAAATTCTCAGTAATTATTTTAAATAAATATTATTCATTTGTTCAACAAAACGGCTGACACTGAATTTTGTTGAAAGTGTAGATATCGCATTTTTTCTGATTTTTGCATACTGTTCGTCGTCTAATTTTAAAACTTTTTCAAGAGTATCTGATAAATCGCGAATATCAAACGGCGTAAATAAAAAACCGTTTTTATTGTCTTCAATAATTTCAGGGACGCCGCCAGCATTTGAACCTAATACTATACAGCCTGCCGCCATTGCTTCAATCAACACTAATCCAAAAGTTTCGTTTTTACTCGCTAACACAAAATAATCAATACAATTCATTAGTTCTGGAATATTATCACAATATCCTAATAATTTAATTTTATCAGATAGATTATTTTCAAAAATATATTTTTTTAAATTTTCATAATACTCTTCTTCTCCTTGCGGAGTTTTACCGACAATAACTAAAAAAAAATTATTATAGCGCTGCGCGAGATTTTTAAATGCTTGTAGTAGAATATGCTGACCTTTACCTTCTGTCACTTGTCCGACAATCCCGATAATTTTTTTATCTAACGGCAGATTATATTTTTTTTTTAATTCATTTTTTGAAAGAGAAATATTATATTTTGTTTGGTCTATTGAATGATAAACAATTTCAATTATATTTTCAGAAACAGGCCAAAATTTCAAAACATTATTTTTCATCTGTTCTGTTATTACGCAGAGTTTATCCAAATATTTATATAAAAATTTGTGGATAATATCTTTGCGCGGTTTACCCGGTAGCATTTGAAGATGATGAATAATTTTTATATTTTTTAGTCCTAATAATTTTGAAGAAATTACGCTGAATCGAATATCTGATGATTTAAAAGTATGAATAATTTCTATATTTTTAGATTTTATAAATTGATTTAATTTTCTATAAGTCTGAAAATTTAAAATTTTTGGATGGGGAAATTCAATAATGTTATTCTTATCTCTTGAATTTATCAATCTTTTTGCAAGTTCGGTATTTTGACGAGCTGCGAAAAAAATATTATAGCTACTTTGTTGAGACATTAATTGATATAAATTAAATGAAAAAATTTCAAGACCGCCCCAGCCGCTTGAAAAATTTATATATAAAATATTTTTTTTTATTTGCATAACTTTTTTATATTAAAACATCGAATTTAAACTGTAAAGAAAAAAAATTACAATTCAAACAAAAAAATATATTTTGCATTTTTTTAGTTATAAAAAATACATGTTTTATTTATGCAACTACCAAAAAAACTATTTTAGAATTTTAGAAATTTCTAAAATAGTTTTTTATAAAATAAATCGCTTTGATTTGGAGTTGTGGGTTAAAAAACTAAAAATAAAATCTTCATTACGAAGCAGTCAAAAAAAAAGCGCATTCTAAAGATTTTAATCTTGTTTTTTATCATATAAGAATATAATATTTTAATTATGAAAACAATAACAGTTAAAGGAAAAAGTTTAGAAGAATGTATTGAAAAATTATCTAATAAATTAAGATGTCCTGCCTCATCTATCAAAAATTATAAGATTTTGAAAATTGGTAAAAGTTTTTTATTTGGTCTTATAAAAACAGATTATGTGGTGCAGTATATATCTTATACAAATCCCGTATCAGATAATTATCGAATTAATGAAGCATTAAAAATAGCATTAGATTTTGACGGTTTTTTTACTATTGACTATCAAGATGGCGCTGCGTATTTGACAGTTTTTCCGCCCGGTGAAAACGGTAAAAGCGTTGAATTTGACGATATTATAAACAAACTAAAAACAATCAATGCGCAAAATATCGACGAAACAAAAATTCGCGAAGCATTAGAAACAACATTAAAAACACCAGTAAAAGTAGCGGACTGGCCTGACGGTGAATCATTTAATG
>ERZ795060.4203-NODE-4203-length-12383-cov-13.326898_pt1 | contig 12383 bp, 9 predicted proteins | sample MGYA00375144_ERZ795060 | MGnify/ENA primary metagenome ERZ795060 (study PRJEB30189, sample SAMN05720157) | activated sludge metagenome | isolation source: anaerobic digester from wastewater treatment plant | place: Japan | collected 2015-05-15 ... | reverse complement strand
AAAAGGTATTAGATGAGACTAAAGGTATAATTAACAATACCCAAAAGGTATTAGATGAGACTAAAGGTATAATTAACAATACCCAAAAGGTATTAGAATTTAACAAAAAGGCTAATTATTCTCCTCAAACTATAGAGGAAATTTCTAGTACGGATTTTTCTAAAGTTCCTAAAAGTATATTTAAAGTTATAGATATAACAAATCATTTGCGTTCTGTTAATATAAATAATTCCGACCAAGAAATGTTAAGTGCTGACTTCTCTGTTGTGTTGCCAATAGAGGATAATTTTAATAATGAATTTATAACATTAAATGGGTATAATGTATATATCAATGATTTCTTTATTATTAAATTAAATAATAAAGAAGTATTTTATGGATTTGTTGATAGTATATCTATTAGTGCGACAGTTGATTCTAATGTTATTTGCAATATTAGATTGTATAGTTATACGAAATTATTGAAGACTTCTAGTTTTGTTGTATCAGAAGCATTGTTGAATAAAATATATACTGATTTTAATAATAATGAAAATCAGATAAAAACTTCAAAAGAATTTTTTGCTAATATACAAAATTTAACTGTCTGGAGTGATATTTTCCAAGACAAAACAGTAATGGAAATAATTAGATATATATTAAAATATAAGCTTTTTTGCACAGATACACTTAACTTTAATTTTGAGAATTTTCTTAATACTTCATCTAAATATCTAGAGCAAAATATGGTAATTCCCTCTTTTTATGTTTTGTTCTGTATGCATTATGTTAAAAATGGATTTAATATAATACAAACAGATATGGATATTCATATCAAACCATATTTAAATTTATTATCTAATGGAATCCCGATGACTGATTCTATTTATAAAACTCCATACGATGTAATAGGTGATGTTTGTAATAATTTGCTGTTGGAGTTTTTTGAGGATTTTGGAAATACTTTAATTATAAGGGAAAAGTATTATTTTAATAAAAACCAACCAATATATCCTAAAATTGGTATTTTGAATTATCTTTCTGGTGTTGAAATTAGTAATTATAACAATTATAATTCTAACATATTTGTAACCACATTTGTTGAAGATCTTATTGGCCAGTTATCGGAATATATAAATGGTGTATTTTATGATCATTTATCTATATATAAAAATAATTTTATATATAATAATGAAACATATGTCTCTCCATATAATAGATCTTATGGTAGCTTATCTGCTATTTCTAAATATAAATACAAAATAGGATTAGCTGAAAATAGTTCGTCTTTTAATTTGTCTTTTCTGTTTCCAATAGACTATGAGTTTGAACTATGTAGCCCAAATAAAATATATCATTTGTTTGGAGATACTATATATTTGTCTAAATATAATATCTTCATATATCCTAAAAATGTTAGTATTTCTATTAATGTAGACGAGAATATCGGATATTCTTTATCTGGGTCTGTTTTTTGTTTTGATCCTGCGTTGTTTGAAATGCTAAATAAAATAATGAACTTTTTCTATTCTAAAAATTTTATCTATAATTCTGAACAAATATCTACAAATAACCCAGCTTCTAAAGAATTTATTTCTATGGTTAAGGGGTTTATAAATAAAAATGGACTAAGTATCTTTATTAATTCAGATAAAATATTTATGAAAGTTTTAGAAGAATACAAAGGGTTTAAGATAAGTGTAAATAAAAATGTTGCTCCCTTTTTTACTGCTTTAACTAGGATTGACCTTAAAGAAAATAATATAAAAAAATTGAAGGAATTATATAAAGATTTTTTAAATAAAAAAATAATATTATCAGTTGGGGATGAGGTTGTTTTAGATAAGACAATTAGTAATCCAGAAAAAGCCAATGATTCAAAAGATGTCACTTTTTATCACAATAAAATCGTTTTGAATAAAACTTATGAAACAACAATAGAAGAATATTTAAAAGGTGTATTTTTTGTAGAAAGGAATAATGTTACAATGAAGGATGAATATGTTTCTTTGTTTTATAAGATTGATACTGATTTTAGGCAAATTCTAGTTACGAATGAAATATCATATGATTCTTTTAAAGAAGATGTGTTTTATAAAATAAAAAAGAGGAATATTTTTAAAAATGAAAGAATAGAGTTAATAGATCTTATAAATCAGTTAATAAATGTAACTAATGAGAAAAAAGATTCTGGGAATAAAATTAAAAAAGACATAACTAAGAGGTAAGAAAATGTTTAAAATAGGAGACGGAGTTTTTCAATCTATAATTTCTGATAATAATTCTCTTTTTTCTGATATTAAGGTTTTAAGAAACTATAATTTAAACTTATCCCCAAATCAATATTTTTTTCATTGCCCATCACCCGGGGATTTTATATCTTATTTTACGTATGATGAAATGTCTCGAAATTTCTATTTTAACACTTTGTTTAATTATATAGATTTTATAGATAAGGAAATATTAAATGAATATGGAATAAATGAAAACCAACATCCTAACTCTGTACATACTCCTTCATATGGAGATACTTATATAGGCAAATTTGGTAGGATATATTTAAATGATAGTGTAATTATTAGTAGTGATAATTATAGATCTAAAGCTTATTTTTGGGATGATGGTTTATATGAAAATAGGTCTTATAATTTTAAAATAAGAACAGAGGATTCTAGTGTGTCTATATATACTACTAGTAGCGACCCAGTTAATAAATTTGGAGATTCTTTAAATATAGAGATAAATAAATATGACTATAGTTCTTTTTCTATTTCCAATGTATCTAATGAAAGAATAAATTTTGATGGGACTTATTCTAAGAAAATGATGTTTATGCAAAATGACAATGTCTATGGGTTTGATATGCAATTTAATAGCGACATGTCTTTTAGGTTTGAATTAGGATATGATCAAAATAAGCAAAGGTTTGCTAGTTTAAATATTAATAAAGATGGGGTTTATTTTAAAACAATTAAGCATTCTATACAATTAGATAACGTTAGTGATAATATAAAAATGATTTCTAATTCTATGTCAGTATTATTGTCTGATTTGAGTATGTCTGCTAAAAATATAAGTATTAACACAAAAGAAGAGATTTCCCCTATAGTTTTAGGTGCTCCTGGGCTTCCTTCTGTGCCAGCTCTTACAATAGCTGGTTTTTTGGTGATAAAGCTTAATGGGAAGGAAATTAAGATTCCTTATAGTATTTAAAAAAAATATAGTTTTATTATGATAGATGTTAATAGGATTAAATCAGAATTTAAAAAAACAATAGATGGATTTAATGATTCTCAAAAAAAAGATTTAATTAATAAATGGAATAATTGCATTGAACAATTGATTTCTAAATTCAAAAATGCTAAAAATGATGAATTTGAAATCTTAGACAACAAATCATATAGCATAAGACATAAAGAATATAATGAAATTAATGATTCAGATAAGATAGATATAAGTTCTCTTGGTAATGGATTGACTCAGGTTGATATCGGGGTAATAATAGAAATGTTACAAAAGGTTACCTTTGAAAAGAATTACTATTTCAATAATGAATTAATCCGCAATAATTATAAATATATATATAACAAAAAATTAATAAAATATGCTGATGAAATAATTAGGGATTTGGAGAGTTTAAAATGGCTTTAGACTTATTTATACTTTCTGATATCCCCAATAACGAAGTTTTGAATAATATAAGCGATAAAACCAAGATAACTATGTTAAATTCTGATATACAATTTGATCAATATGGGAAGATATTATTAACAAGTGGGAAACAGAAAACTATACAAAATGTATCTAAAATATTATTAAGTGATTGCCAACATCCAGAAGACCAGGCTCTTTCTTCTCCGTTATATAAATATATAGGGACCAAAATGGATGTTATGATTCAAAATGATTTGGTTTTTGATGTGATAGAGTCTCTTAATAAATATAATGAATATAATAATGATAACCCCGATTCTAATGAATATCTAGGATATATAGATGATATATCCTATGTTAATGTTGGAGACCCTAGGGCGTATATGCTTAAATTGACAATAGAATTGGAGAGCGGAGAAAAGATTGGAAGTTTTATCGGGATTAATGTATGACATTTAATGAAATAATAAATAATATAATTGACAAGATAAAAGAGTATTCTCAGAAAAATGCTATACCAATAGATACCAGAGTTGGAACTGTTTTACGAGATTTTATAATCGCTCCAATATGTTATGTTATAGAAGATATTTATAAAAATATAGATACTAAATTATCTTCAAATTCTATCTTAACAGCGACTGGCTCAGATTTGGATAATATTGCTTCTTCGTATGGGTTCTATAGGCTACAGGGGAAAAAAGCTAGAGGAATATGCAGGTTTTATAAGAAAATAGATAATCTAAGTATATCTAGTGTTGATATATTGTATGGTACATCTGTTTATGGATACAATAAGGAATTTGTTACATTATCTAATGCTACTATTTCTTTAACTTCTTTAATTGAAACTAATATTAATAGCCCATTTTATGGCTATAGATATGTTGATGTGCAGGTTGAGGCTGTAGATGTTGGGAGTAGCTATAATTTATCCGCATTTGGTATTAATACTGTTTTATCTCAAGGTATTGATGGGGTAGCGAACTTATCTGATATAACAGGTGGAGCAGATATAGAGACGGACGATTCTTTAAGAACAAGAGTGTTAACGTGGCTTGGCGGTAATTATGGGACAATAAGTGGATATAAAAATGATATTATTTCCAATTTTAATGTTGATGATATATCAATAATAACCAAGAATGATTCAGAATTTTTTAAGTCAAGACTTAGCGCTATAGGGGCATTTGATATAGTTATTAAAACTAATCAAACTTCTGTTATGTCGGAGAATTTAAATGTTACATTAGATAATAATGGGAACAATATAGTATTTCTTGGATATAAGCCAGTTAAAAGAATAATATCTATAATGGATGCTAATAATAACCAGATAGTAAACTATACATTAAAAAATATTTTAGAATACGGTGATTTTTATTATAATAGCAGTAATAATGGATTCGTTGCGGATATAGGTAATTATAGTACTTCTAAAGTATATGTTACATATGAGTATTATAATCAAATAAGCGAAATAAATGATTATATAAATAGTATAGACAAAAAAATAATAAATACTAATCCTCTGGTAAGGAAATCAGAAGAAGTAAATATTTTTATAACAATGAAAGTTAAAAAACTTCCTGGATATTATTTTTTAAATATTGAATCTAACATAAAAAATGCGTTAATAAACATGATTAATAGTAAGAAAATAGGGTCAACATTACAAAGAAGCGATATTATATCTGTTTCTTATGTTGATGGGGTTGATTATATTAATTTAAGTGATGGGTTTTTGGTTACCTATATAAGAAAATCTGTTAGCGATGATCAAATAGCTTTAATTGAAACTTTAAACTTAAATAAGTATGAGTCTTTTAATATATCAGAAAGTAATATATTAATAATAGAGGAGACATAATGGCTATAGGTGATTTTTATCCATTTAGACCAGGACAGGTCGTTACTGCGGACCAGTGGAATGAGTTATTTGAAGCTATAAGAAATGGCACTTTTTTCTTAAATAATAATGATCCTTTAATAGAGCAAATATCTAATTTATCTTCAAAGATACAGGTATTAGAGCAAGAAATAAATTATCTTAAAAATTATGTGAACGAGTTATATTATATGAGAGAAAATTTTACTCTTTCAGACTTACAAAATAAAGTTACTTTGCAATATCCCCCAGTATTGAATTCTGAAATTGTTATATTAAATGCTACTGTTAGAACTAAAAGGATGTCTATAAATGATGAAATTTGGGATTATTATGTTGATGGAACGGATATCATATTTAATCCAACCTTAGTAACTATCATAGAAGATGGGGATATTGTCTCTGTTATATATAGAAGGAGTCGAACATGGGATTAAATTTTAATGAAATTTATAAATACAAAGGATTTGATTTAATAACTATTAAAAATAGGTTTATAGCTCCTACTAGAGATAATAACTATGTATCTGTTACTGATCAATTCGTAGTAAAAAAAACCCAAGATAATAAGATTTATTATTTAAAATTAACTGAAAGACCTTTTGTAAATGAAGTTAATCTTATTAATGTTTCCGATGGGCAAAATTTATATACATATGCAGAAAACATTTCTAGCTTAGGGGCTTCTAATTTTACATATGATGATATTGATTTAATAAAAGGATATATAGCAATACAGAGTCTAACTGGCAATGGCGAAGAATACATAGTAACCGTTTCTTATAAGGGATTAGGTAGTGTGGTTTCTGCCGAGGATATTAATGAACTAAAAACAGGAGCGTTAACTCATACTGAATTTTCTTTCAATGGAAATGTTAAGATACCTAATGGGACTTTAGATTTAAATAATAATAAAATAATAAATTTAAGCGATCCGTCTGGCGCATTAGATGCTGTAAACAAGAGATATGTAGATAATGTCGCGCATGGGTTAACTTGGCAAAAACCGGTAAAAGCAATTGTTACTTCATCTTTGCCATCTAATCCTAATGATGGGGATAGATATCTTATTAATATTTCTGGTAATAATAATTTAAATAAAATAGCAGAATGGCAATATAATCATTGGGAATATATAGCCCCAGAGTCAAATTGGACTTTATTTGTTGAAGATAGTGATACAGCTTATACTTATAATTCTGAATCTACTACTGATTTTAAATGGGTAGCTATAGCTAGACCGATGCTTTTGCCTAATGGAATTACAGGGCAGACATTAAAATATAATACAGATGGATGGGGATCCACCTCTGAAATTTTTATTTCTAATGGCAATATTGGTATAAATAATACAAATCCATTATATAATTTAGATGTTAATGGAAGTATTAATGCTAGCGCTTTTTATTTAAATGGACAACCTTTTTCGGGTGGTAGTGGCAACATAATTCAATCTGGAGATAGCTCCGTTTTGGTATCAGATTCTGGTTCTGGAGAAATAAAATTTAAAATTGACAATAATGATATTTCAAAAATTGATTCAACTGGATTTTTTGTTAATGATATAAGAAATATAAATTTTGGACAAGACATAAATTTTTATAATAATATTGATTTAAAAAATAATGATTTAAAAGGTGTGAGGAATATATATTCTTATAATACTAATGGATCTTTGAATATATATGCTACAGATATAATTGTTGGGAAAACTCTCCAATTTTCTGATGGGTCTGGATGTAAGATAATTGCTGGGAGTGGTAGTTCTAATGTCCCTACAATTACTTATGATACTGATAATAAATGGAAATATTCTAATGATGGAGTCAATTTTTTAGAAATAGGGTCAGGTTCTGCAATTGAAAAGGTTACAACTTTACCAACTCCAGATTCATCTAAAAGAGGGAAACTTGTTTATTTGGAAGGAACTATTGATAAATTGTATTGTTGTATGAAGGATAGTTATAATAATTATTCTTGGGTTTTAATTGCCATAGGAGAATAATGTACGCAACTAATTTTATTATAATGTCAGATGGATCTTTATGGGGCTGTGGAATGAATAATTATGGCCAACTTGGTATAGGTAGCAAACAATCTAATCCAGTATATGGATGGCAATTAATATCTGCTGAAAAATGGATAAAAGTATGTGGTAGTCTATATCATACATTAGCTATAAAAAGTGATGGTACACTTTGGAGTTGGGGTAATAATTCTTGTGGACAACTTGGGACTGGAGATTATATGGAAAGACTTATCCCGACTCAAATAGGTTCAGGTAAATGGATAGATATTAGTATAGGAGAAAGGCATTCTGCGGCTATTTCCGAGGAACGTAAATTATATACATGGGGAGATAATACTTTTGGGCAATTAGGATTAGGAGACTTTTCTATTAGAAATGCTCCTACAATGACGTCTATTGATAGATGCTATAAAGTATCTTGTGGGAAAGATCACACATTAATTACAAGAGTTGAATCTAAAGATCTTATGGGATGTGGACGTAATGATACATTTCAATTAGGCCAAAATAATACTAATAATTACAATTCATTTGTTGTTATTAGTAATGGAGTTATAGAATTTTCTGGTGGAACTTATCATACTGTTTTTATAAAAAAGGATGGATCTTTATATGGTTGTGGTAGTAGGATAGTTGGAGAATTAAGGCTTCCTACATATCCAAAATATGCAACTACTCCAATATTATTAGATTCATCTTATAAATGGAAAAAAATAATATGTAATGATCATACAACTGCTGGATTAAGAAAACAAAATGAAGATTGTATTGTTTTAGAGTGGTTTGGCTATGGTATAGGGGAAAATCCAGAATTTTTGTCTGATTCTTGTTATGATTTTTGGTTTTCATGGTCTGGTATTTGTTATATTGATTATAATGGGATGTTAAAAGGGCAAGGTTATGGATGGTTCCTTGGATTAGGTTCTCTTGACTATTTTGAGGACTTTGTAGAATTAGAGGTTTTGCCAATAAAAACAAGAGTCGGCTATAAAAATGATTGGAGATGGGATTATTTTAAAAATTATAGGAATTATCCAATAGGAACAAAAAATAATTGGGTATGGGGAAGAAGTGGTAATGCTTTTATTTTAAATAATAAAAAGGAATTTAAAATTTGTTAATTTTATGAATTTTGTTGTTATAAATAATGGGAAATTGATGGCCGCTGGAAATGGATTAAAAATTGGTAAAAATAATAATATTTTATATTCTGAGTTTATAAGTGTACATGATGGAGTGGATAGTATTTCTATTGGAGCAAATTTTTGTTTTTTGTTAATGAGAAATGGAAGACTTAAATATATAGGGATGAATGATTATATATTAAGTAATCCTATATTATCATTTACATATGCTGATACTTTAAATTATTTATCTGTATATTCTGGGTTTTATCATGCTATTGCAATCAGATCTGATTTTAGTTTATATTCTGTTGGAGATAATACTTATGGACAATTAGGTTTAGGAAATACAAATAATAATTATAATTTTCTCCAAAAAATAGGAACTAATTCATGGGTAAAAGCTAGTGCTGGACTTTTTCATTCTGCTGGGATAGATTATTTGGGGAATTTGTATACATGGGGTGGGAATTCTAGCGGGGAATTGGGTTTGGGAGATACTAATACTAGATTATCTCCAACAATAGTCCCTGGTGGATATCGTTGGGTAGATGTCCATTGCGGGAATGGATTCACTATAGCTATAAAAGATGATCTATCTATTTGGGGCGCTGGTGTTTATAGTAGAATAGGCAGCGGTGCTCCAGGATATTCTACATCTTTCGTTCAATTAATATCTGGGAAATGGAAAGCTATATCTTGTGGTTTTAGTTATACTATTGGGATAAAAACAGATGGCACAATGTATTCTTGGGGTTCTACAAATCATAGAGGACAATTAGGTAATGGAACTTATGGGACATCTGGAAGTACTTATCCAGTACAGATTGGAGTTAATAAAAAATGGGCAAATTGTTTAGCGACAAAATTACCCAATCCTTTTAGTTATGCTATAAGTGATGATGGAGAATTATATGTATGGGGAGACAATCTTTACGGAGAATTGGGAATAAATTCATCAGATTCAATTATTACTTCTCCAACTTATGCAATGAGAGATTGTTTTGTTAAAAGAGGAATTGTATGAGTGCTAAATATACTAAAATAAAAGGGACATTAATAAAAGAAGATTCTATAACTACTCAAAATATAAAAGATTCAACTATTCTCCAAAATGATATAGCTTTAGGAACTATTACTGATAATGTATTTCAAGATTATTCTATACGAGATATTAAACTTTCTAATACTGTTACCAAACAAGGAAATGATTTTAATTTACCCAACAAATTAGTTCAACTTAACTCTAATGGAAAAATTCCTAATAATCTTATAGATTTTAGTTCTTTATCGTTTGAAAATATATCTACAATAAATTTGTCAGATGTTGAAGGAAATGTAAATTCTCCCTTTGGTTTATTAAAACTAAATGCTTCTGGTAAAATAGATAATTTTTTAATAGATGTTAATTCTCTTTTATATAAACAGATAGATTCATCCTTCTTAAGTGATTCAGATTTAATAGTTAAATATGATGCTAACAATAGCATAGATTCTAATTTTTTAAATATAAAAAGAACTACGAATGAGCCTGAAATTAAACCAAATTATGTTGCACTTTTCTTTGATGATGCAACTCAAAGGTTATTAGTAAAAACAGGAAATGGGATACAAGAAATTGGGCAAAAAATCTTTTTTGTCTCGTCGGAAGTTCCTCAGGGGCAAATAGATGGAACTAATTATGAATTTATATTGCAACATATTCCGATACAAAATTCAGAAAGAGTATATATAAACGGGATAAGAGAAAAGAAAGGGAATTATAGCATTGTTAACAATGTTATAATATTTTCTGAACCGCCTTTTCTTGAATCTGAAATAATAGTAGATTATTCATATATAGGAGGATAATAATATATGGCATTCACACAGATAGACTTAGAAAAACAAACGAAGGACCAATCTTTGGTTACTTCTAAAATAAAAGATGGGGCAGTTGTTGATTCAAAAATATCATCTTCTGCTAATATAAGTATAAGCAAATTAAATACCACCGACGCTGATTTTGATAGTTCCGGTGTTATTAAAAATGGTAAAATTAATACTAATAAATTAGAAAATGGTGCTGTTACTTATGATAAACTCGCCGCTCAAGCTGTTCATACCGACAATATACAGGATGCGGCTGTTAGAGAATACAAGATAGGGAATGAGGCTGTTACTAATTCTAAAATAGCTAATTATGCTGTTGATGGAAAAAAAATAGCTTCCGAATCTATTACTGATGAAAAAGTTGCTTCTACTGCTAATATATCTATAAGCAAACTTAATACGACTAATGCTGACTTCGATAGCAGTGGTTTATTAAAAAATAGTGTAGTAACATCTTCCAAAATAGTTTCTGGAAGCATCTCTAATACACATATTGCTTCTGATGCGGCTATAGCGTATAGTAAATTAAATATAGCAGATGGAGATTTAACAATAGCCAAAACTAATGGGCTTCAATCAGCATTAGATTCTAAATTAGCGTTATCTGGTGGAACCATGTCAGGCGATTTAAATATGGCGCTGAATCCTATTTTAAATCTTCCGTACCCTACTAATGCTAATGATCCTGCTACGAAATCTTATGTGGATTCTTTGGTATCAGGAATAACTTGGAAAAAACCTGTTAAAGATGTTGTATCCACTTTGCCTTCTTCTCCTTCAACTGGAGATAGATATTTGATAAATAGTGGACAAGACATAAACAAAATAGCGGAATATAACGGGTCTTCATGGACTTATGATATCCCTTCTGATAACTGGGCCGTGCTTGTATCCAATGGAGATTATGCTTTAACGTTTGATGCGGAAAGCACTGATTCTTTTAAATGGATACAATTTACTGGTGCTGGACAAATAAATGCTGGTGTTGGTTTAGAAAAGGTTGGGAATACTTTAAATATAAAACTTGGTGCTGGTATAAAAGAACTTCCTACTGACGAAGTTGGTTTGGATCTTTATGCTAATGGTGGTTTAGAATTGGTTGGGTCTCCTGAAAGCGATGCGCAGTTGAAAGTAAAAGTAGATAATACTACTATACAAATAGATGGTAATGGAGCTTTAAAGGTAGTAGCTGCTGGTGTTGGTGATAACCTCGGAAACCATACTGCTACCCAAAACTTAAATATGAATGGATATGCTATAGATGGGGCTACTGATATAAATGCTTCTTCTTCGTATGTATTAAATAATGGTACTACTAATTATAAAATAGCATATGATACTGAGAATAATTTATCGTTTAAAAAATATATGGGTAGTGCATATAAAAATTTTGCTGGAGTTGGGACGGAAATTGTTTCTGGTACCAAATATAGAGCATTATTAGGATTAGGTGGAGAAGATACTCAGAATTCGTCTATTATATCTACTTTAATGTTAACTTCCGAAACAGACATATTATATCATTCGTTTGAAGATGGGTCTAATATTGATGAGTTTAGTATAGTAAATGATTTCTCTACTCATAAATATACTATTTCTTCTACTAAAGAGCTTAATATATCTTCAAACAATGTATTAAAGTTGTCAGCTACTAATGGGACTCAGATAACTGGATCTCTTAAGATAGTTGATGGGAAGCAAGCTTCTGGGAAGGTATTAACTTCAGATGAGTCTGGAAATGCCAGATGGCAACCTCTTCCTGCTGGGGAGAAATTAACAAGAGAAAGATTCACTGCTGATGGCGATTCGGCATCCTTCCAATTATCTGGTACTCCTA
>ERZ795060.4196-NODE-4196-length-12408-cov-3.650935_pt1 | contig 12408 bp, 8 predicted proteins | sample MGYA00375144_ERZ795060 | MGnify/ENA primary metagenome ERZ795060 (study PRJEB30189, sample SAMN05720157) | activated sludge metagenome | isolation source: anaerobic digester from wastewater treatment plant | place: Japan | collected 2015-05-15 ... | reverse complement strand
ATCCTGAACCATCGTCGATATTAAACCAGCCGTCGCCGGAATCGGTTCTCTTTCCCCACACCTTCATCAGCAGGTCTTTAGCAAGCTCAGACTGCGCAGCTCGGTTGGTCATTCCGACCGGATTAGGTGATTCTCCATGCTCTATAAAAGCCACCAGTGCATCGGGGATTTCTTTTCCGCCTGCACCATCGGCAACATGGCCGGTGACTATAACACTATCCCCAACTGATATAGGGGCTGTGGAAACAACCTTGATGCCTGCAGAACGGTCCAGCTGCTGAATCCAGAACTCGCCATCGAATGCAGCAGTAACTATGGCTCCCCAGATGATGACATAAGTTCCATCAGGTAAGCCCTTCGCATTACCAACTGAAACCGCGGGAGCAACATCAGCAACGGCATCTATCTCAGCAGACACTTCTCCCAATTCTCCATAGGGACTGATGACATTGTCGCCGACTACAGCGTCAGTTATCCTTATATACCTGAACCAGGATATTCCAGCAGGAACGAGGTTGCCCTGCTCGTCCGTTAACGGAACTCCCGGAGCTGCCTGACAAACCGCATCCGCGATGTCAAATACATCACCACCACCGCTCGTTTGGTCTATCAGATAGCTTGACATATCTCCTTCCACAGATTGCCTGTCAGGGGTTGTGTAAAATTCCTCTGGAGTCCTGTACTGCGGGAGCGATGGAAACCGAAGCTGCGGAAGTTGAAGTGCAGGAGTGTATTCGGCATAGTTGCGCAAAACCGTCTCAGACTGGCCTGTATTCAATCCTCCAACCAGTGCTGACGGCAGAATATTTGGAAGAATCAAATACCAAACTTCACCATCCTGGCTTATCTCAACAAATGCCGGCTCCTGCCATCTGAAGGTTGAGTCACCATCAATAAAAAGGGCATTGGAAAACACTATGAAGTCGTAACCGCCGGGATTGTCCGGGTCATCTGTTACATCATGATCAAAAGCAAGGGTTATTGAACCACCATCTCCAAGAGTAACTACTGAAGTGTTGTCGGCATAGGAATCCGTCATCCCATAAGGTCTGCCAAGAGCGCGGTTTGGGTCGTTGAACTGTGGATTTCCAACAAACTGACCGGGGCCTGGAGAATAATCCACAACTGACACCGCAAAAGGGCTTTCCGACATCGCTGCAGATGCTAGTACGGTCAAAAACATCATCCAAAGTAGAATGAGCCTTCTATTTATTACAGTGAAAGTTTTCATAACCTTTGTTTTTTCACTCCACATCGAACAAGCTGTTGTCGTCCGGGCCGAACCAGCCTACATTAAACTGTTTGTTTTCCACAAAGTAAGCGTTCACAGGTGTGGTAAACCCAAAACGCTCTGCTGAAACATGGCCGTCACACCAGGCTACGTTGGCCGTCTGCCCCTGCCTGAAATGTATGGAAGGACTGTTTCTGTAGGTCTTTACCTCGCCATCGATTACTGCAAAAGGCGCTTCGCAGAAGGAATACTCGATCAGGTGAGGATCTTTGCGGTTTCTCGGCATAGCAGTATCGGTCAGCATTACAGTCCTGGAGGGCCTGCGGATTTCTGACAAGGTCGAAGCTACCCTTGCACTTTCTGGAAAAACATTGCGGTAGTAAGTTCCGCCGATGTAGTCCCGGTTGTATCCGTATCCTCCGCATCCTGACTCGAAAGCATTGGGATCATCGGGCCTTGTCCGTAAATTAGTTGCAAGTGGACATCTCTTGATACCACCGGATTTTCCCACATAAGGCCAGAGAGGCCCAGACTGAGGGTTGAACGGGCTTTGCGGGTCAGGTCTGGTTCCATGCCATCTGATCAATCCGCCGCCGGGGCCATCGATATCTGAGGCAGCAGGGACAAATCGGGAATTGTTGTCATCTGCATAGAGGAGCATAGCAGATGCGAGCTGTTTTAGCTGGCTTGCACATCTTGCCCGCTGACCTGCAACGCGAGCAGATGCCATTACAGGCAGCATGATGGCAGCCAGGATTGCAATGATTGCAATCACGACTAAAAGCTCTATTAAAGTAAACCCAAAACAAAAACAGGCTCTCACCTGTTTTCGGCTAGATAGCCCGGCGAGAACCCGGAACGAACTCAAATGGTCCGCCATCTTTGCCTCCGAAGATGAGCATTGACTTCCACAAGGATGGCAGGTCTTCTGACTTACGGATCAACCGGTTATCGGCGCCTTCCCAGAGAAACTTTCTCCAGTGGACTACTGCCGAAACCGTCCCCGATCACAGCGGCGGGCCCGTGATGGACTTTCACCATCTTCCCTTTTATGCTCACATAGACGCGAGCATACCAACCTCTTTTATTTAGTTATCCACAAGAATTTACCCTGATGTGTTACAATATGTCAAGTTTACCTGGTAGGGAAATTCACCCCACGTAATTTCACACTATTACAGTTGTAGGGTATCAGTCCATTTGTTATAATCTGTGAGTCGCTGGGGGGCGTCGCCATAGTTATACACAGGGAGTGGGGAAATTGGCGAAGCAACTTCATTTGGGTGAGGATGACGCTACCCTGGCATTGGGACAGGCTTGGGAACACGTATTGGATGTACTGTCTGCGAAGGTCACCAAGCCATCATTTGAGAGTTGGGTTAAACCCATAGTTCCTCTATCGTTTGAGGACGGCATTGCAGTTTTAGGCTCCCCCAGCCGATTCGCAAAGCATTGGATAGAAGGTAAATACCTGGACGAGATCCGTTCCTTGCTCGAAGAACAACTTGGGCAGGGAATTCGGGTTGTACTACGATATACCAACGATGATCAGCCTTCGTTATTGCAGGAACCGCTGCCGCCGGCGCGGAAAATTTCGCCTGCAAAAGAAGAGGATTCCATATTTACACCTCTTAATGCTCGCTATACCTTCGATACATTCGTAGTAGGTTCGAGCAACCGGCTTGCGCATGCTACCGCGCAGGCTATTTCTGCTGTACCAGGCAAGACTTATAACCCATTTTTCCTCTACGGCCGCGCTGGACTGGGGAAAACACATCTGATGCATGCAATCGGCCTTTCCCTTCAGGAAAACTATCCTCATCTAAAAGTGGCTTATGTCAGAGGAGAAGACTTCACTTTCCAATACATAACCGCTCTCAGGCAGCACCGCATATCTGAGTTTAGAAGGAAGTATAGAAGCGTCGATATCTGGCTCGTGGACGACGTTCAGTTCCTTGTCGGCAAAGAAAAGACGGAAGAAGAATTTTTCCATACATACAATTCCCTCTATGACAGCGGTAAGCAGGTGGTTCTATCGAGTGACAGGGCCCCTAAAGACCTTGAGCTAGATGCGAGGCTGCTTTCCAGGTTCGAATGCGGTATGGTGGCAGACATCGCTCCGCCTGATTTCGAGACCAGAGTAGCCATACTTCAGGAAAAAGCTGCAAGAGAGAATATGGTACTGCCTGATGATGTTGCAATGTATGTTGCGAAGATCATCAAGAACAATATACGCCAGCTCGAAGGCGCGTTGATCAAGCTTCATGCTTACGCTGCACTTATGAAGGCACCTTTGAACAAGGAACTTGCTCAGGAGATATTAGGAAGCTACTTCATTGAAGCTGATAAATCTCTACCACTTGATCCAAGACTTGTACAGCTTGCTGTTTCAAGGAAATTCGAGGTCAGCGTGGATGATCTTGTGGGAACAAGAAGAAGCCAGGAAATCGTTATTGCCAGACAGGTTGCCATGTATCTCTCCAGGCAGCTTACCAATGCATCTTTGCCTTCAATCGGCCGTGCTTTTGGAGGAAAGGACCATACCACAGTCCTTCATTCCATTCAGAAGATCGAAAAACTCATTGAGACTGATTCTAAGCTTTCTTCTATCATATCGGAAATCAGTTCTGAGCTTACAAACGGCAGCGAATCATAGAATACACACTTGTGGAATTCCCTGGGGATTATATTATCGGTAACCTGTTGAGAAATCCTCAGGGGATTTTTTACTCTTCCTGCCTCTGGAAAACTTTTTTATTCCCACAGCAGTTTCCACACCGTCTTTCACGCTCAACTGCAGAAGAAAATGCTGCTTATTCCACAGTATCCACGGATATTACAATAACAACAGAATATAGAATATAATACTTCTGTTCTGTAGAAGGCAGGCGGATATGAGGATAACTAAACTTCACCTTTCCAATTTCAGGAATTATATGGACGAAACGATAGAACCAGGAGATGGTGTCAATCTGTTCGTTGGGCCTAATGGTCAGGGAAAGAGCGCTATCCTTGAAGCCGCCTATGTTCTTACTACGAGTAAATCTCACCGGACTGCCAAAGATTCGGACCTTATTAGAATAGGCTCAGACTGGGCGCGTATATTGGCTGAAGTAGATAGAGTAGAAAGAGAAGAAGTTATTCTCGAACTCACACTTTCCCGCAATGAGAAAAAGACAGTCCGGATAAACAGAGTAAAGCACGAAAAGGTCGGAGATATAGTTGGACAACTCAATACAGTAATCTTTTCATCTGCCGACCTGGAAATGGTGAAGTCCGATCCTTCACACAGAAGAAGGTTCATGAACCTGGAAATATCGCAGGTTAGTCCACAGTATATCTATGCACTCGGAAGATATAAACGGGTATTGGAACAGAGAAACAGCGTTCTCAAAGAGGCAAAGTTTGGCAGCGTGAATATGAAAGCTCTGGAAGTATGGGATGAGCAGCTCGTAAACTATGGTTCCATCATGATAGAAAAGCGTATGGTATTCCTAAGAAGGCTTTCAGAGATGGCTGAACCTATCTACAGCAGGTTAGCTGGAGGTTCGGAAGTAATGGAAGCCGATTATCATCCCAGTTTTGAGCTTGGAGATCCAAAGAGCATCGAGGAGATAAAAGAGATTTTCCACAAGGCTGTGATAAATGCCCGAGAGAACGATCTGGCACGAAGAACTACCACCAGAGGGCCTCACAGGGATGATATATCGTTCAAAGTAAATGGCATGGAAGTAAGGTCGTTTGGTTCACAGGGACAACAGAGGTCTGTAGCTCTTGCTGTGAAACTTGCGGAGATAGAACTGCTGGAAGATATGATAGGAGAAACGCCTGTTGCTCTTTTAGATGATGTAGGTGCTGAACTTGATGAATACAGAAGGCAGCAGGTATTTGATCTCGTAGTGGGAAGATGTCAGGCCCTTGTTACGGCAACATCACTTAGAGAACTGCCGGAGCAAGTAGTAGAGCTGAGTCAGGTGTTCAATGTATCTGCAGGAACGGTTGAAAAGACATGAAATCTGGATTTTCGTTCCTTGGTGACCTCTTAAAAGGCGGTTTAGAGCGTACTGGACTGAAAGGTGCAGTTCGAGAAAGGGAAGCCATTCTCATTTGGCCGGAGATAGTAGGAGCGAAGACTGCATCCGTTACAAGAGTAGAAAGTGTCAGGGAAGGGATACTTTACGTCAACTGCAGAGACAGCATGTGGGCACAGGAGCTGCATTTTCTGCGTCCAATCATCATAGAAAAGCTGAACGAGAGGCTTGGAAAGAACGTAATAAAAGAGATCAGGCTCGCAGGCCGAGGTTTCAGTAAAAGAACAGGTCAGAAGGAAGAAGACAGGCTGGAGAAGAAGGAAGACTATAGTCCTTCTCTCGGACAGAAAGACATCGAGATTATCGATAAAGCTGTGAGAAAGGTGGAAGACCCGGACCTTGCAGCAAAAATCAAAAGAGCGCTTCAATCGAGCAGAAAGCTCAAAAAGAAACACGAATAGATTATAATATGTTGTCTGGCAGCGGGAAAATCCGCAGTTCAAATAAAAATACTTCACTGGATAAGGGGATAGCCGAATGTCACCATTGACAGTACATCTGGAAAAGATTGACGACTATAGATGGCTGATACCAAAGTCAGCCAAACCCGGAATGAGAACGGATGGGATGGTCTATGGCACTGAAGAGATAATGAAGGATGTAGACGAGTCCCTTGAACAGGTTGCCAATGTAACGTTTCTGCCTGGTATCAAAGGGCGGTCTATGGCAATGCCCGATATTCACTGGGGCTACGGTTTCCCAATCGGTGGAGTGGCAGCAACATCCGTCGAGGATGGAGTAGTATCACCGGGTGGAGTAGGATTTGATATCAACTGCGGAGTCAGGCTGCTTAGAACAGATCTGACCTTAAAAGAAGTAGAATCTAAAATCCCTGAGCTGGTAAACAGGATGTTCTGTGATGTGCCTTCGGGAGTAGGAAGCGAAGGAAAGATCAGGGTAAACGAATCCGAACTGAAACAAGTGATGAAAAAAGGCTCTCAGTGGATGATAGAGCAGGGCTACGGATGGGCTGAGGATATCGAAGTCACTGAAGAAAGAGGTCGGATGGAGTTTGCAGATCCGGCTGCAGTCAGTAATAAGGCTATCCAGAGAGGCCGGCCTCAGTTGGGGACACTTGGAGCAGGAAACCATTTTCTTGAAGTCCAGGTAGTTGAAGAGATATTCGACGAGAAGGCCGCGGGTGCCTTTGGAATAACAGAGCCAGGACAGATTACCATCATGGTACACACAGGTTCAAGAGGATTTGGCTACCAGGTATGTGAGGACAGTCTTCTTCTTATGCAAAAGGCTGTGAAGAAGTATAATATATCGCTTCCGGACCGTCAGTTGGCATGCGCTCCAATCAAATCTGAGGAAGGTCAGGAATATCTGGCTGCAATGGCTTGTGCTGCAAACTATGCATGGGCAAACAGGCAGGCTATTGTTCACTGGGTGCGGGAAGCTTTTGAAAGAGTAATGGGAGCAGGCGCTCACAAGCTGGGAATGAGACAGGTCTACGATGTAGCGCATAACATCGCAAAAATAGAAGAGCACACGGTTGACGGGCAGAAGATGAAGCTCTGCGTCCACAGAAAGGGCGCTACCAGAGCGTTTGGACCAGGTCATCCAGATGTTCCGCCTCAATACAGGGCTATAGGCCAGCCTGTCCTTATTCCGGGAGATATGGGCCGATATTCGTTCCTGCTGGTCGGCACTGAAAGGGCTATGCAAGAAACATTTGGTTCTACATGCCACGGTGCGGGAAGAGTTCTCTCAAGGACTGCGGCTATAAAAGAAGCAAAGGGGCAGGATATTCAGCAGCAGTTGGCGGAAAAGGGCATCATAGTCCGTGCAGCAAGCAGAGGAACGCTTGCAGAGGAAGCCTCGTTTGCTTATAAAGATGTTGCCGATGTAGTAGAAGCCGCTCATGGAGCAGGAATCTCGCTGAAGGTCGCAAAAATGAGGCCTCTTGGTGTAGTAAAAGGATAGATTTGCCGGCTCAGGACACATATATTGAGCTGAAATAGTAACAGGAGGGATAATCGTTGGATAAAATTCGCGTTGGGGTTATAGGATGCGGAGGAATAGCAAAAAGGTCTCATATTCCCAACCTTGTTTCACAGCCGGATGTTGAGGTAGTCGCTATCTGTGATGTTTACAACGAAGTCTGTGAGGTGGTAGCCGAGGAACATAAGATACCTCACGTCTTTACCGACTATAACAACCTCCTGGCAATGGATGAGATAGATGCGGTAGATATTTGCACTCCGAACTTTGCTCATAAAGATCCGGCAATAGCTGCGCTTCAGGCAGGAAAGCATGTACTGGTCGAAAAACCGATAGCCCGCAACGCAACCGAAGGGCAGGAGATGGTAGACGCTGCCAGAAAGTCCGGCAAGAAGTTCATGGTAGCTCAGTGCTGCCGCTGGCTTCCGGATTCTCTTGCGCTGAAGAGGTTCATAGATGGCGGAGCTATGGGAGAAATGTATTATGCCCGTATCCAGGCTATCAGACGGCGCGGCATTCCTAGTTGGGGTGTGTTTACAAATAAAGAGAAACAGGGCGGAGGCCCATTGATCGATATAGGCGTTCACATTCTTGATACTACACTCTGGCTGCTCGGACACCCTAAGCCAGTTGCTGCTTCAGGTGCAACATATACCAAGTTTGGAAACCGGCCGGGAATTTTTGGAGCCTGGGGACCGTGGGATCATACGAACTTCACCGTGGAAGACTTTGCCGCCGGTTTTGTGCGTTTTGAAAATGGCTTAACACTGAGCATAGAGTCCAGTTTCGCTGCTAACATAGAAAAAGACAGGATGTCGCTTGCAATAATGGGAACAGAAGGAGGATGCCAGACAGATCCGCTCAAGCTGTTCCGTGAAGAACATGGTACGTTGATTGATATATCGCCGACCTCTCTGCCAGCATCCAACATGTATGCTGCTGAGATCAGAGGTTTCATCGATTCAATCAAGAACGACACAGAGCCTCCTGTAACAGGCGAGCAGGCGCTTCTTGTAATGAAGATTCTGGACGGCATCTACAAGTCTTCCGAACTTGGTCGAGAGGTGAAAATAGATTAGCGCGACTCAGACGGAAGAACGCATACTGGTTTCAGAGGAGAAGCATAAAGGGAGATCATCGCTGCGAACCATCATTGGGTTGGGCATTGTAGGATTGTTTGCTCAACTCGGATGGGCCACGATGAATTTCTCAGCTCTACCTGTCTGGATCAGGTTTGAACTGAACAGAGGGCAGGAAGTGGGGCTCATCTTGAGCGCTTTTCTGCTTACAGAAGCGATTTTCCGTCCGTCACTGGGGTCTTTGAGCGATAAGATAGGGCGAAAGCCGTTGATGCTCGCTGGCCCCTTCCTTGGAATATTTACTTCCATTGCTACCATCTACACCGGTAACATTTTTGCGCTTGTACTCTTAAGGGCGATTGATGGAATAGGACTGGCTGCATTTTGGCCGGCTGCGTTTGCCGCTATCGGAGATGCAGTAGAAGAAAAGCACCGCAGCACTGCCATGTCCGTTTTGAACGGTACAGGAATGGCAGGAATAGCCCTTGGTTTTCCGCTTGGAGGGCTTGTAAACGACTTGACCCGTTCCCATTGGGGTGCTTTTGTGTTTGTATGTTCAGTATTTACCATCAGCGTCATCGGTGGGCTTCTTATCTTCCCTCGCATCGGACACAAACACGAGTATGCCGAGTTAGATGACCCGTCTGAGCATATCCACAATGCAGCAGAATTCCGCACTGTGTATCACATGATCCCGGATATGATAGTGCTCAGTCTGGTGGTGTTTACGGCAATTGGACTCTTGATGCCAATCGTCAAGCTTTACGCTATGGAGCAGCTCGGGATGAGCGAGACTCAGTTCGGACTCGTATTGGCTCCTGTGGCTGCTACATTGGGGCTGCTCTCGGTTCCGTTTGGCAGGCTCGCAGACAGGTGGGGAAAACTGGCGGCAGTATGTTATGGAATGTGCCTTTGCGCTGTGGCGATGTGGTCGATAGCAGTGTTTAGAAGTGTCACTGTTGCGGCTGCTGCGGGTGCATTCATTGGAGCTGGATTTGCGCTGGCGTTTCCTGCCTGGATGGCTGTAGTTTCACTTGCTGCTCCGGCGTGCAGACGCGGCAAAGTAATGGGCGCTGTAGGGATGGCCCAGGGCATTGGAGCTATAATCGGCTCCGCGGTTGGCTCTTTTATATATGCTACCGATTGGCTGTCTCTGCCAAGGCTGGGTGTTATGAACCGAAACCTGCCGTTTTATCTGAGCGCAGTGTTATTATCTGCGGGTACGGTTATCGGGTTCTGTTGGGTCAGCCGTCTTCGATGCAGCGAGTCTTTCGGCAGGAGGATTCTTTGTCATGAGCGAAAAGGGATTACTGCTGCCGCGCTTATAGGGCTTATACTGGTCTGTGGATGGATAGTCTTCCGCTACACCAGGCCGGTTCCTCCTGACCGTGTAGCCTGGCTTTGGGTGCAATCTGCAGTTCATGGTGATGCCAAGCGAGCAAAGAAGTTCACGCTGCCTTCGTTTGAGGTCGAGAACCAGAGTGGAGAAACATCATCTGAGGTAGCTGCGGAAGTATACTACCGCTGGGCCACTGAAAGAAAAGCCTACTACGTGCCGCCAAGCCATCCAAAATTGTTCGACAATGGCAACCGTGCTGAAGTAAGACTGGTCTTTCGATTTGAGGATCGTACCAGAATCGAAGAAACGATAGTCCTGAAAAAGCAGCCTACAGGTGAATGGAAAGTCGCGGATAAATACGCGAGAAAGTCCAATTCGTAAGCGGGCTAAACTGTGCTTGCAGCAGCCGGCACAGCGTTTTCGGAGACTACCATTGCCGTAGTAGCTGTTATTGCAGGGCGGAAGTCGGTATTGGAGCGATACTTGGCGCGCCGATGATGTTTTCGACCCTCGCAATGTTCGTAACAGGTGCTGCCGTTATTGTGTTTTCCTCGATGAGAGTAAGAAAAACCACAATGCTGCTAATACAAATTTTGTAGCCTGTTTTCCACTAATTAATCTTTTACTGACATCTGTAGTTAACTTGCGTTGACACTCGATGTTGGGCATGTTATACTCCGAAATAGATAGGCTTATTAAGAGGGCCGTGTAGTTGTCCGGCCGCATATACCACTTGAGCACCACCACATGAGCTGCCGTGAAGCTCGGTGCGAAGATGTATAGAGTCTGTAAGTTGATGTTTTAAATCATCCAAAGCTTTTTAGTGCGCTTGCACGCTACCTTTTATGGTGCACTTGTGCACTACCTTGCTGGCAAAACTCTTCCGGGAGAGTCTCAGGTGTTTTTTAATGCCTGAAATTCAATAGTTGAAGAAATCCCTCTAAGTTTGCCGAAAATAGGGTTGTAGCCTTCGCGGCTCAACTTCTTGAACGGACGAGGTGAATGAAAATTGCTCATTGAGCAGGGCCTTAGGCAAACATTAACACAGAGGATCGACCCCAAGCTGATCCAGGCTAATGCTATTCTGCAGCTATCGCAACTTGAACTGCAGCAGGTTGTGGAAATGGAGCTGGCAGAAAACCCCGCGCTTGAAGTGCCGGAGGATGACCCTTGCGAGGGATGCGAACTGCCGAAGGCTGTCTGCGTCGATTGTATATTCCATAAACCAACTCCTTCAAAAGAGGAAATGGACCTCAGTGTTTATGAGCTGGAGACTCCTGTTGACTTCACAGGTGATCCTGACCAGGATAATGATTTTATCGCCAATATAGAGGCATTTGTCACTCTTCAGGACCACCTGCGCACACTTCTTAGAACAGTAGTATCTGAGCAGCAGTTCGATATAGCTGAGTATCTTGTATCGAATATAGACGATTCCGGTTATCTCAGTTGTGCCACAAGTGAAGTAGTTATTGCTCTTGGTGTGCCTGAAGCTGAGGTAGAGGCTGTTCTGGCACTTATACAAACATTTGAACCATCTGGAGTCGGTGCCAGAGACCTTCAGGAGTGCTTGAGAATCCAGCTTGAGCATCTGGAAGAGGATGGCCGTGGAAATCCGGTAGCTCTTGCAATAGTCCGGGATTTCTGGCAAGACATGGTAGCAAAAAGAAGCGGAAAGATTGCAAGAAGACTCAAGGTGACTCAAAAAGATGTTCAGATTGCTTTTGAGTTTATCAAGAACAGCCTGAACCCGTATCCTGGAAATGCATTCAGGACTCCGTGGACCAGTAAGCCGAATGACCCCACAAATATTATAAAGCCGGATGTTATAGTTAGACGCACTCCTGCAGGTTATGAAATTGAAGTGGTTCAGGGAGAGCAGTATCTCTTAGCCATCAATTCTAATTATCGAAACGCTTATCAGCAGTTGAAAAACGGTGGGGCCAAGAAATTCTCTGATGAAGAGAAGAAGCACATTGTGGAGTTTGTTGAACGGGCAGACCTGTTCATCCGCAACATAAACCAGAGAAGACGTACCCTCAGGTTGATAACCAAGGCAATTGTGGAGTATCAGCAGGGGTATCTTGAGACCGGGTCAAAGTCGTTCTTACGGCCGCTTACACGCACCAGGATTGCTCGTGCTCTAAAGATGCATGAGTCCACGGTCAGCCGCGCTACTGCAAACAAATATGTACAGCTTCCGAGTGAGGAAATCGTTAGTTTTGATTTCTTCTTCGATAGCTCGGTGTCTATTAAAGACTTGATTGGCGAGATTATAGCAAACGAAGATTCAAGCAATCCGCTGTCCGACCAGGCTATCGCCGAGATGCTGCAGCAGCGCGGGCTTAACGTTGCCCGACGGACTGTAGTCAAGTATAGAGAGGCACAGAAAATTCTCTCATCACGCCAGCGCAGGCGGTAAGCTGGAATCTAATCCCCATTCCTCGGGAGGGATTTGCCCTGTTTCTCGGGAGGGATTTGCAAATCCCTCCCGTACAGGCAAGCTCTACTGGGGCTAAATTTGCAATTTCCCCCGGATAGGCAGGTGAGGAATCTGTGGTTCCGGGTTATAGTCTGAAACACCAAAGACCGGGATTTCAAATCCCTCAGCTATTCTTCCGGGCTAAATTGCAAATTTAGCCCGAGGGTAGCAGTCAAGAGACCCTGAAACGAGTTCAGGGTGACATTTATCCTCTAGGGAGGGATTTGCAATCCCTCCCG
>ERZ795060.4195-NODE-4195-length-12408-cov-4.063628_pt1 | contig 12408 bp, 10 predicted proteins | sample MGYA00375144_ERZ795060 | MGnify/ENA primary metagenome ERZ795060 (study PRJEB30189, sample SAMN05720157) | activated sludge metagenome | isolation source: anaerobic digester from wastewater treatment plant | place: Japan | collected 2015-05-15 ... | reverse complement strand
ATATCAGCAATTGTTTCTGCGTATGGATAAAATATGTAATTTGAGATATTTATGCCTGGTTCTGCATCATTTTTACCATAAGTATAATAGTCAGCTGTTCTAAAGTTTGGATTTTTTTCTCCAGGCCGTCCAACTTTATATTTTGGAATTATTTGTGAGAATCCCATGATTATTTGTTTTTGGAAGGATTCTAATTTTTGTTTTTCTTTATCCATTATTTCTATCATTTTTTTATTTTCAGGAGCAGAGTTGAATTTTTCTTTTACTTTTTCGTAATCTTTTTGAAGATATTCTCTTTCTGCTAATTGTAATTTTGCAAGTATTTCATTGTTTATACATATTGGTCCCCATAGATTTTGTCCTTTTTTTGAAGAGACTTGTCCTAAAAGAAGTTTATTTAGCATCAGAGAAGTTAAGTTTCCATAGTCCTTTTTATCTTGTGGGAGATTAACAAAAAGAAGAGTCAGGCATGCTAAATCAAAGGTATTGTCTGGTAGGCCGGCCTGATCGATGTATTTTGATAATGTCCACAGGCAATTTGAGTTAATGGTTTCATCGTATGGAATTCCCATTTTTATGGAGATATAGACACAGAGGGCATTTTGGCCGATTAATCCGGGATTGAGTTCTGTAGGTCCGGCATTTTTGTCAATAATTGGTACTTTTATAGTCTTATATATGCTGCCTTCAGGATCTTTTACGAGATATTTTTCCTCTTTTGTCCCAATTTGTTTGATGATTCTCCTTTTTTTAACTTCGACGAGTTCTCCACTAGTATTTCGTTCCATTACGGTATATGTTTCATATTCATAAACAGGTACAATTCTTGTTTTCCAGGAAAATCTTTCTTCTATTGTTTTGAAGCCTACTCTTCCAGGTTTTACGTTTGGTTGTACGAATAGCCCACTATCTTCGTCTTGTTCTGCAGAAGTTCTGATATTCACAAACGCTTCTTTTAATTTTTCTCTAAGAGAATTTGTTCCTTCAGGAAAACTATCTTCTGGAGGCAATATACTTTCTATAAACTCAGAGGATTTGTTTTCTTCAATTTGTGATAAAGTATCTGATGTATTATTTGTTTTATTTTCTTCTTCATCAGCAATCGAGTGAGAATTCGAGCAAAAATAGAAGATGAATAAAAGACAGTAAAGGATTATTTTCATATTTAATTTTTCCTTTATTTTGAGTTTAACCTAAAAGTCATCAAAAGTTCTAATGCTTTTGGGAGCCAACCTGATTCCCAGTGGTGTTCGAATTTCAGGTCATTACTATATATATGCGGAACTTTCAATTCGTCGAGGAGATTATGAAATGCTTTTGTGTCCTTTCCATAAAGGGAACTGCCGAGAATTGCCATTTTTGCCTTTTGTTTACTTAATTCTGGAGCATATTTTTTCACGAGGTTAATTGGGACATACGCTGTAGCGTGTTCTTTTGAGCCAAAGTGTTTCGCGCTTCCCCACTTCAAATTGTTTTCATCCATCATAAGTGGTGCATCCCATGAACATGCAAAACCGAAAATATCTTGATTTCTAAGGAGAAGAGAAATAGCACCCCAACCTGATTTGCTGAATCCTATGAGTATACGATCTTTTGCCTCATTAGATGCTGGGTAGAATTTTTCAATCAGAGGGATTACAACTGTTTTTATATATAAATCATGTTGGATTTGTTTATTCGTTGCATGACTTCCGTACCATGGTACAGTATCAAATGCCATAGACACACAAATTAGGTTGTATGTATTATGTAGGCCTGATTTTTTTATTTCCATAATTTGATCGCCATATTTTCCTCCAAAATCACCACCAACAGACAAGATATATAGGACTGGATATTTTATCTTTTCTTGTATTTTTTCTGGTAGCAGGACTTCAATTTTATTATTGCCACCTGTATATGGGCTTGATACACTGAAAATATCAATTCCCTTATTAGGGACTTTGATTGGACCTTCAATTTTTGTTGAAGTATTATTCATTTCAGCAAATAAGAAATTGCTCATATATAAAAAATATACAACTGATGATAATATAATGATGCGTTTTAATAAAAACATCTTATTTACCCTGTCGTTTTATTAATTCTATTAACTTTGTAGCAAAGGCTTCTCCTAATTGTTTATAACCTGCGCCGTAATGTAGGCCATTGCTTGTTCCGTTGAATTCATCGGTATCAATCCATTCGACGAGAGGATCTTCTTCGGCTACCTTTACCTGCATTTCTCTAACTTTATCCCAATTTTTGTCTCCTTTCATGTGATCACTTATTCTTCCTATAACTACAGTTATATCATCTCGTTGCAAGTCTGTCCTAACCTGTTTTATTAGCTCTCTAAGTGCATCTCCATAATTCTCTGCCTGGCCTTGTTTTGCATCAGCTTCTCCCTGCATCCAGATGAAAGATACTGAATCAATTTTTTTATCTTTGACAGTTTCTTTGACTGTATTCATTAGGCGCTCATATAAATCGTTGTGGCCTGGTTTATCATACGTTCTTTTTGGTTGCCAATCAGCAGTTGGTTTCCAATTTTTTACCCATCTTCTAATGGGTTGTCCACTTTGAGCGTCTTTTACAAATATAAGTTCGTCATCGGGGAAGGCTTTTTCAATTAGAGGAATAAAATATTGTTTATGATCGAGGGCTGCCATATTAGATTGTCCTGATAATATGAATAAACGAACGGCCTTACTTTTTTCTGCGTTTTTTCCTGCGAATATAACATTTCTTGCTCTATCTTCTTTTACTGTTATATCCTTATCATTGTTACTTACTTTTTTTGAATTCTCTTCATTTTGCTCTATTTTCTTTTCTTTATTACTCTTGTCTGCATGAAGACTGAATAAAGATATTCCAAGTAGAAAAATACACGCTAACATTATTTTTTTTTTCATAATTTTCCCCTTATTTATTTATTAAAAGACTAAGATTAAGGAGCTATTTCAACTCCTTCTTGAGTTTTATACGCTATTATTCCTGTGTCAGAATCATTTTTATATCCATTACGAAGACTGGCTAATTTGCTTGCATTATGGCTTTCTACATGGGAGTCTGCGTAAAGGCCGTTTCCTCTTTTTATATGTGCAAGCCAGAGGCCATGAGTTGTATTGACAGGAGGGGTTGATTTTACTGTATCTCTGCGAAACTTTACCGTTCCCTGTCCATAGTAGGAATAAGATTGATTCAATGAACTTACTGTACAACCAAGTATTAAAAAGTTACTTGGATATCTCATTGCTTTTACTACAAATGTGCATAATTTGCCTCCCGCTTGCCATGTTGTTTCATCCATGCATTGTATATCTTCAGAAGCGGTTCTACGACTATCATATACGCCATAACAATTAGAGGGACTATTGTTTTGCTTGTTTTTAGAACATCTAAATATTCCATTTATTTTGTATGGATCTGTTTCAAGATAACCGTCTGATATTGCCCCTATACCAGTAGTAGCATCTCCATCAATGAAATTATACCAGTAAGAATAATTGCCATCTCCCCATGCACTTACACTGCCTGGAGAAAAACCACTGAAATCATTTTGATAGAAAGCAAATAGGGTCCCTATTTGTTTTTGATTGTTTATGCAAACTATTTTTTTTGCCATTTCCCTTGCTTGCCTTAGTGCTGGCAATAGTATTGCAATTAATATGGTGATAATTGCTACTACCACAAGAAGTTCAATGAGGGTGAAACTGTATTTATTTTTTTGTAAGATCATCTTTTTCATTTTTCCTCCTACCTTTTTAATTCACCACTTTTTCTGCCTTTTATTTCCTTTTTCATTATTATTTTTAATGTTGTCGGTTGTTATTAGATTATTTAATATAGATTGGAGCTCTGCCTTTGCATTTTTTGCATCATTACTTAAATTTTCGACCAAGATTTCTCTGAAAGGAGCATCTTTCATATCGAAAAAATTTCCATTATTATAGAGTTTCCACCTTTCATTACGAATATACCATTCGTCTCTTAGCTGGATAAATACCCATTGTCTTGGATTTCCCTTTTCACCTTTTATCTGCGGAGCAAAGCTTATACTATCTGTTATGCTGTTAGGGAAATGAATACCTGCTAAATCGGCAAAAGTCGCATAGAAATCTGTAAGTTCAACAAAGTCCTTCAGAACTTTTCCTTCAGGTGTTGAGCCTTTCCAATTTACAATTAATGGAACTCGACTCCCGCCTTCTAATAAAGAGCCTTTATCTCCATTGATTTTTTTTCCATTAATGGTTCCGCCTAAGCCGCAACCATTATCACCGGTGAAAATAACAAGTGTTTTCTCTCTCAAATTTAGCTTATCCAGACTATCTAATAACTTTCCAACAAGTTTGTCCATATATGCTATATTATCAGCTAATAAACCATTTCCGGACTTTTTTTCAGGTATTTCAGCAAGTGGACTGTGGATTAAAGTGAGGGGATAATATACGAAAAAGGGGCGATTTTTGTTGCGTTTTACGAAATCAATAACATAATCATTTAATATATCGGGGCCATAGTCTTTCTCAGTTGTTTCCAATTTCTTTCCATTATGAATTAGTGATGGTTTCCAATAACGCTCTCCTGTTGGATCCCATATCATAAATTCGTCAAATCCCCATGCGTTGGCTTCCTCTACTGTGGATAAGAGTGTCAATTGTGACCATTTTCCTGAGACTGCAGTTGTATATCCTGCATTTTTTAGTACTTTGCTTATGATAGTTTCTGTTTCAGGAGTGACTGCTCTGGCATTATTCCCGGAGGACTTTGTTCTAAAATTATATTTTCCTGTTACGATCATGGCCCGAGATGGAGCACAAAGAGGTGCTGAAAAACAATTTTCAAATCTAATTCCAGTTTTTGCCATAGCATCTAGATTTGGTGTTTTGAATGCTCCTCCGTAACAGTTAAGCCCTGTTATTCCCAAGTCGTCTGCAAGAATTAATATTATATTTGCTTTGTTAGAAATTGGTTGTTCTATTGCTTCTGTAACGGTAGGAGAGGCAGTAAATGATAGAATACAGGATGTACAGATATACAGATAGTTATTTTTATCATTCTGCAGTTTCATTACTGCCACCCTTTTATAATATTACTTATTTAAAATTGTTATATACAAAGGACTTCCACTTATTTCAACGCTAATTTTTTCTGCAGATACTTCAGCTTTTGTTTTTTCGCCAAATATGTTTAGAGCTTCTGCAGTTTCACCTGGTTTTAAATCAATAGAGATTGTATGTGGAATTGCTTTATCTGGACTTTCTTTTGGGGGAGGGCATGTCCATGCGACAATTTTCTTTTTTCCTTCTGCGTTTTGAAATAGAAGGAGATAGTCGAGTTCTGAATCGGTTTTGATTCTTTCTTTTAGGGAATATTTTGATAACTGTTTTATCATGTTCTGCAAAGCGAAAAATGCTGGTCTTTTTTCATTTCCATTTACGATAGCAAACTTAGTTTCATCTTTTGGTGCCCATTCATACCAGATGGTGAAATTTATTTTGTTTAGTTGGTCTATCATAAATTGTCTTACCAGGTGCCATGCTTGATATTGTGTTGCCATATCATTAGGTCCACCGGACCATCCTTCGGTGTCTCGATGATCTCCCCATGTTTTTTTAAACTCAACGGAAAAACCGCGTTCTGTGTTTACTATTGGGAAATTCTGAGGGACATCATATTTTTTCATTATATCTCTGGTAATATTGTAGCCTATTGTAAACTCTTCAGGTGTTTTTACTCCATATGGGTGGACGGACCAACCAGAGATTCCACTTTTGTAAATTCCTTTTGCAAAACAAAATTCAGTCCATTTATAAGAAGGTTCCCAGAAATTAGACACTGAACCTGCTAAGACAAGACAGTTAGGATCTGCTTTACGCATTGCTGGAACAACTTCTTTTACTAATGCCGTATATTCTTCAGCGAATTCTTCTGAATTGTGCATCCCATCTTTTCTCCAGAAAGTTCTTACATTTGGTTCATTCCATATTTCCCATACTATTCCTTTGCCTTTAAAATGTTCTGCTAATGCTGCTGCGAAATTCGCAAAGGCCTTACGTCCGCCTTCAGTTTGGATTCCACCTCTATTATCATCTTCATGTAATTTATTGTTTCCGAAGAGGACTCCGAGTATTCGTAGCCCATTTTCTTCAGCATTTTTAACCAATTCATCATACTCAGCAAAGTTATATACTCCTTTCTGAGTTTCTATACCATTCCAATAGAAACCTCTTCTTATAATTTTTACTCCCGCATCTGAAATTGCTTTTAGTCCTTCTGCGGTTGCGTAATTGGGTTTAGTTTGGACTCCGACACATTCCGGGATTTGACATTTTGGTAGTGATTGTGAAAAGGCAGGGATATTAATCATTATTCCGGATATTAGTAAGTATATTAGTTTAGATTTCATTTAATAACCCCTTAAATTTTTTTATTTTACCCATATTTGAGGATTATGTACGAAAAATGTTCTTGCGGCATCACCCCATTTAGGGCTTCCAGTGAGCCAGAATTGCATCCAGCGTCCTTTTCCAGTTTTGCTATCATCCTTGAGGCTTCTGGTATAGAAACGTATATAGAGTGTTTGAGAGTTTAGTCCGTCAGCCTTGAAATCTTTTACAAAGTTATTTGTTTGTCCCTCATCTTTTTCTTTTGTGCCTTTTATTTCCTTGATAGTTTTCCACTCTTTTCCGTCAGTACTATATTCTATACCTGCGGCTGTTCCTTCTACTAAACCCCATTCAAAATGATTGAAATAAAATTTGAATTCAGTGATTGGTTTATCAAAGTTAATTTTGTAAGTCAATGTCCCATTATTTGGACCTTTGCATTTAAACTTGCCCACACCTGTTTCAAAATTTGGGTCAACTAAGGTTCCTTTTACTTCGGCATAAAGTTCTGGTTTATTTCCGTATGGTAAATAGATGTGTGTGTAGCCGGTTGTATTATCAAATTCTTGTTTTGGAGCATAGGCTCCTTTGTCTTTTTCTACGTCTGCAAATGTGCGGTTAATGGTTTTTCCAAGTTCAACTGATATACCTCCTTCTGTTTGAGAATAAGAATTTAAAATGCTTAATGCCAGTAACGTTGCTCCTGTAAGCGATGCTATTTTCTTTCTTTTCATTTTTTTTCTCCTTTTTTTTAGGTTAAAATGTTATTGTTAAAGATTTTTCCTTTTATTATTTTTATGGTAAAGTATATGCTCCTGTTCTATAATTATAGCCTAATCCATTTGGTAAGACATATGCATATATTCCAGGAGCTTGTCCACCTGTAACGTGATATTTACTATAGTTTAAAAGGGCATTTAGTTCTGATGGAGCCTGTGCACTTACATGACTATCTACGAACAGGACATTGGCAGTTCTGATATGGCCTATCCATAAACCGGCAGGTCTATAAGTTGATAGTCCCCCTGCACCTGTGTCTCGGCCATTAAAGCCCCAATATCCTGAACCGTCTTTTGAACGTGAACATGAAACATAGGCTGTCGAACTTGGATAAGGGCAGCGTCCTGGTTTATTGTATGGCCATCTTACATCATGTCCTACTAGGGGGTCATAGAAATAATTGCTCATATACATCCACATGGGATCGTAAGCGCCGCTTTGGGCATGATATGAACTATACATTGCATAGTAGCCATTTTTTTTAGATTGTTTGGTACATCTTAGTACTACTTCATCTTTTCCTGTTGTCCAACCACTTTTTATATATTCATCTGCCCATCTACCATTGATAAAGTAATACCAGTGGTGTCTATAACTGCTCGAATAATCGGGTGATGCGCAACCAAAATTTGTACCATCATTATCTGTTGCATATGTAGCCAGTGCTAATCCAACCTGTCGAAGTTGGCCAACACAAGTTATTTGGTATGCTGTTTCTTTTGCTCTTTTTAATGCAGGTAAAAGTATTGCTATTAGGATCATAATAATTGCCACCACTACAAGTAATTCAATCAGTGTGAATGATATTTTTTGGGACTTTTTTTTCATATTTTCCCTCCTGCTTTAAATTATGGCTCCGTTTTTTCTAAGAATCCTTCTTAACTCCATTACATTGATATTTCTTGGAGTTGAATTCTTTTTTAGTGAAATTGCAGCTGCAGTTCCGGCTGCTTCTCCTGTTGCCATACAACATGGCATGAGACGATATGAACTCATAGCTTCATGTGTGCCTGATATACATCTTTCGGCAATTAAAAGATTTTCAAGTTTCTTGGGCAAGAGAGCTCTATATGGTATTTCATACCAATCCCCTACTGGTGGAGCCTTAAAAGATTCAGGAGAATTTGGTATGTGAATATCCATATAATACGAATATCGACAGATAGCATCATTAAATTTTCTTGCTTTAAGAATATCTTCTCCTGTCAGAATATAATCTCCAATGATTCTTCTCGTTTCTCTTATTCCGAGTTGGAATGCTGTATCAATTAGGTAACATTTTTCACAACCCGGAACATAATTTCGATAAAAATCTATAAGTTCATGAATTTGTTTACGACCCTTGATAAGGGCTTTAGTTATATCTTCAGTGTTAGTACCATCAATATTGTATGTATGTTGATGGTTAACTATGAAATTTCCTTTATTAGAAGGATCTCTTGAAATACACCCTAACCCGTTAGGATTGAAATTGATTTTTCCAGATTCAAAGGCTGCTCTGGCAGTTTTTATAACTTTTTGATATAATTGAGAATCTGGAAGGAAATCAAGATAATCAGTTTTTACATTGCCTATTCTGAATACTAATGTAACAGCCTGACAAACTCCATCAGAGTCTCGTCCATTTTTATAATCTCCACCAAGATAGAAAGCAATATCTCCATCACCTGTGCAATCTATAACTATTTTTCCTGCAATATCTCTTAATCCTTCTTTTTGAGCTACTTTCATATTAATTTTATTTTCCTCATATTCTGCTGAGACAACCTGACTATTGTATTGTATTCTTGCTCCAGCAGATAATAAAAGTTGTTCCATATAATACTTGATACTTTCAACGTCTACTTCTATATATCCGAATTGTGGAACAAAAGCAGAACCTTCCTTTTGAAGGATAGAAATAAGCTCTGCGGGGATACCGCCTATGATACGTTCACCTTTATTCAGATTTTCAGGATATTTCTCTCCTTTTCGGTCCATTCTGAATCTTGTCCAATCAGCAGAATTCCGTTCAGCGTTATCAAGAGGTCCTATGAAACCAAGCAAACCGGCAGTTGCCATTCCTCCGACACAGCTATTTTTTTCTATCAGTAAAACTTCAACTCCTTCCCTTGCAGCAGCAAGAGTCGCAGCAAAACCAGCTGGGCCTCCTCCAACAACAATTACTTTATAATTTTCTTTTTTCTTTGTATTATTCATGAGAAAACAACTATTAGATTTTTTCTTATTATTATTTTATTACAGATAAGTTCTTTAAACAATGTATCCAAAAGCTAATTTTTTGTATTTTAATGCTATTTCTATTGTTTTGTATCTCTATGTGATAAAGCCGACATTAATCTGAATTTTTATATGCTTCAATTGCACAGAATATTGTTTGAAGGAATTTAAATATTTATTTTAAAAAAAAGTAAATTTTTTATTTGACTTTTTATATACTATACGTATAGTATAATAAAATTAATATAATAAAATGCAAACAGTCCTTACACAAAAAGATATTGCTTTAAAGCTCGGTGTTAGCCAAGCAACGGTATCTTATGCCTTTACAAATAGTCCTAAAGTCGGAAATGATTTGAGAAAGAAGATAGTTTCATATTCTCTGGAGCACGGCTATAGACCGAATGCTTACTCAAGAGCCATTAAAAAAGGCTTTACAAAATTAATAGCAGTACTATTAAGTCAGGAGGCTCACAGAAGTTATATTCCACTTACCATGCAGGATGCAATAATATATGAAGCACAAAGACATAATTACCTTGTGATTTTTTCTCGTTTTTCAGATAAAATGTTTAGTTCGAGGAAATTCATGCCTCGTGTACTGTCGGAATTTTCAGCAGATGGGATTATTATAAATTATTCTCATCTTGTTCCCGAAAAACTAGATAAAATCGTAGATAAATTTAAAATACCCGTGGTTTGGATTAATAGGGATCTTCCTTACGATTGTGTCTGTCCTGATGATAAGAAAGGTGTAGAAGATATAATAAGACAATTGTATCAAATGAATCATAGACGAATAGCTTTTCTACATGCATTTTCAAATGCACGGGCATCTCTTGAACCGCATAGTGTGAGAAATCGTATTGCCGGATATTTGAGTGGAATGAAGAACTGTGGCTTAGAAGCTATGCCGATTTGTCAGTTAAATTGTGATTATAAAGAAAAATCTTTGTATTTTAAACAGTGGTGGGATTCTCTCAAAAGTGAAAAACCTACTGCTATTATAGGTTATCAGTATGCTGATGGGCCTTTTTTTATGAGGCAATCTGCAATTTTAGGAATAAATGTTCCGAAGGAAGTTTCATTTATAGTTTTTTCAGATCATATTGATCGCTCTATGGGGATTCAAATAGACAATATAACGCTTCCTGAAGATGAAGTTGGGAAAAAGGCTGTGGAGATGTTATTAAATAAGATAAAAGAACCGTCGCAAAAATTGAAAAGCTATTTTACTAAGCCTAAATGGATAAAGGGGGATACTTGTATTATTTGTAAAAATAAAAAAAATAAGGAGGAATTTAACCATGAATGAAAAAGAAAAAATCACTTCCATTAAAAAAGTGAAATTTACTTTAATTGAACTTTTAGTTGTGATTGCTATCATAGCCATATTAGCTGCTTTATTATTGCCTGCTCTTAGCGAAGCTAAAGCTTTTGCTCGTTCCATTTTTTGTGCAAATAATATGAAACAAATAGGACTTGGTATGATGATGTACTCCAATGATCATCAAGAATATTTTCCATACGCTTTTAAAGGATATCCTGGAGGTGGTGAAAATAGATGGGTACCCTGGGATACTGCAATTGCTGATTACATAGGATTAGGCAGATATAACAGGGTAAATTATACTTATTACAGACATCCTAAAATTTTAATGTGCCCAGAAGATAAACTTGACAGAGAAGTTCCTGGTTGGGCTTATTCTGCTCCACAACCTGGAGAAGGTATCAGAAGTTATGCTATGCCAACACCAAGAAGCGGTGTCGCTGAACCATATACAATGAGAGGTTCGGGTTCCTGGTGCAGTGAATCGTTTGATACTCCTGGAGTGAAAACAGGTCAGTGTGATTCAGATACATTATTGCTGGTGGAATTTCAACCTACAAATGCAAGTGCTGATAAAGGATTGAATGTTGCAGGATTTCAAATCGGTGCAAATTGTGATGGTCCTAATCATTTTCTTAGTACAGGTTCATCACTTATACACAGAAGAAAACAAAATTGGCTTTTCTGTGATGGTAGGGTCTTGAAGCTACATATAAATGAAACATATACGTCTCCACCCGGTGGCGAAGCCTGGATGGTTACTGGTAAATGGGTAAGACCGGAATTTAGAGGGAATTGACAATGAAAAAAATAATTATTCTTTTTCTGTGTTTAATGACTTTTAGAACTACAGCACAATTAATATTAAAAGATGATTTTGAAGCTAATTTCGTCCCTATACCAGAAAAAAATAATTCATGGCATCAGGGAGCTAAAATTGATGGACAATGTAGTTCTTTTTGGAATGACAATTCCTCTTGGGCAGATGTAGAAGTTTCGTATTTTGAGGATAGAACAGACCCGCATTCAGGGGAAAAATCTCAAAGGATTGAAGTAAAACGGGTTAATTCAGGATTAGTTCAATTTATTTTTCCTTTCATTCCTCAGAAAGGCAAAATATATCGTGCCAAGCTCTATTTAAAAGGAGATTCGAGTTCTTTAATTAGTTTTGGATTTCGTCAATTAGGAACGCCTTATACAGTGTATGGAATAGAAACTGTTAATCTGACACCTGAATGGAGAGAATTTAGTATTGAAACGGAAATACCATCAGATGAAAGGGCAATATTTATCTTATGGCTTAATGCTCCGAAAAAAGTATGGATTGATGATGTATCCATTGAAATGATTGAAAAGTTATCTCTTCCACCACAAGAAGGAAATATTTTATCGAATTCTTCTTTTGAAGCTGGTTTTCCAGAAAACTGGGTGTTTAAAATTGAAGGTTCTGATACAATAAAACTGATAGATCCACGCCCTGTTATAGTAAGAGACGCAAAAATTGGACTTCAATCATTACAATTGAAAATTTCTCAACAGGCCTCAGCATATATTCGTTCTAATTCAATATTTTTAACAAAAGGTCAGTCTTACAGTGTAAGTTTTTGGGCAAGAGCAAATAAAAATGTTAAAATTAATGCTGAACTTGTGGATACCAATATGAGGACAAGTTTTGATGTCCAAGAGGAGTGGAAAAGATTTGAATTC
>ERZ795060.4186-NODE-4186-length-12430-cov-8.568081_pt1 | contig 12430 bp, 14 predicted proteins | sample MGYA00375144_ERZ795060 | MGnify/ENA primary metagenome ERZ795060 (study PRJEB30189, sample SAMN05720157) | activated sludge metagenome | isolation source: anaerobic digester from wastewater treatment plant | place: Japan | collected 2015-05-15 ... | reverse complement strand
ATAATTATATACTTGCCATATTTACCTATTTTATATATTTCAAATACCATTAAAACCGAAATTACTTTTTAATCTATTTTGCTTACTATTAAATCCATTATATGTATTATTAATAATTCTTTTTAAATCAATTTTATCATTTATTCCTTTTGCCTCATTCATTTTATATTTTATTTCTATTGGATAATTTATTAAATTAATTTCTTTTATTATTTTTTCTATAATATTTTCTATTTTTTTTATAGTATTTTTCATTTTTCTTTACTCCTTAATTTTTTTAAATATTTTATCTACTTTTTCTTTTTTATCATCTAAATAAATAAATTTATTATCAACATTAACTAATATTGATTTACTAAAATCATTTGTAAATTTATTTATTTTATCTTCAAATATATAAATATTATCTAATATTTTATGTCTTAAATATTTATCAAAACTTAATCTATTTTCTTCAGCCCAAACAATTTTTTTATCAACTTGAACTTCAATATAATCTATGATAATATCTCCCGATATTATCATATTTTTTAAAATATATTCATTTACTAAATATAATTTATCTTTTAATTTTATATATATTGGTAAATTTTTAAAATAAGAATTAAATTCTATATCAATCATTTCTTTATTAAGATTATTTTTTATAAAATTTAAAATATTATATTTATTTATAATTTCTTTTTTTAAATATTTTTCTGCTTTTTCAAAATTTATTTCTTCAAATATTTTATTATTATTATATTCAAAAACAATTATTACTGTATTAATATCAGTAAATTCATAATAAAAATTTGTTAAATTTAATTCTTCTATTGTTTTTTTTATTATATCTTCTATTATTATTTTTATATTTTCTTCCATTTTTCGTCTCCATTATTTTTTTTTATAAAAATTATATACATTTATTAAAATTTGTAATATTGAACCATTATCTGTAAATGGTTTACTAATTTCTTTAATTTTTTTCTTCAATTTTCATTTTTTTACCAGTTATTCTTCTCCATAATATAACAGTTATCAGCCCTTTAATTGTTTAATTTAATTTTAATTAGTGATTTTTTAATAATTTGAAAATAAAATTCATTTACAGGTGCTTCTCCTATTATTGATTCATCACATGTACTAACATTAATAGTTACTTTTAATTCAAAAGTATCTTCTAAAATATAATCAGCGGTAAAATCAAATGAAATAGATTCATTATTTTCAATAACTTTTTTAAAATAGTCAATATCTTCTTCTTTAAATAAGATAAAAAAATTTTCTTCATAAATGTTTGTTTTATCTATAACAAGAGCTTCTGGAAGAAAATTCTTTACTATAAAATCATAATCGATTTCTGAAAAATCATAAATATGTACAGAATATACAAATGAATTATTTTCAGCTAAATTTGATTGAAGAATTTTAATAATTTTTTGAAAAGTTTCTTCATTAATTTTTTCAAATGTTTTCATCTTAATATCCTCCTAAATTTGTTAAATAATGATAAATGATAATTAATTGTAAAGTTATAATATGTATTTAAATTTTAATTTGAAGGAAATTCGTGTAATATCTCTTAAACGTTTTGCTTTTGAATACACAAAATCCATGTTAAAAAAGGAAAGTTAGCATCATACTTAAAATTCATGATTTTTATGGAAAGTAATACTTTGAAAGGAATTCGTGTAATATTTCTTAGGGGTTTTTCTCATGAGGAAATTTTAAAATTTTATATTTTAATATATATATTAATATATATATTAAAATATAAAATTTCAAACTATAAAAATTCAATAATTTTATGAATTTTATTTACAATATATTAACTTTTCATAAAAATTATCAAAAATTAAAAAAATCCTTGATTTTATTGGAAAGATTAAATTTGCACCGCAACGGGGGGGAATTAAAGGGGGGGTTTTCTTTAATCAGATTTAATTAATATTAATCATTTATTTAATATTAAATTATTAAAAAAAAAAAAAAAAAAAAAAAAAAAAAATCGAAAACATAAACTTTCCAATATCATTATGAATTTTAAATATTTTTTTTTTGTAATTGGAATAAATTTTCCAATATCATTATGAATTTTAAATATTTTTTTTTTGTAATTGGAATAAATTTTCCATGAAGGTTATCAAATTTAAACTCCCCCTTTATCCCCCTCTTTAAAACAACATATGAAGGTTATCAAATTTAAACTCCCCCTTTATCCCCCTCTTTCATAATTTTCATACAAAATACGATTTTTTTTTTATTTTAAAACACGACGAATAATTAAATAACAAACAAATTTCGTGGTGAAAAAATGTTAGAAGAAAATCAAATTTCATTAGATAAAAACTTGGATAAATTTTATAGAGCAAAAGTAATTGACTTGTTAGAAAAACAAAATATGGATGGTGATATTTTAGTAGAAGTGATAGATTTAGGTTTGAAAGTTGTAGCTAAATCAACGAATTTATTTAGCAAATCAGAAAATGACATAAAAAATTATTTTAACGATTCTGGAGAATGGGATGTTCCTAGAGTTGGAGATTATCTTGTAATAATTTTTTTAAACAATGATATCAACAGTTGTTATTATTTACCTTTTACGTTAAAATTTAATAGACAAGTTCCTACTGGAATGAAACTTCCTTCGTTAGTAAAAGAAAATTATTTGAAATTAAAAGAGAGACTAAATATCAAATTCAGAGAATTTTTTAATGGCAACATAATTGGATGGGATTTAAATGATGAAAACAATATGTTTTTTCTTGTTTTTGACAATGGAAGTAAATTAGAATTTGCTTCTCCCAATGAACTAGTTATAGATGGAAACAAAAAAACAAATAACATTAAACCTTCTTTTTTTAGAATTCTTGTTGACAAAATAGATAAATTTTTTTCTTCGACCTTTGATATGATTGCAACAAAGGATGATTCAAAGATTGTTACAAGAGCTTTTTCGAAAATTTCTATTGACAAAGGAAAATATTCTGACTACAAAAATACAGAAATAAAAAACGATGATCAAAATGACAATATTTCAGAAAATGAAATTTCAGTAACCAAATTTGGTTCAATTAACAAAAATTTAGTAGAATCCAATATTGAAACCTACAATAGAAAAACTCAAGCTTATAAAGTTTTAAGTACTGATAGTAATTTAGCTAATTCAGTAGAATTTATTTCTTACGAAGATTTTTCAAATAATACAATAATTCAACAAAAAATGACGTCTTTGGTAAATAATGAGGGAATTAAAAACATAAGAGATGTTTATATAAAAACACCTAATTTTTCTACACAAAAAAAAGAAGAACATAATTTCGATGTTGTTAATAATGGTTCATTAAATGAAGACAATTTTGAAAACAATGAATATAAAAACTCTAAAATTACTTTTAATCAAAATACTCCGGAAAATAATAAAAAATCTGAAATTTCAACTATACAAGCAAAAGATGGTTCTGTTTCTTGTATTTTTGAAAAAAAAGTTGAACAAGATCAAACATCTGTTCAAATTTCAGAAAATTTAGAAATTGAAAATTCTATTCAAAAAGCTTATTCTAATTCTGTAAACGTTATTACCGAAGATAAAATACAAAAAAAAGTTTTGATGGGAAATAAAGAATTAGAAAAAATTCAATTTGTTATTGAAAACGATATTAAAAATGAAAAGTCAAGTATTTTATTCAAAAATGTTTATAAATCGCCTAATCCTGCTGATCCAAAAGGAATTTTTGAACTTTCTCCTTTAGTTCAAAAAGGTCATCAAATAAAATCAGAAGTAACAAAAGATTATTCTTTATTTGAAATTTCAAGTATAAAACATGCTTATCCAAATGATAATATAGGGATTACTTCTTATGGTTCAATTAATAGTGTTAAATTTGAAGAGAAAGGAACAGAAGCTTTATTTGAGGTTAGTTTAGGAGGAGTAGATACTAAATTACAATCTGTAAAATTTAGATTAAATGTTACAGAAAAAGGAGAAGTTTATTTTGAATTTCCTAGTGGAGAGTTTACTATAAAATCTACTACAGGAAAATTAAATATTGATGTATTTGATACAGAAATAAAATCAAAAACAATGAAAAAAAATGGAAACGTTATACCAGATCCAACAAAAGGAGGACCCTTCAATTGTATAAAAACTTGTCCATTAACAGGACTTCCTCATTCAGGAAATACAATTATAGAAGGGTAAATTTATGTCTATTAAAGAACGAATTTTAGTTAGATTTGTTTAAAAGCTAATTAAAATTTGAAAATAGGCATAGAAAATCCTCCATACACTTTAATAGGTATGGAGGTTTACTTTCTCGCTCTTTCTTCGAGCAAAGAAAGTATTAATTTATTGTTTTTCTTCTGTATAAATTTTGATATTTAATCCTTTTTTCTTCATTTTTTTAACAAAATCAATTCCAAATTTATAAACGTATCTTGTCAAATAACCATTGATATTATTTTCAGTTTCATAACGAATACATTCATTAAGTTTTCCGATAAGTGATTTATCTAAAACATTGAAACTTAGTTTATTATGAGCAAGCTTTTCAATAATTGGTTTAAATTTGACTTTTTTAATATAACTTCTTGGTTTTATTATTTGGTTTTTATTATTTACTGCTATACCAAGGTTTTTTCTTTTATGTGAAAAAAACCAACGATTTTTTTCTTTGTTTAAAGTAAATTTTAAGTTGTATTCTTTGAAAATATTTAAAAGCAAATTGTAAATAAGACTTCCTTTTATAGGTTTTATGTCTGATATTAAAATATCATCAGCATAAATACTTACTTTAACTTTTTTAGTTTTTCCAACTTTATTAAGAACTTGTTTAAGTTTCTTAATTGGTTTTCTTATAACAAAATTTGCTAAAATTCCACTTAAAGGAAAACCTTGATAAAGACCTTTTGTTTCAGGATTAATAAGAGCATTTTTCAAAAGACTTAAAATTTCATTATCTGTTTCTTTGTTTAATTTTTTAAATACTGGAACATGTTCTAACAAATTTTCAAAAGTAACGTTATCAAAAAACCTTTTAATATCACAAGCAAACCAATAATTATTTTTAACATGTTGTTTAATTCCTTTATTTATGGACATATTTTTAATATATGCAATTTGAAGGATATCTTTTTCCTTTTTTAAAATATTTTCAAAAATTTTATTAAAGTAATTGAGAGCTATTTGATGAGCTAATTTAAGATCTTTAGAAGGTTTATAAACTATTCTAGATTTTTTTAAGGATTTAATGATTATTTTTTTAGCTAACTTAAAATTTTCTTTTTTTATTTGTAAGGATTTTACTACAAATAACAAAGGTATAAGGAAATAACTAATTCGTTCATTATTGATTAATTTTATAAGGATATTAGCTAAGTTTTTGTTTTCTTCTTCGATGATTAAGAAAAACATCGAATATTTTTGCTCTCGATTAAATTGAATATAGCTTATATAGATTTTATTTTTTTTTTTATCATAGATTGCTTTTTTTCTTTCATAAATTTTAGAATTATTTTCATCTAACAAATAAATTTTAGAATTCTTATAAAATTCACTTAATAATTCAAAGAAATTAAAAACTTTGTTATTTGAATTATCGTTAGAAAAATGATTTTCAAGTTTTAAATTAAAAATATTAAGATTTTCGAATAAAGAATTTGTATCATTTAAAAACTCTTCAGGCACATAAAAATTTTTAATCTTCGATATTTTTAATGATTTAAATTTTGAATTTTCTCCTTGAATATTTTTCGAATAATACTTAATCATTTTGTTTCCCTTTTTTGTTAAAAAAAATAAGGAAGAAACATTTCTGCTTCTTCCTTTTTCTTCCCTAAATAACTTTAACTATAACAGCTGAAAAGTTTGAGCTGAAAAAATAACCCTAATTACTGAAATAATCAACGGAAACCGTTGATATACTTATTAAGGGAAATTTAATAGTTCTTATTTAAAAATATATATTTGTTATTTTGATAAAAATTCTTTAATAAGCGTATCTTCATCAATAATCGGGATACCAAGTTCTAAAGCTTTCTTTAATTTAACAGTTCCTAAGTTTTTATTATTTGTAACTAAAAAGTCAGTTTTTTTACTTACGCTTCCTGTAACTTTATGACCTTTTAAAGAAAGTAACTTTATAACTTCATCTCTTTCATAATTTTTTAATTCGCCTGTTATTACAAATGTTTTAGAATTTCCTGACAAAGTTACTTCATTTTTATAAAACTTAGGATTTAAATGTTTAAAAAGAATTAAGATTTCTTCTTTATTCTCAATTACTCCTTCTATGAAATTGTTTATTAAGATTTTACTAAAACCTTCTATATTGTAAAGGATTTCTTTTATTTTATTTTCTTCGATAAAAGTTATAATTTCATTTATGTCATATAATTTAAATATTTCTTTACATCTAACTTTTCCTATATTTGGAATAGACAAACTTCCAACAATTTCATAGTCATAAAGGATATTTTTTATACTATAAACAGCATTAATTATATTTTTAGCAGAAAGTTCTTTAAAACCTTCTGTTTTTACAATAGAATTAAATAATTCTTTTTCTGATTTAGTATAAAAATCTGATATTTTTTTGATAATATTTTCGTTATATAACTTGTTTATAGTAGCATATCCAATTCCTTTTGTATTTGTTTGAATAAAGAATTTTTCAATTTTACCAAGAATTTTTGAAGGACATTTTTCATTTATACAGAAAATAAATGTTTCATTTTCATTAGTATACAATTGTTCGCCACATTTAGGACAATGAGGATCAAATTCTAAAGGAGGATTTCCACTTCTTTTTATTACTGAAGAAACATATGATATAACATCATTTCGATATTCAATTAAAATTTCATCACCTTCAGCTATAGCCAATTCTTGATATCTTTTATAATTAGCTAAGGATACTTTTCTTTGAATAGCACCGAAGAATTCGATAGGTTCGAATTCTATTACAGGGGTCATTCTTCCAGATTTTCCTACATAAAGATGGATTTTTTTAGCTATAGAAGATTTTTCAAGATATTTAAATTTAAATGCTGTAGCCCAATTAGGAACATCATTAGTATAATCTAATTGAGAAATTATTTCAGGATCAGAAATTTTAAATACTAAACCATCGACCATTATATCATAATCAAAACGTTTTCCATTATTATATTCGTCTATAAGAGACTTTATTTTTTCAAATAAATTATTTTCTTGATTTTTTGTAAAAGGTCTTTCAAATATATAACGGTCGTAAATTATTATATTAAGTCCTATGTTTTTATTTAAAATTTTATCTTCTTTGATAATTTTTTCAATTAATTCGTATTGGGTTTCTTTTGGAAGAATTTCTTCGTCAATTGCTATATCCAAAGGAGCTAAAGAAAGATATTTTTCAGCAAAAGATTTATCATCTCTTCCTAATATTCCAGAAGTAGCTGAACGATTATTAGCATAAGTTTTTTCTGTTTCATCCATAAATTTTTCAAAATTATCATCAGTAAGAAGAGCTTCATAACGAATTACTAAATAAGAATTTTTTTCACATAAATTAGCAGGAACTTTATGATTTTTAAATGCTTCATAGAGGTTTTCACCTGTTCCATCTTTTCCTCTAGAAAAAGCATTTACTACTTTTCCAGTATAGTCATATACAATTACAACTGAATTTCCATCATATTTTAATTCACAATATAACGTTGGAATAAATCCTATTTTTTCTTTAATATTTAGAATCCATTCTTTTAACTCTTCAAAAGAATTTTGTTTACTAAGTGTTCCAAGAAGTTTTGAACCATGAAACACTTTCCCTAATTTTTGAATTTGTTCTTTTTTATTACTTTTGTAAAAATAAGAACTTTCATATTTAGGAAGTAATTTTACTTCTACATTGGAAGTATCTTGTTTACTAATTTTTTCATAAAGCTTTTCATAATTTTTTAAAATTTCATCGAATTCAAAGTCTGATATAATAGGTTCCCCTTTTCGATAACAGCTATCTGCTCTTTTTAAGAATACTGTGATATCATTATAAAATTCAATTAAGTATTCTAAATTTTCTTCTAAAAAATTATTAATGTTTTCCAATATTTCTTTTAATTCGTCAAGCATAATTTTTTTCCTTATTTTGTTTTTAACATAAAAATAATATATTATTAAAAACAAAATAAAGAGAAATGTTATGGAAAAAGAACTTTTTGAAGCCTTACTTAGGCAATTTGGTATAGAAAATATTTTTTCTATAAAACTTACTAGCGACCCAGTATATTTTTCGGGAAACGTTATTTTTTCCTATAATGAAGAAAAAGGGGTACTTATCATGATTGATAAGAATGATAATGTTTATGATGAAGGATATTATTATGAAAAAAATAATAAACCAGGAAAAGAAACTGTAAGTTTTGTAGACTTAATACAAATTGAAAGAATTTCTTTTTATATTGATAAAGAAAAAGTAAAAGAATTTAGAAGTAAAATTTATTCAAAACAAACTGATCCTACTATTAAAGCTACCTATACAAATGATGAAAAAGCTTTTAATAAAAGTAAATACAATTTATTTAGTTAAAAAATAGAAAAAGAAAATGAAATCGATAATAATAGAACAGATTTATAAAAAAGTTGAAATTTCTTTAAAAAATAAAGAAAATCAAGAAAAGATTAAAAAATACATTAAAGAATATATTTCAAAAAATAATGAAATACTTTTAAGTCCTTATCCAATAGAGCATCTTCCGTTTACAGATGAAGATAGGAATATAATGTATGAAATAGCGAATATAACTGAAAAAGAAATTTCAACTGCTATTAAAAATATTCACTTTGTTAATTCATCATGGAAAACAATTAATAATCCTTTTAATTTTTTAATGCTTTCTTTTATAAGATTCTTTGAACAACAAAAAAATAGAGAAATGACAGAATCTTGTTTACTTTATCTTTCTTTTCAATTTTATGGAATGCAGCATGTACGTTATTTAAAGTATGTACAAAAAGAAACTATGCAATATACTATAGAACATTTAAGTAATAAACATGATATTAAACAATACGGAAGTGTATTAAAAGCTATATATAAAAAAGTATTAGTTTCGCATCAAACTTATGAAAAAAATCTTCTTTCAGAAGATGATAAAAAATTAATTGATTATGTAGTAAGTTTAAATAATAGAATTAAGCAATGGATCATAGGAATAATGCTTGAATATAAAAAGAATAAGGAATCAAATAAATATTTTAATGCTGTTTCAGATGAACTCCATGATGAAGAAAACTATAGGATAACCTCAAATACTTCAATGGATCTCACTAACTTAACTAATAAAATAGGAATAGAAATAGTTAAAGATCCAGTTAACTTAAAATTAGTAGAAATTTCAGCTAAGATTACTGATGTTTCATATCCTTCGTTAATAAGGACTGTAAACGATATTAAAAGAAATGAAGATCATAAAATTATAAATGAATTTATAAAGCTTATTTTAGAGCTTTTTATAGTTGAAGGAAAGAAAAAACCAGAAAATATAGCAAGTAAAGATTTTATTAATTTTATTTTAGCTCTTTATAATCAAAGTAACACAGTAGATCAAAGACTTATAAGAATAAAAGAAATATTAGATGAATGGTTACAAAAGAACTCTGAAATATATTTAAAAACTAATAGAGTAGCAACGAAAGTAAACTGGCGTAAAGCTGTTTTTATTTATTTTTGTTTAAGTATACAATATTATTATATAAATTAAATAAGACAAAAGACTTTATTTGTCTTTTGTCTTATCATTTATTATTTTTTCTAAAATATCGAAATATTCCTGTTGCGTATTAAAATAAATAACAGATTTATCTTTATAATTTTCAAAATATTTTTTTTCCATTATTTCATTATTATCTCTTGAAATAGAAATTTCTATTACTAAGATATAATCACCGAACACACCTACTTCAGTAGTTGAACGAATAAAAATATTAGTTTCTGTCATATTTATACTGATAATAAATTTTTTAAATATAACACTTCCGAAGAAATCTTCTATTTTATTAAGAATCTGATTTATATTTGAAACTAATTCAGGTGAAATTTTTTTCATTTAACAATTCCTATATTTTTTATTAATAAATTAGTTTTAAATAAAGTTAAAAAAAATTAATATTATAAATTAAACAACAATTTTATAATAAAAAAGGTAAAGAAATGGAAAACAATAAAGAAATTTTTTTAGAAGAACTTTCATTTGAAAATTATTTAAATGAAATTTCAGATATTTCATTTAAGTATAAACAGATTAAAAAACTTAAAAAAGCATTAAAAGATAATGAAAAAATAATGTGGATATTAGATGATCCATTTTTTAAATTTAAAAAAATACTTTATATAACGAAAGATATTTATTTAATTTCCCTTCCAGTGTGTTTGGAAAGAGTTAATAAATTAAAAAAAATTATTGAAAAATATTTTGAAAAAAATAAAATAAAATTAGAAGAAGTCAAAAATAATTTTTTTAATACTTATTATGATAGAGAAAAATTTTTTTTCGATAATTATAAAATATCTAATTTTTATTTAGAATATGAAATTTATTTTATCAAAGATGATATCGATATTAAAAAAATTAAAGAATTTTTTTCTAAATATAAACAGAAAAAAATACTTTCATTTGATAAAAAAGAAATAGGAATTTTTGATTTAAAAGATCCTTCCATAGGAAACAAAACTATAGATGTGTTAAAAAAAATATTTGTAGAACTTCCTAATTTAAAAAGAGACTCTCAAGAAAATGAAAAGGTTTTATTATTTAATGAAAATAATATAATTATTTCTGAATGTAACGAAACAGAAAAGATAAAGAAAAAAGTAATACAGCAATCTAAGCCTGAATTAATATTAAACGAAAATAATAAAGAAATTAAAATATACTTTAAAGAAATAAGTGAAACTGAATTAAAAATTATTAAAGAAGAAACGAAACGATTTTTTAATGAAATTTCTTTTGATAAATATAATGCTGAAAATGATTATATAAAAGAAGCTATTCATGGTTTTATAAATAAAAAACTTCAAGAAAATATAGTTATTTTTGAAAATAAAGAAGAAGATTATGAAATTGATGAATCTAAATTTATTAATAATGGAGTACTTTAAAAATGTTTGAAGAAACAGAAAATAAAAGAAGAATTATAGAATATTCTTATGAATTAAATGAAATAGCTAACTTTGAAATAAAAAAAATAGTAAGAAGGATGCACCAACCTCAATATATTATCCTTTCACAGGTTAGAAATTTTTTTGAAAAAGGAACACCTATTGAACCAAGGATAATGATAGGAAGTCATCTTTTTACATGGAATAAATGGCAATATTATTTTTATAAATCTATAGGAAGAATGAATATTCCATTTCATTATTTTGTAGAACAAATAGGAAATGATTATAGTATTATAGTTGCTACACCTGAATATACTCCTTCATATTTTTTAGAAGAACTTATAGCTGCTAATATAATAGCTCCTGCATATAGAGACTCTATAGTAATAGCTATAAAAGAAGATTTCTCATTAGAACTTCCTTTTAAAAGATTATATCAACAATTATGTTTTAGGTTATTAACTACTCTTCAAATAAGAAATGCTAAATATTTAAATCATGATAATATTTTATATATAGATAAAATAATAAATTGGGATAGATATAACGAAGCATTTAAAAATAAGGAAATAAAATTTGAAATAATTCCAGCTAAATTTTATTCACATAAAGATTTAATGATGTATTATAGAAAATATCGCGCTAACATTAACTTAGTTTAAAAAAATAAATTTTTAATTAATTTTATATAAAATTAACAAATTAAGGAGCAACAGTAATAATATGGCTTATGGAAAACCTTTTCAACAACTTTCTATAAAAGATTCGATTCAAGAAGCTAAAGAAAACAAAATAATAAATAAAGGTTTAAAAATCAAATACTATTTAAAAAATAATTTACAAATTAATTTTAAAATAATTCCTTTTAATAAAATTTATAACGAATTAAAAAAATATATAGAAAGTGAAGAATTACATTTTGATTACAGACAGAGACCGAAACTTTATTGTTTTGATAAATATGGTGATTTAGAATTATATGATTTTATTCTTTATATAAATAATTGTAAAAGAAATAGTGATTTTAATAAAAATATGGTTTTTTATCTTAATGAAGAAGGTGTTAAATTATATGAAAATATTATTTCTAAATATACAAAAACTAATTATGAATTTGAAATTACTCCTTTTAGAAAAATTGATTAAAAATAAGCTATAATCTTTAAGATTATAGCTTAATTTTTTTTTATTTCTTTTAATATCTGTTCATACATAGCAGTATTTATATAAACAAGTATGTTATAAACTACATTTACTAATGGTTTTAAAATAATTAATTTATATTTTTTCCATAAAATGTAAAATAAATT
>ERZ795060.4184-NODE-4184-length-12431-cov-4.550178_pt1 | contig 12431 bp, 11 predicted proteins | sample MGYA00375144_ERZ795060 | MGnify/ENA primary metagenome ERZ795060 (study PRJEB30189, sample SAMN05720157) | activated sludge metagenome | isolation source: anaerobic digester from wastewater treatment plant | place: Japan | collected 2015-05-15 ... | reverse complement strand
CGCGCGCGGCCGCCTCGCTCACCCACACCATGGTGCCGTAGCACAGCACCGTTACGTCCTGGCCCGGCTTGAAGACCCGCGCCGACTCCAGCGGCACCGTGTAGTGGCCCTCGGGGACGCGGCTCAGCGCATGCTCGCTCCACGGCACCAGCGGCCGGTCGTGGTGGCCGTCGAAGGGGCCGTTGTAGATGCGCTTGGGCTCGAGGAAGACCACCGGGTCGTTGCACTCGATGGCCGAGATCAACAGCCCCTTGGCGTCGTAGGGGTTGCTGGGCATCACGGTGCGGATGCCGCACACGTGCGTGAACAACGCCTCGGGGCTCTGGCTGTGCGTCTGGCCGCCGTAGATGCCGCCGCCGCAGGGCATGCGGATGGTCAGCGGCGCGGTGAAGTCGCCGGCCGAGCGGTAGCGCAGCCGCGCCGCCTCGGACACGATCTGGTCGGAGGCCGGGTAGAAGTAGTCGGCGAACTGGATCTCGACCACCGGGCGCAGGCCATAGGCGCCCATGCCCACCGCCGCGCCGACCAGACCGCCTTCGCTGATCGGTGCGTCGAACACGCGCTGGCGCCCGTATTTGGCCTGCAGGCCCTCGGTGCAGCGGAACACGCCGCCGAAGTAGCCGACGTCCTCGCCGAACACGACCACGTTGTCGTCGCGCCCCAGCATCACGTCCATCGCCGAGCGCAGCGCCTGCACCATGGTCATCGTCTTGATGTTGTCTTCAGCCATGGCGTTGCGCCTCCTGTTCGGCGCGCACCTGCGCCATCTGTTCGACCAGATGCGGCGGCATGTGTTCGTACACCTGCTCGAACATCGTCTCCAGCGGCGGAATGTGGCCGTCCAGCAGTGTGCCGTGGGTCTCGGCCTGCTTCTGGGCCGCCACCACCTCCTGCTTCAGCTCTTCCTGCGCGGCTTCGTGCTGCGCGTCGGACCAGATGCCGCGCACGATCAGGTGGCGCTTGAGCCGCTCGATCGGGTCGCCCAGCGGGAAACGCTGCCAGTCGTCGGCGGGGCGGTAGCGCGCCGGGTCGTCCGAGGTGGAATGCGCACCAGCGCGGTAGGTGACCCATTCGATCAGCGTCGGCCCCAGGTTGGCGCGCGCGCGCGCCAACGCCCAGCGCGACGCGGCATAGGCGGCGAGAAAGTCGTTGCCGTCCACCCGCAGCGCGGCGATGCCGGCACCCACGCCGCGCGCGGCGAAGGTGGTGGTCTCGCCGCCGGCGATGGCCTGGAAGGTGGAGATCGCGTACTGGTTGTTGACCACGTTCAGCACCACCGGCGCGCGGTACACGTGGGCGAAGGTCAAGGCGGCGTGGAAGTCGGGCTCGGCGGTGGAGCCGTCGCCGATCCAGCCCGACGCCACCTTGGTGTCGCCCTTGATCGCCGAGGCCATCGCCCAGCCCACCGCCTGGCTGAACTGCGTGGCCAGGTTGCCCGAGATCGAGAAGAAGCCGGCGTGCCTGAACGAATACATCACCGGCAGCTGGCGGCCCTGCAGCGGGTCCTGCGCGTTGGACATCAGCTGGCAGATCATGGTGGCCAGCGGCACGTCGTCGCGCGAGATCAGCAGCCCTTGCTGGCGGTAGGTGGGAAAACACATGTCGCCCGGCTGCAGCGCCAGCGCATGCGCGCAGGCGATGGCCTCCTCGCCCAGGCACTGCATGTAGAACGACACCTTCTTCTGGCGCTGTGCGATCTGCATGCGCGCGTCGAAGATGCGGGTCTTCATCATCGAGCGCAGCCCGCGCTCGAGCTGCTCGGGGCTCAAGTCCGGCACCCACGGGCCGCTGGCGCGGCCTTCGTGATCCATCACCCGGATCAGCCCCCAGGCCTGCTGGCGCATGTCGGACGCCGGGCAATCCAGCGGCGGCATCGGCATCTCGCCGGCCGGCGTCAGCCGCAGGTAGCTGAAATCGGTGGGATGGCCCGGCCGGCCGGTGGGCTCGGGCACGTGCAGTCGCAGCGCTGCGGCTGGCTGGTTGCTCATTGCTGCTCCTCGAGCCGGCGTGCGATCGGGTCGCCGCGGCCACTGGTCCGTCGGGAGCGCGCAGGTTAGCGCAAGCAGGGCCGTGCTGTCGATGCTGCGCTGCGACGAAGCTGGGACACCGCCGCTGCGGGCCGGCATGCGCCTGGCGGGTCGTGGGCTCGGGGCCGGCTACGCGCCGGCGGCGGCTGGAGCCTGCCAAGGCCTGATGCGGATCAGCCGCGGGTCGTCGGCCTGTTCGAAGATTCTTCGTACGCGGTCCTGCCAGAGCTGGCCGAAGCGTGCGAGTTCGGTTTCGCTGGCGCGCCCCGCCGCCGCCTTGGGCAACAGCGCATGCATCTCGTCGGGCCACGCGACCAGCGACGCGTCCAGCGACACCTGCAGCGCCTGCCCCGTGTCGTTGCGCCGCAGGCCCAGGGTCTCCTGCACGGGTTGATCGAAGCGCAACAGTCCGTGGCGCGAGAAGCGCGCGCCGATGCCGCGAAAGCCGGTTTCGGCTGCTGCGCCCGTCAGCAGCTGCACCACCGTCGCGACCACGCCGTTGGCGCCGCGGTCGCGCGCATCGCGCAGGTACACCGCGATCTCGCCGCGCACCGGCAGCTGGCCGCCGTACAACGCGCGCAGCCCGTACACGGTCATCAGGTAGGCGCTGGCCACGGTCGAGCAGGAATGGCCGCTCAGGCGCACGGCGTCGGCGTAGCCGTACTCCATCACGCCGCCGGGTGCGGTGCCGAGGAACTCGGCCAGCGGATCGCGCACCGTCAAGCGCGGTGCGGCGGCAAAGAACGCGGGGAACGCAGAGGCAGCAGCGGACATGGATGCTCCATCATCGGACTGGGCACGACACACGGCTGCACGTGCGTCGGCTGGCTGGGATCGTACGCCACCGGCTGCGGTGCAGGCGGTGCTTTCCGACCCGTCGACGCCGCATCACATGCCCGGCGATGCGCGGGCGCGCGTGGCGGCTGGCCCCAGCCACAACCGGCCGGCGTCAGCGTTCGGTGTTCTGCAACCCCACCACCACGCTGCGCGCGCGAACTCGCGAGAACACCCCGGCCGGCACGTCGACCGCAAAGGACTTGACCTGTTCGAGCGTGCGCGAGTCGAATACGACCAGGCGTCCGCCCGAGGCGCCGAGCGAGCGGTCGCCGCGGTAGCGTGCGCTGACATAGAAAAAGTCGCCGCGCGCCGTGTACTCCGGGAAATGCGAATGGCCGAGCGTGCCCGCGACTTCGAGCGTGCGCACCACCTCGAGCGCGTCCTTGTCGATGAACTGCAGCTTGTTCGCGTTGGGGCCGGTGCCGACGATGTCGACGATCACGTAGGGCGCAGCCGGGTGCGCGGCGGGCGATTCGGTCGGGCCGAGCACCGGGATGCGCTTGACCACGTCGTAGCTGCCCATGTCGAACACCGTCACCTCGAACTGCTTGCAGCCGGCCTCGCCGATATTGGTGCCGATGCCGACCAGCCGGCCGTTGGAGCGGACCACCGCGCCCGAGCCCAGGTGCGGCTTGCAGCCGGCGGGAATCTTGCGCACGATGCGCGCCTCGGCCAGGTCGATGACCGCGTTCAGGTGGTCGTCGTACGAGGACACGACCAGGAAGCGCCCGTCGGGCGAAAGGAAACCGTCGTGCAGGTGGCGGCCGACATCGGTGACCTTGGTCAGCGGCATGTCCGGCCCGTCCAGGTCGACGATCCAGACCTGGCCCGCCTGCTCCAGCGCGACCACGAACACATTGGCGAAAGGCGTGGCCATGATCATGCCGGCGTCGGCCTGCACCGGCTTGCCGTCCGGGTCGGTGCCCGCCAGCTCGAACAGCCGCACCGGATCGAGCGTGTCGGCATCGAGGATGACCATGGTGTGCGGCACGTAGGAGCCGGCGGCAACGTAGCGTCCGTCTCGCGATACCGCCAGCGAGGTGCCGTTGAGCCCGGCGCGCACCTTGCGCACGGTGCGCATCGAGTACAGGTCGATCTTGTGCACCCAGCCGATGTCGTCGCGCACGTAGGCCCAGCGCGGCTGGGTCGGATGAAAGTCCATCAGGTGCGGCGCGTGGCCGGTGGCGACTTCGCCGACCTTGCGGTGCGTGCGCCCGTCGAAGAACAACACCTTCGCTTCGGGGCCCGTCGCGCGCCGGCCGCGCGACATCACCGCCATCAGGTCGTCGACGTGCGCGATGCGAAAGCGCGGCGCGGCAGGCAGGCTGGCTTCGTCGGCGACCCGCACTTGCAGCGAGCCGCGCACGTCGTCGATGTCCCAGCGGGGCGTGGTTCTGGGCTGCGTGGTGATCAGCGTGGCCAGCAGTTCACGATCGGCAGCCGACAGGGCCGTCTTGCCCCAGCTCGGGTGCGATGGCATCAGCGTGGGTGGAATGCCGCCGGAGATCTTCGCCGCCACCTGCGCGCGGTTGAACTGGGTCTGGTCTCGGTTCAGCGCCGGCGCGATGTAGCCGCCGCGGTCGGCGCCGTGGCACACCGCGCAATGCTGCGCGAACAGGCGTTCGGCGCGCGCCAGATCCTGCGCCGGCACCGCGGCCGGCAGCAGCCAAAAGAGGAACGCTGCCGACCAGGCCAGTGGGCTGTCCATCATGCGTGCTCCGGGCAAGATCAAACGAAGGGGTCGCCGGGCGCCGCGCCGCTTAGCGCTCGCGCGGGCAGCCATGCCTCAACGCCGCAGGCGGCGCGTGAGCTCGATCAGCGCGTTCAGCGCATCGGTGGCGGTAAAGATGCCCAGGAACTCGCCGTTCTCGTCGTTCACGATGGCGCTGCCGACCTTGCGCTCGGACATCGCGTAGGCCACTTCGTCCAGCGGTGCGGCCGCGTTCACGGTCAGCGGTTGCGGTGCCATGATGTCGCCGGCGCGCACCTGGTGCCGATGCTCGGTACTCAGGCCGAGCACGACGCGCACGTCGCGGTCGCTGATCACGCCCAGCACGCGGCCGTCGCGCACCACCGGCAGGTGGCGCACGCCGTGTTCGCGCATCAACTGCTGGACATCGCCGATCGGCATGTCCAGCTCGGCGGTGACTGGGTTGGGGGTGGTGTACTCCTCCACCGCCACATGCACGGGAGCCATGTCCGTCCTCCTCGCTTCGGGCCGGCGCAGCCGATGGTAGGCTGCATGCCCAATTGTGGGCAACACGTGCGAAAAAGGCCAGCCGGCTCGCCGCGACACGGGCCTTCGTTCGTGCTTCGCGGCGCCCGCGGTGATGAACACAAGCTGAACGCCGCTTTCAACCCCGGTTCAGCGCCCGCCCAGCACCATGGCGCCCAGGCCCGACGCCGTGCCGGGCCGTTGACCGCCAAGGAGTCTCGATCATGCAAAGCCTCATCCACCCCGGCCGCCGTGTGCTGATCGCCTTCGCCGCAGGCGCGGCGCTGGCCGCGGGCATCGTGCAGGCGCAATCGCCCACGCCCGCCGCGGCGCCCACGGCCACGGCCACGGCCGCACCCCAGTTGACCATTCGCGACATCTACGACCGCATGGAGGCCGCGGGCTACCGCGACATGCGCGAGATCGAATTCTCGAAGGGCCGCTACGAGGTCAAGGCGCGCAATGCGCAGGGCGAGCGCGTGAAGCTGTACGTCAATGCCAGCAGCGGCGCGGTCGAACGCACGCGTGCCGGCGACTGACGCAGCGCCCGCACCGAACAGCGAAGAGGAAGCGAGGAACACCATGCGCATCAAACTGACCCTGGGCGTCTGGCTGCTGGGGCTCACGCTGGCCTGGCTGGCGGTGGCGCCGGCCGACTTCGGCGTCTGGCCGTTGGTCGACGCGAAGGGTGCGGCCTCGGGCTGGTGGCAGCTGCGCCAGCATGCGATCTACCTCAGCGGCCTGTGGAGCATCGGCCTGATGTCGCTGGTGATGCTGCTGGCGCTGCGGCTGCCGCTGGTCGAACGCGCACTCGGCGGCATGGACCGCGTGTACCGGCTGCACAAGTGGGCCGGCATCGGCGCGGCGCTCACCGCCGTCGTGCACTGGGGCGCCAAGGAAGGCAGCGGCTGGATCAAGGCGCTGTGGGGCCGCGCCGGGCGCCCGCAGCACGACGCCGTGCTGCCCTGGTTCACCGACGCGCGCGGCTTTGCGAAGGACCTGGGCGAAGTGGCGTTCTACCTGCTGCTGGCGATGGTCGCGATCACGCTGCTGAACCGGCTGCTGCCTTATCGCCACTGGCGCGTCGTGCACCGCGCAATGCCGCTGCTGTACCTGGCGCTGGTGTTGCACGCGGTGGCGCTGATGCCGCTGGCCTTCTGGGCATTGCCGCTGGGCGCGCTGATGGCCAGCCTGCTGGCGCTGGGCTCGGTGGCCGCCATCGCGTCGCTCAGCGGGCGCATCGGACGCGCACGCCGCCATTCGGCGCGCATCGAAGCGGTGCAGCCGCTGGGCGGCAGCGCAGCGGGCGCACCGCTGGAGGTGATCTGTGCGATGCCGGCCAGCTGGCCCGGGCACCGCGCCGGGCAGTTCGCCTTCGTGCGCTTTCACCGCACCGAAGGCGCGCACCCCTTCACCATCGCCAGTGCGCCGGGCAGCCTGGGCCGCAACGCCCGGGGCGAGGCGCTGCTGCGGCTGGTGATCAAGCCGCTGGGCGACTACACGCGCACGCTGCACCGCCGGCTGCATGTGGGCCACGGCGTGAGCATCGAAGGCCCCTACGGCCGCTTCGACGGCCAGGGCAGCGGCCGGCGCCAGCAGGTGTGGGTGGCCGCCGGCGTGGGCATCACGCCCTTCCTGGCGCTGCTCGAAGCGCGCGGCGCCGCCGCAGCCCCGGCGGATGCGGCCGCGGTGCAGATGCACTACTGCACGCGCGACGCCGCGCACGACCCGCTGCTGGCTCGGCTGCGCACGCTGTGCGCGCAGGCCCGCCCGCCGGTCGCGCTCACGGTGTACGACGACGCGCAGGGCCAGCGGCTGCGGCCGCAGCATCTGGAAGGCGTGCCCGGGCCGCTGGACGTCTGGTACTGCGGGCCGCCGGGCCTGGGCGATGCGCTGCACGAGCACGCGGGCGGCGCACGGCCGTGGCGGATGCACCGCGAATCCTTTGCCATGCGCTGAAGCGCTGCACGAGAGGAGTTCCCCCATGACGACCTACCGCAACCCCCTTGCCCAAGTCCTGCTGGTGCTCAGCCTGGGACTGGCCGCGGCCCCGGCACTGGCCGACGACGACGATTGCGAAGTGCCCGTGGGCCAGTGGCAGTCGCGCGACGCGGTGCTGCGCCTGGCCGCGCAGCAGGGCTGGCAGGTGCAGCGGCTGAAGATCGACGACGGCTGCTACGAACTGCGCGGCAAGGACGCGCAAGGGCGCGAGTTCAAGGCCAAGCTCGACCCGCAAACGTTGCGCGTGTTGAAGATGAAGCCGCGCGACCGTGATCGTGATCGTGATCGTGATCGTGAACGCGACCGCGACCGCCAGCGCAGCGGCCCGGCCACGCCGGGCGAGAGCATGCCGCCGCCGGGCACGGCCACGCCCGCCACCCCCGCGCACCTGAGCCCCGGCACCACGCCGCGCGGCCAGATCGAATGAACCCGAAAAGGAGCACTGTGATGTCCAGACCCGTGATGACCACCCTCGCCGCCGCCTGCGCGCTGGCGCTGCCGGCCGCAGCCCAAAGCCGCCCGGTTACGCTGACCACCACGTTGAAGAACTACGGCGGCGACGGCGCCTACCTGGCGGTGTACCTGACCGACGCCAAGGGCGCCTACGCCGGCACCTTGTGGGTGGCCGGCGGCAAGGCGAAGTACTACAAGAACCTTTCCGACTGGAACCGCCTGTCGGCGCGCGACGCCAAGCGGCTGCAAGGCACCACCGGCGCCAGCGTCGGCCAGGGCCGCACGCTGAAGGTCACCGCCGACCTGGCCGACGCGCTGATCGACACCGGCTACGAGATCCGCATCGACGCCGCGGTCGAGGACATGCGCGACAGCCCGGCCGAGATCCGCGTGCCGCTGAGCTCGGCCAACGCCGGCAAGCCGCAGGCCGGGCGGCAGTACATCCAGTCGTTCAGCTTCCAGCTGCCATGAGGCGGCGCTCGCAATGCGCCCCCAGGGCCGGGCTGCGCCCAGCCCGCCATCGGACTTGCAGGTCCGATGGCCCTCGCCAGGCGAAGAACAGTCCGCAGTGGACTGTTCTTCGTCCCGGCTCGGCCCACCCGTGGGGGTCAAGTCGTCCTGGGGCGGCGCCGCGACGACTCGAGGGCTGCGGCAGGAGCAGGCGATGAGCTGGCGGCAACTGCACCGCTGGCTGGGCCTGGTGGCGGGCAGCGTGGCGCTGCTGCTGGGCCTCACCGGCACGATCCTGGCCTGGGATCCGGTGCGCGACGCCTGGTCGGCAACGCCGGCCCAAGGCGAACTGCCGGTGTCGGTGCTGGCCGAGCGGGTGGCGGCAAACGTGCCCGGGGCGGAGGAAATCCGCCGCCTGCCTTCGGGCGACGTCGTGGTGTACGCCTTCGACGCCGGGCAGCCGCAGGCGCTGCGCATCGATGCGGCCGACGGCCGCGTGCTCGGCCCCTACGAGACCTCGGCGGTGTCGCGCTGGTTCAAGAACCTGCACCGCTCGTTCCTGCTCGGCGACGCCGGCCGCGTGGCCGCGGCGCTGGTCGCGCTGGCGATGTTCGGCCTGTCGGCCTCGGGGCTGACGCTGCTGCTGCGCCGTCTGGGCGGCTGGCGCAAGGTGGCGACCCGGGTGAGAGGCACGACACTGCAGCGCATCCATGTGTTGACCGGGCGGGTGCTGGTGGCCGTGCTGTTGCTGACGTCGCTGACCGCGCTGTACATGAGCGCGGCCACCTTCGGCCTGGTGTCGCTCGATGCCGAGTCCGAGCCCGACGTGGTGTCGGCCGCCGGTGCGCCCGCCGACCTGCGCGCAGGCCAGTTGCCGCTGCTGCAAAGCTTGCGGGTGCAAGACCTGCGCCGGCTGAACTTGCCCGCAGCCGCCGACCCCGAGGACACCTGGAAAGTGGCCACCGCGCAGGGCCGCGGCTGGATCGACCGCGGCAGCGGGCACACGCTGGCCTGGGTCGAGGCCTCGAGCGCGCAGCGTGTGCACGACTGGGCGATGCTGCTGCACACCGGCGAGGGCGCCTGGGTGTGGGCCATCGTGCTGGGCCTGGCCGGCGCCAGCATCCCGCTGTTCTGGGCCACCGGGCTGTTGCTGTGGTGGCAGACGCGCCGCCGCGTGCCGCGCATCGACCACAACAGCGCCGTGCAGCAGGCCGAGATGCTGATCTTCGTCGCCAGCGAGAGCGGCGCGACCTGGGGTTTTGCGCAGGCGCTGCATGAGGGCTTGGTGCGCGGCGGGCACAAGGTGCACAGCGCCGGGCTCGAGCACTTCCAGGCGACGCCCGCGGCGCGGCAGATCTTCGTGCTCGCCGCCACCTACGGCGACGGCCAGGCGCCGGCGCACGCCGCGCAGGCGCTGGCGCGCATCGCGCGCGCGGCACCGACCGCGGCGCCGGTGACGGTGCTGGGTTTCGGCGATCGGCAGTTCAGCGGCTTTTGCGCCTACGCCGAGGTGTTGGAGCAGGCGCTGCGCAGCAAGGGCTGGGCGCAACTGCTGCCGCTGGAACGCATTCATCAGCAGTCGGCGCAGGAATTCGTAGGCTGGGGCGAAGCGCTGGCCGCGGCGCTGGGCGAGCCGCTGGCGCTGGACTACCGGCCGCGGCTGCCCGCCACCACCGCTCTGACGCTGCTGTCGCGCGAGGACTATCCCGGCGGCGCCGGCGAACCCGCGGTGATCCTGCGCTTCGGTTGGCCGGCGCCGCAAGGCTTCGATCGCCTGCGTGGCCGTGGATTGGCGCGTTTCGTCGCCGGCGACCTGCTCGGCGTGCTGGCGCCGGGATCGAATGTGCCGCGTTACTACTCGCTGGCGTCGGCCCGGCGCGACGGCTTCGTCGAAATCTGCGTGCGCAAGCTGCCCGGCGGCGTGTGTTCCAACCACCTGCACGCGCTGCAACCCGGCGAGCGCATCGCCGCCTTCGTGCAACCGAACCCCGGCTTCGTGCTCGAAGGCACGCGCCGCCCGGTGCTGCTGATCGGCGCGGGCACCGGCGTGGCGCCGCTGGCCGGCTTCATCCGCGGCAACCGGCGGCAGCAAGCGATGCACCTGTACTTCGGTGCACGCAATCCGGCGCTGGACTACTACTTCGGCCCACAAATCGAAGCCTGGCTGCGCGAGCGCCGCCTGGCCAGCCTGCGCACCGTGTTCTCGCGCAGCAAAGGCGGCGGCGGCTACGTGCAGGATGCGCTGCAGCGCGACGCCGCGCGCTTGCGCGAGCTGTTCGCCAAGGGCGCGATCGTGCGTGTCTGCGGCAGCCGGCCGATGGCGCTGGCAGTGCGCAAGACGCTGGACAGCATCCTCGGCGCGATGCCTGCGAGTGCCCCCAGGGCCGGGCTGCGCCCAGCCCGCCTCCCGTGGGGGTCAAGCCGTCTTGGGACGGCCCGGCGACGACTTGTGAGCGTGGCGCAGCTGAAGGCCGCGGGGCGCTATGCCGAAGACATCTTCTGAGCCCAGCCGGCGTGTGCAGCTGCACGGCCCGACGATGGGCACGCGCTGGTCGGTGCGCTGCGACATCGGCGCCGGCGTGGATGCCGCAGCGCTGCGCGCCGAGCTTGCGGCCGCGGTCGAGCAGGTGGACCAGCAGATGTCGCCCTGGAAGCCCGGCAGCGACCTGAACCGGCTGAACCGCTCGCCGCCCGGCCAGTGGCTCGAGCTGCCGCCGCAGACGCTGCAAGTGCTGGCCCGCTCGCTCGAGATCGCGCGTGCCAGCGGCGGCGCCTTCGACCCGGGGGTGGGCGCGCTGGTCGATGCCTGGGGCTTCGGCGCGGTGCGCGACGTGCCGGACGCGGCGGCGATCCGCGCTGCGGCCGAGGCGCCGAGGCTGCCGGCGCACAAGGGGTTGGAACTCGATCTGGCCGCCGGCAGGGCCCGCAAACATGCGCCGCTGCAGCTGGACCTGTGCGGCATCGCCAAGGGTTATGCGGTCGACTGCATGGCCGCGGTGCTGCAGCGCCACGGCGTGCGGCACGCGCTGGCCGCCCTCGATGGCGAACTGCGTGCCATCGGCGCGCAGGCCGACGCCCAGCCCTGGGCGGTGGCGCTGGAAAGCCCGCAGCCCGGGCAGCGCGCGGTGCACGGCGTGATCGAACTGCAGGACCTGGCGGTCGCGACCTCGGGCGACTACCGCCGCTTCGTGCAGCTGGGCGGGATGCGCGTGGCGCACAGCATCGACCGGCGCCGCGCGGCGCCGGTGCACAACGATGTCGCCTCGGTCACCGTGCTCGCCGCCGACTGCACGAGTGCCGACGCCTGGGCCACCGCATTGCTGGTGGCCGGCGCGGGCGAGGGCCTGGCGCTGGCGCAGCGCGTCGGGCTGGAAGTGCTGTACCTGCTGCGGCGTGAAGGCCGCTGGGTCGAACTCGGGCTGGGGCGCTTTGCGGCGCCGGCGGGCGGCGCGGCTGCGGCGCCCGGGCCGCGTCGGGGTGTGGCCGCGTCGCCGACAATGGCCCGCTGAAGCAACGCGCGCCAGCGCTCAACGGGCCGCAGTGCCTGGCACCGAGCCTGACGCCGAGGGGTTGACCCCGGCGCGGCATCGCGCCGCGCCACCGTTCCCTCGGCCCTTGCAAGGAGGTTTCGATGACCGAGGTCCGACTGGATTACCCGCAGGCCGCGCCCGACGCCTTCAAGGCGATGCTGGCGCTGGAAAGCGCCGTGCAGCGCAGCGGCCTGGAGCATTCGCTGATCGAGCTGGTGAAGATGCGCGTTTCGCAGATCAACGGCTGCGCCTACTGCCTGGACATGCACAGCAAGGATGCGCGCGCCGCCGGCGAAACCGAGCAGCGGCTGCACCTGCTGGCGGCGTGGCGCGAAGCGCCGTTCTATACCGAGCGCGAACGCGCGGCGCTGGCCTGGGCCGAGGCGCTGACGCGGGTGTCCGTCAACGGCGCCCCCGACGCGGTCTACGCACAGGCGCGCGCACAGTTCGACGACAAGGCGCTGGTCGGCCTGACGCTGGCCATCGTCGCCATCAACGGCTGGAACCGGCTGGCGATCGGCTTCAGGTCCGAGGTCGGCGGCCACGTGGCGCGCGCTGCGCGCTGAAGCTTCGGCCGACCGCGCACGGCACAATCGCGGCCTTGCGGCCGGGCAGGGCGCGATGCACGCGGGGCCGCCGCAGCGATGAACGACGAGCAGCAGCACAAGGACGAACACGGCATGCGCCTGGCACTGGACCAGGCGCACAACGCCTTGCTGGTGGGCGAGGTGCCGGTGGGCGCGGTGATTCTGCGCGACACCGGCCAGGGCCGGCAGCTGATCGCCACCGGCTACAACCGGCCGATCACCACGCACGACCCGACCGCTCACGCCGAGATCGTCGCCTTGCGCCATGCGGCGCAGCTGCTCGAGAACTACCGGCTGCCCGAGTGCGAGCTGTACGTGACGCTCGAGCCGT
>ERZ795060.4178-NODE-4178-length-12450-cov-4.727955_pt1 | contig 12450 bp, 9 predicted proteins | sample MGYA00375144_ERZ795060 | MGnify/ENA primary metagenome ERZ795060 (study PRJEB30189, sample SAMN05720157) | activated sludge metagenome | isolation source: anaerobic digester from wastewater treatment plant | place: Japan | collected 2015-05-15 ... | reverse complement strand
CTTTGCAAAACTTACTCCATCAAGGCCTTTTGGTATTTCAGCACCTATTAGTTCGAGCAAAGTGGGAATCCAATCTGTATTATTAACAGGTACATCAATAACTCGACCAGAAGGAATATGTTCAGGCCATCTAACTATCAGGGGAACACGTTGTCCTCCTTCATAAGTATAACCTTTCCCTGCACGAAATGGAGTGTTATGTGTTACTCTGCTATGATTTCCTTCAGGGACATGAAGACCACCATTATCTGAAGTAAAAACAATAATAGTATCGTTTAGTAAATTAAGTTCTTCAAGTTTTTTAACAAGAATACCAATGGTATAATCGAGTGTTTCAATCAATGCTGCATATACTGGTTCAAAAGCATTTTTATTTTTCTCAATCAACTCTTTCTTAGCAGTATAAGGAATATGCGGTGTATAATGAGCGAGATAGGCGAAAAATGGCTTATCTTTATTTTCCTCTATAAATTTTATAGTCTGCATTGTCAACTCAAACTCAGCTTTTCCACCTTCTGTATCAGATGGAATCGTATTTTTTCCATCCCCTGGATGATAAACAAAATCAAATCCATGTTCGGCGGGACCAGGCGATTTACCCACATGCCATTTTCCGATAAGACCTGTCGTGTAACCAACCTCTTTAAAGTAACGAGGCATCATTTTTACTGATAGAGGTATATGCATCATAATTTCAGGGTGAAGAAGCTTTTGTGTTCGCGTATCAGGCCTACCTGGCAAATAAGTGGTCATGTGAAGGCGGGCAGGATTAAGCCCGGTTAATATCCCTGCCCTCGAAGCCGAACATATGGCCTGAGACGCATAAGCCGACGTAAAAACAGTCCCTTCTGATGCAAGTTTATCAAGGTTAGGCGTATTGTGGTCTTCTCTCCCATAATAATGAATATCATTGATACCCAGATCATCACATAAAATGAATAATATATTAGGGCGTTTCATTAATTTTATCCTCTTTTTAATGATAAGTTTCTCTAAAAAAAATAACTCACTTCTCTGATGAGAGCTTAATGAAATATTTTCTTCAATAAAAATACGTTTTTATTAAATAATTTCTTCAAGGAACATTTGGATTGTCAACAAATGTTGCACGACATTTCTTAAGATAATTCAACGCGTGAACCTGACCTGTCATTTCAAGTTCTCCTCGATAAACGGGGTCGTGCCAGCCTTCGATATCGATTGAACCACTATAATTTGCAGCACGCAACTCTGAGATGATATTTGTCCAATTACTATCACCAAATCCAGGTGTTCTATGAAACGCAAATGGTTTTGGACCTAAAATACCATATTCTTTTACGACATCCCAATAAATAGTTGCGTCCTTACCATGGATATGAAAAATTTTTTTTGCGTATTTTCTTAATTGTGGCATAGGGTCTATAAGTTTTACCATTTGGTGACACGGTTCCCATTCAAGTCCAATGTTGTCAAAAGGAATGGCATCAAAAATCATTTCCCACGCAGGTGGTGTATGAGCTATATTCCAATCTCCGCTTTGCCATGATCCTCCCATATCACAATTTTCGAAAGCAATTCTTACACCTTTATCTTTTGCCCTCTTTGCAAGAGGTTCAAAAATCTTTTTGAAACGAGGAATTGAATCTGGGATGGACTTTCCTCTTACTCTACCGGTAAAACCAGCTACAATATCTGTTCCAAAAAGATGTGCATTATCGATAATTTTAGCCCAATCTTTCGCGGTCTGTTTATCTATTTCAGATGTCTCAAGAGGGTTTCCAAAAATACCTATAGAGCTAATAACTATTCCTGTTCCATCAAGAACTTTTTTTATTTCATCAGCTAATTTTTTCAGATTTTTATCCCCTATTTTTTGCCAGAATGTAATAGAAAAACTTTCAAAACCATGTATCATTATTTGCCGTATGTATTCGGCGGGATCTTTTTGATTTGCACTTACAAGTGTCCCAATTTTGATTTTTTCTTTTTCATTCACTTTTAAATTCATTTTCCACCCCTTTTTTTGTTTTAGTTTTTGCTTTAAATTTATTATTTATTTCTGAACTTGTTCTCAAGGAACAAAATTCAGGTCCACACATCGCGCAGAATTTATCTTCGTTCGGTGAATATTTTGTATCAATGATAGATTTTTTGCGAAATTCGCGAGCTCTTTCAGGGTCGAATGCAAGTTCGAATTGCCTTTCCCAATCAAATTTCATTCTTGCATCGCTGATTTTATCATCGCGTTCTCTCGCGTGGGTTTTTTTTAGTGCAATATCGGCAGCATGCGCTGCGATTTTATATGCAATTACACCATTGCGTACATCTTCAACGTCCGGAAGGCCAAGATGTTCTTTAGGAGTCACATAGCAAAGCATTGATGCTCCATAGAATGCCCCGAGCGCGGCACCAATAGCACTACTTATATGATCATAACCAGGTGCGCAGTCAGTTACCACTGGTCCAAGAATATAGAAAGGAGCTCCATCACAAAGTTCATCTTCTATTTTCATATTCATTTCAATTTGATCGAGTGGAATATGGCCAGGCCCTTCTACCATTGCCTGTACCGAAGCATTCCTGCATTCTTTCACTAGTTCTGCTAATATTTCAAGCTCTGCAAATTGCGCTTTATCACTTGCATCAGCAAGGCAGCCTGGACGCAATCCATCTCCGAGAGAAATTGTAACATCATATTTTCTGCATACTTCAAGTATTCTATCAAAATTTTCATATAAAAAATTTTCTTTTTTGTGCTCTGTCATCCATTTTGCTATAATGGAGCCCCCTCTACTTACAATTTTCATTTTTCTTCTCATTGCCAAAGGAAGATGTTTCCTTAATAAGCCAGCGTGAATAGTCATATAATCAACGCCTTCTTCAGCTTGTTCTGTAATAATATCAATAAAGAGTTTTATATCAAGTTTTTTGGGGTTTCCTACAACGTTCATACACTCATAAATTGGAACAGTCCCTACTGGGATTGATGAATTTTCTATTATACTTTTGCGAATTTCGCAAATATTTTTGCCTGTACTTAAATCCATTACCGTATCTGCCCCATATTTAATTGCAATTTTAAGTTTTTGAAGTTCTTCTTTAGGACAGCTTTTTATAGTTGATCTTCCTATATTTGCATTAATTTTTGTTCTTAGGATTTTTCCTATCCCAGTAGGACGGAGATTTTTATGTCTTGGATTTGCCGGGATAACCAATCTACCCTTTTTTATTTGAGAAACTATTTTTTCTACATCAATATCTTCGTCTTTTGCGACGATTTTCATAGCTCTTGTTAGTATATTCTTTTTTGCATATTCTAATTGTGTAGTCATTTTAAAATCCCTATGCTTTAAATTTAATTTTGGAGTTTTTCGAGAAGATTTATAGTTTTTTCAACAGCTCCGCGATGTTTCATTACTGCTCTCTTTGCATTTTTCCCAATTTTTAATCTCAATTCGGGAAGTGCCGCTAATTTTTCTAACTCATTATATAATTGTTCAAAGTCAAAAACGGTAATTACACCATCTTCATCTAAAAGAACTTTTAAAATAAATCTGAAATTTGTGATGACCCCTCCTGTAATAATTGGCTTTTCCAATAGAGCAGGTTCAATAAGATTGTGCCCTTCTTTATGCCCTGCTAAAGACTTCCCCATTATAACAATGTCAGATAATTGGATAAATTTTAAAAGCTCCCCTGTCGTATCAGCAAGCAAACAGTCAACAACGCCCTGAATCTGTTTGTTTTCCGAACGTCGTAAAAAGGATATTCCCAATTTTTTTAGTTCTGATGCGATGAAAATTCCCCTTTCTGCATGTCTTGGAACTATAATTAATTTACTTTCATTAAATTTCTCTTTTAGTTTAAGAAATGCTCTGGCAATAAATTCTTCTTCTCCTGGATGAGTGCTTGCTGCAAGAATAATTATTTTTTTTCCATCACCGAAAATCCTATCAAGTTGAATATCGGAACAATCTATTGTCTTTATATCCTGATCAAATTTCATATTTCCACAAATATGTATTGGCAATTTTTGCGAAATTCGCAGAAAGCGCTGTTCATCAATCTGACTTTGCACACATATAATTTGAAATTTAGATAATAACGGAGCAAAGAAGAACTTAAATCTCTCATATCCCTTAACTGAATTATCAGATAATCTTGCATTTACAAGTGCAAGTTGAACTTTTCTCCTCGCTGTTTCATAAATCATGTTCGGCCATATTTCTGTTTCAAAAATTACCAATATCTTAGGTCGAATAAAACGTAAAGCACGACGAACAAAAAAGATAAAATCAATAGGACAAAAGATTAATGCAGTATTTGGCGGAAGTTTTTTATAAGCAAGTTCTTGAGCTGTTGTTGTAGTAGTAGAAAGAACAAATCTTCTCTCTGGATTCTTTTTTTGCCATTCGTTTATGAGTGTAAGAGCTATTTGAGTTTCACCGACACTCACTGAGTGTATCCATATATCTCCGCCATAATTTTTTAAGATTTCCTTTTTTTTTACTGTAAAAATACTGAATTTTTCAAGAAAATCCTTTTTTCTCCCACCTCTGAATATTAATTTCCACAGGAAGGAAGGTAAAAAGAATAAAAAACCAAATATAAAAAGAATATTGTAAATAATCATCATATAATATCAATTTTTCTGACTTTTTAACCACGCATCCACAAATATATCTATCTCACCATCGAGAACGGCTTGAGTGTTTCCTGTCTCAACATCTGTTCGCAAATCTTTAACGAGCTGATACGGATGCAAAACATAAGATCTAATTTGACTCCCCCATGCGATTTCAGCCTGTTGACCTTTGATATTTTCTGCTTCTTTTTTTCTTTTTTCCTCTTCTAATTCATAGAGTTTAGCCTTGAGCATTTTCATTGCTGTCGCCCTATTCTTATGTTGGGAACGCTCCATCTGACACGATACAACAATACCGGTAGGAAGATGAGTTATCCGAACAGCACTATCAGTTCTATTTACATACTGCCCTCCTGCGCCACTTGCTCTGTAAGTATCTATTTTAAGATCCTTTTCATCTATTTGAACCTCAATATCATCATCAAGTTCAGGGAAAACCTCAACTGCCGCAAAAGAAGTATGGCGCCTGGCATTACTATCAAAGGGTGATATTCTTACCAATCTGTGGACACCTCTTTCTGCTTTGCAATATCCATAAGCAAAAGAACCTTTTACAAGCATTGTTATACCTTTTATCCCGGCCTCTTCTCCAGGTTGATTGTCTATTACTTCCACTTCATATCCTTTCTTTTCAAACCATCGTCTATACATTCTCAACAATATTGATGCCCAATCGCAGGATTCTGTCCCTCCAGCTCCAGCGTGTATTGAAAAATAAGCATTATTGGCGTCAAATTTTCCCGAAAGAAAGCTAATCAACTCGAGATTAGAGAGATTTGCAGATATTCTTTCCCAGTTTTTCTCAAGTTCTGAAAGATTTTCCTCATCTCCATCCTCTATAACCAATTCTGCGAGAATACAAAACTCTTCAATTTCTTTTGATAGATTTTCATATGATTCAATTACTTTCTTAACAGCACTAAGTTTTGCAATTTTTTCCTGGGCTTTCTCTCTATTATTCCAAAAATCAGAGTTGAGCATTTCACTTTCTATATTATTCTTATCTATGATTTTTTTTTCTATATCCAGGTATTTTTTCAGATAATCAAGGCGTTCCTTACTATCCGAGACATGATTTTTAAGTTCTTCAATAGTCATTTTTTCTATCTTGATTTTTTGTTAAAAACGAATAATATAACACAAAAAATGAAGAGGTGAAATTATGTTTTCAAAAAATAGTAATGATTTTCTGGCGAAATTATTGAATAGTTATGGCCCTTCCGGTTTTGAACTTGAAACAGCCTCGGTTTTTGGCAATTATTTGGAAAAATTTGCCGACGACATAAAAGTTGATGTTACTGGAAATACTATTGCTGTTCTTAATCCTGACTCCCCATTTAAAGTAATGATAGCAGGACACTATGATGAAATTGGATTTCAGGTAGTTCATATTTCAGATGAAGGTCTAATTTATTTCAGAAATGTGGGAGGCATAGATAAATTAACAGTTCCAGGAACAGAAGTAGTAATCCTTAATGAAAAGGGAAAAATCCCCGGAGTAATTGGGAAAAAACCAATACATCTACTTGAACAGAAAGAAAGAGATTCAGCAATAGAATTAAAAAATCTGTGGATAGATATCGGAGCAGAAAATAAAGAGGAAGCATTAAAACTTGTCTCAATTGGCGATCCGATTGCCTATCATGCGAATTTCGCAAGATTAGGTAAAAATAAGATAATGTCAAAGGGGTTGGACGATAAAATAGGAGCATTCGTGGCAGCTGAAGCATTTCGTGAGTTATCTGAAGCTAATATCAAAATAGGGATTTATTGTGTCGGAACAGTCCAGGAAGAACTCGGATTGCGAGGAGCTCATACAAGTGCATTTGGAATTGCACCTCAAGTCGCATTTGCGGTTGATGTAACATTTGCTACAGATACTCCTGATATTGAAAAGAAAACCATCGGGGATATAAAACTTGGCAAAGGAGCAGTATTGAGTAGAAATGCTGACACAAACCCTATCTTATTGAGAAAAATAAAGGAAACCGCAAGAAAAAAGAAGATTCATTTTCAGGAAGAAGCCGGATTCAGAGCAAGTGGAGGCACTGATACAAGTGCTATACAACTGACTCGTTCAGGGGTTGCAACAGCTTTGATAAGTATACCAAATAGATACATGCATACTCAGGTGGAAGTTTGCGATTTACGCGATGTTGAATCCGCAGTAAAAATAATAAAGGAAACCATATCATCGCTAAAAGAATCAGATTCATTTATTCCCTATTAAATATTACAGTATTTTCATTTCAAGAGCTATCTGGTTCTTAACTAAAAGAGGACAGACTGGGTGAAAATATCAAAAGAAAGCATGTTGATCTCTATAGTCTGTCTCGTATCCCTAATTCTAATTATTTGCATCTGCAGTGGAGTTATTCCGTTCGGAATTCGGGGACAATGGATTTATCCGTCTCTCCAACAATTTAATATAGTAGAAATCCCTATTATGCATATGCTTGGCTCTATAATTATAGCTGTTGGTATTTTCATTATATCATTCAGAACTAAAAAATATTTTTCAAAATCGCACTTAACTGCCATCTCTGGAATTATAGTTTTATCATTATCTTCAATGCTTTTTGATTGGAATATTTTACTCTCTGGAAGAATAGGAATTGCCGAAAATCTTATGGCACTATACGATGATGCCACCACAGGATATCTCGAAGAAGCTTCAAAGGCAGGTTCTTTTGCAAATTATATAGAAAATTTTGCTGAAAAACAAAAAAAAAATGAATTTATAAATCATTGCATTACAAATCCACCTGCTAGAACAATCTTATGTATGTTGATTTATAAAATTAACCACCAACCATCGTTAAGAAATTTTATAATAAAAACAATGCCATCAGAAGCCCATAGTGCATTCAAAATATTCAAAGATGAAAACCTTTTTCCCAAATTTAAGATGGACGAATTAGATCAAGCCACTGGAATTCTACTTTTATATGTATTTCTCCTTCTCATATTATTTGGCAAAATTTTCTGCGGTATAATTATCCTCCTATTATATGGAAAAGAAAATTCTCTCGATTTAGCCCCCCTTTATCTATTCATACCCGCACCAATTCTACTACTTGGACATTATGATTGTTTTTTCTTCAGCATTTCAGCTTTTTTAATGATGCTTGCGATTTTCGCAATAGAAAAAGAATCTTCTGCGATTTTCGCAATAACAAGCTCCATCATGTGTTTATCAACGTTAATTTCAATAGCTTTTGGCGTTAGCTGCCTCTGGATTATAGTATTTTGCTTCCTCTATTATACATTAAAAAAAGACAGAAAAAAAATATTAAAAGACATGTTTTTATTTGCAATTTTTTATGGGGCAACTGCAATAGGCTTACTACTTCTTTTTAACTTTGATTATCTGGAAGTTCTATTTAATTGCCTCAGGAATAATTCTCTTTTTTATGCAAAGCAAACTAACAGGAGTATTGAATGGAAACTCGTAAATTACTTTGAATTTGCTTTTGCAGTAGGGCTTCCTGTTGCTCTTATTGCATTCTATATAAGTATAAAAAATTTTTGGAGTTTAAAAGAAAAAATTAGTTTTTTTGAGTCAAACAATAAAAAAAAGGCTGCGATTTTCGCAAGTCTGATATCCTTGATTTTCTTAATATTTACACCAACAAGAGGAGAAGTCTTCAGACTTTGGACACCAGCAATTCCTTTTTTTTATATCCTCTTACCGGAACTATTAAAGGAACTAAAAGAAAAGAAAAATTTCGCAATCTTCTCTATTGGATTTTTAACAGTAATTCAAATTGTTTTTATGAGGTATTTTATAAAAATTGTGATAATAGAGTCTATGTGAGAGAAAGGAATCTCTTTTACATTTCAGATATGATGTGAATTAAATTTCCATCAGGATCTCGATATATCAGGACTCGCTTGCCAAATCTTTCTGCTTCTTCGCTTACTGGTTCTAATTTTTTTTCTGCAAGAATCTGCTTTTTTTCCTCTAAATTGTCAACCCGAAATACCCAGTCAATATTTCCTGATTTTCCTGCTAAATTTTCAGATTCATCATCTATAAGTTCTAAAACTAAATGCGTAGTATCTCCAAGTTTAAATTCAACCCAATAATTACTATCTACCACTGGGGGGCCAAGATCTAAAACATCACGATAAAAATTTCTCAAGTTATCAATATTTTTTGTCCTGATTACAACTCCATATATCATGGATTTATGTTCATCATTATTCATGTATACTTCTTTTATACTTTAAATTTTAACGTGTTGAATTTTAAATTACCTTTTCTTAATGTATATTATCTTATTTAAATTGCAAAGATTAAGAAAAAAAAGGCTAAACAAGTGCAAGTAAAAGGAAATAAATTTTCATACGAAACTCCATTATGCAGCAGATATTCAAATGGAAAAATCAGTTATATATGGTCAGCTCAAAATAAACATTCTCTCTGGAGGAAACTATGGGTTGAGCTTGCCCGCGCTGAAAAAGAACTTGGCATTCCAATAAAAGACGAACAAATAAAAGAAATGGAAAGCAAAGTCAATGATATTGATTTTGATGCTGTTGCAAAAAAAGAAGCAGAACTCAGACATGACGTTATGAGTCATATCCACGTCTTTGGTGAACAGTGCCCAAAGGCCAAACCAATAATTCATCTTGGAGCAACAAGTTGCTTTGTTACTGATAACTCAGAGTTAATACAAATTAGAGATTCCCTGGAAGTTATTCAATCCCAACTTCTCCTTTTGATTAACTCACTTGCGAATTTCGCAATGAGATATAAGGCTCTCCCAATACTTGCTTTTACACATCTTCAACCAGCTCAACCAACTACACTGGGAAAACGTTTTGCCCTATATACCCAGGATTTCTTCCTTGATTTTAAAAGACTTGAAATGGAGATTAAGAATCTCCCTTTCAGAGGGGTAAAAGGCACAACTGGAACACAAGCAAGTTTTATGGAACTCTTCAATGGAAATGAAGAAAAAATAAAAATTCTTGATGCGAAAATCGCAAATGCATTTGGTTTTAAAAAATCTATATCTTTGTCGGGTCAAACTTATACTCGTAAAATCGATTATTTTATCTTATCATTGCTTTCAGGAATAGCGCAGAGTGCTCATAAAATTGCATGTGACATCAGATTAATGGCGCATATGAGGGAAGTTGAGGAACCCTTTGGTAAAAAACAAATCGGTTCCAGCGCAATGGCATACAAGAGAAATCCTATGAAGTGTGAAAGAATATGTTCTCTTGCGAGATATGTAATGTCTTTACCTGTAAATGCGGCTACTACTCATTCCATACAATGGTTTGAGAGAACCCTCGACGATTCTGCAAACCGTAGAATCATTCTCCCTGAAGCATTTCTGTCCGCAGGTATAATTTTATCTAACCTTACCGAAGTTATTGAAGGTTTACAGGTTTGGGAAAAAGTGATAGAAAATAATCTAAAACGCGAACTTCCCTTTATGGCAACTGAAAATATCCTGATGGCTGCTGTCAAGGAAGGAGGAGATCGTCAGGAACTTCACGAGGCTATTAGGAGACACTCTATAGAAGCTGCACGACAAATAAAAGAGTTCGGCATTGAAAATGACTTGATTGAAAGGATAAAGAATGATAAATTATTCAATAAAGTAGCACATAAAATTGATAAACTTCTTAATCCGAAAAATTTTATTGGAAGGGCAGCTTCACAGGTAGAAGATTTTATAAAGGGTGAGATAGAACCACTACTGAAAAAAAATTCAAAGCTTTTAGATAAAGCCAAGAAGGAAAAGACCGTATCAACAGTCTAAGTAAATTAAAATATAACAATCAATCTCTGGGTAATCTATGAAAAAAATTAGAAATCTTCTTTTAGTAGGTTTAATAATCTCATTTATAATGAATTTAAATTCAGAAGATTTTAATTGCAGGGAAATATCAATAAAGATAAAAAATGCCAGTGATCCCAATTCAGTTTTCCAAAGTGCAAAAACATATATTATAAAACAGAAAATTGAGGTTACTGGAGGAAAAAAAGGAGTCTTTGAAGCTGAGATAAAATACAAGTCTCCAGATATGTTAAAAACATCATATTTTTTTAGAGATAAATTGATGAATTCTATAATTATAAAAGGGGATAAAATATGGAAAATATCTGGTATAGACAATGCTGCTCATGAAATTACGGGGATAGAAAAAGAAAGAATTAAATTATTTCATGATATTTCATCACCAAAAACTTTATTATGTGATGTTTTTGATGATATGAAAATAGAAAGAGTAAAAATAAATGATGAGGATTTATTGAAAATTATATGCCACCCGAAAAAAGAAGATCTTCCGCAAATAACCTTTTTTGTGGCGGAAGGGAATTACCTGCAACGCAGGATGCTAACAACAAATGAAAATGGAGATGCGTATTCAGCAGAAATTATAAAATACTCCTTGATAGAAAATGTATTCATCCCGGCTGAAACAAAAGTTTTGACAGGTGGAATTGAACAAAGAATAATTCTTGAAGACTTTCGGTTAAATACAGATATCCCCGATAGCGAATTTGAAATTATCGAAAAAAGTAAATAAAAAATGCTTTCTAAAACATATTCTGCTTCTATATTTGGCATAGAAGCAATAAAAATTGAAGTAGAAGTTAACACCACAGGACAGGGCGAAAATACTATTGTATCAATTGTAGGATTACCTGATGCGGCCGTAAAAGAAAGTAAGGAAAGAATTCGCTCTGCCATAATGAGCTGTGGATTCATTCATCCTCTTGGAACTACAGTAGTTGGGCTTGCTCCAGCTGACCTTCGTAAAGAAGGAGCAGCTTTCGATTTACCAATAGCCCTTTGTATGTTATCTCAAAACTGCAAACTCCCAAAAGATAAACTTGCCTCTGCAATGATAGCCGGGGAACTTGCACTTGATGGCAAGATAAGACCGATAAAAGGAGCTTTGCCAATCTCTGCTCTCGCAAAAAAATTAAAAAAAGAAATTTCTTTGCTCATAATCCCAGAAGAAAATGCAGATGAAGCAGCTATAGTAGCGGGCGATGAAATTCCCGTCTTTCCTGTAAAAAATCTCAAAGAGGCCGTAGACTTTTTCTCCGGAAAAATCAAGATTGAAAGAAGAAGAATATGCCTCAATGATATAATAAATCAAGCAGAACAAAGAGATATTCTGGATTTTGCCGATGTAAAAGGACAATTTTATCCCAAACGTGCTCTTGAAATAGCCGCTGCTGGCGGACATAATGTTTTAATGATAGGTCCTCCTGGAACTGGTAAGTCAATGCTTGCAAAGAGGGTCCCTGGTATATTGCCCCCAATGCATATAGAAGAGGCTCTTGAAACAACAAGAATACATTCAGTTTTAGGACAACTCCCGCCAGGCAAGGCACTCCTAACAGAAAGACCTTTCAGGGCACCTCATCACACTATAAGCGATACTGGGCTTTTTGGTGGACAAAGTACCCCTACCCCTGGTGAAATCAGCCTTGCGCATAATGGGGTGCTTTTCCTTGATGAACTTCCAGAATTCAAACGCAACGTTCTTGAAGTAATGCGACAACCTCTTGAAAATGGAACTGTAACTGTCTCTCGAGCCGCAGGTTCTTTCACTTTTCCAGCGCGTTTTATGTTAATTGCCGCTATGAATCCCTGCCCCTGTGGATATTATGGTAGTAAAAATAGGGTTTGTAGATGCAATTCACATCATATTCAAAGATATAGACATAAAATTTCAGGACCTCTCCTGGATAGAATTGATATTCATATCGAAGTTGCACAGCTTACTGAAGATGAGTTGGTCAATACTCCTTCCGGAGAAAAAAGTTCTGAAATTAGAAAAAGAGT
>ERZ795060.4163-NODE-4163-length-12484-cov-3.710435_pt1 | contig 12484 bp, 9 predicted proteins | sample MGYA00375144_ERZ795060 | MGnify/ENA primary metagenome ERZ795060 (study PRJEB30189, sample SAMN05720157) | activated sludge metagenome | isolation source: anaerobic digester from wastewater treatment plant | place: Japan | collected 2015-05-15 ... | reverse complement strand
AGCCGCAATGGGGTGATGAACTACCATTATATCGAAGGATGAGTCCCAAAGGCACAATTCTTCTCAAGCGTACTCGACAGGGTCGGTCAATCCGGCTGCTTCGAATGCTGCCAGCCTGAGCTTGCAGGAATCACACTGGCCGCAGGGCTTATCTTCGCCTTTGTAACAGCTCCAGGTCAGGCTGTAGTCCAATCCGAGTGCTACTCCAGCCTTGATAATCTCCGCTTTGGTCATTTTGATGAGCGGGGCTTCGATTTTGAACCGCATAGTCCCCTCGACTCCAGCTTTGGTAGCCAGGTTAGCCATTGTCTCGAAAGCTCGGAGATACTCTTCACGGCAGTCAGGGTAGCCGCTGTAGTCAATCTGGTTTGCACCAATGAATATCGTATCAGCACCGATGGTCTCTGTGTAGCCAAGGGCAAATGAGAGGAAAATTGTATTCCTCGCAGGAACGTAAGTGACGGGGATTTCTTCTCCCAGATCACATACATCATGGTCTGTGGGGACTTCTATATCGTCTGTGAGCGCGCTTCCGCCCCATTTTCTCAAGTCGAAGGAGATGACGACATGGTCTTTGACGCCAAGCGCCTTGCCGACGGCTAGGGCAGCCTCTATCTCTTTTCGATGCCGTTGTCCGTAGTCGAATGTGATGGCGTACAGCTCATAGCCGCGATCTTTTGCAATCGCTGCCGCTGTCGAACTGTCCAATCCGCCGGAAAGTAATATTACAGCTTTCATTGTTGAATCTTGCTTGTTACCTCAACTTGGGTTGCTTGAGGCATTCCTGTTGATACGCATAGACACTGTGGTTATGGATGGACTCGAACGTCTCGCACTCTACTTCAAACCAGCTTATATGTTCGTTTGCCCGGAACATCACAACAGCGTCTCTGAGCACGTCTTCTATGAACTTCGGGTTCTCGTAGCCGTGTTCGGTGACGTACTTCTCGTCTATGCGTTTGAGCATCGGATAGAGCTCATGACTGCCGAGAGTTTCCAACTGCTCTATAAGGTCTTCTATCCAGTAGAATTTGCCTTTTTCATAGCGGATTCGCGCCCTGATGACACCTCTCTGGTTATGCGCGCCATATTTCGATATTTCCTTGCTGCACGGGCATACTGTAGCAATTGGGACCTCTACTCCAAGGATGAAATCGAAGCCTTCGTTACTAAGATTGCCGGTGAATTCGCAGTCGTAGTCCAGCGCACTGACGCTTTTCGATACAGGGGCCTTTTTACTGATGAAATATTTGAACTTGACCGTGATATGAGCCTGGTCTGCTTTGAGTTTATTTCTGACCTGGTCCAAAATAAGCCGAACATCATGTCCGCCAAGCGGTTTTCGGCTCCACTGAGAGACTATTTCAACCAGTCTGCTCATGTGGGTGCCTCGGTATTTGTGAGGCAGTTCAACACCCAAGGTTACGTTGCCCAGTACTTCCTGGAACCCGTTGTCCCGTTTTTTTATCTGCAGTGGGATATGCAGGTCTTTTATCCCGACCCGCTGGATAACTACTCCGCGCGGATCTCTGGTCATTGCCAGGTCAATCAGTTCTTCTTTAGCCATTCATGATACTCCCAACCAAGTGTATTCTCCACAGGAAGCAGGTGTCAAGCGAATGAGGCGGGAAAGTCTTACCTCCATGAGTAATGGAATACCTGTATTTACTCTCATTCTATTGGATAAATACCCGACCGTTCTGCCTCGTCATACATTGCAAGCGCGTTTTCTACCGGGACATCTCTGGTCAGGATGTTGCAAGTGCTCAGGATGAATCCACCACCTGGTGCAGCCGTTTTGATGACCGAACGCACGGCAGCGCGGACTTCTTCGGGTGTGCCAAAAGGTAGAAGGTGGTCCAGGTCCAGGTTTCCCATCAAACATAGCTTGTGGCCGTATTTTTCCTTGATTTTAGCTATATCCATCCCTGCAGATGGCTGGAGGGATTGCAGACCATCAAACCCACAGTCAATCAGGTCATCCATAACAGCGTTCAGATTGCCATCCGAATGCAGAAAAACAGGCACGCCCGATTTCTTTATTTCCCGGACTTCAGCCTTAAGCACAGGGAAGAAAATGTCCCGCATTGCAGGTGGAGAAAAGAATGTTCCTGAGTTAAAAGCGATGTCATCGGCCACAAGCACCAGGTCAGCGCCGGCTTCTGCGAGCTTTCTGCCAAGTTCAGCATGGAGCAAGCCGATTCGTTTTGCCAGGTCTTTGACGGCATCCTTGTCTGTCTGGCTGTAGACCATAGCATTTTCCCAACCGAACAACGCGAGCACATTATCATGGCAGCCGCCAGTCTGACCGAAGACGAAGTAATTCGACTCATTTGCCCAGTAAGAAGTATCGCGAGCTTCGTATACCTCAGCAGATGGGACTTCATAGCTCCAGACATCTTCAGGCTCAGATATGGCAGGCAGCATGTGCTCGCTTGCACCGGCATAAATCCGCTTCAAACCCCATTGATCCTGATAGATAGTGCGGCCTTCCGCGTCACATCCGACTTCAATCTGTTCAGGGCCTGCAAGATGCGTGTTTACCAAGTCCATTTTCATCATCTCAAGGCACTGACGGAGCGCTTCATAAGGTTTTTCTGATGGGTCGATCATTCTGGCAATAAGGTCTTGAGCAATGCCAATTTCACCTTTCGGCACCTTGTCCGGTTCATCGTGGTTTATAGCTGTGAAGACTCGGTCTTTGTGGTTCATTCCTCTTTCCTCCGTTACCATGTGCTAGTGTAAGGAGTAAAGAGCAAAGTGTAAAGGGAGAGTGGCGAGTTACGAGTTATGCAAGTACGGAGTGTGGAATGAAGGGAAGTCTACTCGTCCGGAAAACCTGTTCCCTGACGGCTCCAAACTCGGGAGAAATTTGCAATTCCTCACAGACAAGCAACCGAGGGATATATTCTCGCGTCTTTGAGATAATCCTGCGTGTTTATTGCCTGATAGTTACGCGGCTTGAAGTTCTGCAGACCTTATCCATCAGTTCAGCGCATCGACACATGCAGGGTCAAACTGGCTCCCTTTGCATGAGTCAAGTTCTTCCATTGCCTGATCTACAGACATTGCGCTTCTGTATGGACGGTTAGAGGTCATTGCGTCAAAAGCGTCTGCTACACAGATAATTCGCGCTGCAAGAGGGATTTTGTCGCTGGATAATCCGCATGGATAACCGGTGCCGTCATATCTCTCATGATGATAAAGTATCCCCGGTAGAATCTTCTGGAGCTGCGGCACCTGTTTTACAATCCGTTCGCCGACAGATGGATGACTACGGATAATATCCCTCTCATGAGGATCTAACTGACCTGGATTGTTCAAGATGGTGTCGGGCATTCCAATTTTGCCAACATCGTGCAAAAGTGCGGCAATTCGGACATTGAATTTCTCTTCTTCGGAAAGCCTGAGTTCTGTAGCTATGCCTACCGAGTATCTGGCGACGGATTCGGAGTGGCCATGAGTATAATGGTCCTTTGCATCGACTGCTGCAGCCAGTGCCGCTATTGTGCTTACACTTGCGCTTTGCAGGAATGTGTAGATACGGCATGGATCCATTGTACCGCCAGCGCCTGGAACCCGGTCGTATGAACAGACAGCGTTTTGAGAAACATGCTTTGCATGATACATTGCGATATCAGCCGCAGAGACAAGCGAGTCTCTCTGGCGTGCATGAGTCGGACATTCGGCAACTCCCACGCTGAGAGTAATCTTCCACTCGAAGTTATCCATATTCTTTCTGGTTGTTTTATCATCCTCATCAGTCAAGTGAGGTTTGCGGTCAACAGCGGCCCTGATGCGTTCTCCAATCCTGGTTGCTTCTTCGACACCGGTTTCCGGCAGTATTACAGCAAACTCATCACCACCATATCTGGCAGGGACATCGATTTCTCTGATCTCCTGGGACAGGATTTTCGCAAAGTTACGAAGAATAGTGTCACCTGCAGGATGCCCGAGATTATCGTTTACAGCTTTGAACCCGTCAAGGTCGATCATAAGAAGCGAGAGCGGCCTCCCGTAACGCAGTGCCCGTTTCAGTTCCTGTCCGAGCCTTTCATGGTAGTAACGGTGGTTGTACAGTCCAGTTAAGCCGTCTGTATTTGCCCTCTGCATCAGGCTGGTTTGGCTTTCACGCAGGCTGGATACCATTCTGTTAAGGCTGGATGCCAGGCTGCCTATTTCGTCCTTGCTATCAATGGTTATTGAATAGTCCAGGTTGCCTTCAGCTATATGTAATGTAGCTTCAGTAAGTTGCATAATCGGCTTGCTTATCCTGGAACTAAGGATCAAGCTAAGGGTAGTAGCCCAAATAAGTGCAGCAACAATAGCTAAGAGCGCTGATAATTGTATATTCTTTTCCGATTCAAAAAGTTGTTCAACTGACATATCCAGCCCTACAATAGCTACCGTTTCGCCTTTCTGGTTTTTGATTGGCGCGTAACCAGAGAGCCAGGTGCCCCATTTGTCGTGCCTGATGACGGGTCGGCGGTTGCGTGTTTGAAAGCGTTTCTTATCTCCGGGCGGCTTGAAATGTTCCATGGACATCCGACATGTGCCAGGATTGGTGGATCTATACCTACATCTACAATAAACTTAAGCTCGTTTGGTTCAGAAGTGGGAACAAGGGTATAAATATGCCGTATTTTAGGATTGTCTTCCCTGAAACGCTTTAGCCTGTTTTGGATTATTCTATAATGAGGTCCCTTCTCATCTGCTGGAGTCAAAATCTTAGCGTGAATTCCTGGTTCGACCAGATGTGATGCACTTAACGCGGCATCAGCCAGACGTGATTCAGCTTCCTTTCGGATTACTGATACTGACTCGCGATAGAAAAATGCAACTGTTATGACTGTTATACTAACGGTACAGATCCAGAAGAGAATCGCTAGCTTTGTTCCAAAACGCATACGTACGCCTTTAGCATTATTGATAACAAGATAACTGCAATTCAATTATTGGAAAAGTTGGGTGTATTCTTGATAACGCATTTTTTGATCCAGTTTAAGTATATGTGTCAATTATTAGTGTGCATGTGCCGAGGATAGTATTTAACCTGGTTTTCGATTCTTTTTACCATATAAGGTCGTGCAATCGCGCTGAATTGCTGAAAATCGCAGCACAACAACTCAGTCTACCAGGGCAATTGAGTTGCGACGGTGACTACACTGTGGTATAATACGACTAGCTCCGGCGGCCAACGGGTAAGCATTACCCGCTCACTGTGAGCAGGAGGTCCAGATTTTTGAACCGTTATCTAAAAAATATCATAATTGTATCAGTAATAATTCTTCTAGCACTCTTAATTCGCACGAGTAAAGGGCCTTTCGGTCAAATTGGCGAGACCAAAGAGAAGGTTACATATTCGCAAGCCTGGAAGCTCATCGAAGATGATAAGGTTGTCAGCGGGACACTAAGAAAGAACATCTTTATTGGTGAGTTGAAGAAGGATGGGAAGAAGATCCAGGTAACTCTTGACCCGGCTGATCCTGAATCCAGCAGCGAGTTTAAGAAGCATTTGCTGGCTAACAATGTTGAGTTCAGCATAGATACTCCAATGTTCTCCGATATGGCGCAGGGTGTGCTGCTGTCCATAATCCTGCCATTCGGTCTGATTGCCGTGCTTTGGGTATTTCTGATGAGGCAGGCACAGGCTGGTGGGAACCAGGCAATGTCGTTTGGACGGGCTAAGGCTAAGCGTATGTCGGAAAATGTTCCGAAAGTCACGTTTGACGATGTTGCAGGTGTAGATGAAGCCAAGCAGGAACTTGCTGAAGTAGTGGAATTTCTGAAAAATCCCAAGAAATTCCAGTCATTGGGTGCAAAGATTCCTAAGGGTGTGCTGCTTCTAGGCCCTCCAGGATGTGGTAAGACTCTGCTGGCGCGAGCAATTGCCGGTGAGGCAGGAGTTCCTTTCTTCCACATCAGTGGATCTGACTTTGTAGAGATGTTCGTAGGTGTTGGTGCATCCAGAGTTCGTGACCTGTTCGATACGGCTAAGGCCGCACGTCCCAGTCTGGTATTCATTGATGAGATCGATGCCGTCGGACGCCAGCGTGGCGCCGGACTGGGTGGCGGACATGATGAGAGAGAGCAGACTTTGAACCAGCTTCTTGTTGAGATGGATGGATTCGAGCCGAACTCGGGTGTCATTTTGATAGCTGCAACCAACAGGCCGGATGTTCTTGACCCAGCGCTGCTCAGACCAGGCCGCTTCGACCGTCGTGTGGTAGTGGACAACCCTGACGCGACAGGCCGTAAGGCAATCCTTAAAGTGCATTCGCGTGGGAAGCCTTTGGCGGATGATGTTGACCTGGAAAGCCTGGCTAGACGTACTCCTGGGTTCTCAGGAGCCGATCTTGCTAATATGGTAAACGAAGCTGCTCTTCTGGCCGCTCGTGTGGATAAGACTAAGATTCATATGAGCGACTTTGAAGAAGCGATTGACCGAGTCGTAGCTGGTCCGGAGCGTAAGAGCCGGATTATCAGCGAGAAGGAAAAGGAAATGGTTGCGTTCCACGAGGTTGGACATGCAATCGTGTCTGAAATCCTGCCGCTTGCAGACCCGGTACACAAGATATCTATTCTGCCGCGTGGAATGGCGCTTGGTTACACGATGATGTTCCCGCTTCAGGATAAGTATCTGACTACTAAGAACGAGCTTCTGGATGATATTGCCGGACTTCTGGGTGGCCGGGTTGCTGAACAGATAGTGTTCAATGAGTTGACTACGGGAGCAAACAACGACCTTGACCGTGCTACGGAAATAGCAAGGGCGATGGTCTGTGAGTTTGGTATGAGTGAAACACTTGGCCCGTTGACTCTTGGCAAGCGTCATGGCAATCCGTTCCTTGGACGAGATATCATGGACGAGCGCAACTACAGCGAAGAGATCGCTATGTCCATCGATAAAGAAGTCCGCAAGATCATCGAGGCTGCTTATAACCGCGCCAAGCAGATCCTGACCGACAATCGGGAAAAGATGGGTGAGATTGTCAAAGTCCTTCTTGAAAAGGAAACGCTGGAGCGTGAGGAGTTCGAGGCGTTGATGCGGGATGCGAAGCTTCCTGAGCACATGACTCAGAAAGAGGCTGTTAACCCTACTGATGGCGAGGAAGAGCCTGCGCAATCACCAAAACGCGCACCGGACACCAGCAAGCCAAGGCTTGAACCAGGAATGGCGTAATAACAGCATAATATCAGCTATAGGATAGAAGCTAAGGGGTTTCGGATATTCTGAAGCCCCTTTTCTCTTGACACTCATCTTGAGAAATGTCTTACTGTAAGTAGCAAGCACCTTCGGAGGAACTCCCTTTTATGGAACTGACCAGACTTGGCCGTACAGATTTGATGGTCACGCGCACATCTTTTGGTGTGCTGCCTTTGCAGCGCGTTGAAATGGAAGAAGCCACTCGGATTCTAAGAAAAGCGTTCGATGCCGGTATCAACTTCTACGATACTGCCAGAAGCTACACCGACAGTGAAGAAAAGATAGGTTATGCGCTTTCGGATGTCCGGGATTCCATTATCATAGCCACCAAAACTCCAGCCGCAACAAGAAGTGAGGTGCTTGCAGATTTGGAAGTCAGTCTTCGGAACCTCAAGACGGACTATATAGACATCCTTCAACTTCACAATCCAAATCCGCTTCCTGATCCCGAAGATTCGGGATCTTCTTATGCCGGACTTGTCGAGGCGCGAGAAAGGGGAATGGTTCGGTTTATCGGGCTTTCCAGTCACAGCCTGGAGAGAGCTACGGCTGCTGTAGCTTCAGGGTTATACGATACGCTCCAATATCCTATCAGCCATATATCTACTCCGGCGGACTTGTCAGTAATCGATCAGTGCTACCACCTGGATGTCGGGCTGATTGGCATGAAGCCGCTTTCGGGCGGCTTGATTACTAATGCACGCCCAGCTTTTGCGTTCCTTCGCAAGTTCGAAAACCTTGTGCCTATCTGGGGAATCCAGAGAATGAGCGAGTTAGAGCAAATATTAGAGTTTGACGCCAATCCGCCGGAACTCGATGCTGAGATGTGGGCGCTGGTAAACCGGGATAGGGAAGAGCTTGCAGGTGATTTTTGCCGTGCGTGCGGTTACTGCCTGCCATGTTCCGCAGAGATACCAATCCCGATGGCTGCAAGGATGTCGCTCCTTCTTAGACGTATGCCCTGGCAGCAGTTTATGTCGGATAAATGGCACCAGGACATGCACCGCATCGAAAGCTGCACTGATTGCGGTCACTGCAGAGAGCATTGCCCTTACGGACTCGATACGCCAACGCTTTTACGCAAAATGCTGGCTGATTACAAGGAGTTCTACAGCACACATGCAGAACTTGTTGACTGATTCTTTCAGCAGAAGAATCAGCCATCTTTCTTTGTGCTGAATGTGAAGGAACTCATCTCATATAGAGCGAAGGGAACAGGAGATAAGCTCATATTGAGGTGTTTGATATGTCTGAAATCCTTCTGCCGCCAGCGCCGTTGTTTCGTGACCCTGTCTATGACGGTGCGGCAGACCCTACTATCATTTGGAACCGTGAAGAACAGTCCTGGTGGATTGTCTACACTCAACGAAGAGCTAATGTAGACGGTCCTTATGTTGCTTTTGCACATGGGACTGCCATTGGAATAGCTTCATCTGCTGATAATGGCCGGTCATGGCGCTACCGGGGAACTTTTGAAGGGATGGAATTCGAGCGAGGGCATAACTCGTTCTGGGCGCCTGAGGTTATCTGGCACAACGGGCTTTATCATATGTATGTCAGCTACGTTCCCGGAGTCCCGCATGACTGGTCCGGCACAAGAGATATTGTTCATATGACCAGCAAGAACCTTTGGGACTGGCATTTTGAGTCCATACTGCCGCTATCTTCCAGACGGGTAATCGATGCCTGTGTTCATCAGCTTCCAAACGGCAAGTGGAGGCTTTGGTACAAGGACGAAGTAAACGATTCGCACACTTATGCCGCCGATAGCAGTGATTTATACCGATGGGAAGTAGTCGGGCCGGTTATAACGGATGTTGCCCACGAAGGTCCTAATGTTTTTCACTGGAAAGGCAGCTATTGGATGATTACCGATGTATGGCGCGGCCTTGGTGTCTACAAATCCGACGATGTAGAACACTGGACCAGGCAGGAAAACATCCTGACAGAGCCGGGAACCAGGGTGGATGATGGCGAGATAGGCCAGCATGCTGATGTCTTGGTGCAGGGAGACAATGCCTATATATTCTACTTTGTGCATCCTCAGAGAAATGATGACATCCCTAAAGTTGTCCCCGACGTCATTCCGTATGCCAAAAGGCGGTCGTCTCTTCAGGTTGCAAAGCTGGAATATGATGGCAGAAAGCTGGTCTGCGACCGGAACGCTCCGTTTCATTTTGAGCTGCAGCCTCCTCAGCAGGATTAACTAGAATTGAGTTGAAACGGCTGCTTATTATCAGCTTTGTTGCTGCAGTCGTGCTCTTACACTGGCAGGAGGGGTTTGGTATTATCTGATGAATCATCCAACACAGGTTGGCGGAATTGGAACCAGAGTTATTCCAATAAGTGAGTTTGCTGGTTTACAGTCTAATGTCTACACAATGCCTGGAGATATATCGGTTGCTGCCAAACCTCTCTCAAGCCCTCTGCCGGATGGCTGGAAACATCGAAAACGGCGCATTGTGGTAGATAAATCGGAGCGTATTCTGACTGTTTACTCCGGCACAAAGCAAGTCAAATCGTATTTTATCGCTTTGGGGTCACGTCCGGTTGGGCCAAAGACTCGCAGAGATGACGGAAAGACGCCTGAAGGAACTTACTATATCTGTTCCCGCAATCCCAAGAGCAAATTTGAGCTTTCCGTTCTTGTTTCCTATCCAAGCAGTAAGGATGCTGATGCTGGACGTGCAAACGGACTGATAGATGAAGAAACCCATGCCAAAGTAATTCTCGCGCAGAAACTTGGCATCACACCGCCTCAGGATACGGCACTTGGCAGCCATATCTGCATACATGGCGGTGGAATCGGAGTGATTGCTGACGATATGAGCAAAGCACAGATTATTGACTGGACTCAAGGATGTATGGCGATGCGGAGTGAAGATATACGTGAGATTTATGACTTTGCAGAACCGGGAACATCCATAGAAATCCGTCCGTAGTACCGTCAGAAGCCGTTTCTGGCCCGGTTCTTGCACATTGCTAAGGTAGAATGTGCTGCTCAAGCTACTGGCGTACGAGTTTATCTTGCAATTTTCGCTTTACAGTTTACACTGCCTCGTGAGTCTGTTCGTCAGCTTGACACAAGGATACCACTACGATAAGATTAGCTGTGGAATTCCAGGAATATAATGGTCAGTCAAATTCAGACCAAAGTCTTGAATCTTACCACTCTTTTTTGATGCTCTAAGTGCACGATTGGTTGAGTGTCCAACGTGCTTCACAGGTTTGCGATTGGAGGAAACGACTAGATGTCAATCACTCGACTGAGAAATAGCTCTTCCAAATACCTTCGGTTAGGTATGGGGATTTTCACTGCTATCTTCGCAGTAACAATCTTCTTTGGCTACAGCAGCTATATTACCAGCGGTCGATCACCAGAAGCTGAGGCAAAAAAGGTGATTGCTGAGGTTAACGGGCTGAAGATTAATGCCGAAGAGTTCAACATGGTTTATGAACAGCAGTCTCGAATGTTTAGTATGCAAGGCAGTTTAAGCCCGCTCCAGGATGCAATGCTGAGGAGTTCGATTTTGAATCAGTTGATCGACCAGCGCATCCGCATATCCGCCGCTAAGGAAAAGGGGATAGCTATCAGCCGGGGCGAGATCAAGCAGAAACGCAAGAAAATCGTTGACGAGCAGATGGAACAGTACCGGCAGATGGTAGCTGGTAACCAGAAGAAGAAAATCTCCGATAAAAAGTTCAACGAACTGCTTGGTATGTTGACACCGCCAAAGACGATCAAATCGCTTCGCAAGGAAATCGAAAGCGACATCTCCACTGATGCGGTTCGAGACCAGTTGATGGTTGAGAAGCTGGAAGCACAACTGCGGGCTAGTGTTGGCAAGATCGATGATAAGCGTGTAAAAGACAGCTTCAAGCAGGCCAAGATTCGCCAGATCGTTTTCCGGGTTGGTTCGGCTCCTGAAGCGCAGGTGAAGCGTAAGGCTGAGGAAGTCCTTAAGAAGGTTAAAGCCGGAGAAGATTTTGCCAAGCTTGCAGAGCAGTATTCGGATGACGAATATAGCAAAAAGGAAGCCATTTACATGCCGTTGATGTTTGACAGAGACCTCCAGAACCTGAAAGCTGGGCAGACGAGCGGCATTATGAAAGCTCTGGGTGGTGATGGTTATCGAATTGTAAAGGTAGAAGAGGTCAAACTCGAACTGCCTAATGACTTCGAGAAGAATAAAAAACAGCATGCTGAGCAGATCAAGATGACCCTCGAGAACATGGCGATGTACGAGTTCCTCGATAAGGTCAGAAAAGATGCCAGGATAAAGGTTTATGACTCTGAGCTTAATGGTTATTGGCTTGCAGACCGCTCCGAAGAACCAGGACTGTCACAGGCAGAACGGGATAAGAGGTTGAATGAGGCAATCGAAGCGCTCAACAAAGCCACTCGTGAAAGTCCAAATGCTGTAACAGCTTACTGCAAGCTTGTTGATATCTACGCAAACAAGAAGCAAGACTTGAATAAGGCCATCAACATACTGGTTGATATCCTGGACACTCGTCAAATTGTTGAGCATGAAGACCTTCGTATGATGCTTGGTCAGTTCTACATGCAGTCAAACCAGAAGGAAAAAGCTATCAAGCAGCTCCAGGATGCAAGCGAGATGATTTACGAAAAAGGGAAGCATGAACAGCTAAAGATGATGTTCACGCAGCTCGGCAGACCTGATTTGGCAGCTAAAGAAGACCAGTGGATTGCAGAGTATGAGAAGGCTAATCCTGAGCCTCAGATGCCGCCGATATCTACACCGGTTGCTCCTGAGAGCAAGCCTAAAAAATAAATCGGCTGAATAAGCAGTTATCTAGCTGAGAGGAATAACGGGGCTGGGCGAAAGTCTGGCCCCGTTGTGGTTTGATAAGTTGGAAAAGCCAGGTACGCTCTATATAGTCTCAACTCCTATTGGAAACCTAGAAGATATCACGCTTCGGGCGCTCAGGGTGCTTAAAGAAGTAGACCTGATTGCGGCCGAAGACACTCGCGTTACCCGCAAGCTGCTGTCTCATTACGATATCCACACGCCAATGACAGCTTATCACCAGCACAGCAGAGGCGGACGCGCTCAGGAGATACTGGAGCGGATTTTAGCAGGGGATGATGTTGCGGTTGTGTCTGATGCAGGTACTCCTGGGATATCTGACCCGGGGCATGAACTGATAAGACTGGCTATCGAGGCAGATGTGCCGGTTGTTGCCGTACCTGGAGCGAGTGCGGTCATCACTGCACTGGTGGTTTCCGGGCTTCCTACCTCGCATTTTGCCTTC
>ERZ795060.4161-NODE-4161-length-12494-cov-4.495458_pt1 | contig 12494 bp, 10 predicted proteins | sample MGYA00375144_ERZ795060 | MGnify/ENA primary metagenome ERZ795060 (study PRJEB30189, sample SAMN05720157) | activated sludge metagenome | isolation source: anaerobic digester from wastewater treatment plant | place: Japan | collected 2015-05-15 ... | reverse complement strand
CATGAGTTCGAGGATCTGCGCCTGGGTGGTGACGTCGAGCGCGGTCGTCGGTTCGTCAGCGATGAGGATGTCGGGCTCGCAGCAGAGGGCGATGGCGATCATGACGCGCTGGCGCATGCCGCCCGAGAGCTCGTGGGGGTACTGGTCGATGCGCCTCGCGGCGTCGGGGATCTCGACGAGCTTGAGCATTTCGAGCGCCCGGGCGCGCCGGGCCTGACGGTCGAGCCCGGTGTGAAACTTGAGCGCCTCGTCGATCTGCCAACCGATCGTGAAAACCGGGTTGAGGCTGGTCATCGGCTCCTGGAAGATCATCGCGACCCGGTCGCCGCGGACTTTTCGGAGCGTGCGCTCGTCGGCGTGGGCGAGGTCGATCTCGGGGATCGTCTGCGTTCGACCGCCGGGCTTGGCGGCGACGGCGGGGCGGAGGATGATCCGAGATTGCGGGTCGATCCGGCTGGTGCGTTCAGGCAGCAGCCGCATGATCGACTTGCTCGTGACCGTCTTGCCGCACCCGGACTCGCCGACGATCCCCAGCGTCTCACCGGGGTAGAGGTCGAAGGAGACGTCGTCGATCGCGGTAACGATGCCGCGATCGGTCTGGAACCGGGTGGTCAGATGGGAGACGGAGAGGATGGGACGCATGGAAGTGAGCAGTGAGGAGTGAGGAGTGAGCAGTTTAGAAGCACGCAGGTGATTCGCGGGGATGTCGAAACAGTCGGCCTGTTTACACGCCGGGGCCTGAGTGTGTTGACCGTTGTAACGAATTGATCAGACCCTGCAGGAGTCTCCCGGTCTCGGCGACGGCCGGCGCGGTTTCCTCTAGCGGACGAAGCAGTCCGAGCTCGATGGCTATTTCTCGCTGTGTATCCAGCTCGCAAAGCGATCCGCGGGCAATTCTGAGATGTCGGAGAAACCCGGGACGCGTGCCCATTCCGTAACCCTCCGCTATGTTGTTTGGCACGGACTCGGACGACCGACGGAGCTGAGCCACCGTCGTGAAGAGTTCTACACGGGGAACCGTTCGGCACTCGTGATACACGAGAATCGCGAGTCGCTTGCTGCTCTGCCAAGCGAGCAGATCGCGAAAGGAGTTGATCGGACGACGCGGTACCATTGCTTTTCCGTGTTCAACGCTAACCAGGCCCCATTGTCTCACGCTGTTGGCGGATCTCGGCTCACTCGATCACTGCTCACCGTTCACTGGTCACCGTCTCGGTCAAACGTGTTTCGGGTCAAAGGCGTCCTGCAGCGCGTCGGAGAGGATGTTGAAGGCGAGGACGAGGACGAACATGAGCAGCGTCGCCGCACCGATCTGCCAGAAGTTGCCGTTGATGACCTCCTGCGTGGCTTCGCCGATCATCCGCCCCCACGACGGGCCCGCCTTGACCCCCAGGCCGAGAAAACTCAGCACGACCTCGAACTTGATGGCGGCGATGAAAAGGAGCGAGAAGTTGATGAACATCAGGTGCAGCGTGTTGGGCAGCACGTGCCGGAGCAGGATCGTGAAGCGGGAGAACCCGATGGCCTTCGCGGCCTGCACGTACTCGAGTTCCTTGAGTTTGAGCGTCTCGCCGCGGATCACGCGGCAGGGGCCGATCCAGAATGTCATGCACATCGCGATGTAAACAGGGACGAGCGAGAGGGCGGGGCGCGATGGATCGTCGAAGATGCTGCCCGTGAACGCGTAGGCCAGCACCGCGAGCAGGACGAGGTCCGGCACGCTCGACAGTGTTGAGAAGAGCCACTGGATGAACTGGTCGAGGAATCCGCCGAAGTACCCGGAAGCAGCGCCCAGGAGTGCGCCGATGAGCACGGAGACGAACCCGACGACGAATCCCACCTGCAGCGCCACCTTGATCGAGTAGATCGCGCGGGCCGCGATGGAACGCCCCTGGCGGTCGGTGCCGAGGCTCATCCGCAGGTCGTACAGGCCCTTCTCCACGCCGGAGAGGGGCGCAAAGAGCGAATCGATGTCGGACTCGATGCCCGCGAGTCGTTCGCGGGCGCCGCGTGCGTCGGGTGCATCGAGATCGTCGACGGCGTTGAGCGACTCGTACTGATCCCGGATGGCCCGCACCCTGGGCAGGAGTTCCTCGGGCGTCATGTCGACCCGGCGCTCGGCGAAACGCAGGTCTCGCACCGCCGCGGCGCGGTCCTGCGAGTCCTTCAGGCGGAGCGCCCGCTCGAACTTCCCGAGGTAATACTCGACGAACCGGGCGCGATCCTCGGCCAGGGGCGTTTCGAGCCACCCGCGGACGCGGAGCGGCCCCACGCGGGCGTCGACTTTGTCGAGCGTGAGGGCGGTGAAGAGCGACCCGATGACCGACTCGGCACGATCGAACCCGCGCCGATCCGTGAGCGTCGCGTAAGCGTCGGCGATCAGGAGCCAACCCCCGAGCAGCGCGTACAACAGGATAACCGCGAGCGACGCGACCGCCATGCGGTTACGCCGGAACTTCCGAGCGGCGCGGCTCGAGAAGAGGGTGTTGCGGGCTCGGCCAAGCAGTGCCATGGAGATCCGGTGACGGTTTCCTTCGGGATCGTCGGGTCAGGAGAGTCGCACGCGCGGATCGACCAGCGCGTAGAGAACGTCGGTGAGAATGGTCGAGAGGACGAAGACCGCCGCGAACATCGCGGTGAACGCCTGAATCACGGGGAAATCCTTGTTGGTGATGGCGTCGATGAGCGCCTTGCCCATGCCGGGGATGCGGAACTGGGTCTCGAGCAGGATCGATCCGCCGATCAGGAACGGCAGGCTGATCATCACGCGCGTAATGATCGGGATCATGGCGTTCTTGAGGACGTGCACGAAGAGCAATCGCGGCTTGGAAGCGCCCTTGGCGATCGCGGTCGTCACGTGGTCGCGGGTGGTCTCCTCCACCATCACGGCGCGGTAGAACCGGGTGTCGTAGCCCATCGCCAGTACGACGTCGATGAGCACGGGGAGCAGCAGGTAGTAGGCCCACCGGCCCAGTCCCGGCTCATAGCCGCCGGTGGCGAACAGATCGAGCCCGAATCGGTTCTTGAGCCAATAGGCCCCGAAGTACTGCCCGAAAATGATGAAGACCAGCACGCTGACGCTCATCCCGAGCACGATGAGGGTCATGAGCGCCCGGTCGATGAGCGTGCCGCGGAAATAGGCCGAGATCAGGCCGACCGCGATCGAGACGATCGTGGTGATGACGAACGCGGGGATCGCCAGGGACAGCGAGGGCACGGCCGACTCGCGCAGGATCTGGCCGACGGTCTTGGTCTCGTAGCGCCAACTGGGCTGCTCGAAATCGAGCGTGGCGACATTGGCGACGAACGAACCGTACTGGACGAGGAACGGCCGATCCAGACCCATCTCACGCCGCTTGAGGTCGATCTGTTCCTGCGAAGCGTGCTTCCCGAGGTAGGCGTTGACCGGGTCGTTGATGCGCAGCGCCGCCATCACCAGGAGCAGGATGCCCAGGTAGATGGGGATCGAGTACAGCAGGCGGCGGATGATGAACGACCACATGGGCTTACAGCAACGATCGGGGAGTCTTCGGGGGAGCAGAGTGTACCGGTTGGGGTCCTTCCGGCGGCACCCCGGATCGGGACTCCCGCCCGCTGGTGTCGATGGACAAGGGAGACCCCCGGGCTCTACAGTTGCGGCCCCATGGCCACCACTTTCCGCTGCCGACTCATCACGCCCGAAGCCCAGGTCTTCGACGATCCGGCGACCGCCGCGGTTCTTCCCGTCTGGGACGGCCAGATGGGATTCCTGCCGATGCGGTCGGCGTTCGTCGGCGAGATGGGCGTGGGTGAACTGCGTGTAGACTTCCCGGATCGAGGGAACGCGAAGGGCGGTTCGCGCTCGTTTTTTGTCGCCGATGGCTTCGTGCAGATGCTCAATAACGAACTGACGATTCTCGCGGCGCACGCGGTCGCGGCGGAGAATCTGACCGAGAGCGATGCGCAGGCCGAGCTCGCCGACGCCACCCGAAAGGCCGATCAGAACCTCAAGGGTCCGGCGGGTGAAAAGGCGATTGCGCTCAAGCGTCGCGCCGAAGCCAAGCTCGCGGTAGCGCGGAAGTTCCGGGCCTCGGGCGCGATCTGACCCGGTTCCGGGTGCCGACTCAAACCTCCCCACTCTTGCTCGCCGACACACGGGCAATGCCCGTTAGTGCGGCGTGAGACTCCACTGGTTCCGGCGACTCATCGTCACAGCCGGGCTCGATCGGACCGTCGCGCTCCACCGTCGAAGCGTCCGGGGCGGGGCCAGGCTGCCGCGTGGCCGATGAACCGAGTTACCGGGCGCGGGCCTGGAACTTGGGTGAGACCGAGGCATGGGCGAACCGCGGGCAAAGCCGATCGACAGCGCGAGGCTCCCGGCCGTGACCGGACCGGTGGTGGTCAGCGTGACGAGCGAGGTCGAACGGCTTCGCGCCGAGAACGCACGGCTCGCGGCGCGAGTCGCGGAACTGGAGTCGCTCGCGACCACCGACGCTCTGACGCAACTGGCCAATCGGAGGAGCGCCGATCAACGCCTCGCGTCCGCTTTCTCGGTGTGCGAGAGGCACGGCGGCGACCTGGCATGCCTCGTGATCGATCTCGACGGGCTCAAGCGCGTCAACGACACGCTGGGGCACGCACGGGGCGACGACCTGATCCGTACCGCGGGAGAGACGATCCGGCGCACGATCCGGCTATCGGACTTCGCGGCGAGGCTCGGCGGGGACGAGTTCCTCGTCGTGCTGCCGATGACCACCGCCGCGCAGGCGGGTGTGCTCGCGGCGCGTCTGGCGGCACGGTTCGAGCGTGCGACCCATGAGATCGCACGCGAACTCGATCAGGCCGAGCGCCTGAAAGTCCATGTGCCGAGGAGCGACGGGGAGTGCGCGTCGGGGCACGTCCGGGACGACCGGCGTCGCGCGGCGGTGGGTATGTCCATCGGGGTGGCGTCGCTCCGGCAATCCGGGTGCGGGTCGGCGGAGGAACTCCGAGACCGGGCCGACCGGGCGATGTACCGCGCCAAGCGGGACGGTCGAGGGTGCGTACGGACGGCGGAAAGCCCCGGCCGGAACCTGGCGGCCTAAATGCAGGACCGCTGTTTTTCGACGCCCGGCGCGGACATACAGTGGAGCGCCGACGCGATCGTGCGCGGCACCCACAGGAGAATACCGCACCATGGCCGCCCCGACCGCTCCCATGCCCTCCTCCAGCACGAACAACTCCGGAGCCGCGGCCAAAGCCGGGCCGATGTCGGCCGCCGACAAGCAGGCCGCGTTCAGCAAGGGGCTCGAAGGCGTGGTCGGGGGCCAGACGAGCATCTGCTCGATCGAGCAGGACAAGCTGATCTATCGCGGGTACGAGATTCATGACCTGGCGGCGCACGCGACCTTTGAAGAGGTCGCGTTCCTGCTTTTGGAGGGTCACAAGCCCGGCGCCAACGAACTCAACCGGTTCAAAGGCGAGGTGATCGCCGAGCGGGCGCTGCACCCGACGGTTGTGTCGTTCCTGGAGTCGAGCGCGGGATGGCTGGCCTCCGGGCGAGCGGTGCCGATGGACGTGCTCCGCACGGCGGTGAGCATCCTCGGGCACACCGACCCCGACTGTCAGGACAACTCGCCGGCGGCGAATCTCCGGAAGGCCAAGCGCCTGCTCGCCAAGATCCCCACGATCGTCGGGCACATGCAGAACGTCATCGACGGACGGGCGATCATCGGGCAGGAGCTCGGCGGCGATCCTTCTCTCTCGCACGCGGCAAACCTGCTGTACATGATGACCGGCCACCGCCCCACGGCGCAGGAGGCCCGCGTCATGGACGTGAGCCTCATCCTCTACGCCGAGCACGAGTTCAACGCCTCGACGTTCACCAGCCGCGTGATCGCCGGCACCCTGAGCGACATGCACAGCGCCGTGTCGGGCGCGATCGGGGCGCTCAAGGGCCCGCTGCACGGCGGTGCGAACGAGGCGGCGATGGACATGCTCAAGGAGATTCTCGCGGACGTCGGCGAGAAAGGCATCGGAACCCACGCGGTCGACGAATGGATGGACAAGGCGTTCGCCTCGAAGCGCAAGCTCATGGGCTTCGGGCATCGCGTCTACAAGAACGGGGACCATCGCGCCGGGATCCTCCACGCGCTGGGCAAGAAGAACGCCGCGACCAAGCACGCGCTGTACGGCGGCATCCCGGCCTCGAAGTGGTTCGAACTCGGCGAACAGGTGCAGAAGATCATGCTCACGAAGAAGAACATCCATCCGAACGTGGACTTCCCGTGCGGGATGACATATTTCACGATGAGCATCCCCGTGCCTCAGTACACGCCGATTTTCGTCGCGTCGCGTGTCACCGGCTGGTGCGCTCACGTGATGGAGCAGCACTCGGACAACCGGCTGATCCGCCCGCTGAGCATCTACACCGGCCCCGCCGAGAAGAAGTGGAACGGCTGAGATTCCGCCCGCCGGTCACCGGAGAGGGGAGATCGCGAGCAGTTCGATCGACACGGAGAGTTCAACGCCCATGACCACGACCACCGCCGCAGCCCGGAACGCCGCTTCGAACTCGACAACCCACACGCAGGCCCCGCGCGTGGGTCGCAAGGTGCGATTCAAGATCCAACGCTGCGAGGGCCCGGGAAAGCCCAGCACGTACGAGACGTACGAGGTCGCCGTGGAGCACGGGGCCAACGTGATCTCGTGCCTGCGTCAGATCGCCGCCAACCCGGTGACGGTGGACGGCCGGCAGACGACGCCGGTGGTGTGGGACTCGGGTTGCCTGGAGGAAGTCTGCGGCGCGTGCACGATGGTCATCAACGGCAAGGTGCGTCAGAGTTGCTCGTGCCTGATCGACGAATACGCCCCCAACGAGGGCGACACGATCACGCTCGAGCCGATGTCGAAGTTCCCGGTCGTGCGTGACCTGTGGGTCGACCGGTCGCGCCTGTTCCACAATCTCAAGCGGGTCAAGGCGTGGGTGCCGGTGGACGGCACGTATTCCCTGGGCTCGGGGCCGCGCGAGAAACCCGAGAAGCAGGAGGTTCGGTACCGCCTGTCGGAGTGCATGTCCTGCGGGTGCTGCCTGGAGGCGTGTCCGCAGTTCAACCTGGAGCCCGACCAGGAAAAGTGGGACACGTCGTTCATCGGGGCGCACGCGTTCAGCCAGGCCCGCCTGTTCAACCTTCACGAGACCGGTAAGGAACTGGCGCCCGAGCGCTTCGAGGCGCTCGCCGGGCCGGGCGGACTCACGGATTGCGGCAACGCCCAGAACTGCGTGAAGGTCTGCCCCAAGAACATCCCGCTCACCGAGTCGATCGGCGCGATGGGCCGGGCCATGACCGTCTACTCGATCAAGCGCTGGTTCACGGAGCGCTAAGCCCTGCCGCCAACGACCGGTAATCGCCGCTCCGGCCTGCGAGCGCATCCGGATGGGAAAGCCGTTCGGCCTGTCCGAGCCGGGTTCGCGAGCGCGTTGACCCGCGGCGCTCAAATCACCTTGAACCGGGGCCGATGGCGTGGCCATGACCGAGCCGCGCAGCAACGAGGAATCCCGCACGTCCATCCCGCCCGTCAGCGTTGGCCCGAGAACGCTCGCGTTCCTGTGGTCGTGCGCCGGCGTGAGCACTTCGTATGTGCTGGGAGCCAGCGCACTCGAGCGCTCCCTGATCGGCATCCCCGCCGGCCTGTGGCTCATCGCCGGCACGGTGCTCGGCACGCACGCGCTCACGAAGCGAGCCGCGAGTGCGGAGCGAGGCAGCGAGAACAGCACATCCAACGCCGCCGCGTTTCTCAATCGCGCCCAGGCACGCCTGCTGGCGCTCGACACCGCGACAGGGCTCGGACTGCCCCGCTGGGAAGCGGTGGAGAACGGTCTGCGGGAGGTCACCCGCCTGCCCGCACGGGCGGCTCAGATGTTCGCCCCCGGCGTTTCGCGGTTGATCGAGCGCCGCGCCAATCGACCGGTGACGGTCAAGGTCGGCGTGGATCTGTCTGAGTCGGATACGCGCCGAATCCTGGATGCGGCACCGAGCATCTCGGCCGCTTCCGGCGTCAGACTCTCGTTCGTCCGCGTGCCCGCGGGCGCGCTGAACACGGCGCGCGAGGACCTGATCGGTCTGGACGGGCTCATCCGCCGGGGATCGGACGGGGATCTGTTCGTGTTTGTCCCCGAGTCTCCGTCGCACCCCGCCGGTTGGTTTGACTGGAGCATCCAGCCCCCGCTGTCGTTCGCGACGGTCTTTCCGACTCGGTTGGACTGCGCCCAGGTTGAGTTCGGACGGGTCGACCTGTCGACGCCCGGAAACGCCGATCTTGTCGCGGGCCTGAGCGCGGCCGCGGCGGTTCTGTCGCGCTCGCCGCACCGCGTCAGCGGTTCCGCGCCGTGGCGCCGTCGGGCCCTGTCGAACATTGACCCGGAGCAGGGCCCGGCCGCGGAGGTCTTCGGTGAACTGTCGCGCCGGTTCGAGGCCGCGACCAAGCAGAACCCGGCGGGGCTGAACGATCGCACGCGTCTGTTCGACACGGCTGCGCGGATCGTGTCGGCGTGGGCGCTGCTGTGCGATCGCACGCTGCCCGCCGAGCGCCGCGAGCACATCGCGCAACTGGCCTCGGAGGGGCTGGAACAGGAGCCGACGCAGGTCCTCCGGCTGGCCGCGGCACAGTTCGCGGCGGGCGACGACAACGCCGGCCTGCGTTCGCTGCTGTGGGCCCGCCGTTGCCTGAGGTCTTCGGGTGCGCAGTGCGCGGTCGATCCGCTGGCGTTCATCCAGAGTGAGATCGAGCATGGGCGTGCGGGTGGGCTCTCGATCGGGCGCGTCGCCGCGGGGCTGGCCCTTCTGTGGGGCACGGGCGAACTGGGACGCGGAAACTACTTACGTGACGACATCGCCGACGACCTGCGCCACTCGAACTGGCTCGCGGGACGAGATCAGGACATTGCGCTCATCGATCACGTGATGAACGAACTCGACAGCGCGGAGCACCAGGACTCGGAACTCCTGCTGCGACGGGCGGCGTGATCGCGGCTCGGCGGATCCTCTTGCCGGCCAGCGCCGTTCGTTCCGCGGAACGAACGGCCGCGAACTCAACCCTGCACGTCGATGTGCCGGCGTTCGGGCTGCTCGTCCGTCGGCGGGGCCGGGGGCTGGTAGTGGTCCTGCTCCTGGCGGTCGTCCTGCGTCTCTTCTTCGGCGTTGCCCTTGAGGTTTCGAATTGCGTCCTCGGCCTGTGACGAGTGGATCTCAACCTCGTCACCGCTGCGGCGCGAGGGTTCGGCCTTCTGGGCTCGCTTGCGTTCGGCTTCGCGCAGGCTCACCCGTTCTGCGGCGGAGGTCCCGGCGGCCGACTGCACGATGGGCGTGCCGAACAGGCTCATAGCGGCGGTATCGGCCGGGAAAGGCGCAGGTCTGCATGAAAACCCGGCGTGCACGGGGGGCCAGCCCGGCCGGTGGTCGGACGCGGCGTTTTATCGGCGGCGTTCAGACGCCGACGATGTTCACGCCGCAGTCGACGTAGATCGTCTCGCCGGCGACGCCGGACGAGAGGTCCGACGCGAGGTAGACCGCGGTCTTGCCGACGTCCTCGCCCTCGACGTTGCGTCGCAGCGGCGCACGCTGGGCGACGTGTTCGAGCATGGAGTCCGTGCCGCCGACGGCCGACGAGGCAAGCGTGCGGAGGTATCCGCCCGAGATGATGTTGACGCGGATTTTGTCGGGGCCGAGTTCCCAGGAGAGGTACCGGGCGGTGGTCTCGAGGGCGGACTTGGCGACGCCCATGACGTTGTAGCCGGGGACGACTTTCTCGCCGCCGTAGTACGACATGCACATGATCGCACCGCCTCCCGAGCGGGCCATGATGGGGCGGGCGCGCCGGGCCATCGCCGCGAGGGAGTAGGCCGAGATGTCGATGGCGGTCAGGAACGCCTGTCGCGGCGTGTCGATGAACTTGCCGGGGGAGAGCCACTCGCGGTCGGCGAATGCGATCGAGTGCACGAGGAAGTGCATCTGATCGAAGGACTCGGCGTACTTGGCGAAGGCCGCGTCGATATCGGCGTCGTTGCCGGCGTCCATCGGGACCAGCCAGGGATCGGAGACGCCGAGTTCCTCGAGGGCGCGCCGTGTGCGGCGTTCGTTCTTCTCGCCGGGCAGGTGCGTGAACGCGCAGCGCCCGCCGTGCTGAATGATGGCCTGAGCGATGTACCACGCGTACGAACGGTCGTTGGCGATTCCGACGATCAGGCCGGTCTTTCCCGACAGAAGCGACATGCACGAGCCTCCCTTGGTTGGGTCGCAAGATGGTTCGATCGCCATCATAGCGAGAGGGAGGGTGTTGGGGGTGCGGCGCTCCCGGGCGGGCTCAGCGGCTCTTGAGTTTGTTGAGCGCGTTAAACGCCGCGACCTTGTAGCACTCGGCGAGCGTCGGGTAGTTGAAGACGGCGTTGATGAAGTACTCGACGGTGCCCTGGAAGGCCATGACGGCCTGGCCGATGTGGATGAGTTCCGTGGCGCCGGTGCCGAGGCAGTGGACGCCGAGGACGACGTGCGATTCCTGGTGCACGAGCATCTTGAGCATGCCGATCGCATCGCCCAAGAGGTGCCCGCGTGCGGTCTCTTTGTACTGCGCGATACCGGACTCGTAGGGCACGCCCGCCTCGGTGAGGCGCTCTTCGGTCCAGCCGACCATCGAGATTTCCGGAACGCTGTAGATGCCGTAGGGGAAGAGGTCGGGGATGCTCGAAGCCTGTTCGCCAAACATGTGGCACGCGGCGACGCGTCCCTGTTCCATGCTTGTGCTGGCGAGCGCGGGGAAACCGATGACGTCGCCGACCGCGTAAAGCCCCGGGACGACCCGCGCCGGCTGGCCCTTTTCAGGGCTGGGGATGACGGCCTGGAAGTGCTCGTTGACCTTGATGCGTCCGCGCTCGTCGGCCTTCACGCCGAGGGTTTCGAGACCCAATCGCTCGGTCGCGCCCTGACGCCCGATGCAGTACATCAGGCACTCGGCGCGGAGCGTCTTGCCGGATTCGAGCACCGCCTCGACGAGTTCCATACCCGCGCCGCGCGCTTCGTCCGGGGCCGAGGCGACCTTCCGGATCGAGATCACCTTCTCGCCCAGACGGAGCGTCACACCTGTCTGGCGCAGGTGGTACTGCAGGGCCTCGCAGATCTCGCTGTCGAGGAACTCGAGCAGTCGCGGACGGCCCTCGATGAGTGTCACACGAACACCGAGCGCGCCGAGCATCGAGGCATACTCGGTGCCGATGACGCCGCCGCCCACGACGAGCATCGTCGACGGCAGCTTCTGGATGTGCAGGATGTCGTCGGAGGTAAAAATCTGCCTGTTGTCGAAGGGGATGTTGCTCGGGCGTGCGGGCGAGGTGCCGACAGCGACCAGGATGTTGCGGGCACGGACCGACTCGGTGTTCTCGTCCGCCGTGCGGACGCTGACGACGCCCTCTCCGGCGATCGAGCCCCAGCCTCGTCGCAGGTCGATGGAGTTCGAAGAGAACTGCTGGCGGACGATGTCGATCTCGGCGCGAATGACGCGCTGGCACGAGCCCATGAGTTCGGCGAGCGTTTCGGCGCGATCGAACGCGAGGTAGCCGGCGTTGCGGGTCTCGGCGAGGGCTTTGCGCGCCGAGAGGTGGTCGACTACCGCTTCGCGGAGCGCCTTGCTCGGGATCGTGCCCGTGTTGATCGCCACGCCGCCGACCACGTCCATCTTCTCGATGACGCAGACTTCCTTGCCGAGTTTGGCGGCTTGGATGGCGGCTTTCTGGCCGCCGGGGCCCGAGCCGATGACGACGAGGTCATATGTCTTCACGGGCCCGGTCCTTTCTGCGGATGGCCTTGCGGGAACTGGAGATAGGAGATTATCGGCGGACGGTCACGGGGTCTTGACTCGCCGGTTCCGGGCGGTCGCCATGGAGAAAACCGTTCGATTTGGCCAATTGGCCTTGCGTCGACACCCCGAAGCGCGGTAGCTTGGTGTCGCACGACTGACCGAGCCATTGGAGCCGGCGGACAACGCCATGAGCGTGCTTGCCGCCGCGCGAGAGAGAGAGCCCCAGCGCCCCGCGCTGGTTCCGCGTTCGGACCGTGACGCCCGAAACCATATCGACGCACCCGGCGCTTCTCAGCCCAGGTTGTGCGCCTTCGCACCGACGCGGCGTGTCGTTCACGCCGCACAGTATCTCCGTTCCACGGAGGAGGGACACATGAAGCGTTTGAACTTCACATGGGCTGCGCTCGGTTCGCTGGCGGTCGGCACGAGCGCGATCGCGGCGAACATCAACTCCATGGCGACCGGCGCCGACTTGGCCGGCGCCCTTGTGATCGTGGACTGGGAGCTCCCCGGCGGTCCGGCTGTCACGACCACCGGAATCTGGGTCGCGAGCGGGCCGGACAGCGGATTCTGCACGGTTCTCGACCCGATCGCCCCGGCGCCGGGTGCAGGATTCGCCCACTTCGCCGTGAGCGGCGACACGTTCGTGAGCAACTGGATCATCGACAACCGGTCGGACTGGTGGA
>ERZ795060.4157-NODE-4157-length-12506-cov-4.146012_pt1 | contig 12506 bp, 9 predicted proteins | sample MGYA00375144_ERZ795060 | MGnify/ENA primary metagenome ERZ795060 (study PRJEB30189, sample SAMN05720157) | activated sludge metagenome | isolation source: anaerobic digester from wastewater treatment plant | place: Japan | collected 2015-05-15 ... | reverse complement strand
ATCCTCGTAATATTTTCCAACGGGAATCACAAGTACGATAAACTCATACCTTCCACTTGGTGCTACACCAATTGTAGGTCCACTCCCAATCAGAAGAGGCCTGATGTATAGGGATCCCCCCGTTCCATAGGGAGGAATATAATCGAGATTTTCTCTTATCACCTTCAATAATGCTTCAAAAAATAATTCCTCTGGAATTCGCGGAATATGAAGAAAATCTGCAGTATTATTCATTCGTTTTAAGTTCTCATCTGGACGGAAAATTTTGACTTTCCCATCTTTCGTAGAAAATGCTTTCAACCCCTCAAAGCATGCTTGACCATAATGTAAACATGTTGCAGCAATTGACATACTGATGTAATCTTTCTTAAAAATCTTAAGTTTTCCCCATTTTCCATCTTCCCAGCTTGCCCGAACATGTGCACGAGTCTTTATATATTCAAAGCCTAGTTTTTTCCAATCTAAATGTGCTGACATAAAATAAAATCCATTTTTTTTTTGATTTGCTAAAAAATGATTGTATAATATTGTCAATAAATAAATTGATTCAAATTTTTATTTTAGAAAAATAATTAAAATGGAGGCAATTTGAGAATGAAAATTATCAGAACAATCTTAATTTACACAATTATCTGTTCATCAGCATTTCTAAGTGGTTGTTCTACTTTATCTGATTGGTTCGGATGGGGAGATGATGAAACAACTCCTGAAAAATTGCCAGGAGAAACTTTACCCCCCCCTGGAGATCTCTCAAGCGGATTACCAGGATCATGGGGCGCACCAGGTGGTGGACTCCCTGCCCGACAAGGGGAATGGACTCCCATCCCAGGTATAACATTTCCAACAATTTATTTTGCCTATGATAGCTCAGAGATAGGCACTTCGGAACAAGCTAAACTTGAATATGTAGCAAATTATCTCATTCAAAATCAACAATTTAAGCTAATTATTGAAGGACACTGCGACGAACGTGGTAGTGTAGAATACAACAGAGCACTTGGGGAAAGAAGAGCCATTGCAATAAGGGATTACCTGGTAAAACTAGGAATACAGGACGCAAGAATGCAGACAATCAGTTACGGCGAAGAAAAACCTGCCGTAATGGGATCTGATGAAAGCGCATGGGCTAAAAACAGGAGAGGAGAACTCATCCTCGCAAAATAAAATTAAGATTCCTCATGAATAAAATAATTTTGGTTTTTATTGTATATTCCTGTTTTTCCTTGTTTTTATTTGCCGATTCAAAAGTTGAAGAACTCGATCCAGCATTTCTCAATGAAGCTCTCGGTACAAAAGTAATAAAAAAACTAAAAAAATCGCCAATAATACATCTCGAATTGTTTAAAGAACAATCACCAAATACCCTGATAGCATATCTTTTTAATTCGGGTGATATGAAAGTAAGTGGGAGAGGATACAGAGATAAAGTTGATTGTTATGTATTATTATCTCCAGAGGGAAAAATAATTTCTGTAATAGTAGGAGAAAATAAGGAATCCCCAAAATATTTGAAACGAGTATTGGAAAATAAACTTCTAAAAGAGTGGGAAGGAAAAAAAATAACTGATAAAATTCCAGAAACAGTTTCCGGAGCCACAAGGACTTCTTCAGCTATAAATAATTCCGTTGAAGCAGTATTAAGAAAGCTTGAGGAAATCAGATTTTTTAAAAGATGAGAGCATTCTTCTGTCCCGATATAGAATCCTCTTCACCAGAATTATCTCCAGAAGAAAAAAAACATATATTTAAAGTTCTACGCTCAAAAGAATCTGATAAAATACTTCTACTAAATGGAAAAGGAAAAATCGCACATGCGAAAATCACGAAAAATAATAAAATCGTTGTTGAAAAGATAATAACCTGCAATCCTCCTGATAAGGAAATCTATTTGTTTGTCGCTCCACCACGTCATTCAGGTATGGATCAACTCATTGCATATTCATGCGAAACTCCTGTAAAAAAAATAATTCCTATCATATGTAGAAATTCTGTTGCTATATCAAATAATACTGAAAAATGGAGAAAAAAAATCATCGAATCATGCAAACAATCAAAAAATCCATTTTTTCCCGAAATATCCGAGTTAATAGACTTTAATACAGCTTTAATTCAAGCAAAAGGTTCAACGATTTTCTTTGGAAGCCCAGAAGAAAATACTGGAACTGCGCTTAATATAACAAATATGATCTCATGGTTTGTTGGACCTGAAGGAGGTTTCATAAATGATGAGATCAAAAAATTGAAAGAACTCGGAGGAAACCCCCTTAAACTCTCTCCTTATATTCTTCGAATTGAAACAGCTGCCCTTGCGGGAATAATCTTTCTCTCCAATGTGCAAAAAATATAAAAAATTGTCATTCTACCCTAAATATGGCATAATTTTCTTCTTCCCAGATTTTTGTCAAAAATCTATCATCAATAAGTTTTCCTATACATTCCGCAATTTTTCTGCCTCTCCCAAGATAATATGGCAATCTATCAGGATCATAATTACTTAAACCAATAATAATATAATTAATTTTTTCCTCCTTGAGAATTGAAAGAACCTTTTTCTCATCAAAATTTTCTGGCGGAGTAAAATACTTTCCTTGAAAAAAAGGTGTTCCTATTTCATAATCACAGTTTAAATAAAGCCCTCTGTTTTCAAAAAGTAGAAGAACTTTTTTCCCTTTAATATCTATTTTGGAAGCAATTACATCACATAATTTTATGTATCCTGGCCCTGTCGCAGAATATACATAATCAATTCTTCTTACTTTACCCAAAACAGTTTTCCATGATATAACAATATCTTTCACAAATCGTTTTGGTATAGAAATTAATGAAAGAACTATTATAAAAAAATATATTGTCTTTCTGGTATATAATCGCGATATAAAATAAGATGATGAAATACATAATGCGAAAATCGCAGGAACATAAAATCTTGCTTGTTGTGATGAAATGAACCAGAAAAAGTGAAATATTAAAAATACCAGAAAAAATTTCAATGATAATGATGAGGAATTTTCTCGCAAGAGAATCCAAAAAGATAAAAACGAAAAAAATATTATGATGAAGAATTGCAATCCTATTGAACCATCATAGTTCCCGATTCCAAGACTCATGAAAAAAGGGGATAAAAAAAACGAAGAAAACGTATTTTCACCATATTTTTCAACAGCTATTGCGTGGTGATATCTGCTCATCTCTATCAAAGCAGAGTTCGAATTGAATATCCAGGCAAAATAAGGGTAAAAGGGATTTCCGGTATAAATATAAGGCCTTAAATAGAAAATAGATGAAAAAAATAAGGAAATAATTATAAAAAATAATATATTAATAAAATTCTGGGAAAAAGATAATTCTTTCCTAAATAACAATATAACTATTCCTACTATTAATATAAATCCAGTGAGTTTTACTGCCGACGCAGCACCAGCTAAAATCCCAATCAGAAAAAGAGCAGCAAAAAACATCTTTTTTCTCTCTATCCATCTTATCTCTTGAATAACAAGAGCTGCTGCTGCGAAATTCGCAACAATAAAAATATCAGAATAAGCCGAAGATGATATCATTAATGTAGGAAATGAGAGAGAAAAAGCAATGAGCAAAATAATTTTAAGGCTCTTTCCACATAAAGGAGATAACATCATGCTCAATGACAAATAAATAAGAAGAAATAAAAAAAGAACAAAAATTCTCGGAGCAAGAAAAGATGAATTCGAAATTAATAACCTGAAAACCATACCAGAAAGTGAAGGAAAAGCCGAGTATGGATTGTCTATAAAAATCTCATTACTACCTGCCGCAATCCATTTACAGGGAACAGTTATTTGATATACAAGTTCATCCCAGGATGTAGGTGGACACAATGCCCGACCTAAGAGAAAAAGTGTAAGCATCAATAAAAATAAATACGAAAAATCAAAAATATAACTAAAAACTTTTAAGCCTTTTTTCTTCAATATGTTCAATATATTGACAAAGTCTACTCTATAAATACGCATTCTGGAAAATATAACAAAAAAGAGTAAGATAAAAACAAAGAAAGGAAAAATTTTATCAAATTTTACTCCTAAAACAAGTGAAAAAAAGGACAAAATATCAACTCCAAATATAGTAAAAACTATAAATTTCGTGAGGCTTCTTCTAAAACGGAAAGCAGGAAAGAGAATTTCCCCGGTAAGATATGAAGCTAAACAAAATAGTAAGACTGCGAAAATCGCAGGAAATATTTTACAATTTAATTCTATGAATTCTTGCACTATGAATGCCTAACATTTTATATTTGAACACTTACTATATTACAATAATTCTATTTTTCTTTATTATTGCAATGTTTTTTTGAAAATATAGTATTTTTAAACTATGTTATTAAAAAACAAAAAAAGGAGAAATGAAATGGCAGGAATATTCAAAGCCTATGATATTAGAGGAATATATCCGGAACAACTTAATGAGCAAATTGCAGAAAAGATTGGACGCGCTTTTACCATTTTTTTAAAAGCAAAGAAAATTGTTGTAGGTAGAGATGTTAGACCTCATTCAAAACCAATTTTTGAAGCACTCGCAAAAGGCATTACTGAACAAGGGGCTGATGTAATAGATCTTGGACTTTGTTCCACACCAATGTCATATTTTGCAAATGGAAAACTCTCCGCAGATGGTAGCATAATTATTACTGCTTCACATAACCCCGCTGAATGGAATGGTTTTAAATTATCCCGTAAAGAAGCAATACCAATTAGTGGAGCCACCGGGATAGCAGATATTGAAAAACTTGTTGAGAACTCAAAATGGCCTGTCTCCACGCAAAAGGGTACTGTCATTAAGTATGATATTTCGAAAGAATATGGCGAATTTTTGAGAAAACATGCAAAACTAAATAGAAAATTGAGAGTCGTAGTTGATTTTGCAAACGCCATGGGGTCTTTTGAAATTGCCGGAATAAGGGATATGTTTGAAATCATTCCACTTTATGAAGAACTCGATGGAAGCTTTCCAAATCACGAAGCAAACCCCCTAAAAACAGAAACTCTCGAAAACCTCCGCAAAAAAGTTGTAGAAACAGGTGCTGATTTCGGAGCCGGATTTGATGGCGACGCCGATAGGTGTGGTTTTGTAGACAACAAAGGAAATATTATCCCAATGGATCTTTTTACTGCATTAATAGCTCAAGATATACTTTCAAATGGTCCAGCAACCATTCTCTATGACCTCAGAAGTAGCTGGGCAGTAAAAGAATGCATCGAAGCGAACGGAGGAAAGGCTATTATGAGTCGTGTGGGACATGCATTCATAAAAGCACAAATGCGCGAATATGGTGCCGTTTTTGCGGGCGAATTGTCTGGACATTACTACTTTAAAGAAAACTTCACAGCGGAATCTCAAGGCCTCGCTTTTCTGATGTTTGCTAATTTAATCTGTAAAACAGGTAAAAGCGCAAGTGAGCTCGTTGCCCCATTAAAAAAATATTATTCAAGTGGAGAAATAAATTCAAAAGTTTTAGATGTAAAACAGATTCTTAACAAGATAAAAACAACATACAAAGATGGAAATCTCTTTGAATTAGACGGCGTTTCAGTTGAATATGATAATTGGTGGTTCAATGTGAGGGCTTCCAATACCGAACCTCTATTGCGCTTGATTGTTGAAGCAAAAACAAAAGAATTAATGGAAGAGAAAAAAAATGAGTTGTTAAGAATAATAAAAGGATAAAAAAATTGAAAAATGAAGTTTATCTGCCCGAAATGCGCAAGTGAATATGAAATAGAAGATGACGGCTCAGGAGGATCTTTTGTATGCTCAACATGTGGAAATGAAATAGTTATACCTCCATCAAATCATTATATTCGGGCAGAAGATCCGGACTTCGATAGAGTTATATGCAATTCCTGTGGCAAGAGGATAAATACCGAAGCTCTCACTCCAGGACAAGAATTTAATTGCCCCTTCTGTAAAACACTTAATAAAGTAGGACAAAATACAAAAAATGAAATATCTTTAAATACGCTCAATACAGAGGCAAAAATATCTGCTTCTGGCGCTGTATATGATGATAATTCTCAAACACAGGATTCAATCCCAACAATCTTGGGCAGATGTAAAATAGAAAAATTAATAGGCTATGGAGCAATGGGATACGTCTTCAAGGCCACACATACTACACTAAACATTCCTGTAGCAATAAAAGTATTAAGGCAGGAATATTCAAACATAAAGAATTACTCTGATAGATTTATAAGAGAAGCACAAACTGCCGCTAAACTGAATCATCAAAATATAATCCGTGTTTATGACTGCGGATATGAAAGTAATCTGCTATATATGATAATGGAATATGTAGACGGCGGATCTCTTGCTGATGAACTTGAAAAAAGAGGATATGCCTTTGAACCAGAAAAAGTTGTAGATATAGGAATCGCTATAGCACAAGCCCTCACCGAAGCTGAAAAATTCGGCATTATACATCGCGATATAAAACCAGCAAACATAATGAAAACAAAAGATGGTGTCATAAAACTTGCTGATCTGGGGCTTGCAAAACAAACAAAACCTATTTCCGGACAAAAACAACATACACTTACCATGGACATCGTTGCTATGGGAACTCCAGTTTATATGCCCCCTGAGCAAGCAATAGACGCAAGAAAATGCGATATAAGGGCTGATATTTATGCTCTTGGAATAACGCTCTATCATCTCCTGGTTGGTCGCCCCCCATTCCTTGCTCCTGAACCAAATGAATTATTTAAACAACATCAAACGATTTTCGCAGAACCTCCAAGTAAATTAAATCCGGCAACTCCAAAAGCTCTCGATGCAATAATTTTAAAATGCATAATGAAGCACCCAGATGAACGATATCAATCACCAAAAGAATTACTTGAAGATTTCAATCTACTCAAGAACGAAAAACCCCTGAAATATGCCATCCCCTCATCACAATCACTCCACACGATTAATTACTTCAAAAAATCTGATTCAATAGACACCACGAACTCTCACAGAATAATAGCTTCTAAAAAAAAGAAAAAATCACAAATTTTTTTACTCTCAGTTCTTGTCCTTGCAATAATTCTAATAGTAGGAATAAATTTAACTTTACTACTTCGACTGAATCAAAAAGCTGAAAATAATCAGATAAAAATCGAAGAAAAAACTTTCAATATAGAACAGGATGTCAATAAAAAAAATAAAATAGCCCCCCCCCTCCCCTTCTTGAAACTGAACAAGATATAACACCAACAACCTCCACGCAAAAAACAGAACCTTCACCCTCAATAATCCCACAACCCAAATCACAATTACAATATGAAGCTAAAATAGAGAATTTTAATAAAGATGGAGAAGCAATTACTTTCCCGGAAAAAACGAAAAGAAAAAATTATGATATAGAAAAAGAAAAAATAGAATTTATTCTTTCCGATTTAAGAGGTATTTACAATTTTGCTGACTTTATGCCTCGTGCTGAATTCAGAGGAAATAATAATGAAGAACCTCTAAAGCAAAAATTCTTTTCCCTTATATTCTTAAAAAGCTGGCAAGATAGAGCAGAACAACTTGCAAAGATAATACAAAATAAGAATCTCCCCCACCCCTTGATAAGAAAACTAAAATCAGTTCAACTCGCTTTCAGCTATATAGCCGAAACAAATTACGATGAATTTTCTTCACAACTTCCTCAAAATATCATCAAATTTGATAAACAAACAAATTATACGACATTACTGTATACTCCAGCCAATATTACACCAATCCCATTCGAAATATCAGGTGATTACAAAAGCTCAGAAAATTCTTTCATCCTCGGAAATAACAGTAGATTTTCTCTCTCAGTCCCATTTGTATATGATCCACACAATCCAGAAAAAACTCTCATTATCACAGAAATCAAAACAAATGAAATTACAGAAAAAACAGGAATATTGATAAAATTTAATGCATGTATGGAAATTGGCAGAATTGAAGAACTCCCGGACAATATAAAAATCTACTTTGTAATAGTCAAAAAAGATGGAAAAACCGTCGGTCGGCTAATTATAAAACAAATGCAAAATGAATTATTAAAAATTACAGAAATAATCCCCGAACAAATCATCAAAAATACAAATATCATCTCAACAGTAATTACTCCAAACTTCTTAACATTAAAGATTAACGATTATGAAGTTATCTCAAGAAAAATAAATAATGAATTTTTCCTCAAAAACATAGAATTAATGTATCCGGAATTAGTAGCCTATCAATTGAATCTAAATATTTCGGAAATAAATATTTCAGGCCAAATTGCACCTATATGGCTTGCTGCGAAATTCGCAATTTCTAATGATAACGCCGGCAATAATAATTTTGTAAAATGGATAAACAACCTGGATTAGAACAAATAATGAGTTCAGTTATCTCCGAAAAAATTGATTCTTTCCTTAATGAAAGAAATAAAAAAAACTCCCTCAGAAAACTAAAAAAATTAGAAAAAATTACAAGCAAGATTTATAGGTATAACAATTTAGAAGTGATAGACTTCTCCTCAAATGATTATCTTGCACTATCCGAAGAAAAATCCTTAAAATATGAAGCGGAAAAATGGCTAAAAAAATTCGGAACCTCTTTTTCTGCATCAAGACTTGTAAGCGGAAATGTAAAAGAAATTTTAGACCTTGAAAAAAAAATTGCTGAATGGAAAAACACAGAGTCCGCAATTATAATCGGTTCCGGCTTCCTCGCAAATTCATCAGTTATTCCAGCCCTTATAAGTAGAAAAGGAGTTATCTTCGCTGATAAACTAAATCACGCAAGCCTCAATCACGGATGCATTCAATCTCAAGCCGAATTTAAAAGGTATAAACACCTGGATTACTCCCACCTCGAATGGATGTTGCGAAATTCGCAAACCCCCGAAAAACTAATTGTAAGTGACAGCATTTTTAGCATGGATGGAGATTACGCCGACATAAAAAAACTATATGAACTGTCAAAAAAATATAACGCTTTTTTATATATTGATGATGCCCACGCTACAGGAGTTTTTGGAAAATATGGGGAAGGCTCGGAAATATCATTTATAGATGACTTATCAAATTTCATCATCATGGGAACATTTAGCAAGGGTATGGGCGCATATGGAGCATATATAGCAGGAACAAAGAAAAATATAGACTTCATCATAAATTCATGTTCATCATTTATCTATTCGACATCTCTTCCGCCCTCAGTTTACGGCTCTATATCAGGAGCAATTGACGCAGTACAAAGAAATGATATCAGGGAAAAAGTAAAACAAGTATTAGAAATGGCTGAAATTCTCAGATTAAAACTAAAAGAAATGAATTTTAATACAGGAAATAGTTCAACTCAAATAATACCAATAATTTTAGGAAACAATTTATCAACACTCAAACTATCTGAAAAACTCCTAAAAAAAGGATTCTATACTGTACCGATTCGTCCACCAACTGTCCCTGAAAATACTGCAAGGATAAGAATCTCCATCTCAGCAAAACATACAGAGGAAGATATTAAAAATTTCACAAAATCAATCGTGGATTCTTATATGGAAATATAAACAAAACGAAATATTTCTACATTAAAGATGAGCTTTAATCTCCTTCCAGGACTCAAAAGGCGAAAGATTGATCTGAAAATTTCCAGTGTTGATGTGAGCAGTAACAATGGAGTCCTTATTCTCAGAACTGATAGGAAGCCTGGTCCACTCAGTCTAGATATTGCAGATGAAAGTGGCCCCGCCTATCTTATCGGCAGGAAGCACGGAACTGAATCGAATTCCCCCCGCATTTTGCCTTTTGCCAGGGTAGGCGAAGCAGAAAAAGACGCTGATTTAGCAACTATTTTTTCTTGAGAGCATAAACATCGAGCTACAAAAGATCAGCGTTTTTTCTTTGAAAATACATGCCCCCCCTACCCCACTGTGAGTTCAAGAATACAAAATCAATCTACCTCTGTTTTGTATTTGCAATGTATCACGATAGGGATTGTTGTGCCTTTCTCATATGAGGAAAGCTCAACAGAGTTACAGAATTTTCTCGCTTCCAATGAGAGAGAAAAAGTATCCTCCGGCATTTTACTGGAATTTATCGAGGTCGTAATTTCTTCCGCGACCTGGTTTGAAGAAGGGAAAGTCCCACTAATCTCAAGAATCTGTGCATCCTTCTTGTAGACATATTTGAGACTCTTTACTCCAGACAGTTCGCTGATTGCTGAAATTTCCACCGGCTCAGCAAAAAGATGCCTATACTCAAAATATTTTCTCGGCTCACCAGTCAAAATAAATTTTATTCCTTTCTTGTCCGATATTATACGAGTGCTTTTCAAAGCGGCCTTTCCATACCGTGGATGACTGTCTCCTACAACGCAAAATCCATTTAACTCAAACGAAACTTTTGCTCCGTCTCTGTATTCAGGTAATTTAGGGTCGCCAACAATGCAGATTCGCCCACTTGATGCCAAGTTCAGCACCTTTGACGGCAAAATAACTCTCTGCCACTTTTCCAACTCAAGATCAAGAGCCAAAAAATGCTTCTTGTTATCGGTATCCTTGAAATATATCTGGAGTGTAGTTCTCTTAGCAGCTTTGCCTTTCCTTCCGGTGAAAATGCGCGGATAAATCCAGAATGAAAGCTCATCATAGTTTTCCGGGATTTTGTTGTAGAAGATATTCGCCCCCTCAGATGGAAATATCTTGCCGTCGGAATAGGAAATCTCCACAATATCGCTTTTCCCGTCAAATGGAACTATACCCTTCACTCCGGCAATGTCCGATTTCGTCGCATCGGACTTCATTATAGCATAATTTGGTGAAAGAACCCCTGATGCCCTGTCCGAACCACGAATGGCGATTCGAAACGGAGCCGATATGTCACCACGCTTCATATCACACCTGAGAATCCCCTTTTGAAATACCGCACGGGCTTTTTTCGGCGGAAGTTCTGTTATCGCCGGAGACGGCTCCGAAGCTCCGTCCTTGATAAGTCGTATCGTTATGCAGTTTGAAAGCTTCAGGCTTGTCTCAAAGATACCATTTGTTATTTCGATGATTTTTTCCTCGATTTTTAATAACTCTTCTCCGGAATAGACGGATGTCAAATCAGCAGGAACAACACCTCGCGAGATTCTACATTTTGTTTTAGCGCTCCATGGAATTGGGACAGATATTTTTACTCCTTCTCCACTATCCCGAACAGAAGAGATAAGAACACTTACGACTCCATCGGCATTATAAACCGCGACAGAGGCCGTTGAGGAAGCTGATAATATTCGCCCTCTTGTTTCCGAAGAAATCAAGACTGGCAGTAATCTCGGTTCACCATCGAAGATAATCGAAGCGGCTCGAAGATAAAACCACGGCATAGTCGCAGCACCAGAAACAGGGTCAAATAAGAGTTCTGATTTCAATACTGCTCCAATATCAAAACTTTTACCGTTAGATGCGATCTCCGCAACTTCATGTGGGATATATCTGGCCATTTTCCTCTGATGCACTGCATCAATATTCAAAAGCTCCTCGCGAAGAGATGGAAGCGATGATTTTAAAATAGGAAAATCCTTCAGAATTGGCGTAGTCTCAAAATCAAAATATTCTATTGAGAACAATTTAAACTTAATCGGCTCTAAACCATTATTGCGCAGTTCAAAAACATTCGCATTCTTCTCTAAAAAAACGCAAGGTATGAAAAATTCCAGCTCAGAATCTCCAGGACGATTACCCTCTGCAGAAAGAAAATTCCCATTAAAATAAAGCTCAAACCGCGTTGAAGAAGCAGAATTTTTTCTATCAAATTCCGCGAATTTCGCACGGACAAGCAGATGCTTGCCAACCTCAATATCGTATAGAAAAACAGCAACCCTCTGACCAGGACAGATCACCGATGGGAAATCACCCGCCTGACGAACCTGCACAGTCGAACCATCAACAAAGTCGCGCGAAAAATCGGATAGAAAAAACAAAAAATCACTCGACTTCAAAGAAAACGAAGTCAAAAAAATAAGAATTGAATTTCTTATACCCTTTCTCATAAATCGTAAAACAACCACTTATCATCTTCTTTTATAAGTCGAATATGAAATGTTTCTTCAAATACATGATTCTCTTCTTTGTCTTTATATTTGAAATCAAGTCTTAGTCTTATTACACTTTTGTCTTGTTTTCCATACTCTTGATCGGATATTTTAAAACTATCATAATACAATTCATATCCCTTGTAGGTCTCTGCAAGCTTTGGCAATGTATGTTGAAGAAAGTAATTACGATTCTCGGACACATATATAAAATCCTTGTGAAGGGCTCCCTTGCAAAAATCCAAATCTCCTTTTGACAAAGCGCTAAAGAAATTTTTCAAAAGCTTTAATAGCGTTTTACTGTCAAGTTCCGAGACCTCTTCTTCAATATCTTCCCACAGTTCATCCCGTTTCCAGCGCTCTTTAATCATCTGAGTTTGCATCTCTTCTAATTCTTCCTCTCTCCTCTTTTCCTCCGCAACCCCAGTATCAAGAGGTGTTCCAACTTT
>ERZ795060.4146-NODE-4146-length-12533-cov-8.069803_pt1 | contig 12533 bp, 10 predicted proteins | sample MGYA00375144_ERZ795060 | MGnify/ENA primary metagenome ERZ795060 (study PRJEB30189, sample SAMN05720157) | activated sludge metagenome | isolation source: anaerobic digester from wastewater treatment plant | place: Japan | collected 2015-05-15 ... | reverse complement strand
GGGTCCTTTCTTATCCCCCCCTCGCCCCACTGGGGAGAGGGTACGGATGAGGGGTCCTTTCTTATCCCCCCCTCGCCCCACTGGGGAGAGGGTACGGATGAGGGGTAAAAGGTGAACAAATGAAGAAAAAAGATATCATAACAGGACTGGTGGTAATACTCTCAATAACAGCACTCTCCGGCTATCTGCTTGCACAGGTATATAAAATAACAAAGCCGAGGATTGACGAGCAGAAGAAACAAGAAGAGCAGCGGCTCTATAAAGAGATATTCCCTGAAGGCGCTGAATTTGTTGAAGAGAAAGAATATGTGGCTGTTTACGATGGCAATAAAAATCCAATAGGAAGGGTGTATCAGATAGTCCAGGCGGGCTATGGCGGTCCTGTTGTGATAAAGGTTGGATTTGACACAGAAGGTAAGGTAAAAGGTGTCAGAATCCTTGAACAGTCAGAAACACCAGGACTTGGCGCAAAGATAACAGAAAAGACATTTCTTGACCAGTTCTCCGGTAAGACAGGTAATGAACTTTACCTGAAAAAATACAACAAAGAAGGAAAGATAGACGCCATTACAGGGGCAACAATATCATCAAGGGCTGTCTCAGAAGGGATACTTAAACTGCAGGAAAAAATAAAGTTAGAAAAGACAGCCGATACTGTTACAGGAGCAACCACAAAAGAGGCAGGATATGAAAAAACTGATTGAACCGAAGAGTTTTTCTGCGGGTCTATGGAAGGAAAACCCTATTTTCTTTCTTATGCTCGGACTCTGTCCCCTGCTCGCTGTATCATCATCACTTAAAGACGCTATAGGAATGGGTGTTGCTTTCATCTTTGTCCTTACAGGGTCAAACATCACGGTATCCATAATAAGAAAGGTTGTACCTTCACATATAAGAATACCTGTATTTATCGTCGTAATAGCCACATTTGTCACAATCGCTGATTATTCACTGGCTGCATATCTTCCAAAACTGCACAGAAATTTAGGTGTATATCTACCACTTATGGTGGTCAACTGCATAATACTGGGCAGGGCAGAAGCATTTGCATCAAAGAACAATCTCATAAATTCAGCACTTGACGGACTTGGTATGGGTATCGGCTTCACACTGGCAATAATCATAATCGCATTTTTAAGGGAACTGCCAGGACAGGGAACACTACTGGGTATTAATATCCTTGGAGAAAACTACAAACCATTTCTCATAATGATTATGCCACCGGGAGCGTTCTTTGTGATTGGCTTTTTAATCGCACTTAAAAACAGTATAGGAGGCAGAAAGAAATGTTAAACGAAATGAACCTCGGGCTTATATTCCTTTCTGCTTTTATTATCAACAACATCCTTTTGATAAGGTTCTTAGGACTCTGTTCTTTTATAGGTATATCCACCAATCTCAAGTCATCAGCAGGTATGGGAATTGCGGTTGTATTCGTCACGGTTATGGCTTGCAGTATCAGCTGGGCTGTATATCAGTACCTGCTTATCCCATTCCATTTAGAATATTTAAGAACCGCCACATTTATCCTCACAATTGCTTCTTTTGTCCAGTTTGAAGAGATACTTATCAGAAAGAAAGTTCCTGCACTCTACAAAGCATTCGGGATATACCTGCCACTTATCACGACAAACTGCGCCATACTTGCCTCTGCATTTTTAGGGATTGACTATAAGTTTTCCTTCATACAGAACCTTGTATTTGCGTTTGGTATATCATCCGGCTACTGCTTTGTTATAGTCCTTTTTGCTTCCATAAGGGAACGGATAGATACATCCCCTATCCCATCATCTTTCAGAGGTATCCCCATCGCCTTCATCATTGCCGGTCTTATGAGTTTAGCATTCCTCGGCTTCAAAGGCCTGTTCAAACTGTAAAGTTATTCCGAATAGGCAGGAAAATAATTTGATACCTGTACCTTTATCTTATATAATTTTACTGGTAGATAAATTTTTATATTGCCCCCTTGAGCAATTATAAGGGAAATAACTTATGATAGAGGAAAAATTTCCTTTGGACCTTACATTTATAGTAAACGAACAGGGAAAAACACTCAAAGATAGATTTAATCAATTAATAAAAGATTGCAGATTTTTTGATTGTCTGGTTGCATATTTCTACATAAGTGGATTTCATACCATATATAAGGCACTTGAAAAAACCGAGAGAATAAGAATTCTAATCGGGATTGGAACAACGAAAGAAACATATGATTTAATAAGAGGCGCAGGAGAGAAATCCCCGCATATATTCTATCTTTCCCATTCAGAAACAAAGCAAAAGATTGAAGATATAGTTGAAAGTGAAATGGCAGATTCAGAAGATAGCCAGAATATTGAAGAAGGGATTCAGAAGTTTATTAAATGGATACAAAATAAGAAACTTGAAATCCGGGCATATCCTACTCAAAATATTCATACAAAATTATATATTATGACTTTCAAGGAAGGAGATAGAGATATAGGTAGAATTATTACCGGCTCAAGCAATTTTACACAATCAGGGCTTGAAGATAACCTTGAATTCAATGTAGAACTTAAAAACCCTGCAGATTATAAATTCGCAAAGAAAGAATTTGAAAAATTATGGGGAAAAGCAGTAGATGTTAGTGAAAAGTATATCCAGACAATAAAAGAAAAGACATATCTTAATCCAGATATAACTCCCTATCAACTCTATCTTAAATTTTTATACGAATACTTCAAAAACGAATTGAGTAGAACCGATGAAATCTTTGAAAGATATTTACCCCAGGACTTTAAAAAGTTTGAATATCAAAAGCAAGCGGTCCTGAACGCCAAAAAAATCCTTGAAGAATATGGTGGGGTCTTTATTTCTGATGTTGTAGGACTTGGAAAAACATATATATCTGCAATGCTTGTTGGACAACTTGATGGAAGAACAATTGTAATAGCACCACCTGCACTTCTGGATAAAAAAAATCCTGGTTCCTGGCCCAATGTCTTTGATGACTTTCATATTCAAGCGAATTTTATATCTACTGGTAAACTTGATGACGCAGAAGGATTGATGGAACAAAGAGAATATAAAAACATTATTATAGATGAATCCCATAAATTCAGGAATGAGAGCACAATAAGTTATGAAAAACTTATGGAGATATGTCGTGGAAAAAGAATTATCCTTGTCTCCGCAACTCCATATAATAACTCTCCGAAGGACATACTATCTCAGATTAGATTATTCCAACCCACGAAAAAGAGCAACATACCCGGTGTTCCCAATCTTGAAGATTTCTTTGGTCAACTGGTAACAAATTTAAGAAATGTAAGCCGTAAAGATGATTATAGTAAGTTTCTTGAGATAACAAAAAAGAATGCTCAGCAAATTCGCAATAAGGTTTTAAAATACATAATGGTAAGAAGAACCAGAAGTGAAATTGAAAAATACTTTGCTGATGACCTGAAGAGAAACAATATCAAATTTCCTGAGATAGAAGACCCAGCACCATTCTACTATCAGTTAAACGAAGAAGAAGACCGTATATTTATGGATACAATTGAGTTGATAACTCAAAAGTTTACCTATGCCCGTTATACGCCTCTACTTTACCTTACCAAACCCATTTCTCAACTTGAAACACAAGCCCAGAAAAATATGGGTGGATTTATGAAAGTTCTCCTTGTGAAACGACTTGAAAGCAGTTTTCACGCATTTAGAAATTCTATAGAACGATTTATAAGTTCCTATGACAAATTTATTAAAGAGTATAAAAACGGCAATGTTTACGTAAGTAAGGATTATATAAACAAAATTTTTGAGTTATTAGAAGATGGTGCTGATGAAGCAATTCAGAAACTCATTGATGAAGGTAAAGCAGAAAAATATAGCGCTAAAGATTTCAGACCTGAGTTTTTACAAAATCTTGACAATGACTTTTATATTCTGAAACAAATAAAATCAATGTGGAAAAAGGTAAAGAGAGACCCTAAAATCACAACCTTGCTGGATAATTTAGGCAAACATCCTCTTTTAAAAGATAAAAAAATTGTTATTTTCACAGAATCCAAAGAAACCGCAGAATATCTGACTGAAAATATAAATGATAGATTAGAAAACATAGCACTTCTATTTCATGGAAGTTGTCCGGAAGCGGTAAGAGATGCTGTAATAGATAATTTTGATGCGAAAGCAAAGAAAAAGAAAGATGATTATAAGATACTTGTTTCAACAGAGGTCCTTTCAGAAGGTGTAAATCTTCACAGGTCTAACATTGTCATAAACTACGACATTCCATGGAATCCTACGAGGTTAATACAGAGGATTGGTAGAATAAACCGTGTGGATACCTCTTTTGATAAAATCTATACATTTAACTTTTTCCCAACAAAACAGGCGGAGTCAGAGATTGAACTGACCAACATCGCCCGTTCAAAGATAGAAGCATTCCTTACATTACTCGGTGGAGATGCCTCAATACTTACAGAAGGAGAACCTGTTGCGTCTCATGAACTATTTGACAAACTTATCTCTAAAAAAGTTTTAACCGAAGAGGAAGGAGAGGGAAGTGAACTCAAATACCTCAGAATTATTGAAGATATAAGGGACAAAAATCCTGAACTTTTTGAAAAGATAAAGCGACTTCCTAAAAAAGCAAGGTCATCAAAAACTCCTGATGAATCCATTAAAGAAATCGTTCCGGAAATCGTCATGCAACCATCACTTGTCACTTTTTTCAGGAAAGGGAAACTGATGAAGTTTTTCTTATCACATAAAAATAAAAGCGAACCAATTGAAATTGACTTTCTTACCACAGCAAAAATTCTTGAGAGTTCAGAAGATGAAAAAAGAACTACATTACTAATAGATGATTACTACAAACTTTTAGATAAAAATAAAACTGCATTTTACAATACAACCACTCAGGAAACTGTTGCTATACCACAAAGGCGTGGAGGAGCAGATAGGGCAAGAGAACTCTTAAAGATATTAAAAATCACTCAAAAAAATACTATGCAACTTACTGAAGACCAGGAAGAGTACCTTACAAAAGTTATTAACCGTCTTGAAACAGGAACTTTTGCTAAAAAAACGGTTCAAAAAGTTTTACAAGAATTAGCTAACCTCGGAAAAGAAATAATAGATAACCCATTAAAGGTTATCGGAATTTTACAGAGAGACATATCCCCTGCCCTTCTTAAAAGCCATTATGCTGAAACATCTCCAATAACAGAAGGAAAAAGGGAAGTTATACTATCGCTTTATTTATCGGTGCAAGAAAATGAAAGATAAAAAACGTAAAGAAATTTTGAAAGAATCGGGGAAAATTGAATTTAAAAAATCTGCTGGTGAATGGAAAGAAATAGTTGAAACTATATGCGCCTTTTCAAATACAGATGGAGGAAAGATTTATATAGGTGTTTCTGATTCAGGGAAAATAACAGGAGTGCAAATCGGTAAATATACTATTGAAGACCTTACAAATAAAATTATAAGCAATACTGACCCCAAAATTTATCCTGAGATTAAAATAGAAAGATTAAATAGAAAAAACATAATTATGGTTGATGTGAAAAAAGCATCTGACCAGTTAATCCTTGCCTTCGGAAAACCATATAAAAGGGTTGGAAGGTCAACGGTTAGGATGTCAAAAGACGAGTACGAAAGAAAAGTCCTTGAAAAGCATAAAGAGGAATTCCGTTTTGACACAACTATCTGTAAAGATGCAAAGTTTTCTGATGTAGATGTTCTTAAATTGAGGGATTTTTTAAAATTTGCAAAGAGCGAACGAGGGTTGGAAATACCGGCTAACTCATCACCAAAAGCAACCCTTATGCGACTTAATCTCCTCAAAAACGATAAATTAACAAATTCTGCTATTCTTCTTTTTGGTAAAAATCCGCAAAAATTTTTTTATAATGCTGAAGTAAAATGCGTCAGATTTAAAGGGACAGATGTCACAGGCCCGATGATTGATATGAAAGATGTTGGCGGAAATTTAATTGACCAGGTAATAGAAACTGAGAAATTTATATTTAATAACATTGCCTTAACTTCATGGATTGAAGAGGGAAAGATTAAAAGGCAGGAAAAATGGGAATATCCACCAAAGGCAATCAGAGAAGCACTTGTTAACGCAATTGTTCATCGTGATTATCTCCCTACTGCCAAAACACAGGTAAGAATTTTTGATGATAGAATAGAATTCTGGAATCCCGGAAAACTACCGGACGGCTGGACAGTTGAAAAACTTAAACAACAGCACGAATCAAAACCTTTCAATCCATTAATTGCACGGACTTTTTTCTGGATTAAATACATAGAAGAGGTTGGAACTGGGACAAATAAGATTATTTAATTGTGTAGAGAATGGGGACTGACTGAACCAGATTTTGAATTTACAGGGACGAGTATGGTGATAACTTTGAGAAAATCAAAATTGACCGAGGATATCTTAAAAGAATTATCCGAAAGGCAAAAAGAAATTATTGAATATATTAAAAAATCTGGAAAAATAAACAGAAGTAAGGCAATGGAAATTTTGAAGACATCAAAAGATACTGCTTATAGAGAATTGAATAATTTGATAAATAAAGGGCTACTAAGAAGAAAGGGGATAGGTAAAAATGTATATTATATACTCTCATAATACAAATATATATCCCATACTTGCGACGCATTTGCGACGGATTTGCGACGCATCTAAAAATAGAGTTTCTTATGGGCAAATTAGAAAATGGATAGAGAACAGGCAAAAAATATAATAAGAGAAACATTTGAGAATCCTTTTAATAAACAATCCTTTGTTAATTTCATAACTAACCTATTGAAAAGTTATGACAGAAAGAAATCTCTTAAGTTAAGGAGTGGGATTCAAGGTATTACTGAAAGATATCTTGATTTTATAAGTTCATGGGAAAGAATTGGTAGGTATGTGGATAAAGATGGCAAAAAGATAGATATTTTAGTAATAAAATTAAAAAGGGAGGTATCTTTACATCGTGCTCGTTCAGCTCAAAGGAATTTTATTGCTGAATATTTAAGGGGGAAACTCGGCACAACTACTGAAAAAGATGCTGCCCTTGTTGCATTTGTCTCGTCTGATAGTGAGGACTGGCGTTTTTCCCTCGTGAAATTGGAATATCGTCTTGAGGAGACACCTTCCGGAAAAACAAAAATAAAAGATGAATTCACACCTGCAAAGAGATGGTCTTTTTTAGTTGGTAAGAATGAAAAGAGCCATACTGCCCAGAGTAGATTTTTACCCATACTTGAGAAAGACGAATTATATCCATCCCTTGAAGATTTAGAAAAGGCGTTTGATGTTGAGGTTATAACAAAAGAGTTTTTTGAAAAATATAGAGACCTATTTATAAGAACAAAACTTGAACTTGATGAAATTGTAAAAAATGATAAAGGAGTTCAGCGGGAATTCCAGGATAAAAACATCAACACCGTTGACTTTGCCAAAAAACTCCTTGGTCAAATTGTCTTCCTTTATTTTCTACAGAAAAAAGGATGGTTTGGAGTTGAAAGAGGAAAACTTTGGGGAACAGGTCCAAAGGACTTTATGAGAAGGTTATTTAATAAAGAATTTGGAGATTACAAAAACTTTTATAACGATATCTTTGAACCACTTTTTTATGAGGCATTAAGGACGGATAGAAGCACTGATGACCATTATTACAGTAGGTTTAATTGCAAAATTCCATTTTTAAATGGTGGACTCTTTGACCCACCGAATAACTTTGACTGGGTAAATGTTGATATTCTTTTATCAAAGGAACTCTTTTCCAATACAAATAAAACAAAAGAAGGAGATACAGGTGACGGCATCCTTGATATTTTTGACAGATACAATTTCACAGTGAACGAGGAAGAACCGCTTGAAAAAGAAGTTGCCCTTGACCCGGAACTGCTCGGGAAAATCTATGAAAAACTAAATGCGATAAGGCAGGATAACTTTGACGAATATTTGAAAGTTTTACATTCTGGTAAAAAAGGAGAAGAAACAAAATTTAACAAAGAATATGGTGTCTATTATACGCCAAGAGAAATTGTCCATTATATGTGTCAGGAAAGTTTGATGAGTTATATTGAAACAGAACTTGAGGGAGAGGTTGAAAGAGAAGAGATTGAGGAGTTTGTAAAACATTCTGATTTGATTTTAGAGAATGAAAGAACCGCCCTTGAAAAGAAAGAAAAGATTGAAAAGGGAGAACAAAAAAACACAAGATATGAACATAAAATGCCGGAAAACATTATTAAAAATGCAGAAAAGATTGATAAACTTCTTGCAGATATAAAGGTTTGCGACCCTGCTGTTGGTTCTGGGGCTTTTCCAATAGGAATGATGTATGAGATTGTTAAATTAAGGCAATTACTCTCAATCTATATTGATAAACAGATCAACATTTATGAATTAAAACGTCATTGCATAGAAAACTCCCTTTACGGAGTAGATATTGACCCCGGTGCGGTTGAGATATGTAGGTTAAGATTTTGGCTTTCTATGATTGTGGATGAAGAAGATTTTTATAACATAAAACCACTCCCAAACCTTGATTACAAAGTTGTTCAGGGCGATTCACTCTTAGGGGTGGAAGAAAATTTATTCAATCAAGAAGCATTTAAGAAACTTGAAGAATTAAAATCTCAATACTTTAATGAAACAAATCCTATTGAAAAACGACAATTAAGAAAACAAATTGATGAACTGATTTCTGAAATAACAAAAGGACACAAAGAATTTGATTTTGAGGTCTATTTTTCAGAGGTTTTTCACCAAAAAGGTGGTTTTGATATTGTAATTGCAAACCCTCCGTATGGTAACATAATGAGCCGCAAACAAAAGGAATTTGTAAATCAATTATATAAATATTCAACCACTTCAGACATAGCAAGTCCATTTGTGGAAAAAAGTAGTAAGATTTTAAGGAATAATGGAAACATTACATTTATTATCACCTTTGCAATAACTTTTAATAAAGATTTCTCTGAAACACGCCAATTACTTAAAGATGGGTTTGAAAAAGTTGTAATACTTTCTTTTGATAGGGACAGATGCAGGACTTTTGAAAGCATGAGCCAATCTGTTTCTATCTTAAAAGCATTTAATAAAAACAGCAAAGAGAAGGAAGGAATTTTTACAAGTAGAATGTTTAGAGAAACTCCTGACATATACAACATTAAAGTATCTAATGCAGACAAATATTTATTTCCTATTGGAACATCTTATTCATACCCTCATCGTTTGCCTAAATTGGGTGAAAAGATTAATATTGTGATTCTTGAAAAAATACTTAAACAAAGAAGGAAAATTAAAGATATAATAAATCGTGGAAACAGCCACATTTGGATAAGAACAAGTGGGAATTATTGGTATAATGCATGGGATGAATGTCCTTATGAAAGTAGCAAAGTAAAAGAGTTATATGCAGATAATTTGTATAAAAATTTTCTAATTGTTTTAATGAACTCCTCACTTTTTTATTTATGGTTTAGAATTTTTGGTGATGGAAGAGATATGAATTTTGACATTTTTGAGGAGTTTCCTATACCAGATTCAGAACAAATTACAAAATATAAATCGCTAATGGAAAATACATCTTCTAATTTTCTAAATGCATTATGGTCTGTTTTTGACCCAAACGGTAAAAGATTTTCAACAAGTCTAATTAAAGACAAGATAGATTTACTTGACCTCGTATTAGGAAGGTATTTATACTTACTGAACCATGAAGAGATTTTACACATTATGAATTATGACAAAGAAGTAAGAGGAGGATTGAAATTGAAACAATACGAAACATTAGCAAACCAAATCCTCTCACTTACCCAATCCCCTGACTACCTCTCCAATCCACAAAAACAGGCAAAAGTAAAAGAACTGGAAAGGGAGATTGACCAGTTGGTTTATAAACTTTATAATTTAACCGAAGGAGAAATTGAGATAATTGAAGGTACTATATAAACAATCCTACTTCATTTATTCTTAACCCTTTCTAAATATTCTCTTCCTTTTTCCGTTATCTCCCATACTCCCTGAGGAGAATCTGAACTTAACAATCCTTCTTTTACCATTGTAAACCTTTCCCATCGTGCAGTATTTTGCCATCTTACAGAATTCTTTGAAGGTAAAAGATCATAGTCAACTGGTTTAAGTATATCTTTCATTTTATCTCCAACTATTTTTAGTATATCCCTTACTCTTCCCCTACCACCAAGTTGGATAAGTGCGTCCAGAATAGGTATTCTAAATGCCGATTCCGGAGTTTTTTCTCCTCTCGGTATTCTTGATTTTCCTTTAAAACTTTTCTCTTCCATCCCCATAGACAACATCATTTCTTTAACAGGGGTTTCATAATCATTTTCCTCTATAATATCTTCTCCACCTTTTTGTTCTGGACTTACCATATTTAAACCAAGAATTCTCCTTAAAACTGTATTTGGTGTATCTTCAAATGGCTTGGCTATCTTTTGTAATGCTTGATAAACCTCTTCATCAATTTCAATCTGTTTCATTTATATCTCCTATTTTTAGAGCAGTATCCTTTTTCAAAAATTTTTACATAATCTGTAAATTTTTTCTCAGTGTCTATCTCAGTTAAATTTGGGTATTTTATTCTGAATTTTCTACATCTTGAAATCAAAGGTTTTGAAAGACCAACATCTCTTATCAGAGATTTTGATATATTATCAATAAACAAGGGTTTATTACAACTTTCCATAAAATTTAAAATTTTATTTCCTATCTCCCAATATAATAAAACTTTACCTTTTTCTCTTTTTTCTGAACGGATGTAGTTTAGAATGCTTTTTAAACAAGTGATTAAATAAAAATATTGCCTCTCAATTGTTATTAATTCTTTTTCAAGAAGTTCTGCATTAAAACTTTTATCAAACATAATACTTGCAGGAACCGTTGCTTTTAATTTTGTTTTTCCGTCAGGGGACTTAACCAGTTTTATTTCTACAGGTATTCTTATTTCTTCATACATTATCGCTCTCTCCCCATAATCTAAAAAATTTATTTTGCAGTTCAAATACCCTACAGTAGGAAGGAGCAGGGTCTTTTTCAAGAGTAAATTTTATAAGTTCCATAATAACACATTTAAGTATATGGTAATTCAAGAGTTCTTTGTTTTTTGCTTTTATATATGCTGGATGGGATTTATTTACAGTAACGGTTTCACCATCAAACCATGCCTCCTGTTCTAAATCAGTTCTTTCATCCTCTGCTATTTTTATACCACTCCTTATAGTCCGCGTTCTTGCTTCTGCCTTTATCCCCTCTCCTGACTCTGTTGTTGGTGCTTTACCCGACTGGTCACCGGGAAAAACAGAAATTCCACCGCCTTCGGTCTCTCCACCTGCTGTACCAGAAACTTTTTGAGTTCCATTACCCAGTTTTTTATCTTCTCCATCCGGGTTTGGGATTGAAACACTTTTCTCTACCTTACTTCCAAAAAATGAAAATTCAGGTAAATTCTTTAAGATATGGTTTATTTCTTTCTCTAAATTAGAATAATTTAATTCTCTTCTGATAGTCCTTTCAAGAAGTCCAATTGACTCAAGATATTTTGAAAATTCACTCTGTGCTTTTTTGAAAAACCCTTCCCAAATTTTATTACCTGCCTGAAATCTACATTTATCTGTAGTAACTGCTTCTATCAAATAAGGTGCTTCAATCCATCCCATAATCTTTTCTTTTTCTCTTGGTTCCTTCTTAAAGTATGTTCTTTCAATTACCTTACCAAAAGTACATACCATTATACCGGGAAACTCTACTTCAGTATTTCTAATTATTCCAATTTTTCCTACGGCTTTTGGTTTATGATATATGGAAATTATTATATCTTTTTTATCTTCCATCATATCTTCTATTGACTTATCCAGAAGTATTTCTTCGCCATTTAATAAAATTTTTATATACTCTTTATACAAAGTTTTATAAACATTTTTCAAATTTGGGTCAATCAATGGAAAATAATGTTCATATATTATCTCTTCTATTAACTCTTTGGTATAAAACTCTATTGCTTCTTTATTAAGGTACAAAGTAACTTTGGTTCCAAAAGTATCAAGAGAGAAAATTTGATTGTCAAAAATTTTATATGGCGCATCATTTCCTTTCAGAAACCATTCTGAATATCCTTTATAATTAGATGACATCGTTTCTGATAAAACCTTACTGCAAAAATTTAAAGCCAGCTTAGCACCTTGTCCGGCAAAACCAATACCACTACCTCTTGTTTTTGTAGAAGAAGCAAAGTTATGATATTCCTGGAATGCTCCTTTATCCATACCTATACCGTTATCTTTTAAACTCAATATTCCCTCTTCTTTATCTAATACAATTTCTATTAAGGATGCTCTTGCATCAAGAGAATTAGCAATCAGTTCAATAATTGCAGCTTTTTGCGGTTCAAAAGGATATTGGTCGGCTATATTTTTAACAAGTCGTTTGACATTTACACCACTTTTACCTTCGCGATATTCTTCCATTTTTAGTTAATTTAATTTATTTTTTTATATTTGTCAATGTTTACCCTCTTCTAAGTGGCTGAAAG
>ERZ795060.4139-NODE-4139-length-12548-cov-5.006003_pt1 | contig 12548 bp, 17 predicted proteins | sample MGYA00375144_ERZ795060 | MGnify/ENA primary metagenome ERZ795060 (study PRJEB30189, sample SAMN05720157) | activated sludge metagenome | isolation source: anaerobic digester from wastewater treatment plant | place: Japan | collected 2015-05-15 ... | reverse complement strand
TACAAAATATAGCGTATAAAGCAATATAAATATACTATATATTGATTATAAATTATGTATCAATGTCCCAATAACGGCTAACAATCTTAAAGACCTTGTTCCTCTCAGCGCCGATGTCCTTCAAATCGCGCTAAAAATTGGCTTCAAATACCGCACAACAATTATCTGAAACAAAAAGGGGCATATCAAAGATAGGCTCAAATGGGGAAGCTGGCTTTCCGCAAGAACCCCTTATATTTGTTCACCAGCCGAAATAATCCTAGTTTTGTTTAAGAAACAATGGAAAAAGCAAACGCAAGGCGTCACGCAGATTACTCGTGAAGAATTCCTGTCGTGGGTTATTGGGTTATGGGAATTCAGCGGAGAATCGGCTAAGAAGGTTGGGCACCCTGCTCCGTTCCCACTTGAGCTTCCACGCCGTTGTATGCGGTTATTTGCGTACACTACAGATTTAGTTTTTGATCCTTTTGCTGGCAGCGGCACGACACTCTTAGCTGCGAAGAAAGAGAACCGACGGTGCGTAGGTGTTGAGATAAGCCCTAACTACGTTAGCCTTGCTATAAAAAGGTTGGCTGAGGCGTAGAAACTTCAAGCCTGCATAAAAAAGCCCCCTTCTCCCGCTGGAAAGAGAAGGGGGGGCAAAGAACGTGTCTATCGAGAGGGGGGCGGTCGCTTGCTTCTGATTATATTTTACCTTACTAAACCGTCTTTGTCAAGACTGCGAATGTTAGCTTTGAAAGTCACGATAACGCACAGATCTTCAACATTTTTGATTTCTATTATTATGTCCTGATGCTGAAGGAAAAGTGTCTTAGAGGAAGCTAATGCTGTAAGAAACCCGCGCGCCTCGTGCACATTATCAAATTCAAGGGTTACCTCGTTCCCTTTAACTGTCTTTGTCATACCTAACTCCCCTTTCCCTTGATTAATTCTATGAATCTTTCTACCGGCATAATACAAAGGTAACTTGCACGGTCGGCTTTCACAAACAAAACGTCTTTTCCTTCTAACCACTTGTACAGTTCCTTGAACCCTTCGTGCCTAACTTTTACCTCGGCCACTAACCCCTGAATGAGCAAATCGCCTTTGCAAAAGTCGGTTGCGCCTGAGAGGGGGACACGTTTTGTGTCGATACCGTGCGCACGCAAAAGCAACACGAGATTGTGTTCGCCTCTGTAACCTTTATTCCTGGATTTTTTACCCATCTTCTCACCTCTTTTCTAACTTTCTTTTATAATACTCAACTTCTTTTTCCAGCCTATCAATCTTCATCCGCATTATAATCCTTTCTTGTTCTCTGTCCGCGTCACCTGCAGCAATCAGAAGTGACATCAAAATCATTCCAAGTACAGCGCCCAGCATAAAAAACACGACTAACATTCTTAGTTCACCTCCTACTTTATTATTTCCCATTCACCACGCGCGGAGTTTCGTACCCATCCTTTCTGGCTAAGTCTGTTAAGTGTTACTGAGAGTGAATTTTTCGATACTCCCGTTAACTCCGCTAACTCGCTAATGCTCAACGATTGCCTATCCTTTAACAAACTTAGTATCATATCCTGCAATGAGTTTCCTGTTTTTACGTTATCATCTAATTCTACTCGTTTTATAAAAGCATTCCCGCTTTCCCACGTGACCTGGAATCCTATTGGCTCATGGTATCCAAAGTTGGATTTTCGATTATATAAACATATTTGCATAACATTAAGATTGTTAGGCATAAATATTGCTTTCACCTCCCAAGTCATGCGTGCCAGATTTTCGAAAAAGACGGAACCGACAGGCATGACTCCATCGTCCTTCTCTTTGTGCGCCTTGCTGATATGCGTTATAATCGCTACCGATATGCCTAAGGATGTTATTTTTCTTATATTTTGAAAGAAATCTATAACCGCGGCAGCATCTACAATATCTCCGCTAATAGCCATTGCTGCTGAATCCAAGATAATAAATTTAATGTTATTTTCCTCTACATTTGTTAGGATATCTTCCAGTTCATCCCTAAGCGCGTGCTGAGCTTGGTAATAAAACGGTGGTTTCAATTCTACGTCCTGAACATCCTCCGAAATAATTTGAGAAAACCTATCACTCATCAGTTCAAAATCCATTTCCCAATCCACGTAAAGGGCATTTGCTGGTGTCGTTTTACTGCCGTACAAATCAAATCCGTTATGCACTAACAAAGTTAGATACAATGCGAGCAATGACTTTCCTGCGCCACCAGGTGCATAAAACAAGGTCGGAACACTTTGGGGAATCAGGGGATATAAGAGATACTTGTTTGCTGTAAATTCTCTTTTTTGCAACATTTGTGCCTTTTTGGGTGAATAATATAAGTTGTATACCTCTGTTGCAAATTTTTCCAACACGCCTTCCCATTGGATGTTTGAAAGCAGAGAGTTAGCCACAACTGACTTAATGTGTTTTGCGGTGGCGTTTCTTGATTGGGAGGATGTCGTGTTAAAGTAGCCTAAGAATATTCGATACCGGTTATTCTGAATCACCGCGGTAATTTTCAGAATTCCGACTAGGTATGTTTCATGCTCTCTGACCTTCGATAAATCGATATAAACCATACCTTCTGGGACATTGAACATAGCCGAAAATCCAATTGGCGTTTGTGAAATAGTTAGGTTCATATATCATTCCTCCAACCAATTCAAGGCATCTTGCTTTGTGTTGCTTTTGACCCGAACACGTTTATTCACGATGCTTTCTAACTGTGTTAGAAGGGCATTATTCTCCTTTCTGAGCCTAACTATTTCTGCCCATATTGCTTGGTTTTCTTGTCTTAGTTTCTTTAACTCCTCTAAGAGTGTTTTATATTCTCTTGAAACTCTTCCCGATGTTCTCGGCGTCAGCCCCCTTTCGTGATAAAAATCTAGAAAGTCTCCTGAACAAGGAAAGTCAATCAGATCATCCATTACAGGCCCTCCCTTTCAAAAAAATATTTGAGCAGTTCTATTTCAATTTCATCTCTTGTTGTGCACAATTTGCACGTGCAACCGTAGAGGTAATCTCGCGAGTGCTTCTTATATCTTTGAAAGAGTTTTTCAAGAATGTTATACGCGTCTTCGTAACTTTCACATCGCTTGAGAACAGATAAGAATTTGTTGAACAATCTTTCATCTATTTTTCTGTTCTTCATTGTCATCACCTAACAAACTTAGCGGGGTTATTGTCCCCCGCTAAGTCTGTTGGAAAGATTTTGAAGGTAGGTTATAATTTCTGTGGCTTGTTGTTTTGTGAGACTTTTTGCATGTTCTACATTCCACTTCTCTTTTATTTCTTTTTTTATTTCCTCTTCGTTCGTTTCCGTAAGCTGGGCAACTTGCTTTATCAGCACGTGCAGCATTTTAAGCTGTTTTTCCGTAACAGGCTCTACCGCGGGTGTGGGGGCTTCTTTTTCTTGGTGTATTTCCTCCAAATCTTCTAAGTCTTGTGTAAAAACATTAGAGGCGCCTAACCCAGTTAGCACAGCGTCTACGTGGGCGCGCTTTTTCGCCATCTTCAGGATGGTATTTTGGTACATCCACGGATTCGCGTTCCATGCACTTTTCTCGCGCGAATTACATGCTCCGTACCCAACACCGATCACCTCGCCCGACGGGGTGTGAAGCGTGCAACGAAATTCATAAAAGATGAAATCGTCTTTTTCGACCTCCTTTACGAGCACAAAATCCGCCCTGAGGTTGAAGAGCCGAGTTAGCTTTTCAGCGCCCGATTTGTACAACGAAGGCTTTTGACCGGGAATCCTTCGCCCTGCTGGATATCCATAGTCGATTCCTTCCTCCAGCACGCGCTTTTGCAGTTCTCTGAAGAGATCATACTGCTGCTTGATGAATTCGATATTCCTTTCCGTGATTTGCAGCGTTTCGGGAATGGGCATAATTTCAGACATATTCTCCCCCTCCTAACTAAATAGTCGTTTTTCAATCTCATTTATCTCTTCTTGAGATAATTCTTGATGGCTCTCCGGTTTCGGCATTTGTCGTATTTTGTGTATCCATTGTTTCACCTCAGCCCAGGTCATCAACTCTGGCGAGGTTGGAAGAACAACATTCTTAGCCGCGGCTAATTGCTTTAGGTATTTTGCTGTCTTTTTTGATACCTTTGGAGTGATGTCTGCCTGAGCAACCGCAACAGTCCACAGAGCTTTCCTTCTCAGCCGCATGTCTTCTATTGGGGGGATATTTCCAATTCGACTATCGTCGTTAGCTAAGACTTTTTCAATAACCATCGAACCAATAATCTGTTTGATGCCAGCCTTTTCATTCTCTGTAAGTTCCTTAGCCTCGTCTAATATGCTATCTATTTTCTCGCACAATTCCAACAGCATGTTATTTCACCTCCTCCACCGCATCCGGGAAAACGGCCAAAATTTTGCGGGCATTTCGCAGATTAATTGGCTTCCCGCTTCGTATTCTTTCCCACACAGCGCGCGAAATACCCAGTTCTCGGCATATTTCGAAGATATACATATTTTGGTATCGCTCTTCTATCTTGGCGAAGTCCACCTTGAATCTTTTAACCCTTTTGGGCTTTGTCATCTTTTCACCTCCTCATATTCTCCTTCCATATTAATCATGTTATTCCTCCTTTACATTGTTAGTATGGACTAACCTTTGAAACAAAAATAAAACCCGTGCTTGTGTTAGTTTTGGGTAAGATAATTAACCGAGGCTAACACTTCAGGCACAAATACAGGGGAGGGCGAGGCCTCCCCCTTTCTTCGCTACCTCAGCCTTTCTGCTCTAAAAGAAAGCCTTTCACCTCCTTTTCGACCCCGATGAAGTCTTCGACTCCCGTGTCGGGGTCGAACACTCGCGAACCTGCGAACAAGTTCGCGTACCACTTCGCGAGCTCTTGAGGCGACTTTTTCGTTGTTGCAAGGTCAAACCTCATTTCCTTCCGCACCCCCCAAAAGGGGTGAGTCCTCGGAAGAGCGTGGTTCCACAAGTTCATCCAGAAATCGGTACTCGAAAATGTTTGTCGAAGGTCCTCGGACATACCTCACCTCCTTTCTTTTTTTATTCTCACTTTCATTATACGGGACAAAGGTTACGAATCAATACACAAGTGTAAAGAAAAGATGAAGCTTAGAATAAGGCATGGTAAATTCCTACGAAGGAATATGACGTGGATGTTTTGCGTAATGTTGCGTTTTGCTATTTCGGTCTAAATCCGCGTTTCCGCCACACCCTACGCAAACGTTTGTTTTGGGGTGTTTTTTGAGGGGGGGTATATTGATGTACCTGGAACCCCGTCGGACCCACCTTGCTGCCCAAAATAAAAGGCGTAGCGGGCAAGTTAGACCAGGCTAGGTTAGTTATGTTTGTCAAACTTATAGGGGTGGAAAGAACATGGATGGAATGTAAGGGAGCACAATCGAAAAGAAAAAGGCTGGGCACAAGTCGGGCTGCGTTTCAAACAGGCGGCAGGTTAGGGTAGGCTAACATCGGGTTGGGTGGGGTCGAAAAAGGTGGGGCGGTAGTAAAAACAAGTCGGGCAGTACGCAAAAAGAAAGCCCGGCACGATGCCGGGCTCTTCATGTTTCTTTTTTTTCACCTCCCCTTTTTCACCTCCTCTTCTTCCACCTCCTTGACCCCTATTATGAGACACTCATAATAGGGGTTTACGGTACAAGTAAACCCTTTCCTCTGGAGCCACTCCAATACCAACTGCTTTACCTCTTCTTCTCTCCTTCGGCGCCACGACGAATGTGGCGCTGGCTTCCAGAAGAAGGTGTTTTGCCGAAGAATCCTCGGGGTGTCGTCTCCCGATAACAACTCTCTTCGGTTAAGAAATGTTTAACCCAAAGGCCAAGAAAGAAAGAAAGAAAGAAAGAAAGTAGCAAAGAAAGAAAGAAAGAAAGAAATTAAAGATTTAAATATTTAAATATATATAATTTAATTAATATATATATTTATTAATTAATTAATATATATATATATTTCTTTCTTTCTTTTGCTTCTTTTCTTTCTTTCTTTTTTCGTGTAAGAATGTTAGTAATTCACTTAAGGGAAAGAGATAAAATATGCAAAATAGAGATAAATATAGCGAGCACGATGCTTTTCACCGGCCTGCCTACCCACAAATTTGCCTGTTAAGAACCCTGTTAAGTACCCTGTTAAGAACCTTGTTAAGAATCGCAAATCCGCTTGTAATCAGCGTTTCAGACACACTTGTTAAGGTTGTTAAGAAGTGTGTCGGGGATTTTGTTAAGATTCCCTCGGTAAACTTACTTAGTCTTGTATAACAAATTTCATGTGATATAATACGCTTAGAAAAGCCTAACAAGGAGCGTGTTATTGTGGGAGAAGGCATCTTAGTTGAGTGTAAGAAAGTTAGCGATTTGAAATACGCGCCGTACAATCCACGGCACATGCCCGAAGAGGTGCTGGAGAAGCTCAAGGTGTCGTTAAGAAAGTTTGGGTATGTAGAGCCGCTGGTGTGGAACAAGCGCACAGGGCATGTTGTAGGCGGGAATCAGCGCCTGAGAGCGCTAAAGGAGTTAGGCGTTGAGGAAGTAGACGTAGTCGTGGTAGACTTGCCGTTGCAACAAGAAAAGGCTCTGAACTTAGCACTGAATAAGATTCAAGGCGAATGGGATTTACCGAAATTGAAGGAAGTGTTCGCGAGTCTCGAAAAAAGTTTGTGGGAGCTAACAGGGTTTGAAACAGATTTCATTGAAGACCTATTGAAAGATTTTGAGTCTATCGAACCGCCCGACGATTTCGGCGTCGAAGAGAAGGAGGAAGGCGAGATTGTGTTCAAGGTGTTCTGCCCAGTTGAACGGAAAGAGGAACTTGAAGAACTGCTGGAACGTAGCGGCTTTCGGTACAAAGCATGAAACTTTGTTTAGTGTTCACAGATAACTTTAAAGCTAACATTCTTACAACGTGTGGGTGCAAATACTATCTCGCTTCGTATTTGTATGTTTGCGGTGCAGAAAAGGCGTACAGGAAGGTTGTCCAACACAAAGAATTTTTGATAATCGACTCAGGCGCGCACACGTTCCAGCAAGAAGGCAAGGAAACGGATTACGACCAGTTCGTGTTTGAGTACGCTAAGTGGGTTAGAGAAAGGCTACATGAAATCGATGAGTATGTGGAGTTAGACATCGAAAACAAAGTTGGGCTAAGACAGGTCGAAAAATGGAGGGAGTACATGACGAAAGTAGTCGGAAAGCCGCCTATAGTGGTGTGGCACCCCGAGCGAGGGAAGGATTATTGGCTATATATGGTGAAAACCTACCCTTATGATGATGAAAGTTTCTGAAACTGCATGAACAGGGTGAGAATATGGGAAGGAAAACAAAGCTAACTCCCGAGCTAATTGAGCAGGCAAGCAAACTTGTCGCCGCAGGAAATTATCTTAAGCATGTAGCGCAATATCTCGGGATTCCAGAAAGGACGTTTTACCGGTGGCTCGCAGAGGGTGAAAAGGCGAAAAAAGGCTTAGCGTGGCAGTTCTATCAGGCCATCAAAAAGGCCGAAGCAGAGGCAGTTGCGCGAAATATCGCACTCATTCAGAAAGCCGCCACGGAAGGGAACTGGCAAGCCGCAGCGTGGTGGCTTGAACGCAAATATCCAGAAGAATGGGGCAGAAAAGACCGTATGAACATGCAGGCAAGTGGCGGGCTGACGATCAGAATTGTGGAAGTCGGAGAGGCCGAGAACGCGGATGGAGACCCAAATCAAGGTGATTAAGAAAGTTTGGCGATTCTTGCTTAGTTCGCCTCACAAAATTAATATCATCTACGGCGGCGCAGGTGCAGGGAAGAGCTATACAGTCGCTCAGTACCTTATTTACCTGATGCTAGAAGCCACTAACAAACATATACTCATCACCAGAAAAGCTAACCCTGCCCTGAAACTCACAGCCTATCGTCTTGTCCTCTCTCTCCTCGATTCCTATCAAATTCCCTACGAACACCACAAAGCCGATCAAATAATAGAATTCAAGCCTAAAAGAAACTTAATTTTCTTCAGAGGCCTAGATGACCCTGAGAAAATTAAATCAGCGGAATTCAACTATATCTGGATGGAGGAAGCCACCGAATTTACATTGGAGGATTTTCAACAGTTGAAATTGCGACTTAGACGTGCAACAGGAGACCACCGAAGAAATAAAATCTTTTTGACCTTTAACCCAATACCGTCTTGGATAAAAGACTACTTCTTCGATTCCGCAAAAGAGGACGATGTTAGTATACTCAAAGTAACTTATATGGATAATTCTTTCTTAGACAGAGAATACATAGCACTTCTTGAACAATTAGCTGAACAAGATAAGACATATCACAAAATCTACGCATTGGGAGAATTTGCAATACCTGAGCATGTTATTTATCCTAACTTTGTTAACATTGATACTCCACCAAATAAGATAGATGAAATTGTGTTTGGTGTTGACTTCGGATACAACAATCCAACCGCGGTGCTCAAGGTCGGGATAAAGGACAACGAAATTTGGATACTTGATGAGGTTTATCAGTCTCACCTAACAAATCAAGATTTGATTGATATTCTTAAACAATTCATAGCCCCCAAGTCTGCTTTTGTATTTTGTGATTCTGCTGAACCACAACGTATCCAAGAATTGCGACGCGCAGGTTTTAATGCTATGCCATCGCCTAAGGATGTTAAATTAGGCATAGATATAGTCAAACGGCATAAAATTAACATTCTTAGACGGTGTGTGAACACAATAAAAGAGATAAAATTGTATAGGTGGAAACAAGACGCGCAAGGTAATATCCTCGATGAGCCTATCAAGCTCAATGATCACGCGATGGACGCGCTAAGGTACGCCGTCTGTGGCTTGTATAACCTCGCGAAGCCTGCTATAATCGGGTTGTGAGGAGGGTAAATTATGTTTGAATGGGCTAAGAAATTTTTCCGCAAGCAGTCGCGGCTCTTTAGCGTATTTGCGCCCTTGCCTAATGCTGAACATATGCCCAGAAACTACGCGGTATATTTGAAAGCATACAAATCTAACTCGTACCTGCGGGCAGCGGTAGATTTAATAACAAAAAGTGTCGCAAGTATCGAGGTGCTTTTGTACGACGATACCACAGAAATCGAGGAATCTCCGTTCCTAGACCTGCTAGAAAAGCCTAACCCATTTCAATCTAAGTCGCTTTTCTTCCAAGACATCACACGTATGCTCCTGCTGACGGGAAACGCGTTCATCGAAATTGTGAAAGCGAACAACAAGCCCGTGGAATTGTACGTGCTCAGGACGGATAGAATATCCATCAGGACCGGGCAAAGAATCGGGGAAATTAACGGATACGTGTACCGTGTAGATGGGAGAGAAATAATCTACGAGCCTAACGATGTTATACACATTTACCTTTCTAAGACCCAAGACGATTGGTTGGGGGACAGCCCGCTAGATGCGTGCGCATATTCAATCGATATGAACGACGCAGCACGAGAATGGAATACGCGACTGCTCCAGAACGGCGCACGACCCATGGGCGCACTTATATCCCAGTATGAGCTTACGGACGAACAAATTCAAGCGCTAAGAGAACAATTTGTGGTCAACTATGTTAGTGCTAAGAATGCAGGAAAGCCTATCATTCTTCAAGGCGGGCTGGACTGGAAAGAAATCGGGCTCACGCCGAACGAAATGAGCTGGCAAGATGCGATAAAAATCACGGCTCGCGAAATCGCTATCGTGTTGGGCGTGCCGCCTGAATTGTTAGGCGAGCCTGAATATAAGACATATTCGAATTTCCAGGAAGCACGCAGACAATTTTATCTCAATACCGTTATCCCACTTGCCGAAACTATTGTTGAGCAACTAAGCAAATTGTTGCCGCCTAACCTTGTTTACAGGATCGATTACGATGAAATTGAAGCTCTGCAGGAGGATAGAAGTCTTGTGTGGCAACAGGTGATGGAAGCAGTATCGCGCGGTGTGCTCACGATAAATGAAGCACGCGAGCGACTCGGGTACACGCGAATTAGCGGAGCTGACTCGTTGCTTGTGAATGCATCCTTAATTCCGCTCGGGAGCGGGTATGAGGAAGAATTATGAGAAAGATAGACGCGACTAAGATTCTTTGGAGAGCGTTGGCGAACGATGAGAATCGCTTTATCAAGACGCTTGAACGCGTGCGAAGAAACGTGCAAAACGCGATATCGTACAAGCAAATTGAAGAAATGATCTTCACGCAACAAATTCCCGTAGAGGTCATCGAACAAGCGCAACGAGAATACGCAAAATGGCTCGCAACTGAATTGAAGGAGTACTACAAGAAATACACAAAGGATGGCATTCAGCTTATCGCAGAAGCGTTCCAAAGAAAGTTAGACTATGATAAGGTTCTTATCTACGTTGATAAGTGGATCCTGGAACACGGAGCAAACCTTGTCACGAAAATATGCGACGATCAGCGACTTGGGTTGCGCGCAGTTTTGCATAAATTTATTGTGGAGGAGCCTAAATCGCCTGAGGAACTGAGCCACTACATTCGGTCTGTTGTGGGCTTGACTGAAAAACAAACTAAGGCGCTCCTAAAAATGTACGATGCTTTGATGGAACAGAACCTAACCACGGCACAAATAAACAAAATTGTCGCACAACGTGCCCGCGAAATGCACCAGTACAGAGCGCGAATGATAGCTCGAACAGAGTTAAGCTACGCTTACAATCGCGGCACGCTTTCAGAAATGCAGGATATCTCAGAAGAATTTCGTTTCGAAACCTATAAAATTTGGATCACGGCTCCAGATGAATTAGTTTGCGAGCGTTGTGCGCCGTTAAATGGGACTAAGATAGGTATCAGCGACGAATTTCCTACAGCAAGCAAGAAAAGCTCAGAAGTGCTCCTAACCCCACCCTTGCATCCTAATTGTCGATGTTCTATAATATACGAGGTGAGGTGAAAGAATGTTAGAGAGGTCTTTCAAGTTTAGCTTGAAGGCTATTGAAGAAAAGGATGGATACGGATACTTCGAAGGGTATGCGGCGGTTTTCAATGAAAAGGACCTCGTAGGAGACATTACTAGAAAAGGCGCGTTCAAGAAGACGCTCGAATCCTGGCAAAATTCAGGCAAAAATATTCCTTTGCTATACCAGCACGAAGAGCCCATCGGAATTGTCACAAAAATTTTCGAGGACGATTACGGCTTGTACGTGGTCGGAGAGATCAACCTCGAAACAGAGGAAGGACGAAAAGCATACGCATTATTGAAGCAAGGCGCGTTGCAAGGCTTGAGTTTCGGATATGAGGTTATTCAGTCGCGATGGATGAAGGATGGTACGCGCGAAATTCTCGAGGTGAAATTGTGGGAAATCAGCCTTGTGACGTTCCCAGCGCAGGAGAAAACAAAGATAGTCGCTTTTAAGAAGGTTGTGCCGTACCAAGATTTGCCGCTTGCGGACGAAGGCACGCCTTGGGACGCGGATGAAGCGCGTTGGCGAGTCGCAAAATGGGCGTCCTCGGATGGATCGAGTGAGGAAGAAAAAATCGACTGGAATAAATATCGCAAAGCATTTCTGTGGTACGACGAGGAAGCGCCTAACAATTTTAGCTCATACAAACTGCCCATAGCGACGGTAATTGATGGGCAACTTAAGGCCGTCCCGCGCGCGATATTTGTGGCAGCTGCAGTGCTCATGGGTGCACGCGGAGGAGTCGATATTCCTGAGGCGGAAAAGGAGAAAGTGAAACGCCACCTGGAAAAGTATTATGAAAAGATGGATCGCGAACCGCCTTGGAGTAAGGAAAAGTCATATGAATTGGACTTGCTAATGATCTTAGGCATGATTGACAATATGAAACTTGAAGTTAAGGAAGGCAAGGTCCTGAGCGCGCGAAATAGGGCGCTGCTTGAGCAAATAAAAAACGCACTTGAAGCACTCCTTAAGCTTGCTGAGCCGCGTAAAAGCACTCAGGAGCTTGAGGAGCCGCAGGAAGACGAAGAAATGGATTATAGTGCGCTCTTGGAAGAGACGCTCAAGAACCTTCAGGAAATCCAAAGTATGTTAGGAGGTTGAGAAGTATGGAGGAAAAGATTGTTGAGTTGAACAAAATGATTAATGAGCTCCGAAAAAAGTTAGAGGAGAAAGAAGCGGGAAGAATCACGGAAGCGCAGTTTAAGGAGTTTGAGGAAAAAATCAACAAAAGAATCGACGAAATTGAAGTCGCCCTTCGCAGACCAGCCGTAGAATCTGCAAGGACAGAAAGCAACGAAGCCAAAGCAGCATTTTTCAAGTATCTCAGGACAGGACGAATCGAAACGAAGGCATTCCTAGTCGAAAACGCAACGGGCGAAATTCTTGTGCCCGAACAGCTGATGGCAGACTTGCTAAGAACGTTGCCCAAGATTACGACTGTTAGGCCGCTCGCGCGAGTGATGACCATCAACAGCGACAGGATGAGAAAGAGGAGTATCAGCGGCCTGAGCGTGGGCTGGGGCAAACTCGAAACCGGCGAAACATTGACCGTCTCCACCCTCACGCCATCCGAAGGATACATTTATGTCGAGGATTTGTATGGACTAACTAAGATAGGCGAAGATTTGCTC